>Ga0172372_10005615_pt1 | contig 17407 bp, 13 predicted proteins | sample LakKiv5m_2_FD_114544 | JGI IMG/M metagenome (GOLD analysis project Ga0172372, IMG submission 114544) | Freshwater microbial communities from Kabuno Bay, South-Kivu, Congo - kab_092012_9.5m | ecosystem: Environmental > Aquatic > Freshwater > Lake | place: Democratic Republic of the Congo...
CGGAACGGCGGGCCGCACGGGGAAAGGAACCCGGTGGGCTGCGGTACGCCATCGCCAGCGACTTCGGCGAACCGCCTGCCGTGGTCGACCCGGAGGCCACGGAGCGCACCCGAAGGAGCCTCGAGGCGCTCGCCCGCGAGTCCGGCTTTCTGGGTGCGACGGTGGCGGCTCAACCCGACACCTTGCGCCGGCGCGGGGTGCGGATGGTTTATTCCATCGGTTGTGGTCCACTTTGGACTGTGCGCGAAATTCATGTAAGAACCACTGAATCAGGCATCTCCCCAGAAGCGGTTGCCGCCGGATCCCGCATCAAACCGGGGGACGCCTTCGACGTCCGGGCGCTCGAAACCGAACGCACCCGCATCGCCTCGGCGCTCCAATCCGAAGGCTATGCGGGCTTTGACGAGGCCTTCGTGAAGTTCATCGCAGACACCCTGTCCCGCGGGCAAGCCTCCCCGCGCACGGTGGACCTCGAGCTCATCATTCTGCCCCGCACGTTCACCTCGGGACCTGACGCAGCCGCCATTCCGCATCGCCGGGCGCGGTTTGGCGAAATCCGCATCGTGCAGGACGCGGCCTTCGGCAAAACCCCGTTGCGCGCTGAATTGCTCGTGCAGTGCATCGCCGCCGAATCGGGCATGCGCTATAACCGCAAAGTGCTTGAGCAGAGTTACCGGCGGTTGATGGCCTTGCCTGCCGTGGCCCGTGTGGAAATTCCCACCGTGCCTGCGGCCGGGCACCCCGACGGGGAGCTGCTCGATGTGGAAGTGCGCATTGCCCCCCGTCCGCGGCTCGGGTGGTCCGCAGAAGTGGATTTCACGCGCACCGATGCCCGCTACGGCCCGCTCGCGCGGATGACGTGGACCGACCGAAATGCGAGCGGCCGGGGCGACATTTTTGAGGCCGCGTTTTCCGGAGGTGTGCTCTCCACGCGACCGTTCAGCTACACGGAAGCGTCCTTGGTCCCGAACAGCGGTGAATGGTCGGGGGAGTTCCGGTATGCCATTCCCGGGGTGCCGCCCTTTCCGCTGCGCCGGTTTCGTCCGTCAAGCGCCCCGCGGACGGAAGCTGCCGCCGCGTTCCGGAGAGAATCCCGGCCGGATTATGTGCGCAAAACCCTTGCGGTCCGGCACGGCTTCAGTTGGGTGGAGAACCCCGAACGCAGCAGCACCGTTCAGGTCGATGTGCTCGAGGCCACCTTCACGGACATTGCGCCGACGGATGCGTTCCAAGTTTGGTTGGCGGGCGAGGACAATGCGTTTCTGACGAGCCGGTTTCAGGACTACGCGGCGCTCCTCTCGCGGGCCACGTGGAGCACGGGGTTGAGCGGCGGCAAGGGCAGCAACCGGATGTCCGTCGAATGGGCCGGCCAGGCGCTGCGAGCGCTCGGGGCTTCACTGGATTTGAAGCGGAACGAGGCGGACCAAATGCTCGTTGCAGGCGTTCCCTTCGCCCAGTACCTGCGCGTGGAAAACGAGTTTCGGTGGGCCCCAGAACTTCCCGGCATGGGAACATTCGCCTTGCGCGTGTTCACCGGAGCGGGGCTTCCCGGTGCGAACCTGGGCACTTTGCCGTACGACCGCTCTTTTTACGGGGGCGGCGTAAATGGTTTGCGCGGATGGGCCACGCGCGACTTGGGTCCGGGATCCACAGGCGGGGGGGAAGTTCAAGACGGCGTCATCAAGGGGTTGGGCGATTTGCGGTTGGAGGCAAATGCAGAATTTCGCCAAAAGGTCACCGACCTCTGGGGACTCGCGGTTTTTGCCGAGGCGGGAAATGTGTGGTTGACGGGCGATGCGCCCGAAAAGGCCACGTGGAAAGGAGGGGGGAAGTGGGCGTCGTTGGCCGCGGATGTCGGTGCAGGCGTGCGGTTGGACTTTGGGTTCTTTTTGCTCCGCGTCGACGGGGGCCTGCGCGCGTACGACCCGGGGAAGGCCGAGGGAAGCCGGTGGATCGGGCAAGGTCCGCTCGCCGGCGCGGTGCATCTGGGAATCGGGCATCCGTTCTGACCCTGCCGGTGGACGACCTACATTTGGCTCCACAACCGAACGCCATGGGATGGTTCAAGCGCAGCCAAGAAGGCATCACGACAAAAAGCACGGAAAAGAAGGAAATCCCGGAAGGCGCCTGGCACCGTTGCCCGACGTGCAAGACGGTCGTCACTTCCCAACAGCATGCCGATGCGCTGCTGGTGTGCTCCACCTGCGCCCACCACGACCGCATGGGGAGCGCCGGCTATTTCCAACTGCTCTTCGACGGAGGCAAGTTCCGTGAGATTGCGCCGAAGCTTCATGCCGCGGACCCCTTGCACTTTGTGGATACCAAGCCCTACGTCGGGCGGTTGGCTGAAGCCCAAAAGAAGACCGGACTCACCGACGCCATTCGCACCGCCTCCGGGGAGCTCGAGGGCCATCCGGTGGTCATCAGCTGCATGGACTTCGAATTCATCGGTGGCTCCATGGGCGCGGTCGTGGGCGAGAAAATTGCACGCGGAATCGACCACGCCATCAAAAAGGGATGCCCCTTTATCTGCATCAGCAAGTCCGGAGGGGCGCGGATGATGGAAGCAGGACACAGCCTCATGCAAATGGCGAAGACCAGCGCGAAGCTGAGCTTGCTCTCGCGAGAAGGGCTGCCGTTTATTTCTGTGCTGACCGACCCCACCACCGGCGGTGTAACGGCTTCGTTCGCGATGCTGGGGGATGTCAACATCGCTGAACCGAATGCCCTGATCGGCTTCGCCGGACCGCGCGTGGTCAAGGAAACCATCGGCCGCGAATTGCCCGAGGGCTTTCAACGCTCGGAGTTCTTGCTGGAACATGGCTTTCTCGATGCCATCGTGGAGCGAAAGGACCTGAAGGCCACACTGGCGTTCCTGCTGCGCACCATGCACGACCCACAGCCGGAAGTGCGTTGACTCGAACGGGCGGTTTGGAAGTGACGAAGAACCCGCCTACCTTTGCCGCCTCATTCTCACATCACGAACATCTACGCGATTTCGAAATGTATTTAGACTCCAACAAAAAAATCGAGTTCTTCACGAAATACGGGAAGGACGCGAAGGACACCGGAAGTTCCGAGGCCCAAGTTGCCATGTTCTCTTACCGGATTGCGCACCTCACGGAACACCTGAAGAAAAACCGGAAAGACTTCAACACGCAGCGGGCGCTGATCAAGTTGGTCGGCAAGCGGCGGAAGTTGCTGGATTACCTGAAAGCAAACGACATCAGCCGCTACCGCGCCATCGTGGCAGACCTGGGATTGCGTCGCTGATTTCCACACAAAACTCAAGGAGAGGGCAATTCACGCAATTGCCTTCTCTTTTTTTCGCCCCATGCCTGCAACGGGCAGGCATTTGACACATTGACACGATGAATTACACGGTTCACACCACCTCCATCGATCTCGGGAACGGCCGCGAGATCACCCTCGAAACTGGCAAACTCGCGAAGCAGGCCCACGGCTCCGTGGTTGTGCGCTCCGGGAACACCATGTTGCTGGCGACGGTTGTTTCCAGCCACGAAGTCCGCGACGAAGTCGATTTCCTCCCGTTGACGGTGGAATACCGCGAGAAGTATGCGGCGGCTGGCCGATTCCCCGGGGGCTTTTTCAAACGCGAAGCGCGGCCATCCGACAATGAAGTGTTGGTCATGCGCCTCGTAGACCGCGCGCTGCGTCCCACCTTTCCAGAAGATTACCACGCGGGCACCCAGGTGATGATCCAGCTGATGTCGGCCGACGCGGAAGTGTTGCCCGACAGCTTGGCCGGCCTTGCGGCTTCGGCGTGTCTGGCGGTCAGCGACATTCCCTTCGACGGTCCGATTTCAGAGGTTCGTGTGGCCCGGGTCGACGGGAAATTCATCATCAATCCGTTGCGATCTGAGCTCGAGCGTGCTGACATGGACATCATGGTGGCCGGTTCCGAGGACAGCATCGTGATGGTGGAGGGCGAGATGCGCGAGGTGAGCGAGGCGGAAATGGTGGACGCCATCGAGTTTGCACATGCGGCCATTCGCACGCAATGCGCAGCTCAAGTGGAGTTGGCGAAGAAGACCGGCCACTTCGGGAACAAGCGCGCCTATGTGCATGAAAAGCACGACGAGGACCTCCGCACCCGGGTGAACAACGCCTTGTACCCCGCGTTTTACCAAGCTGCACAAACCGGGTCGGGAAAAGAGGAGCGCAAGGCGGCATTTTCGGCCATCAAAGAGCAGTTCATTGCTACGCTGGACGAAGAAGAGAAGGCTTCGAAGTCCTTCATGCTCAAGCAGTACATCTCCGATGCCCAAAAGAAGGCGGTGCGGGACTTGCTGCTGAACGAGCGCGTCCGGCTTGACGGTCGGAAACCCGATGAAATTCGCCCGATTTGGACCGAGGTGGACTACCTCCCCGGAACCCATGGCAGTGCCATTTTCACGCGGGGCGAGACGCAGTCGTTGACCACCCTGACGTTGGGCACAAAGCTGGACGAGCAACTCATCGACGGCGCCCTGGTGCGGAAGACGGAGAAGTTCCTGTTGCATTACAACTTCCCGCCGTTCTCAACGGGGGAGGAACGGCCCTTGCGGGGTACGAGCCGCCGCGAAATTGGCCACGGTAATTTGGCCCTCCGGGCGTTGAAGCCTGTGCTTCCGCCGGTGGAAGAATGCCCGTATACCATCCGCATCGTAAGTGAGATCCTCGAGTCAAACGGTTCGTCCTCCATGGCAACAGTGTGTGCGGGGACCCTTGCAATGCTCGATGGCGGTGTCCGCATCAAGGCTCCCGTTTCAGGCATTGCCATGGGACTTATCACGGACAAAGCCTCCGGGAAGTACGTCGTGCTTTCCGACATCCTCGGCGACGAGGACCACCTTGGGGACATGGACTTCAAGGTGTGCGGAACAGCCTCAGGCATCACGGCATGCCAGATGGACATCAAAATCAAGGGATTGAGCTTTACCCAACTGCGCGAAGCCCTGGAGCAAGCCCGCACCGGTCGGCACCACATCCGGGAGGCCATGTTGACGGAGATTTCAGCACCGCGGGAGGACTACAAGCCGCATGCTCCGCGCATCGTGACCTTCGAAGTCCCGGGCGAATCCATCGGCCCGATCATCGGCCCAGGCGGGAAAATCATCCAAGAAATCCAAGCGGAAACGAAGACCGTCATTTCCATCGAAGACCGCGACGGCAAAGGGGTTGTGGAGATTGCCGCATCCGACAAAGCGGCCATCGATGCTGCGGTGAAGCGCGTTCGTGCCATCGCCTTCCCGCCCCAAGTGGAAATCGGTGAAGAGTACGAGGGCAAGGTGAAGAGCATCATGCCCTACGGTGCCTTTGTGGAGGTCATCCCCGGTCAAGACGGGTTGCTCCACGTTTCAGAGCTGGATTGGAAACGCATCGACCGCGTTGAAGACGTCCTGAAGGAAGGAGAGGTCGTCAAGTTCAAGGTGGTCGGACGCGACCCGAAGACCGGCAAAATAAAGCTGAGCCGGCGGGCGTTGATGCCGAAACCAGAAGGCTACGTAGAACGAGAAGAACGTCCCCGCGAACGGGGCGATCGTGACCGCGACCGGGGTCCGCGCGACCGCGACCGTGGGCCGCGGATGGAACGTCCCCGGCACGTAGAGGATTGAACCTCAACGCTTCGGATTTTGTTATTCTCACACCGTGCAAACGCTCCATCCTTCTGAAATCGCAACTCCATGAGGCAACTTAAAATCACGAAGCAGGTCACGAACCGCGAGACTGCTTCGCTCGATAAGTACCTGCAGGAAATCGGCCGGGTCGACCTCATTACGGCCGAGGAAGAAGTTGAATTGGCTCGGCGCATCAAAGCCGGGGACCAGGCGGCGTTGGAAAAACTGACGAAGGCAAACTTGCGGTTCGTGGTTTCGGTTTCTAAGCAGTACCAAAACCAAGGCCTCTCCCTGCCGGACCTCATCAACGAAGGCAACCTCGGGCTGATCAAAGCTGCCCAACGCTTTGACGAAACCCGCGGTTTCAAGTTCATTTCGTACGCGGTGTGGTGGATTCGCCAATCCATCCTGCAAGCGTTGGCCGAGCAAAGCCGGATTGTGCGCTTGCCGCTGAACAAAATCGGCTCCATCAACAAAATCAACAAGGCCTTTGCGAAGCTCGAACAAGAGTTCGAACGGCCTCCGACGGCTGCTGAATTGGCGGAAATGCTGGACATGACCCTTGACGAGGTCAAGCAGAGCATGAAGAATTCCGGCCGCCACGTATCGATGGACGCGCCACTCAAGGACGGCGACGACAGTTCCAGCACCATGTACGATGTGATGCGGACCGGAGACTCCCCGGCCCCGGACACGGACCTGATGAACGAGTCGCTGCGCAAAGAGATTGAACGCTCCCTGCGCACATTGACACCTCGGGAAGGGGACGTCATCCGATTGTATTTCGGCTTGAACGGGGAACATCCGATGACCCTGGAGGAAATCGGTGAACGGTTCGACCTCACCCGCGAACGGGTGCGCCAAATCAAAGAGAAGGCCATTCGCCGGTTGAAGCACACCAGCCGCAGCCGGATTCTAAAGTCGTATTTAGGCTAGGCCCTGGCGCAACGTGTGGAGTTCGTTTGAACGGCCAGGGCGTGTACTGGCAGGTGTCGCATCGTTGGTTCTCCTCGCGCTTGCGGGCTGTGACAAGGAGCGTTTCAGTACAGATGCGTCCTTGCGGTTAACGGCATCTGTGGACACCCTGCTGTTTGACACCGTCTTCGCCACGGTGGGGTCGGTTACGCTGCCGGTGAAATTGCTGAACCCGCACGATGTGGCGCTGGAAATCGACCGCATCACCTTGGAAGGCGGCCCTGCAAGTGCCTACCGGTTCAACGCGGATGGGATTCCCGGTCCGTTGGTGGAAGGCCTGCGCATCGCCGGTGGCGACAGCCTGTGGATTTTTGTCGAGGTCACGGTCGATCCGACCGCAGCGGATTTGCCGTTCATCGTGGAGGATCGGCTGATTGCCGAGTACAACGGGAACGCGCTCGCCGTCGAGTTGGTCACATGGGGGCGGAATGCCCACTTCCACGGGGGAATCGGCGACTTGACCGCGCTGGGGTGCGACGAAGTTTGGCAAAATGACTTGCCCCATGTGGTGTACGGCATTGTCGAAGTGCCCCCCGCCTGTCTGCTTACGATTGAGGCGGGAACGCAGGTGCACGTGCATCCTTCGGGCGGCATTTTGGTCAATCGAAGCACATTGCGGGTGGAGGGAAGCTTGGGCGAAGAGGTAGTGTTCCAAGGCGATCGCCTCGAAGCGGACTATGTGGATGAACCGGGGAGTTGGGGCATCGGGTTGGATTTTGCTTTCGAAACCGACTTCGGAGTCGAAGAAGTTACCGTCCAACGGGGCGGCATTTGGCTGTACGGGTCCATTGACTCCCGCATGGATTATGCGGTCCTCAAAAACGGGACCATCGGCCTGCAGGTGGACACGGTCGGGCTCGCAGGGGCGAAATCGTTGACGCTCACAAACACCCGGATTTACAACATGTCGGCCATCGGCTTGTTGGCGCAAGGCGCTGCCATCGACGGCTACAACAACTTGATCTACGATTGTGGCCAGTCGTGCGCGGCCTTCACTGTCGGGGGCACCTATCGTCTGGAACACTGCACGTTTGCGAATTATTGGTCCGATGGCATCCGGGGAGCTCCCGCCGTGTTTGTGACGGACTGGTATGAAGCGGCAGATGGGAGCATCCAAGAGCGGAGTTTGGCAGGCACCCGGTTCACGAATTGCGTGGTGTGGGGGAACAACGCCTCGTTGGCGGACTTCGATGAGCTCATCTGCGATTTGCGCACGCCACCCGCTTCAGCAATGTTCAGGTATTGCGCTGTGGATGTGGAAGATGAATTATTTCCTTTCGACCAATTGTTTAACTGCTTGACCGCGGATGCTCCCCCCTTTGCTTCGACGGCCGATCGGGATTTTCATTTGGCCGGAAACTCGGGGGCGTGGGACGGCACGAGTGGGTCGTTTTTCATTCCCACCGACCTCGACGGCCTGCCCCGTGCGGTGGGGCTGCCCGACAAAGGGTGCTTTGAGCGCCAACCCTGAAACCTGAAGGCCTCCGCTCGCGTATGTGCGGGCCATGACGGCCCCGATAGCAGAAGCGTTGGTCCACCTGTTCGCCCTGTTTGCTGCAGGACGCACGGGAAAGGTGGAGTTTCTCGGCCGACAAGAAGCCGGGCGCTACCTGGCGCGCAAGCTCACGAAGCCGGAAGTCGATCGGTGGTTGTTGGAGTTCGACCGGGCCGTAGCGGGATTCAATCAACTGCACGCGACAGGTGAATTGCGGCAGGCAAAACACCAGGCCCGTCTTTCGGTCAAACTGCTCCGCAAATGCCGGGCGCTCATTCACGAGTTTGACCAAATGGAGCGGCTGATCATGGTCGCGCGCTTGACCGAATTTGCACTCACCGCGGGCGGAGAGGAGGCGCCGCGGGATTTTTTGGTGGCTGCTGCGGACACCTTGCACATTGCACCGGCAGACCTTGCCGCCATCGAAGCGCTCGTCCGGCTGGCGCAGCCTGAAGATGCCCCGTTGCTTCCCGGTGGATTTGCCCTTGAAGACACCGGAAACGCCCCGCGCGTCGCAGGCGTGCGCACCGGACAAGATCACCTGTTCTTCATCAAGCACTTCAGCACCGCAGATTATCGCCTCAATGACATGGGCTGGAAGGCCGAAGTCATCGCGCCGATGGTCCCCGGGAGTGTCATTCGAACGGCCGAAGGCGACAGCTGGTACTTCAGTGACATTGTGCGGATTCTGCTCCCCGAAGGGGATTTGGCCCCCTTGCATTTCCAAGTCCAGGGCATCGCGCATTTTTTCAACTACCCCGACGAACAAGCCCTTCATTCTTTGTCACTTGAAGCCCACGAAGGCATGCTTGTGGGCATCATGGGCGGCAGCGGATCGGGGAAATCGACGTTGCTTTCGGTGCTCAACGGAACGACTGTCCCCACCCGGGGCCAGGTGTTGCTCAACGGAAAAAACGTGCACGACGGATCCCCGGATGTTCTCGGGGCACTCGGCTACATCGCGCAGGAAGACGTGCTGATTGCCGAATTGAGCGTGCGCCAAAACTTGCTCTACAGCGCCCGACTGAGTGGGGGAGCCGTTGACGAACTCGAACGCCGGGTGGACGATACGCTGCACCGGCTCGGGCTTTGGGAGATTCGCGACCTGCGTGTAGGTTCCTTGCTCGACAAAACCATCAGCGGAGGGCAGCGCAAGCGGCTGAATTGTGCGTTGGAGTTGATCCGTGAACCGCGCGTGCTGTTCGCGGATGAACCGACAAGCGGGCTTTCCAGCCGCGACAGCGAGCACATCCTTGATTTGCTCAAAGAACAAGCCACCCGGGGCCGATTGGTATTTGTGGTGATTCACCAGCCGAGTTCTGACCTGTTCAAGCGGTTCGACCGGATGCTCATCCTCGATCAGGGCGGTTATCCGGTTTATTGGGGCAATCCGCTTGAGGCATTGAGCTATTTCAGGGGAAAGGCACACCAACTCGAGGCAGGAACTGCCTGGTGCACCGCATGTGGCACCGTGAATCCGGAGCACATGTTTCACATCCTCGAGGCCTGCACCGTGGACGAATACGGCAAAACCACGGGAAACCGGCGGATTGCGCCGGAAGTTTGGAACAGTTGGTTCAATGAACAACCGCACCTGCTTTCTGCCGCAGCAGACCAGCCGCTCCCCGAGAGCCGCCGCATCCCTTCGCGGTGGGCACAATGGCGCACGTACCTGACGAGGGATGCCCATTCGAAGGCCCTGAACCGGCAGTACCTGCTCATCAGTTTGCTCGAAGCACCTGCCTTGGCGGCATTTTTGGCCGGCTTCACGCGCTTTCGAGACCCCGCCGCTGAATACGCCTTTCGAACCAGCGAGAACCTGCCGCAGTTCCTCTTCATCTCCGTCATTGTCGCCCTGTTCATCGGATTGAGCGTCAGCGCAGAAGAAATTCTCAAAGACCGGCCCATGCTTCGGCGGGAGCGGTTCATGCGGTTGAATTGGGGCGCCTACCTCGCGTCGAAAGTGACCTTCTTGTTTGCACTCTCCGCGCTGCAGGCGGCGTTGTTTACCTGGATTTCTTCGGAATTCTTGATGATTGAAACCGGTCGGGGGTGGGTGTTTGGGACCCTGTTCTCCCTCGCCTGCTTTGCCAACGCGCTCGGCCTTCTCCTGTCGGTTTCCTTCAACAGCGCGAAGGTGGTGTACATCGTGTTGCCGCTTTTGATCATTCCCCAAATCATCTTCGGAGGGGCCATCGTGCATTTTGACCGGTTCAATCCGCAGCTTACCCAGGCAGATCGCGTCCCGTGGATCGGCAACCTGATGGCATCCCGGTGGGGTTTCGAGGCCATTGCCGTTCAGCTGTACCGCGAATCCCCGTACAAAAAGCCCTTCGTCGAAGTCGAAGACCGGATTGAAAAGGCGGCGTGGCGCCGGGATTTTTGGATCGATGAGATGGCCCGCAACGGCGATGCACCGTGGTTCGAGCAGGAATTGCGTGACGCGGAAACCGAACTAGAGGCGTGGGGCATGGCCTTGCCACCGGGCTCGGCCACTTGGGTGGCCTCTGCGCGTCCCGATCGCCCGGAACTGGAAGCACAGCTCGCACCGTTGAAAGAGGCCTTCGGGAACGCGTGGCGAGAGGCATTCCGCAGGCGCGACACGTTGCGACACGCCTTCGGAGAGCAACATTTGGAAGCCCTGGCCGCGCGCAGCCACAACGAAGCCCTCGAAAAGTGGCTGATCCAAAACGACCGCATGCGCCGGGCCGTCGTTACGGACGAGGGCATCGCCATGCAAGTGGCATTTGTGCACCAACAGCCGGTCACGACGCCGGCATGGAAGGCTCCATTTTATGCTCCCGCGAAACGACTTGCGGGCATCGCATGGAGCACCCCGGTGTTCAATTTGGCGGTGTTGTGGACCATGACTTGCGCGCTGCTCGCCTGGGTTTACGCGGGCAAAGGGGGCACGCCCTTCCTTGCCCTTAAACGGCTACGAGCCGGAAAGGCAACTCGATGATGGCGTCGTAATCCTCGCCCGCTTCGAGCATGTCTTCGTCCTCGGCTTCGTAGTACCAGTTCACCCGCGCTTCCACGGGCGATGCCTCCACCCGTCGAAGCAAATCCATCAGGCACTTGCTTGAACTCGTATTGAAGTACTCCAGGCGAACGTTGACTTCCAATTTCTTTCCTGCTTGCGTGCAATGGGCATCTACCCAGTTGAGCAAGGGTTGGAAGAACTCAATTGAATTCTCAGGAATGGAGCGACCACTCAGGGTCATGCACAACGGATCGAGCGTGAACTCCACCGCCGGCGTCTTCGAAGTGCCTTCCAAACGAAAATCACTCATGGGGGGTCAAGATATGGGCGGTAAACTCCACAACCGCAGTTCCGTTGTCGAAAGATAAACAATCATAAAACACGCCACCGTCTGCGCGGCGGAGGATTTCGTACAGTCCCAATCCTCCGCCTCCATGCTCACTCCGCACTTCCACGGACAGGGCGTCCCGCTCGCGGGCTCGAAGTGCACCTTCCGGTTCAGCAATCAATGCGTCCCAACGCGCGGTCAAGTGTGCCCCAGACGGAGGCAAAACGGGATTTGAGGCCTTCAACACCCAGCGCTCTTGCGTCCCATGGACTGAAAACGTGCAGGTTCCTTGGGGCAGGCCGTGGTGGAGCATGTTTTGGAGCAACTCCGTTGCGACCCTAAAAATCCGCTTTTGCGCGAGCCGGTCGGCCACCTTTCGGAACGTCGTCCGCTCGAGGTGCACCAACGCTACCTGCACCACTGCAGGATCCACGGTCCCCTCGAACCGCAGCCACTCGACCCCAGAAGCTGTCGCCTGATCGCGCTGCATACCGCAAGGTAACGGACACGCGCACGTACTTTTGCGGCCCTTTTAGGCAATTCGTACAACGCGACATGTGGAAAACAGAAGCGGGCTGGTTTGAGGCATGGTTCGACCATCCGGCCTACCCGGTGCTCTATGCGCACCGGGACCAAACCGAGGCCGACGCCTGGATCGACACCTTGGTTCACCAGGCATTCGACCCGTTCGTCACGGCCGGACCGGTGCTTGATTGCGGCTGCGGCCACGGGCGACACGCGCGCCGCCTTGCCGACCACGGCATTCCGACTGTGGGCCTCGACCTCAGCGCCGCCCGCATCGCGGAAGCTTCGATTCAGCCGCATCCCCACCTCCGCTTCGTGCAAGGAGATGCGCGAGCACTGACCTCGGTGTTTTCGCGTTCCCAGTTTCGGGCGGTGCTTTCGCTGTTTACGTCGTTCGGCTACCTCGACACTCCGGAAGCGGATGCGGTGGTGCTCCGAGAGGTGCACGAAGTGCTGCAGCAAGGGGGACTTTTTGTGTTGGACTTCTTGAACATTCACCACGTGCGCGCCCGATGGGTGCCCGCTGAAGACCTCGAACGCACGGACTCCGATGGCAATCGGTGGTCCTTTGAGGTGAGGCGCACCGAGGCGCGCGGCGGCTTTGCAAAAGCCATTTCCATCCGATGCAACGGCGCTCCAGCGGGTCAATTCACCGAGTTCGTGCGGGCCTATTCGCAAGAAGACCTCATCGGACTGCTGCAAGCGAGTGGTTTCCAGCCGGCCCACCTTTGGGGGGAATACGATTTGCGCCCGTTCAGCCCAGCGGCCTCGCGGTGTATCATTGCAGCCGTAAAACGCTGAACCATGTGGCTTGCTTCGTTCGTCTTGTTGGGGGCTGTGTGGGTGGGCGCGTTGCTTGCGGAAGGGGGGAAGGGAGCGCTGAAGCGCCAAATGGCCATCGTCTCCGCCTTCGGCGGATCGTTCATCGTGGGCATGCTGTTTCTCCACCTCATCCCGGAGATGTACCACCTGACCGCAGCTGCGGGGTACTGGGTACTCGCCGGTTTTCTCATTCAAGGCACGCTCGAATACGCCTCGCAGGGTGTAGAGCACGGTCACATGCACGTCCACCCGCATGCATCGGGGAAATCCGGATGGCGCGCGGTGCCATGGGCGATCTTCGGAAGCCTCTGCTTGCATGCGCTGGTCGAGGCCATGCCCCTCGCCCATGAAGGCCATTCACATGCCGGTCACACCCATGGCCTTCCCGCCCACGACGTCGATTTCAACTTGTTGACTGGGCTTGCGCTGCACCACATCCCCGTCGCTTTGGTGCTCATGGGCTTGTTGCAAGCGGCCGGTGTCCCCGCGCTCCGCCGCTGGCTTTTGATTACCGTGTTCGGCACCATGCCTCTGCTGGGCATGGGGGTGTTCGAGGTGTTGGTGCATGCGCCGTATGCATGGGCCGCGCTGCTTCCAGGAATAGCGGGGAGCATCGTCATCGGCATCTTGCTGCACATCAGCACCACCATGCTCTTTGAAAGCGCTGATGGCCACAGCTTTAACGTCCGCAAACTCGCAGCAACCTTGGCGGGCTTGGCACTGGCAATCGTTACCTTGTAGGGTTTCGTCGGCGTTTTAGAAACCTTCATCGAAAGTTCGGCGTAAACGTCGCCGAATCTTAACCGATGAAACACTACCGCATCCACGTGGATGTGCTCAAGTTTGAGCAGATCCTCCTTCACAGGCATCGGTTTTGCCTGTCCAAATTCCAGTATTGCCTCAATTGAAGATTTCGCGCGCGGCTGAGCGCGCTTGAGCCCAGGCGTGCGCGCTCCGCGGTGCCCAACGACCGTGCGCGGAGAGCACTTCTTGCAGCACTTCGGTCGCGATATTTCCCACCAACGCATCGGAGGCAAAAGGGCATCCACCGATGCCCCCGAACGCCGCATCCAACCGGCGACACCCCCCACGAAGGGCTGCTTCCACTTTCTGTTTCGCGTGCGCTGGGAGCGCATGCAAATGGGCTCCGAGTTCCCCGTTCCAGCCGGCAGGCTGGACCGTTCGAAAGGCCTCTTCCAGCACCGCTGCATCCGCCGTTCCCAGGGTATCGCTCCAAGAAATGACGGCTGGCTGCACGCGACGAATGCACGCATCGGTCCAGGAAGCGAGCAATTCGAGGGACCACGGGTCTCCGTACGGGTTGCCAAACCCCATGCTCAAATACACAACCAACCGCTTTCCACGCGCCTCGCACACCGCCATGACCCGATCCAATTCCCTCCATGCGGCCTCGCCGTCCATGCCGGAATTGCGCAAAGAAAACTGTTCCGAGAGGGAGAGAGGGAACCCGAGGTCGTCCACGGAATCAAATGCCGACGCCTCCTGTGCTCCGCGTTCATTGACCACGATGACCAACCGCCGGGTCCACGGCGTCCAAGCCTCCTCCCTGTCCAACTGGCGAATGACCTCTGCCGTGTTCGCCATTTGGGGCACATGGCGCGGCGAGACAAAGCTACCGAAGTCCAACGTACCGAAGCCCACCGCGAGCAGTGCTTTGTAGTATGCCACCTTTTCCTCCGTCGAAACCGGATGTGCCCATCCTTGGAGCGCATCCCGGGGGCATTCTACTACGTGCACGGGTTCCATGCTGCAAAGTACATCGGACCATGCAACCTCTCGCGGTCCGCTGCCGTAAGCGGGGGCAATCAAAGATCACGGCTCCATGGACCTCCAAAGCTTCAATCGGCTTCCGCTCGACGAGAAAACGAACTACATGTGGGACCACGGCATCTGCTTGGCCCAACGCATCATCGAAAACCGCTACATCCTGTGCATTTTCGAACTCAGTGGCTTTTATGTCGAAGCCATTTATTCCCGCAGAAACAACCGCGTGAACGCCATCCTGCCCATTGCCGATTTGCCCGAGTGGGAAGGCTATGTGGACGGGACGGTCAAGCGGTTGCTTCAGAAACTGTAATCAAGGACCCCTGCCAGAACGGGCATCCCCCCAGCGTTCCCAAGGCACCTCGGTCGAACCCCAACGGAACAACCCTGTCCCCTCTGGACCGCGGGAAAACGCCCAAGGCACCCCCGCAACCACTCCAGCCCCTCCGACGGGGGTAAGCACACCGTGGATCCCATGTTCTCCTTTTGAACAGGGCATGCACGGTGTGTTTGCATTTTTCCAAGCGGCGGGCAATCCGCGCCAAGCCTTCGCGGTGCGCACTTCATCCGTTGGGGTTGAAACCGCGCACCACTGTCCACGGGCGACGCGAAACAACACGGCCGGCGCATCGCTGCGCACCAGGACCCAGTCTGCGGGCGGAGCAGAGGCTCCTGTGAGTAAGGTCAAAGGCCATGCGGCAAGCAGGCCCCACTTCAACACAACGGCCTTCCATCCTGGCATCCAACGTGCGAGTATCCACATGCACGCTGTGGCCGTTCCCCACCAAAAAAAGACCTCTGGCACGCCTCCCACCCACCAGGCGAGCTGCCACCGATCCGTGGCAACCAGGACCGCATCGAGGAATCCCTGCGCCACCTGTTCTACCCCGAAGCGCAGCAAGGAGGATTCAGGAAAAATCGCACACGCAAGGGCGAGCAACCCGAGGAAGGAGACCCACGGTCCGGCGATGGCATTCACGGGCAAAAACGCCCACGGAAACACCCCGAACACTGGGGCAGTAAGCGGCGCAGTCGATGCGGTGGCTGCGGAAGAAACTGCGACGAACCGCGTCATACGTCCTCGGTGCTGGACGGCTGCTGCGGCCACGACAATGCCGAGCACCGCGAGGTAACTCAACTGGGTCCCGAGCTGCGCACACGCCACCGGACGCCAAATCACTGTGGTCAGCAGGGCCACGGACCACGTTTGGACCGCAGAAACGGGCCGGTTGCACAGTTGCCCGATGGCGTACCAGGTCGTCATGGCGCAGGCCCGAACGGCGGGAACGGTCCAGCCGCAAATGCCCATGTACCCCCACAATGGCATTGCGCACAAGAACCCCAATTTGCGCAGGTTCCGATGACGGCTCCGCAGCAACAACAAAGGCAAGAATCCCAGCAATCCGACGTGGTACCCGCTGACCGAGAGCACGTGGACAAGACCGGTCTCCGCAAACGCGGATTGAACGTCGTCCTCGATCCCAGCGGTCGAGCCAGTGGAAAGCCCTTGCAGCAGCCCGGCCACGGCAGGGGAGTGGCGCGTGGCCCAAAACGATTCGATGGCACACCGCGCGCGGTACAAACCGTGGGAAACGGGGCGCACAAGCACGAGACCTGCGGGCACCTCGCGGCGCAACGGCACCACCCGCGACCCCCAACCGGCCGGACGGTACGCCCGTACCGCGTCAAACCCCAACTGCACCTCCCACGGCTCCCACCGCCCCACAAACGCTCCACGCATCCCCACCGCTACCGCATCAGGCCACGCCACCCGCACGCGCTGGGGACTTCGAGGTCCACCGGTTCCAGAGGAGATGCAAAGGCATCCGTGGTCCCATTGCGCGCCATAGGGGCGGGGAGGAGCCACCACGGTACACTCCCACCGGTAGACCTTGCCATCTCCCAGATGCAAGTGGGCGTCCATGCGCGCCATCCACCACCCCCCGAACGCACACCAAATCCCCACCAAGGCCCACCGTCGAACGCGTTGCACCCCGCAGGCCAGCGCGAACAAGGCGAGCCCCAGCCCTGCCCAAACCCCTCCGCCGACCGCAGCCGAAATGAGCGTCCCCGCAGCCGCCGCACACGCCGGCAAGAACAACAAGGAGCGCAGGGCAGCAGGCCAAACCATGCCACGAAGAAACGGCTCGACTGCGCCCGGCGAATTGCCGGTTTGTGGACGTCGGTCAGTCCTTCACAAACGCCTCGTGCGGCAGCGCGTCAAAGGTTTGGCGACCGCGCAAGAAGTAGTCGACCAAGATGCTCCTGCGGTACCAACCTACCGCATTTCGAACCGCACCCAATCCCTGAATTTCGGTCACTTCCGCACTTCTTTTGCGAAGCATAGGGCCGATTTTTCGGTAGAAATCCATGTGCGCATGGAAGACAGCAAGGAACAACTTCCCGTTGCCTTCAAAGAGGAACTTCCACGCTGCAATGCCGTCGAGCGCCATGCGACGCAGGAGGGTTCCCGGCCACGGGCTCCGGTGGTGATTTTTCAGCAGCAGGAACAGGTTGTTCCGGAAGTTGAGGTAGGTCTTGAAGGGAGAAATCTTTTGGAGCGTTCCTCCGCCCAAATGAAAGACGGCGGAGGAACCGCACACCCCCACCCGGTGGCCTCGGTTCTTCAACCGCCAGCACAGGTCGATTTCCTCCATGTGTGCGAAGAAATCCTCGTCCAAACCGCCCACCGACCGCCACGCCTCCGCACGGATGAACAGCGCGGCGCCAGAAGCCCAAAAGACCTCACGGTCCTGTGCATACTGGCCCTCATCCGTTTCGAACACTTCAAAAATGCGTCCCGCGCAAAACATGAACCCGTCGCGGTCCATGTACCCCCCGGCCGCTCCGGCGTATTCAAACAACTCCGGATC
>Ga0172372_10005617_pt1 | contig 17402 bp, 17 predicted proteins | sample LakKiv5m_2_FD_114544 | JGI IMG/M metagenome (GOLD analysis project Ga0172372, IMG submission 114544) | Freshwater microbial communities from Kabuno Bay, South-Kivu, Congo - kab_092012_9.5m | ecosystem: Environmental > Aquatic > Freshwater > Lake | place: Democratic Republic of the Congo...
AGCCTCCGGGTCGTCGCGAGGGAAATCCCGCCCGTCTTCGGCTCCATCTGATAAAATGTCGGATCGCAAGCTTCAAAAAAGTCAATAATTTATGAATCCATCCATAGGTAATGCCATTTTATGGATTAAAAATCAGTAAAAAATAAACTGTAATTTTATGCATAAAACACCAAATAAATCTGGTGCAAATCACTTAACTATAGATGAAGCGCTTATTTTGGCGGGAGGCTTTGGGATGCGTTTAAAAACGCTTGTTTCTGATAAGCCTAAGCCCATGGCTGACATTGCAGGACGTCCTTTTTTAGAATATCTCTTGGAATATTTTATTTACCAAGGCGTTAAAAAATTTACACTTTTGACTGGGCACCTTGGGTCGATCATCGAACAACATTTCGGAGATTCGTTTCAGGGATCTAGTATTAGTTACCTACAGGAAAATAAACCGCTCGGAACAGGTGGGGCGATCCGTTACGCCTTAGCAAATCAAAAGAATTTGAATGAGAATTTGCTTGTAATTAATGGCGACACCTGGTTTGAAGTAAAACCAGATTTGTTGTTCGCCATAAATAGAAAAACAAAAAAACCGATCACAATTTGCTGTAAAAAAACTGTATTAAATTCTCGGTATGGCGGATTGAAATTAGATAAAAATAACATTGTTACTCAGTTTGGGCTTTCTCACGAACAAAGCTCCTTGATCAACGGAGGGTGCTATATTATCAATAAAATTTTTTTTAATACCTATTTTGCTAAGTATCCTGAGTCATTTTCCTTCGAGAAGGATGCACTTCCAAACCTGGCATCCCAAGGTCAAATGAGTGGGGGCATTCAGGATGGTTTATTCATTGACATTGGAATTCCCGAGGATTATTTGCTGTCTCAAACCATCATTCCAGAAAGAATCGGGAAAATTTTACGAAAAAATGAAAGATAATAAAGTATTAATTACCGGAATTACGGGAATGGTTGGAAGTTGGTTGGCCGATCATTTGCTGAGCTGCACTGACTGGAAAATCTTTGGTCTATGTCGGTGGAGAAGCGCTCTTGACAATATTGAGCATTTGATACCTCGTATAAATCTTAAAGACAGAATCGAATTGATTTACGGAGACCTTGGCGACTCGGGTTCTCTGGATGCAGCGATAAAAAAGGCATCGCCAGATTTTGTTTTTCACCTTGCAGCCCAAAGTTATCCACAAACGAGCTTTACTTCGCCCGTCGATACTTTAAATACAAATATTCTTGGAACCTGTCGCCTTTTGGAGTCGATACAAAAAAATTGCGACAATCAGCCTGTGATTCATGTATGCGCGTCCTCCGAGGTCTTTGGGCGGGTTCCGCGAGAGAAACTCCCTATCAATGAGGAGTGCTCTTTTCATCCTGCGTCTCCTTATGCCATTTCAAAAGTTGGAACAGATCTCATAGGGAGATTTTACGCTGAGGCTTACGGCATGAATGTGATGACGACTCGAATGTTCACACACACTGGACCTAGAAGGGGGGATGTTTTTGCCGAATCCAGTTTTGCCAAACAAATCGCCCTGATTGAAGCAGGTTTGTTGGAGCCCGTGGTAAGAACTGGAAATTTAGAATCACTGCGGACTTGGGCGGATGTCAGAGATGCTGTAAAAGCCTATCATCTTTTGGTAACAATAAATCCCCAGTCTGGTGCTTACTATAACATCGGTGGTGATTTCTCTTGTAGTGTTGGTGAAATGTTGCAAACACTTTTATCATTCTCGAGTAGAAAAGACATTCAAGTTGAAACCGATCCCGAGCGTCTGCGACCGATTGACGCGGATTTGCAGATTCCAGACACTTCCAAGTTCAGGGCTCACACGGGTTGGAAACCTCAAATTCCTTTTGAGAAAACGATGAAAGATCTTTTGGACTACTGGAGGGTGCGAGTTTCGAAAGGACAAGCCTTTCTAAACAGATAATATTTTAGAGATGATTATTTCCAGAACCCCATATCGAATCTCTTTTTTCGGTGGAGGAACAGACTATCCAGATTGGTTCAAAAATGAGGGTGGGGCTGTCTTGTCCACTAGCATAGACAAGTATTGTTATATCACTTGTAGAAATTTACCCCCATTTTTTTCTTCGCGCCATAGGGTCGTATGGTCTGAAATCGAACTCATTTCAAATGTCGGAGAAATTAAACATCCCGCCATCAGGGAGTGTCTAAGGCACTATTTTGGGGATGAAATTGACGGCATAGAAATTCATCACCAAGGTGACTTGCCGGCTAGATCCGGAATCGGTTCCAGTTCATCGTTTTCCGTAGGACTAATAAAGGCTCTTTATGCTTGGAAAAACCGTGTGATCAATCCACAGGACAACGCCAACGAGGCGATTCGACTGGAGCAGTTTATTCTTAAGGAAAATGTCGGTTGCCAAGATCAGATTGCTGCTGCTTATGGGGGGTTTAACCGGATTGAGTTCAAAAAAAACGGGGAGTTTGTAGTGGAGCCAGTGATTTGTCAGCACGAGCGCCTAGCGGAACTCAACTCGCGCCTGCATCTCTATTTCACCGGAACGACGCGAATCGCATCCCAAATCGCTGGGGATATCATTTCAAATGTCAACTCGAATCAAAGTCATCTTCGACGAATGAGACAGATGGTTGAAGAAGGAATGAAAATCCTTTGTTCAGATCAAAATCTGGATGATTTTGGAAAGCTTTTAGATGAGGCTTGGCAACAAAAGAAATTTCTCAGCAAGCTTGTTTCAAACCCTGAAATTGATGAAATCTACACGGCAGCCAAATTGAGCGGGGCACTGGGGGGTAAGCTGTTAGGCGCTGGATCCTCCGGATTCATGATTTTCTATGTTTCCCCCGAGCATGCCCAGCGATTCAAGGAGCAGATGGCCTCGCTGCTTCACATTCCATTTCGATTTGACAGCACTGGCTCTGTGATCATGCACCACTCCAGATGAATGCGCTGAACCAAGACATTATATTTTCTCCGAAAACATCCGAGGTAGTCTTTTCGACTGCATGGTTTCATGTTCATAAGGAAAAATTCGCCGAACCGCATTCTGCGCTCGATCCATACTACACAGTGGCAAGCGGAGATGGTTGCTTTGTAATACCCTTTACAGAAGATGGAAATGTTATTGCCATAAACCAATTCCGGCCCCCTTTGAGAAGATACACCTTGGAACTCCCGGCTGGAGCCATTGATCCCGATGAAAATCCCGAGGCTGCCGCAGGCCGGGAACTTTTTGAGGAGACGGGTTATGTTCATGGGGAACTCATATTTATTGGAAAAGGGCAAATGATGATGAATCGCTTTTCAGGTGGAATGTTTGGATATGTTGCACACAATTGTGTCCGGAAGCAGACACCGCCGCCCGATTGCCGTGTTTGCGTGAGTGAGATGCCTTGGGTGGTCTTTTTAAATTTGGTCAAATCGGGAGATTTTTTCCAGATGGATGGAATGGGATTTTTACTACTTGCCAAACTGAAGAACTTGCTTCCAGAAAAAATTGATTTTTCCATTTAATCATGGAAACAAATTCTTTCCAGCGAATTTTTATTGCAGGATCTTCAGGGATGGTTGGCAGGGCGATCGTTGACAAGATTTGCCGGGGTTTGCCGGAAACCACTTGCGTAGCTGCAAGTCTCACTCAAAAAAATGCATTTGCTGACAAAAACTTGGTGGAAGTTTCAGGCGACCTGAGAAATCTGGATTCTTGTATTGCGTTAACTCAAGGGTGTGATGCAGCAATTCTTGCAGCAGCCTCCACAGGTGGAATTTTACAAAATACGACCGAGCCTTGGAAGCAGGTTAATGACAACCTTGTGATGAATGCGTATCTGCTGGAGTCTTTGGTCCGCAACGGAGTCAAAAGGGTGGTTCTGATAGGTTCTGCCACTTGCTATCAACCCATTTCTGGAATTGTTCAAGAGAGTCAACTGGATTGGTTCGCCGATCCGCCCTCCACATATCTTGGAATAGGTTGGGTTTCGCGATATCTGGAAAAGTTGTGTCAGTTCTGGCATGAAAAAACCGGTGTAGAAATTGTATTTATTCGGGCCGCAAACATCTATGGACCGTTTGCAAAATTCGATCCACAATTATCAAATTTCATTCCAGCTCTGATCAGAAAAATCGAGAGAAAGCCCAGTGTTTTAAGCGTGCTCGGGCATCCTTATGTAGAAAGGGATGTTATTTATGTAGATGATTTTGCCGAGGCGTGTCTTTCTTTGCTGAAAGCCCGGAGCATTCGATTTGATGTTTTCAATGTTGGTTCGGGCAGGGCGACCACGGTAACTGAAGTTGTAGAAAATCTCATTCAAATCTCAAAGTCGAATCACACTACCGTGGAATACGAGGATTATTCCAAGCCCAGCAGCAAGGGGCGAGTTTTGAATTGCCAGAAAATTCAAGAAGCTGTTAGCTGGTATCCCCGTTGGACTCTGCAGAACGGGCTTGCAGAAACATACCATTGGTGGGAAAAAAACAAAGAGACATGGAAAAGATAAAAACCGAAAAACATGATGCGATTGTGCTCTCCAGCGCAAGCGAAAAGGACTCACTTGCTGAGTTTGCCAGTCAACTTAAATCGCACCCTCTTCCAGACGATGAGATCGTTCCGAATCTGGGCCTTTTTTTGAATTCAAAAACGCTATCCCGGATTCTTTTTTTTAATGAGATTTACAAGAAAATTCTCCATGTGCACGGAGTGGCCATGGAATTTGGGGTCCGGTGGGGACAGACGCTATCATTACTTTCCGCATTGCGGGGAATTTATGAACCTTTTAATCGGCATAGAAAAATCATCGGATTCGATACATTTGCCGGATTCCGAGGGATGGATGCCAAGGATGGAGACGCTTGCAAGTGTGTTGATGGTTCGTTTTCTGTTGCCGAAAACTATGAATCGTTTTTAGCTAAAATTCTTGCCTTGCAGGAAGCGTTGAATCCCATGAATCATCTCAAGCGATTTGAGTTGGTCAAAGGAGACGCCTTGAAAACCATACCCGATTACTTTGATCAACAGCCGGAGACAATTGTTTCCTTGGCAATTCTGGATTTTGATATTTACAAACCTACCAAAGTCGCTCTGGAGCAAATCAAGCCACGATTGGTCAAAGGCAGCGTGATTGTTTTTGACGAACTGTGTGATGATATCTTTCCCGGTGAAACCATCGCTTTGCACGAGGTGTTCGGCCTTAATGGAATGAGAATTCAAAGAATGCCCATGACCGCTCGTGTATCCTATGCTGTGATTGAGTGATGAAAAATCCCGACCCAAGAATCATACGCGAACATATCATAGATTGTTCAGCAGCCAGCGGGCACGGTCATATTCCAACATCTTTTTCCGTTGTGGAAATGATTTTGGCCGCGCATTCCAAAATGCGTTATTTCCCTGATGATCCCAGACAGTCCCTACGCGACATCTTTATATTGAGCAAAGGCCACGCGGCCCTTGGCTACTATTGCTGCCTTGCAGAACTCGGTTTTTTCAATTGGGAGGAGGTAAAAACTTTTGGGCAGGCGGGAACGCGCTTTGGCTGCCACCCGGACAGAATGAAATGCGACGCGGTTGAGGTTTCAAGCGGTTCTCTGGGGCATGGGATTGGGGTGGCTGTTGGTATGGCCATGGGATTTCAAATTCGCAAGCAACCCAATAAAGTTTTTGCACTGGTCGGAGACGGGGAGTCGAATGAAGGCAGTGTGTGGGAATCCATCATGATTGCCACAGACCAAAAGATCAAAAATTTGACAGTTTTGTATGACCACAATCGATCCCAAACAAGATGCCTTCAAATTGAAAATCCCGCAGACCGTTTCAGAGCATTTGGATGTGAAACTTTGGAAGTGGATGGACACTCGATTTCCGAAATTTCCGAGGCCATTTCTCACGAGTCACCTGATCGTCCTAAAGTGATTGTTTGCCGAACTGTGAAAGGCTTTGGCTGTCCCACGCTGGTTGAGAAGGTTTTTGAATGGCATCGCCGCTCGCCCAAAGGAGAGGAAGTCGATATGCTCAAGAAGGAACTCTATGCGTAAACAATTCAAAGATACCACGACCGAGTTAGCCGGCATCGATCAGGATATCGTGATGGTTTTTGGAGACATCAGTGTTTTTCTTTTTAACGAATTCCAAAAGCTATATCCTGAAAGATTTTACAATTTAGGAATCTGCGAGCAGGCTCTAGTGAGTGTTGCGGCAGGGTTAAGTGCCACGGGCTTTACGCCGTTCGTTCATTCCATCGCCCCATTCGTTACCGAGCGGGCGCTGGAACAAATCAAGCTGGATTGCTCTTATAACAGTTTTCCAGTTAACATTGTTTCCACGGGAGCTACATTCGACTATGCTTGGGATGGTGCAACTCATCACGCTTGGACAGATCTGGCATTTCTGCGTGTGATTCCCGATGTCGAAATTTTTCAACCTGGTTCTCCCAAAGAAGTCGATCGTTTGATTCGATGGCACTATAAAAACAAAAAAACCTCTTATTTCCGACTGTCGGACCATCCCCATGGAGTGGATTTGGATATTGAAAAAAACAAAGGTGTTGTCATTCAAAATTCCGGTGCGTCAAAAACTGTAGTTACAGCCGGGCCCATACTGGATTATGTAATGAAAGCCGCGGAAGGGTTGGATGTAAATATCCTCTATTTTCACACTTTAAAACCATTTGATACCGAGCTTGTCAAGCAGTTTTCCGCGACACGATTCAAGGTGGTGCATGATTCCTTCGGATTATTTGAGAGTGTTTGTGAATGCACGGGTGTGGCCGTTGAAAAACTGGGACTACCTGATCACTTTTGTTGTTCCTATGGCACTATTCATGATGTTAGAAAAATGGCGGGGCTGGGAATACCAGAAATTCGAGAGTTTATTCGTAAATAAATAAAATGTCGTTTTTCAAATCCAAGCGTGTTGTCGTAACTGGTGGAACGGGTTTCATTGGCAGTCATTTTGTTCGCAGGCTTCTTGTAGAGGGGGCAGATGTGGTGGTTCCTATACATCAAAGAAAACCGCGAGCCTGGTCTGCTGCAGATGTTGAAATCGTTACAGCCAACTTGCTTGATCAGGAAGCCTGCCGCTCTGCGCTTGCGGGTGCCGATATGGTGATTCACGCAGCCGGGGCTGTTTCTGCAGCAGGTGTAACAACCGGGGCAAATGCCATGTCGCCCATCACCGCAAACTTGGCACTCACCGCGCAGGTCATTGAAGCGTGCTGGAGCACGAAACCGGAAAGATTGTTAGTATTTAGCAGCAGCACCGGATATCCGGCCTATGACCGTGCCGTAAAGGAAGATGAAATGTGGATTGATGAGCCGCACGGAGTTTATTTTGGATATGGCTGGATGCGAAGGTATCTGGAAAAAATCTCAGAATTTCTTTTCCTCCGAACAGGAATCCAAGTAGCGCTGATCCGCCCCACAGCTACTTATGGACCTTTTGATGATTTTGATCCCAAAACAAGCCATGTGATTCCGGCCTTGGTTCGCCGCGCTGTTTCGGGGGAAGATCCATTTGAGGTTTGGGGCACAGGAGAGGAAATTCGGGATTTTCTCTATGTGGAAGACTTGATTGACGGGTGCCTGCTCACATTGGAAAAGCATGCTTGCTGCGATCCCATAAATATCGGATCCGGAGAATGCACGACTATCCGAGATGTTGTCGGGTGCATCCTTGATAAAGCGGGTCGGTTTCATTGCAAACCGGTTTTTCGGTCTGACAAGCCCTCGACGATCCCGGTCCGGATGGTTGATTGCGCCAAGGCCCGATCTCTGCTGGGTTTTAAACCAAAACATACACTTGCGCAGGGTATAGAGAAAACCGTTAACTATTTTCGTGATTTGCAGAATGACCGGACCGCACACAGGGTGAATTGAAATGAATTGGAAAACGATTAGTGCGGATATTTTTGCTGAACAATTTCAGTGTCAACCTTCTGATCTCGGCGAAAACGCCCTCGCTACTCTCCAGAATTTAGATTTCAGATGGTGTCCATCCAATAAAAAAGACGGTGAAGATTATTTATTGGAGTTTTTGCCAAAACTTCAAGGCACTTGGATTGAACGAAACCGTGATGAGAACCATGATGCTTGGGAGAAAGGATGGTCCGAAAGCTTGAGAGAAGTTCAAAGCCAAGGAGCGGGACCCGGCACCTGCCGACCCAAGTATTTCAGGGGAAGCAGATTTCTTCGATTCAAGAAGGATATAATACTATCCCCGAATCCGCAACTCGAGCACAATTTGCTCACGGCTACACGGGAGTATCTTTTTTCTAGATACTTGAAGCATGCATCTACCATTTGCGAACTGGGGTGCGGGAGCGGGCAGAATTTGTGGCTCCTCTCCGAGATGTTTCCTCTTAAAAATATTCTCGGAATGGATTGGGTCCGCCCCTGTGTTGAAATCGCAAATGAGATCGCTCGGACTGGTAAAAATGTCGAAGGCCGCCTTTTTGATATGACGAATCCTTCTAAAGATGATCAGATTCCGCCAGATTCTGCCATTGTCACCATTCATGCTTTGGAGCAAATAGGTAAAGATCATCACAAACTGATTGAATGGATTTTAAGCCAACGCCCTTCGATCGTCGTTCAACACGAGCCAATTCTTGAGTTTTACGATGAAACCAATCTCTACGACTATATGGCGCTGTGGTATTCACGAAAAAGACATTATCTGGACGGCTATTTGACCGCTCTTAAGGAGTTGGAAAAGCAAAATAAAGTGGAGTTCCTTTCATGCTTTCGTCCCGAAATAGGCGGAGTTTACCATGAGGGATCGGTTTTGGTTTGGAAGCCAATAAATCAATGATAACAAAAGAGCATCTCATTCATTTTTCCGGCAAAAATATTCTTGTTACCGGTGGTTCAGGAATGATCGGGCGGGAAGTGGTTAAGTTTTTATGTGAAGCAAATGCTAAGGTAGTTGTTGCTTCTCTGGATCGAATTATTATTGATGAAAGAGCTCAGTATCAATTTGCTGACCTGAGAGATTTTGCAGTTTGCAAGCAACTTTGTTCAAGCAAAGACTTTGTTTTTCATTTAGCCGGGGTGAAAGGTTCTATGGAGGTTAGCACGACAATGTTGGCCAGCCATTTTGTTCCAACACTTATGATGAATACCAATGTGCTGGAAGCCTGCCGGACCGAGGGTGCTGGTAAAGTGGTTGTAACCAGTTCGATAGGTGCCTATGAACCATCCGATTATTTCGTTGAAAAGCCGCTTGGTTCCTATGATGGACCACCCTTGGATTTTGCGGGGTGGGCCAAACGCATGGGAGAGTTGCAAATCTATGCTTACAAAAAGCAATTTGGATTGGAAAATTTCGCCATCGTTAGACCCTCTGCAGTTTATGGTCCTGGGGATAATTTTGATCCCAAGAGCGCCATGGTTGTTCCCTCATTAATGGCAAAAATTCTCAGTGGTGAAAAAATCGATGTTTGGGGAGACGGGAAAGCTGTTAGGGATATTGCCTTCAGTCGGGATATTGCCGAAGGGATTATTTTGGCAGTGCTCAACGGCACAGATGGGTATGTGAATCTTGGTAGCGGGACTGGAGTGAGCATTAAAGATCTTGTTGAAACGCTGCGGTCATTTATCGATTTTGAATATGAATTTGATACATCCAAGCCCTCGGGCAAAGGGCAAAAACTCCTTGATATTACCAAGGCTCAAAAATTGCTTGGTTACGAACCATCGACCACTCTCCGCCAAGGGCTCGAGGAGACTTGGAAATGGTTTTTAGCCAATACCAACGAACATGTTCTAAAGCAGAATTACTTCAGAGAATAGCTATATTCCAACGAATTATTAAAATAATTAACACTTTATATAGAAAAATAGATAAAAATAAAATAAAGTAAAATGATAACAAAAAGTGACATAGTTGCCCGTCGAAAAGAAAAAAACAAGTTCAACGCATTCTTTAGATCTCAAGTTTTAAAAAATTTAAGAATCTATCTGGATGATATTTTTGAGGAAAAAAATAAGGATACTAAGACTGAAAGAGAGCAAAAAGCAGTTCTTAGAGGTGAATGTTCAGACGCTATCCGATTGGATACGGCTTGGTTCAAAGCATGGGAAAATTTGCCTAGTAGTTCGATTGAAGCGATGCGTCCCTTTACATGGCTTTTTTATCCCCCTCAAGTTAGGGTTGTTAAAAAAGAAGCAAATGAGGTTAAGTGGCATCAAGATTATGGTTTTGTCCTCGCGATGGGCCCTTTAAAAGTTCATCGTCAAATCATAACCTGTTTTGTTCCAATAGATGACGATCCAACAAACAGGGTTACACTACAATTCACCCAAGATGAACCTGATTTTATTGAGCATGAACCGACAAGCAATGGTTTTGCTGCAGGACTTGAAAAAGTAGATTTTAAAAACACATTTCATTATAGCTTATCTCTAGGAGACTGTATAATTTTTGGTGATTTTGTTCCGCATCGAACTTATGCGCCACCTGGGGCGCTATGGCAAAGGAAAAGTTTTGAGTTTAGGGCAATATCTCCAGATGATGCTTTAGAAAATAAAGATTATTTTGATATTGAAAAATCAATTTTTGTTAGAAAAAACGGTGAATCACAATTAAAAATAAATAAATGAATCCAAAAAAATTCGACGGAATTGCAAATTTTACAAGCGATGATGAAATTGAAAGAAAACTAGAGTCTCATTTTAATAAACACGCGCTTTCTTCACTTGAAATTCTAAAAAACTTCCAAATATATGCCAGAAGAATATCTTTAAAAAAATTTCTTGCACACTATGAATTGTTCCAAAAAACAATTAATCTACCAGGTGATATTGTGGAGTTAGGAGTTTTTCAAGGTCGATCTCTCATGAGTTGGGGAAACTTTCTTGAGATACACAATATGGGAGATAGGCAAAAACAGGTTTTTGGATTTGATACATTCCAGGGTTTTGTGGGTTTGTCTGAAAAAGACGGTCAAAAGAATGAAACAAACCAAAAATTTGAAGGAGGATTCAACGCTCACGACGATGAAGTGGTTTTAAAAGAAGCCATTGAAATTTTTGATGAAGATCGTTTTATTCCATATAAACCAAGAATTAAGCTTATTAAGGGAGATATCTCTGCAACGCTGCCTAAATTTCTAAATGATAACCAAGGGCTGAGAATATCTTTATTGCATTTTGATTGCGATCTTTATGAGCCGACTTTGAAAGGGCTGGAATTATTATGGCCGCTTGTTGTTCCGGGTGGGGTCGTCTTATTTGATGAATACGCTATACGACCATGGGCTGGAGAAAGCAATGCTGTTGATGATTACTTTAAAAAAACAGAAACCAACATCAAAATACAAAAATTCTCATGGTCACCTAATCCCGGTGGATATGTAGTAAAGGTTTAGAATTACACCTTGCTTCAAAAATGAAACTTCAAATCAAAAATTCCGAGCTCGAAGGGGTTAAAATCATTACTCCGCCTACAAATTTTGAAGACTTTCGAGGTTATTATGTTGAGACTTACAATGAGGATATCTATCGAGAGGCGGGGGTTGATGTTGCTTTCAAGCAAGACGACATTTCTGTATCCCGAAAGCACACTCTTCGCGGTATTCATGGGGATCAAGAGACCTGGAAGTTGGTCTCCTGCTTGCACGGGGCATTCTACCTTCTTGTAGTAAATAACGACCCTAGCTCCACGCAATATCGAAAATGGCAATCGTTCACTTTATCCGATGTCAATCGGCAGCAGATTCTTATTCCACCGAAATTCGGGAATGGGCATTTGGTTTTGTCGGACTGGGCCATTTTTCACTATAAACAAAACACCAATTACAACAGGGCGGGGCAATTTACCATTCATTGGAATGATCCATCATTTGAATTCTGGTGGCCACTCAAAAATCCCTTGCTTATCTCACGGAGAGACGAAGCGCCTTGATTTATTGAATAAATGCATAAGATTCATATATTGATAGTGACGCGCGGGCGTCCTAGGCAGCTCATGGCCTTGATGGATTCCATAGCATCGACCGCAGATTCGCATGAACTTATAGAATCTTACATTTACATCGATGATGACGATCAGGAGACTTTGTCGTTACTGGATCGTCTTAAAAAATTGCCATTCAAGGTAACGCCCTGTATTTTTCCCCGTTTGGGATCCCAGGGCAGCATGGTGGAAGCATTGATAAAAGAATGTAATGCATCCACAGGAGTTTATCTTCCATTGCCCGATGATTATATTTTTGGAAATCAAGGCTGGGATTCAGATATTCTCGACGCATACTGGCAATTCCCGGATCATTACGGGCTTTTTTACCCTATAGATCCCACAGTGCCTGCAGGACAAGTGACATTTCTTTTTCTTTCTGCCCAGTGGGTGAACTGTCTGGGTAAGTTGGCGACAAACTTTTTCCCATATTGGTTTGATGATAATTGGATTGATGAGGTTGCACAAATGGTCCAGAGGAAGTTGTCTCTTACCACAATCATGATTCCACCAGAGGGCAGAGGCCAGACGCCAAGAATGCGGAATCTTCCTTTTTGGCAAAACTATTATAACTGCACTTTTGATGAAAGACTTAAGGATGCTTGTAAAATAAGGCAAGCTATCTGGCAAACCGATCAATGCGGGATGGAAGCCAGCGAAAAAAATGCTGCCCAATGTTTCTTAAAATTAAGGCAGTCCGGTTCTGCAAGTGATGAATCGCTTCTCCGGATGGAAAGTGCGCTTTCTCCAAATTTCGGAGAAGACCGGGAAAAAATACCCAACAGCTATTATTTAATGGAAAAGGCTGCAGTTTCAAAGTTAAAGTCCAAGGCGGCATTTTATATAAAAACTGGAGATATTCCCAGAGCTCTGGGAATGCACGCTACTATTTGCAAGGCTTATTCAGCGGACCAAGAAAATCGGGAAATCTTTTTGAGTGCAGTGGAAAAATATCCCAAGGCCTTTCTCGGCAATATTGCGCAAACACAATACAGGAAAGTTTATTGTCAACCCGAAAATCCCCTATTGCAAATTGATGAGCAGAATAAACAAGGGAAAATTTTTAAACCCATACAAATTAGCTCATCACGCATGTCGTTCGAGCCAAGCGGAATCGTTCAGCAAGCGGTAGCACACGCCCAACTTGGCGAATGGGAGAGATGTTGCTATCTATTGGAAGCCTGCTCGAGAACGGTGCCGCAAATTTTTAAGCAGCACAACATCTGTCATACTTTTGCAGTTGCTCTACTAAAATGTGGAAGAAAAAAAGAAGCTCTAGGCTTGGCTTTACAAGAAATACGACTCAATCCTAATAATGTAGCAGCGAAAAGCATTATAAGTCAATTACAAGAAAGCAAAACTATTTAGTATGTAAATTTTTAATTTACATATCTTGAAAAAATAAAACATTGTATGGGAATAGGTAATCCAAATTACCAAAGCTGTTTAAATGTTGCCATAGATAAGGTTGCGCCGGAAACAAAATTTACTTTTGTTGACATTGGAGCAAGGGGTGGGATTCGCTCGGAATGGTTGCCATACCAAAAAATGTCAAAATTCGTGGCATTCGAACCAGATGTTGCGGAAGCGGATAGGATAAGAAATAAAATTGGAGGCTTAGATGTCCATTCCATTGCGCTTGGTGAGAAAACAAGCAAAAGACAAATTTACCTTACAAGATCCCCGGATTGTTGTGGTTTGACTCAACTTGATAAAGTTTTTTGGATGCGCTTTCCTAACTGGGTAAATGCCGAGGTCGTTGGGACTACTGAGGTTGAGGTTAAAAGCCTTGATGAGTGGGTTGCGGGGACGGAATATAAAACTCTTGATTTTCTTAAAATTGATACGGAAGGAAGCGAGATTGAAATTCTTCGGGGCGCGAAGAATGCATTCGAAGAAAAAAAAATACTCGGTGTTTTGGCAGAATGGTGGGCCGATGGTATAACAAGAGATGCAAAAGATGGTTACGGATTGGAGTCCATTTCAAAGCAGGTTTTTCAGCATAATCTTTACACTTATGATATCACCTGTTTGCGGTATCCTCGAACTACTCTGCCAGTAGGCAAGTTGAAATTCATCAAATGCAAGGATGGCAGAATTATTCCGGTTCCCGACAAAATGCGTCAAAATATGGGGCAAGCGCTGACAGGAGAGGTGCTTTTTTTTCGTGATCCAATTCAAGATTTTAGAAAACTCGGAATTAACTATGCCGCAAAATTCTGGACGCAGGAAACACTCATAAAACTGATTGCTCTTCTGGATTTATACAATTATACCGATGTGGCTATAGATATCTTGAGTTTTTTTAAGAACCAGTTTACCAAAAAGCAAATCACTGAGTTGATTCAAGCCCTATTGCAATCAGTTGTCTATGATGAAGACGGGAAAAATACCTTAGGATATGTAAATCTTTCTTATAAACAATATTTTGAGATTTCTAAAAAACTTTTCCTGGATGGGGGGGGATTGAATAGTCCGGATATTTTCAATTCTGTCGATATCGAAGAACCTAGCTTCTAATAAATACCACTCAAAAATATACTTTTAAAAAATCTAGTTTATGGTAGATAATCAAAATAAAATCGCCTCAGAAATATTATTAAAATTTCGTTCCGAGAAAGGATTTCCCCACGCTGCTAAAAGTATTTTATACGGTTTTTCGTGTCCTTCAGAGGAGATTGTTGCAAAGCTATTGGCTGTGATTGTGCAGAATCTTAGTTATAGTTATTTCAAGGATCTGGTCCGGTTGGTTTCCGCCTACGAAATCGAATTGAAAAAAAATCCAAATGCTATGCTACAGGCGGCTTTTGCTGCATGGGCTTCAGGGTCTTCAGTTGAATGTGAAAGGTGGTCAAAAAATTTGATAGGTTTGGCGCCTAGCCATCCTGCAGGTTATATGCGTCTGGGACTGAATTACTTGACGAGCCAAATGTTTGTAGAGTCCTTTGTCACTCTCTCTGCTGGTATGAGAAATGCCAATAATGACCAGTCATTGATCGGATGGTTTCTTCTTTCCCAACGAATGGCAACAGGGCCACGGGAGGTGGCTTTTGAAAAGTTCGGCAAGCGGTTTCGGTATCGTCTCTCATGCTTCAACACCCAAGCCGCAGAGTCGGATGCGGCCCACTTGGGGGGGCGTTTCACCGAGGAGAGTGAATTGGAGTTTCTTGCTGGAGCGGTTGGGGAATGTAAAAGCTTTGTAGAGGTCGGCGCGTTGGTCGGCAACCACACGGTTTTTCTTGCCTCCGTTTTTCAACCTGAAAAATATCTCGTCGTGGATGCGGATGAGCGCTCGATTGGTGAGACATCTGCGAATGTGGAATTGAATCGCGAGAACTATCCGCAAACGGTTTTCTCTTTCGTGGAGTCGGCGCTGGCTGGCACGGCTGGGGAGGAGGTTCAAATCGGCACAAAAAAAGTTATAACGCGCACCTTGGAAGATTTACTTCCGGGCGATGTGGATTTTCTTAAGATTGATATCGATGGCATGGAGGGGGCTCTTTTGAAGCCACTGGTTCGCTTCGTCAGAGACAAGAACATCCGGATTTTTATCGAGGTGGAGTCGCCGTTTCTCGAGGAGTATGAGAGAGAGTTGGCATCCATCGGCTATCGTGTGACCCACCGCACGGATCACGGAAACTATGCCAATTTGTTTTTTCAGTGCGCCGGGTGTCGATATGAGTGAGCTCAAGTCTTCCCTTTTATTCTTTCTCGCTCCGCGGGGCGTTTATCGGGAGACGCTGATTTCGAAGGATGAGATTTTTTGCGGGCCGGATGCGGAAGATCTGCGGGAGGGGGGGCGGTGGCGATGTGTGAAGGCGCCGGCAGGTGCTTTCGATGTGGGGGCGTTTTGCAGGGAGAAGGGGATTTCACTGGATCAAGAGGTGGTGCTGGTGAAGGCGGATGCAACGGGGCGGAATTTCCCGAGGAATCTCGGGGTCTTCAAATGTCCGAAGGTTCTCCTGGTGGGAGACACCCACCATATGCAGGCGCCGATCCGGAAGTTGATCGAGTATGCGAACAGCGAGCCGTTCGACAGGATCATTTTCGACCACACGCGGCATCACGCGCGGTGGTTTTTCGAGGCGGGGCTCAAGAATTTGCACTGGATTCCGGCGCTGGATTTCACTTTCCAGAGGAGAGAAATTTCAACACGGCCTTCGCGCAAGTTGACCTTCGTCGGGCAGGCGGGGCGGTTCCATCCCTACCGGTGTCATGTGCTGGAAGAATTGAAGCGCGCTGGACTGCCGCTGGAGGTCATGCAGACCTCGCCAGGCGGTGCGGCTGATGTGTATGCGGATTCGTTGATTACGCTGAATATCGCGTTGAACGGGGATTTGAATTTGAGGGTATTCGAGGCTCTTTCGGCCGGCGGATTTCTGCTGACGGATCGTTTGACGGAGTCCTCGGGACTGGGGGGGGTGTTCACGCCGGGCGAGGATTTGGAGGTGTGGACCGGAACGGAGGAGCTGGTGGAGAAAATCCGATATTATTTGGCGAACCCGGCAGAGGCTTTTCGAATTCGGCGCGCGGGGCAGGCGAAGCTGCTGGAGCGGCATAGCCCTGAAATAAAAATCCGCGAGTTTTGGGACTTGGTTTTGCACGGCAAGGAAAACCCTGCTTATTCGCTGGAGGCTGAGCGAGGCGCGATTTGCGGGGTTTCAATGGCATCGCCAATGGAGATGTTGCCAGCTTATGAGTTTTTTCAGGAACTGCACCGCAACAGGTCGAAGCTCATTTTTTATTGCGCGGAAGGTGAAGGCGAGCGTGTGCGACGCTTTGTCGATCTGCCAAGAGTCGAGTTACGCTCCCATGCAGATTGGGATGCAGTTGAGAAAGGCCAGACTGGAGATTTTCCGGAGGAAAGGATTTTGCATATCGGGGAGGGTGTCGATGTATCGGTCTTGGAAGAAATTTTGCTAAAGCATGAGCCGAAGATGGTTTTTGCTCCGGATGGTGAGCCGGGTGTGCTTTCGGGTTGGGGGTATGCTCAGAAGGAGGAGGGAATTTACGAGTGTGTGCGTCCGGTTCTGGGAATTGTGAAGCGGGCGCGAGCGCAGGATGGCGAAGTCGCAAAAGAGTTATTGCCGCCATGCGTTGATCTTTGCATCAACGACTCCGAGGCGCTGGAGGTGGCGGATGCATGCGATGCGGCGGGGTTGGTGGAGTCGCGCAAGGACGCGTTGCTGCGGGCTGTTTTTCTCAATCGCGATTGTGTATCGGCTTTGATTCAACTCGCGGATTTGTCGCTAGAGAGTGGGGCGCTGGTGGATGCTGCGCTGCTTTTGAGTGAGGCGAATCGCGTCACGCCCCTGCCGGAGGGGATTGCGCCGGTGTTTCAGGAGTTGATGGAGCGGGTTGCGGAATCCCCGGACATTAATGCCTACAAGCAAGATCTGGCCGGAGGGGATCACCCGCTTCCCGAAAAAACGCGTCGGATTTTGGTGGTCACGAATTTG
>Ga0172372_10005618_pt1 | contig 17401 bp, 21 predicted proteins | sample LakKiv5m_2_FD_114544 | JGI IMG/M metagenome (GOLD analysis project Ga0172372, IMG submission 114544) | Freshwater microbial communities from Kabuno Bay, South-Kivu, Congo - kab_092012_9.5m | ecosystem: Environmental > Aquatic > Freshwater > Lake | place: Democratic Republic of the Congo...
GCCCTGGCGCAAATCCAGCAACGACGCTATGCCGATAAATACCGGGATGAACCGGGGAAGCAGGTGCATGAAGTGGGCTTTATTTTCAGTCGTAGCCTGCGCGGACTGGTCAGGGCAGACTGGGGAAAAAGCAGTTCGACCGTTCTTTCGATGAAGGGAAACTCAGGGCAGGATGCCGAATAATTCGCTCAGCTTTTCGCCCGGTTCATCCGCTTTCATGAAAGCCTCTCCGACCAGGAAGGCGTTGACACCATGATCTCGCATCAGATGGACATCTGCCGGTAGCAAAATGCCGCTTTCGGTCACCACTCGCAGGGTAGCGGGGATGTGCTTCAGCAAGTCCAGGGTCGTGTCCAGACTGACCTCGAATGTGCGCAGGTTGCGATTGTTGATGCCAACCAGACACAAGTCCAGTCGCAAGGCACGTTCCAGTTCTTCCTGGTCGTGCACTTCCACCAGCACATCCATACCCAGGCCATTCGCCAGTTCATGCAGTTGCCGTAATCTGTCATCTTCCAGGGCAGCCACGATCAACAGGATACAATCAGCACCCAGAACCCGGGCTTCAAAAACCTGATAGGGATCAATCAGAAAATCCTTGCGGATGACGGGCAGGGGACAGGCTGCCCGTACGTCCTTGAGGTAGTCATCTGCGCCCAGAAAGAAATCACGGTCGGTCAATACCGAAAGGCAACTGGCTCCGTGACGGGCGTAACTCAGGGCAATGTCTGTCGGGTGAAAGTCGGCCCGCAGAATCCCTTTGCTGGGGGAGGCTTTTTTGATTTCGGCAATGACGGCAGGCTGACCCTGGTTGATACGACGTTCCAGGGCCGCGACAAAACCACGCCCTGGACAAGATGCCATGGTGGCCATGCGTTCGAGCGTTTGCAGGGAGATATGCTGGCTGCGTTCGGTAATCTCTTCGCGTTTTCGGGCCAGTATATTGAGCAGTATGTCCGGGATTGGCTTCATGACGGTATCGATCCGGTCAGGGGCAGGCTTTGGGTAAAGGTCGCGAGGTTTTCGAGTTTCTCCAGGGCCAGACCGGAATCCAGAACCGAACCGGCTTTTTCGAGACCGGTCTCCAGGCTGTCTGCCACATTGGCAACGTAGAGGGCCGCGCCGGCATTCAGCATCACAATATCCCGTGCCGGGCCTTTTTCACCCTGAAAGACCCGCCTGATCAGGGCGTGGCTTTCGGCAGCCGATGCAATGACCAGGGTGTCGAGCGGAGCGCGTGAGAGGCCGAATCGTTCCGGCGTAAGGGTATAGGTGTTGATCTGTCCATCCTTGAGTTCGGCCACTCGGGTTGGGCTGCCGATGCTGATTTCATCCAGTCCGTCTTCGGCCTGTACCACCAGCACATGCTGACTGCCGAGTACCCGTAACACGTCCGCCAGAGGTTCTACCCAGGCCGCACTGTAGACACCCAGCAGTTGATTGGGGGCTCCGGCCGGGTTGATCAGGGGACCCAGTAAATTGAAGACGGTGCGAATGCCGATCTCCTTGCGAACAGCCAGCAGATGGCGCATGGCTTCGTGGTGACGCTGGGCAAACAAAAAACCCAGCCCCATCTGCTCGATACAGGCCTTGACCTGTTCCGGTTGCAAATCGAGCCGTACACCGGCGGCCTCGAGTACATCGGCACTGCCGGATCGACTGGACACTGACCGGTTGCCGTGTTTGGCGACCCGTGCGCCAGCGGCAGCCGCTACAAAGGCAGCGGCTGTGCTGATATTGAAGGTGTGACGGGCATCGCCGCCGGTGCCACAGGTATCGATCAGGTGTTCCTGTGCTACCTCGACCCGAATCGAAAGTTCCCGGAGTACCTGGGCCGCTGCCGCCACTTCCTGCACGGTTTCTCCCTTGGCACACAGGGCGACCAGCAGGGCACTGATCCGGGCAGGACTGGCCTGGCCACTCATCAGGTATTGCATGACTTCGCGCATCTCTGCACGGTCGAGTGCCTGCCGATCCAGCAGTTTTTGCAGGATGCCTGCGATGTTCATGGTTTGCACCAACCTAGCGGCGCAGTCGGTAATTGCGTCCGTAGAATATCTCGGACATTTCCTGTTTGAGTTTTTTCTGGATGGCCTCACGCTCGTCCGGGGTGAGGGCATCCTTGTCGGTATCGAACAGGTAGTTGTCGAGGTTGAAATCTTTCAGGATCATTTTGGTGTGAAAGATTTTTTCCTGATAGACATTGACATCGATCATTTGATAGCGATCGATCATTACGTCGGAAATGTAATTCTGTATCGAGGTGATTTCATGATCGATATAGTGTTTCTGGCCACTGATGTCGCGGGTGAAACCCCTGACCCGGTAATCCATGATGACGATATCGGATTCAAAACTGTGAATCAGGTAGTTCAGTGCCTTCAACGGAGAAATGCGGCCACAGGTGGATACGTCGATGTCAGCCCGGAAAGTGCTGATACCGCCGTAAGGGTGGCTCTCCGGATAGGTGTGTACCGTGATGTGGCTCTTGTTGAGGTGAGCGACGACTGATTCGGGTATGGGGCCGGGTGTTTCATGATTGGACACGGAGTCCGGCACATGCCCTTCGGAAATCAGCATGGTGACACTGGCACCCTGGGGTTCATAGTCCTGGCGGGCGATATTCAGTATCTGTGCGCCGATGATGGCATTGACATCGGTTAATATCTGGGTCAGTCGTTTGGCGTTGTACATTTCGTCGATATACTCGATATAACGACGCTGTTGCTGCTCGGTTTTGGCGTAGCAGATATCGTATATGTTAAAGCTCAATGATTTGGTCAAATTATTGAAGCCGTGCAATTCCAGTTTTTCCATCGTCTTAGCGGATGCCCTCAACCTGAATGCCACTGATCGGGTGGCAGATATAAAAAAACGCGACAGGCGCGACTGGTGAAACGGGTATTTGATAATACCCGTTATCTACTCGACTTCAATAATTTCGAAATCATGAGTAATGGATGCGGTTTTACCCAGCATGATGGAGGCCGAGCAGTATTTTGTGGCTGATAATTCCACAGCCCGCCTGACAACCGGTTCAGCCAATCCTTTACCGGTTATCCTGAAGTGCAGGTGGATACGGGTAAAAACCCTGGGATCGGTATCGGCCCGTTCAGCCTCGACATCCGCAATGCAGGCACTGACAGCGTGGCGTCCCTTTTTCAGGATATGCACTACATCAAAGGAAGCACAGCCTCCCATGCCCATCAGCAGCATTTCCATGGGTCTTGGACCCTGATTGTTTCCACCTGCCTCGGGTGGGCCATCCATCAATACGGCATGACCGCTCCCGGATTCAGCCAGAAATTTCGCATTGTCGATCCACTGGATACGTGCTTTCATGATGATGTCTCATGAGGGTATGAATGATAATAAGGGCTCTGCTGCAGCAAGGCTGCGTAATGTACCATAATACGCCTCGGGGGAGTACCTTGGGACAGGAGCCGCGATTCAGGCTCCTGTCTTCACGGGTTTGCAAGATGCGAAGCCAGTTTCTTTTTGAGTATGAGCTGACTCACCGGTTTGACGATGAAGTCTACCGCCCCTTTCTTGATCCCGGTGGTAACGGATTCGATGTCCAGACTGCTGCTGAGGATAATGATGGGTATCTTTTGCCAGACCGCTTGATCCTTGATTCGGGTGATCGTCTCGAAACCGTCCATCCCGGGCATTCGGATGTCCATCAGGATCAGATGAGGCAGTGCTTCATGCGCCAGTTTTTCCAGGGCCTCCCGACCATCAGCCGCCGAAATGACGGTATGCCCCAGGGTTTTCAGCATTTTTTCCATGATCTTGCGCTGGAGTTCTTCATCTTCCACGACCATTACCCTGAGGGTGTGCCATCCTTCATTCGCAGGCAGGTGACCGCGATTGCCTGCCAGTTTCTGTTCCAGCAAACGCACCGCCAGGCGTAAGGCATAACCGGAATCAAGCGGTCTCCCGACCAGATACAGGAAGAACAGCCCATCCATGCACAGATCGAAGGCCCGGGGTTCATGCGGGCTTCTGCAAAGCAGGATGGATTCGTGCAGATCAAGCGTCGATTCTGCACTGGCAAAGGTCAAGGCCTGATAAACCGCTTCCGCTTGCGCAATGTCGTGGAAGGAGAAAATCAGGATATCAGGCCAGTTTTTGACGATCATCTGTCGGGCTTCATTGATGTCCGTGGTAGTCGCCAGCTTGTAACCCCCCTGACTCAAGACATGAGCCACACCCGTGTTCTCTGCCTGATCATCGCCTGCGATCAATACTTTGGTGAGCATGAGAAACCCGCTGTCTCCTGTTTCAACCGCTGGACAGCCGCTTGAGTACCCTGTCGGCGGCTGCCAGCGTAGCATCCAGTTGTTCCGTGTCATGGGTAATGGAAACGAAACCGGCCTCATAGGCTGAAGGGGCCAGGTAAATCCCTTCGGCCAGCATTCCGTGGAAAAACTGCCTGAACCGCGCAATGTCGCAGGCCATGACCTCAGCCAGTGAGCGGATGCAAGCCTGGTCTGAAAAAAACAAGCCGAACATGCCACCCACCCGATGGGTCTTGAGGGGAATGCCGTGCTTTCGTGCCCGGGCTTCCAGACCCTGCGTAAGGCAGGCTGTCTTGTCAGCGAGTCGGCCAAAGAATCCGGCTTCTTCGATCTTTTCCAGGGTTTTGAGCCCGGCGGCCATGGCTACCGGGTTACCGGACAGGGTTCCTGCCTGATAGACCGGTCCCAGGGGGGCCAAATGGTCCATGATGTCCTGACGGCCACCGAACGCACCGACGGGCAATCCGCCACCGATGACCTTGCCCAGTGTGGTCAGGTCAGGCCGTATACCGTACAAAGCCTGGGCACCGCCCAATGCCACCCGGAAACCGGTCATGACTTCATCGAAGATCAACAGGGCACCGTAGCGGTCACAAACCGAACGCAAGGCTTCGAGAAAACCCGCTACCGGGGGGACGCAATTCATGTTGCCGACCACGGGTTCCACGATGATGCAGGCAATCTGTTCGCCGTGCATCCGAAAGCATTGCTCTACGGCATCGGCATCGTTATAGGGTAAGGTCAGGGTATGCGCCGCCAGACTGGCAGGAACGCCCGGTGAATCCGGTATCCCCAGGGTCAGGGCACCGGAACCGGCCTTGACCAGCAGGGAATCGGCGTGACCGTGATAACAACCGTCGAATTTGACCAGCGTATCCCGCCCCGTAAAGCCCCGGGCCAGACGAATGGCACTCATGGTGGCTTCGGTACCGGAACTGACCAGACGAATCCGTTCGATGGAAGGCATGAGTTGGCAGATTTTGCGGGCCATCCGGGTTTCGATGGTGGTAGGCGCACCAAAACTCAAACCCTTGGCCGCCGCCTCCAGTACCGCCTGCAAGACATCCGGGTCGGCATGCCCCAGTATCATGGGGCCCCAGGAGCCGACATAATCGATGTAGCGTCGCCCTTCACTGTCCCAGATATGGGGACCCTGGCCACGGTCGATGAAAACCGGCGTTCCACCAACGCCCCTGAAGGCCCTGACCGGTGAGTTGACACCACCGGGAATGTATTGCCCGGCCTCCAGAAAAAGATCGTGTTGGCTCATGTTTCAATTTTCTCCAGTTCGCCCTTGTCGAGGTGGCGGATGTAGTGTGCACGTTCTGCTGCACGTTGATCGTGGGTCACCATGATGATGGTTTTGCCCAGTGTTTGATTGAGGTTTTCCAGCAGTCCCAGGATATCCTCGGCGGATTTGCGATCGAGATCGCCGGTCGGCTCATCGGCTACGATCAGAACCGGATCCGTGACCAGGGCGCGGGCAATGGACACCCGTTGTTGCTGGCCACCGGATAACTCGGCGGGGTAATGATCCTGCCGGTCGTCCAGTCCGGTCAGATGAATCACCAGTTCCACGTGTTCCTTGCGTTCCTGCCGGGTCAGGTCGGTCAACAGCAAGGGTAATTCTATGTTTTCGCGGGCAGTCAGCACCGGCATCAGGTTATAAAACTGAAAAATGAAACCGACCCGGGCAGCCCGCCAACGGGTCAGTTCGGTATCGCTCAATGTCACGATGTTCAATCCATCCACCGTAAGCGTACCGCCGGTAGGGCGGTCGATGCCGGCAATCATGTTGAGCAGGGTGCTCTTGCCGGAACCGGACGGCCCCATCAGGGCCAGGAAGTCACCGGCATCAATATCCAGGTCGATGCTGCTCAGTACCGGGATGCGCTGTCCTCCCCGCTGGTAAACCTTGCTGAGATTACGAATTTCGACCAGGTGTGACATCAGGGTTTCGGGGTACGTACCAAAGCCCCATCCATCAGGCCGGGAGGCGGGTCGAGTACCACCGGGTCGCCGGTCTGCAATACCGGATCGATCTCGGTGTATTCGCCCAGCGTTTCACCCGGCCGGATGACGATACGCTGTACCGTGTCTCCCGGCAGAAGCCGGTAAACCCGCTGCTCCGTGGCTTCCGTCTGTATCGCCCGGGTGGGCACGACCCGTCTGGCTGTGCGCTGGTCGGGAGAAAGAGGGGTCGACAAAAAGGCTACGCGGGCACTCATGTCCGGCAGAAAACGGCCATCCCGGCGGGTAAACCGGACCTTGACCAGCAAGGTTGCCTTGCTTCTGTCCAGCGTGGGAACGATGCTTGCGACCTGGCAGGCGAAACGTTCGTCGGGTATGGCATCCAGTTGCACTTCACAGGGTTGTTGCGGGTAGACCTTGAGCAGACTGGATTCGGAGACATCGGTTTCTACCTCCAGGGTGTCCATGTCCGCCATCGAGACTACAGAGCCCTTGGACAGACCGGTCGATCCAAAGGGTGCGAGCATGTCACCTGCATCGGCATTCTTGCTCAGGATGACCCCATCAAACGGTGCCCGGATCAAGGTGTATTCGAGGGCTACCCGTTGAGTCTGGCGGCTTGCCTGTGCTGCATGGATCAAGGATTTGGCCTGGGCGACGGCGGCCCGGGCCCGTTCATGACGGGCCTGCTCGGCTTCATGGGCTGCCGGTGAAATAAATCGTTTCAGGATCAGCGCATCCGCCCGGCGCAAGGCCTGTTGCGATTCCCCGAGATCAGCCAGGCGACTGGCCAGCGTGGTTTGGGCGGTTTCGATATCGGCCTCGGCACGTGCCAGGGCAGCCCGGACATCGCTGTCTTCGATCCGGGCCAGAATGTCTCCCTTCTTGACGCGATCCCCTGCAGCCACCTGCATTTTTTCCAGTCTGCCGGTGGCCTTGGAGGCTACGTCCGCCCGGGTTTGGGGAACCACGTAGCCGGTTGCCGTCAGCAGGGTATGCACCTGGGAGGGATACAGGGTCACCACATTGCCGACGGTGATGTCCACAGGCCGGGGAGACAACCGATGCCAGGACAGGATGCCGAGCAGAATGATGCCGACCGCTACCAGATAGCCCCGTTTTTTACCCGAAAAAAAGCGGCTAGGCGGCGAAACCGACCCGGACGGGGGGCGCGATATCCTGAGGCGGGCGATGTCAGGTTGTTCCATGGTGGTTGCCGTTCAAACCCTCAGGGACACAGCGGATTACAGTCTTCCCGGGGCTTGCGCACCACAGGCCTTTGTGTGCCCAGCACGAAGGCTTGACTACAACCCGGATTGCAACCGGAAACCGAATGAACGGGCAGGGCGGATACAGGCTGTTCGGGGAAACCGGAACAGGCCGAAACGGCGGCGAGGCCGATGAGCAGAAGCAGGTATCTCGAATACATGGGGGTCTCCGGGCATGGAAGGGCAGGGTGGTGAAGAGAGGGCTTAGCGGATCATCAAATCGCGATGCCTGACCAGAATGTCCAGCGAACCCGACCGGAATTGTGCGGCCAGTTTTTCAACCAGATAGACCGAGCGGTGCTGCCCGCCGGTGCAGCCTGCCGCGATGGTCAGATAGCTTCGGTTTTCAGCCGAAAACCGGGGTATCCACCGGGCAATGAAGTGGCTCATGTCCTCGAAGTAGTCACGAACCGTGTCGATATTGCCGAGAAACGCCATGACTTCCGGATCCTGTCCGGTCTTGCTGCGCAGGTCAGGATGCCAATGCGGATTGGGCAGGCACCTGACATCAAAAACGAAATCGGCATCCAGCGGCAAGCCGTTTTTGAAACCGAACGACAGAAAATACAGCGACATGAGCCTGTCTTCCTTGGCACCCACCCGTACCCGCACCAGCTCCCTGAGTTGATGTACATGGGTATGAGTGGTGTCGATGAGCAGGTGGGCACAGCGTGACACTGGGTCGAGCAGGCTTCGTTCCAGTTCCATGGCTTCGCTTAGCGAGTGCTCGGCATCGGTGAGGGGATGTTTGCGGCGGGTCTGGCTGAAACGCTTGAGCAGGGTTTCCCGATCCGCCTGCAGAAACAGAACCTGACACTCGATTCCCAGTTGACGGGCCAGTTCCAGGGTGGCGGGAAACTGGCTCAGGCAATGGCTCTGGTTTCTGGCATCGATACTGATCGCGGTCTTGCGGAAAGCCGGTTGATTGTCATCCATGGCCTGGCGGACGAATGGCTCGAACAGGGCAACCGGCATGTTATCAATGCAGTAGTAGCCGCAATCTTCCAGCGTTTCCAGGGCAATACTCTTGCCGGAACCGGATAACCCGCTGACGATGATCAGTTTCATGAAGGGGTGTCTGGTTGAAACCGGTTTTAGTGGCCCAGGTTTTTTTCCTTGTGCCGGGCGACCTGCCGATCGAGTTTGTCGATCAGGGCATCTATCGCGGCATACATATCTTCCCGGGTGTCTTCGGCGAACAGGGTTGCCCCGTTCACCTGTACCGTCGCTTCGGCTTTCTGTGCCAGTTTATCGACCTGAAGGATTACGTTGACGTGCATGACCTGATCGAAATGACGCTTGATGCGGGCCAGTTTTTCGGTGACGTATTGTTTGAGGGAATCGGTGACTTCGACATGATGACCACTGATGGTAATTTGCATGATGGCTGCCTTTTATGCGGTTGTTGTCAGAAAATTTTCTTGCGTTCGTTGGAGGGCGGGATGTTGAGGGCCTCCCGGTATTTGGCGATGGTACGCCGGGCCACATTGATGCCTCTGGCCTTGAGTTCGTCGGAGATGGTCAGGTCACTCAGCGGTTTGGTGGGATCCTCGCCTTCGATCAGTTCCCTGAGGAAGGCCTTGATGGCCGTTGCCGAACACTCGCCACCTGCATGCGTCTGGACGTGACTGGAAAAAAAATACTTGAATTCGTAGATGCCGTTCGGGGTATGAATGTATTTCTGGGTTGTGACCCTGGAAATGGTTGATTCATGCATTTCCACTTCTTCGGCAATATCACGCAGCACCAGCGGTTTCATGGCAGTTTCACCGTGATCCAGGAAATCTTTCTGATGATCGACGATGGAGCGGGCCACCCGCAACAGGGTCTTGTTACGGCTTTGCAGACTCTTGATGAACCAGCGGGCTTCCTGCAGATGGTTCTTCATGGTGGTATTGTCGGCACTGTGATCAGCACGCCGGATCATGTTGGAATACAGGGGATTGATCCGCAGTTTGGGAGAAATCTCCGGGTTGAGGGTGACGATCCATTCGTCATCCCGCCTGAAGACGTAGACATCCGGTGTGATGTATTCGGATTCACGCGAGGCAATCAACCGGCCCGGTTTGGGTTCCAGCGTACGAATCAGGGCCAGAATGGCATTCAGGGTTTCATCGGTGAGATCAAGTGTCTTTTTTAAGCGGTTCAGATCCTTTTTCGCCAGCAGCTCCAGGTGTTTACCGGCCAGATCGAGTGCCTCGTGCCGCCAGGGGGTATCCTCCGGTAACTGCTTCAACTGGATACAGAGGCAATCGGCCAGATTCAGGGCAGCCACGCCAACCGGTTCAAAATTCTGCACCCGGTGCAGTACCGCCCTGATCTCATCCAGTTCGAGACCGGGCAACTGGGCTTCCAGCCCCTGGAGTATTTCTTCCAGTCCGACCGTGAGGTAGCCGTCCTCGTTGATGGAATCAATGATGGCGGTGGCAATCGCATAATCCTGATCACTGAAGTGGGTCAGTTCCATTTGCCAGTGCAGATGATCCTGCAAGGTTTCGGTGGGAGCCTTTTGCAGTGCGAAATCCTCACCGTCACCCGTCACCGATCCGCTGAGACCGGTATAGCCGGCCAGGTTGTCGTAGACCTCATCCCAGGAGGAATCGACCGGCAACTCGCGGGGAATGACCTGCTCCAGGTCGAGATTGGGCAGTTCGCCAAATACACCCTCTTCCGGTTGAGCCAGCGGCTCGGACAAATCAACCCCTTCAGCCCCCGTCATTACCTCATCCTCGGCGGTTTCCAGCATCATGTTGGAATCAAGTACCTGCTGGATTTCCTGTTGCAGGTCAAGGCTGGATAATTGCAACAACTTGATGGCCTGTTGCAGTTGGGGGGTCATGGTTAGCTGTTGGCCTAACCGGAGTTGCAGCGTTTGCTTCATGCGGTTCCTGCTCGGGTAGCATCGGTTGAACGGAGCCTGGGGGTGTTCATGTTTATTTTGAGCGGGGTAGGTTCAAAGGGAAAAGTGTTCGCCCAGGTAGACCTGTCTGACTTCCTGGTTGTCCACGATCTCACCGGGAAGACCCTGTGCGATGACCTTGCCTTCATTGATGATGAAAGCCCGGTCACAGATGCCCAGGGTCTCCCTGACGTTGTGTTCGGTAATCAGGATACCAATCCCCCTTGCCTTGAGATGGCCTATGATTTTCTGAATTTCAATAATGGAAATGGGATCGACACCGGCAAAGGGTTCATCCAGCAGGAGAAACCCGGGCTCCATGGCCAGAGCCCGGGCGATTTCGACCCGGCGGCGTTCCCCGCCCGACAAGCCCAGGGCTGACTGGGTACGCAAATGAGCCACACCGAATTCTTCGAGCAACCGGTCAATCAGGCTCTCGCGTTGCTGACGGTCGAGGGTACTACGCAGTTCCAGCACGGCCCGGAGATTGTCCTCCACATTCAACCTGCGGAAGATTGAAGGTTCCTGCGGCAGGTAACCGATACCCAGACGAGCCCTGGCGTGCATGGGAAGATATGTCACGTCGCGCTGATCCAGGTGAATACTGCCCTGATCCGGTCTGATCAGACCCACGATCATGTAGAAACAGGTGGTTTTTCCGGCTCCGTTGGGTCCGAGCAAGCCCACCACCTCACCGCTGTGCATCGCAATGGAAACCCCATCGACCACGTTACGCCGGTTATAGCGCTTGACCAGGTGCTTGACGGAAAGAATGGTCATTTCGACTGTAACCTGACATGCACCCGCTGACGGCCTGAACCGGTGATGCCCGCCTTGAACAGGCCATTCCTGATATCGTATTCGATCCGGTCGCTGGTGGTGGAATTCTGCCCCTGCCAGACCAGAGCCTGGTCGTACAGTATCAGGATTCCGCTCACAGGGAAATATTCGGAGCGCAATGCAGAGCCGCGAATGTCCTCCTTGCCCGCATCGGGTGTTTGCTTGAGACGCATGGGATTGCCGGTCACGACGATCTTCTCGGTTTTACCTCCCTTGTCATGCACCACCATGCGATCACCCCTGACTTCCAGGCTGCCCTGGGTGGCCTTGACATTGCCGCTGTAGAGGGTCTCCCCCTTACGCTCCTCGTAAGTGGCCGTATCGGCTTCGATGTCGATGGGTTGCTTCGCATCATTGCTGAGGGCATGAACCGGCAGGGCCAGTCCCCACAAAAAGCCGGCGATCATTCCGGTGCGGAGGAATCTGCCCGCTCGGGCTGGCTTATTTTTTCGCATCATGTCTTCTGTGAACCCTGGACAATAACCTGATTTTGACATCATCACCAAGATGGACTTCGGCCCCTTTGCCCGAGAGCGTATCCGGGGGGCTCAACAATTCGATGTATTCGCTGGTTTCGGCATAATCCTCACCCGGTTTGAGGCGCACATCGCGGGTCAGTATGTCGAGTTTACGTCCGCTGGTATCGTCGGCCCGGCTGATATGAACTGCACCGTTGAGATGGATCACCTCACCGCCTGCGGGCAGTACGGCGGTTTCTGCCTGGATGACCCAGGGTGTCTTGCCTTGCTGATACAGGGTCAACTGCGGTTCCCTCAGTTCGGTTCTGTCATCATCCGGGTAATGATAAAGCACGCTGGCCCTGAGTTTCTGTCGGGGGTTTCCCGACTCATCCAGTACGGTACGGGTCACCGACCGGGAGTAGTAGTCGATGCGTCCCGCCGCCGGGGCATTTTCCCGCCCGCTATCCTTGGGAGTCAGCACAGAGGCCCACCACCCCGACAGGGCGGCCAGCAGACCGAGTACGACAAACCACCGGAGGGCAGAGCGATCCCGCATCGTAATCAGGAATGAGCCGCCAGAACACCCTCCAGCGTTCCCTGTGCCTGCATGATCAGGTCGCAAACGTCGCGGGCCGCGCCAGCTCCGCCGGGGTGGGGAGTCAGCCAGTGAACGTAGGGCAGGATACAGGGGTGTGAATCGTTGACTCCGATTGCCAGACCGACCCGACGCAATACCGGCACATCGAGAAGGTCATCGCCAACATGAGCGATCTGGTCGGTAGTCAGTTGCAGTTCGCGACACAGGGCCTCCAGTGCCGGCAGTTTGTCCTGGTAACCCTGATAGATGTGGTTGACACCCAGGCTGTCCATACGCTTTTCCACCGATGCGGAGTACCGCCCCGAAATAACGGCGGTTTCCACGCCTGATTTACGGAGCAACTTGATGCCGAGTCCATCCCGGGAATGAAACCCCTTGTATTCCTGACCGGCCTGATCGAAAAACAGACGGCCATCGGTCAGCACGCCGTCGATATCGAAGATGACCAGACGGATGCGGGCCGCCCGTTCCTGAAGTTCTGGTGCGGAAATATCAGTCATTACATTACCCCTGCCTTGAATAGATCGTGCATGTTCAATGCACCAATGAGTCGCTTGTCCTGGTCTACGACCAGTAGCGCGTTGATTTTTTTCGCCTGCATGATGCCCACCGTATCTGCGGCCAACTGATCAGCGGTTACGGTGGTACAGTCTGCTGTCATGGCCACCCCGATGGGGGTGGCGTGGACATCGGTCGAGCGTTCCAGCAAACGTCTCAGGTCGCCGTCCGTGAAAATCCCCAGCACCCGATCGGTTTCGTCCACCACCGCCGTCATGCCCAGTTTCTTCTGTGTCATTTCGAGTATGGCCGTTTTCACCCATGCCGTCTGGTCAACCCGGGGTATCTCTTTTCCCTGGTGCATGACATCCGCTACCCGCAACAACAGGCGACGCCCCAGACTGCCAGCCGGATGCGAGAAGGCAAAATCTTCCCGACTGAAACCCCGGACATCGAGCAGGGCTACCGCCAGGGCATCCCCCAGGGCCAGCATGGCGGTGGTGCTGGATGTCGGTGCCAACCCCAGTGGGCAGGCTTCTTCCGCCACCGCTGCATCGAGAAACACATCGGCCTGTTGGACCAGGGTGGAATTGACATGACCACTCATGGCAATCAGCGGAATGCGACGATGGCGAATCAGGTGCAGAATGGCCAGCAGTTCATCCGTCTCACCAGAGTAAGACAGGGCCAACACCACATCATCCGGGGTGATCATACCCATGTCGCCGTGACCGGCCTCGGCCGGGTGGACGAAAAAGGCCGGTGTGCCGGTACTGGCCAGCGTGGCGGCGATTTTGCCTGCGATATGACCTGATTTACCCATGCCGGTCACGACAACCCGCCCACGACAGGCCAGCATCAACCGACAGGCGGTAACGAACCGGTCATCCAGTCGGGCCGCCAGGGCAGAAACCGCCTGGGCTTCGGCCTGCAATACAGCCTGCCCGCGTTGTTTCAGTGCGTCCGGATTTGACATGAGGGAGAATTTATCGTGGTGGAGGGAAATGTACCCGGGTTCAAAAAGGCGGGCATTATGCCATGAAAAAGCCTAGGATGATGAAGCGATGGCTAACCATTCAGACCAAGAGCGGCTTCCGGCGAGCCGGGTTCCGAACCCCGAATCATGCCAGTTTGGCATGACAGCTTGTACAAGACCGCCCATTCGTGCATAATGCCGCGCTTTCGTAATGGCGAGTCGCATTGGTTCCCTGCAGCGATAGACTGTGAACCCCGTCAGGTCCGTGAGGAAGCAGCGGTAATGGTTGATTCGTGTGCTGGTGTTTCACTGGTGTGACTTGCCGCCCCCTTTCGATATTTTCCCCCTTTTTCTTCGGTTCAATCTGGCGACCAGCATGACCGCCCTGCCTTATCAGGCTCTGGCCCGCAAGTGGCGTCCCCGTGATTTCAATGAGATCACAGGACAGGAACATGTTGTTCGTGCCCTTACTCACGCCCTGCAATTCAACCGGATGCATCACGCCTACCTGTTCACCGGTACCCGGGGAGTGGGCAAGACGACCCTGGCACGCATTCTGGCCAAGGCTCTCAACTGTCAGCAACGGCAAGACTTCAATCCCTGTGGTGTCTGTTCCCTGTGCAAGGGGCTCGATGAAGGCCGATTCGTCGATCTGATCGAGGTCGATGCCGCATCCCGCACCAGGGTGGAGGATACCCGTGATCTGCTCGACGATGTGCAATACACACCGGCCCTGGGCAGTTACAAGGTCTATCTCATCGACGAAGTTCACATGCTGTCCGGGCACAGTTTCAATGCCTTGCTGAAAACCCTGGAAGAACCGCCTCCGCATGTCAAGTTTCTGCTGGCAACCACCGACCCGCAGAAAATTCCCGTTACCGTTCTCTCCCGCTGCCTGCAATTCAATTTGAAACGGCTGAGCGTCGATCAGATTCGAACCCGGATGGCACACATCCTGACGGTCGAGAAGATTGAATTCGACCCTGAGGCACTGCGCTCGATAGCCCGTGCCGCCGATGGCTCCATGCGGGATGGCTTGAGCCTGCTCGATCAGGCCATCATTCACGGGGGAGGAAAACTGCTCGACAGTGATGTCAACGTCATGCTGGGCACCGTCGCCCGTCGGCCGGTTTTGAGCCTGGTCGAGGCATTGCTGGCCGGTGATGCGTACAAACTGATGCAGGCGGTCGAGGAACTGGCCGAACACTCGGCCAACTTTGCCGATGCACTGCAACAACTGGTAACCCTGCTGCACCATGTTGCCCTTGCCCAGTGGGTTCCCGAGGTGGCCCGGCGTGATGAGTTTGCCCAGGAGGTTATTCCCCTGGCCCGGGGAGCGAGTGCGGAAGAATTGCAGTTGTTCTATCAGATCGGGTTGACGGGACAAAAAGACCTGACGCTGGCACCGGATCCCCGCATGGGTTTCGAGATGGTGCTGTTGAGAATGCTGGCCTTTCGTCCCGGCATTGCCCCCGCCCTTGCAGTCGGTTCACCGCCTGCCCAGTCTTCGCGGCAGGCCTCCGTTGCGGTCACGCCACCCCGGAAATCTCCCCGTACAGATTCAGTTTCTCATCCGGTTGATCATCTTTCGCCCCTCGCTTCCCCTCCTGAGGCGGCGGGTACCGACTGGACGAACCTGATCAAAAACATGACCCTGAGCGGTTTGACCCAGCAACTGGCAGTCAATTGCCAGCTCAAAAGCCTGGAAACCGACCGCTGTGTCCTGATCCTGTCTGCTCACTGTGTGCATCTCAAAACGGATGGCCTGGCCAGAAATCTCGAAAAGGGCCTGACCGATTACCTGGGACGAACCGTCAAACTGGTCATCGAGGTCGAAACGTCAAATCCTGAACCACTGGATACTCCGGCGGCCCGCAAGAGCCGCGAGCAGGCCGAGCGGCAAAAAGCCGCAGAAGACGAAATCGGAAAAGACAGCACGGTCAATGTGTTTCGGGAGCAATTCGGAGCCCGGGTGGTTCCGGGTTCTACCCAACCGTTGTGAGTCACTATTATTTTTTGGAGAAACCATGAAAAATCCCCTTGCCGGTCTGATGCAGCAAGCACAACAGATGCAGGACAATATCAAAAAGGCCCAGGAGGAACTCGCCAGTCTGGAAATCCAGGGCGAATCCGGTGGTGGCCTGGTCAAAGTGACCATGACGGGCAACAAGGAGGTCCGTAAGGTCGCCATTGACGACAGCCTGGTGGGAGACGATCGCGACATGCTGGAAGATCTGGTTGCGGCGGCATTCAACGATGCGGTACGTCGCATCAATCGGGTCAGGGACGAAAAAATGGCTGAGTTTACCGAAGGCTTCGAGTTGCCCGGCGGATTCAAAATGCCGTTTTGAGTGACCCATGCAAGTTTCCGGCGTGTTGGGGCAGTTGATACATGCCTTGCGCTGTCTGCCCGGCGTAGGTCCCAGGTCTGCACAACGCATGACGTTTCACTTGCTGCTTCGGGACAGGGAGGGAGCCCGACGATTGGCCGAAACCGTGTTGCAGGCCCTGGAGAGAATTGGTCATTGTGAAGAGTGCCGCACTCTCAGTGAGACGGTTCGCTGTCGCCTGTGTACCGACCCGGGCCGCAACCGGAATGAATTGTGTATCGTCGAAAGTCCTGCTGAAGTCATGGCCATTACCCAGGCGACCGGTTTCAGGGGGCTTTTTTTTGTACTGAACGGCAAATTATCCCCACTGGACGGCATAGGCCCGGCTGAACTGCGGCTGGACATACTGGAGCGACGCCTGCAAACAGGCGACGTGCGCGAAGTGATCCTGGCCACCAGCACCACGGTCGAGGGGGAAGCCACAGCCCATTACCTCAGTGAAATGATTCGTCACTTCGGCATCGAGGTATCCCGTATTGCTTATGGTGTTCCGTTTGGCGGTGAACTGGAATACGTCGACGGCACCACACTGGCCCATGCCTTCAAGGGCCGTAAAACATTCTGAAACCTGTAAGGAGCTTTTGATGACAGACTGTATCTTCTGCAAGATGGTGAGTGGAGAAATCAAGCCTCGCCTCATACTGGAAAATGATCAGGTATTGGCTTTTCACGACATTCACCCCCGGGCACCGGTTCACGCACTGGTGATTCCAAAACTTCACATTGCCACCCTTGACGACCTGCCTGCAGACGACCCTGCCCTGGCCCATGCCCTGTTTCAGGCTGTCAAACAGGTGGCGGCTTTACTGGGCCTGTCCGCAAGCGGGTATCGCACGGTCATCAACTGCCGGGGGGATTCCGGTCAGGAAGTCTATCACCTGCATCTGCACGTCCTGGGCGGGCGAAAACTCGGCTGGCCGCCGGGCTGATCTCCCTATCATCACTTCCCTGAGGTTGAATAACAGAACGTAAAAAGCTAAAATTTAATAACGATAGTTAGTAAATATTTAAAATCATGGTTCCGTTACGCAAAGCGATAGCAATGACGGGGCTGACTGGCAACACACTAAGAAAGTACGCCTATTCGACGTTGATGTCTGGATGCGTTCCGGGCGAAAGGCCGCTGTCGTCTGCTACTGCCGGGTCAGCTCCCACAAGCAGCGAGACGACCTCGAACGACAAGTCACCCGACTGCAAGC
>Ga0172372_10005621_pt1 | contig 17395 bp, 14 predicted proteins | sample LakKiv5m_2_FD_114544 | JGI IMG/M metagenome (GOLD analysis project Ga0172372, IMG submission 114544) | Freshwater microbial communities from Kabuno Bay, South-Kivu, Congo - kab_092012_9.5m | ecosystem: Environmental > Aquatic > Freshwater > Lake | place: Democratic Republic of the Congo...
AAGCAGCCAGAGAGCTTTATTGCTGAGCAGACAAAAGTGGCTGCTCTTTGCTGGAGCGGCTGGACTAAGGCAAGGCCAGCTAACGATTTTAAAAGCGTGGCGCCGCTCCTGGAACAGGTCATTACTCTTGCGAAAGAGAAGACTAAGTTAATAGGTTTTGAGGAGCATCCTTATGATGCGCTTCTTGATCTCTATGAGCCTGGAGCAAAACTAAGTCAGGTAAAACCTCTATTAATCGAGTTAGGTGAGGAGCTAAGAAAAATAGCCCCTATCTGCGCCCAGAAAACTGCTGGAGCAAAAGATCTGGTCGGCGAGTACGATGAGGGTCTTCAATATAAATTAGCCCAACGGGTGTTAAAAGATATCGGTTATGATTTTGAAGCTGGTCGACTAGACAAAACTCATCATCCGTTCGCAACCTCCTTGGGATCTGAGGATATAAGAGTAACCACCAGATATTCTCGGCACAGCTATCTCTCCTCTTTGTTCACCACTCTACACGAAGGGGGGCATGCTCTTTATGAGGCCGGCCTACAAAAAAAATGGGCGGGTACTCCGATGGGTCGAGCTGTGTCTTTAGGTATTCATGAGTCGCAGTCACGATTATGGGAGAATCTTATTGGACGGAGCAGATCGTTCAGTAGGTACCTGCACAGAGTAGTGGCAGAGTTTTTTCCTGAGGAGGCACGACGCTCGGGGGTAAATGATATCTGGGATCAATGTAACAAAGTAGAGCCATCTCTTATCAGAGTCGAGGCTGATGAGGTAACTTATTCCCTGCATGTTCTGATACGACTTTTATTAGAAGAAGAGCTGATTTCTGGCAATTTGGCAGTGAAGGATCTACCGGGCGCTTGGCGGGATCTTTACAAAAAATATCTTGGGATTGAACCAAAAACAGACCGCGAAGGCGTACTGCAGGATGTTCATTGGTACGGTGGCTCTGTAGGGTACTTCTCGACTTACGCTCTCGGAAATATTTTTGGAGCTATGATGATGGAGAAGATTCGAGCAGTGATTCCATCACTGGATGCTCAGATAGAGCAGGGGAGATTTAATGAGCTCCTGCACTGGCTCAACAAAAATATTCATGAGCACGGCATGCGATACTATTCTCCGGAACTTGTTAAGCACTCCACCGGGCAAGATGTTTCAGTCAAACCCTTTGTAAATTATTTAAAAGGTAAGTTTGGGGTTAGCTAGAGAACCTTGCAGAGTGGTTATTATAAGTGCTTATCAATTAGAGGCATCTGCTTCCCCCTCGATGCGACTTATACTGATTTCAGGAGCAGAGAGGGGGAAGTAGATGCCGTCTCTCTCTCAAGCACGACCCCACCAATTTAAGCGTTTTTTGGGGGTTTTTTATCGATTCTTTCAATCTTTAGGGCATCGCCAGCGATTCTTATAAGAGATCTTCTGCCGCTCACTTCGGTTTCTAGAACCACCTCTCTTTCCCATAATCCCTGTAAGTGGCGCAGAGTTTGCTCGGCATACTCTAACTGTAAATCCCTGCCATCGTGATAATGCTTTAACTGCAAAATACGGTTTTTGCCAAAGTCAGCATCTTCCACCTTAATGACTGGAATTCCTGAGGTGCCGGTATTTTTGATCAGATTCTCTTTAATATCTTTCCAGCTTTCATCGTCGGCAACTTTTGTAACAATCCGCTCTTTGCCGCGCTTTTCATGTTGAAAGAGATTAAGTTCGCGCATCAGCTCCGGTGTTAAGAATCTTCTTAAGAAAGAGGCATCTCTATCGGATTCCCTTATCTCAAAGATCTTCTTTCTGCCCGGGGTATCATTCTCATCGGCCCAATCTTTTGGGCTTGGCGTATCGGAGTGATGCCACTCCATGCCAGTTTCCCCGGCATTCCAGCGGCGCTCAATGTCGTGCCACATCACAAACCCCAAGTGATATGGATTTAAGCCGCCTGGATGCGGTCTTAATACCTGATTATGCTTCACCAGAAACTCCATATGGAGTCCTTGCGGAAGCTCTAACTCATTTAAGATCTTAAAGTGCCAGTAACTTGCCCAGCCTTCGTTCATTATTTTGGTTTCGATCTGAGGCATAAAGTATTTAGCCTCTGATTCAACAATCCTCAGCACATCACGCTTCCATTCCGGAAGGTACGGATTGTAATCAGCGATAAATCCCAAAATGTCTTCCTCAGGCTCGAGAGGGATTTTATTTAGATCCGGTGGAACGAATTCTTTTTTCGGATGGATCTCCCAATTCGGATCAGGGGCGGGCTTTGCTTTCTCCCAAGCACGGCGTCGTTGCTCAGCTTGGGTGAGTTTTGGAATCGCTAAATTTCTTGAGCAGTTGTAGGAGAGGGCATGAGCATGATCTATAACAGACTCGACCTCTTCATTACCGATAGAAGGATCCTCCATGTAAGAGGCTATTCTATCAGCGTGATTTCTGAACATCTCGATTGTGTATTGAGCTTTGGTGCCAGATGTAAAAGTGAAGTTATTGGCAAAGAAATCATTATGACCATAAACGTGGGCCATGGTGAGAATCTGAAGAAGCAGGGAATTATCTCGCATTAAATAGGCGAGACACGGATTTGAGTTAATAACCATTTCATACGGCAAGCCTGAAACGCCGTAGTCATACATGGTCTTCTGTCTTTCAAAGCTCTTTCCCCAGGACCAGTGCCCGTAACGGGATGGCATACCAGAATACGCCATGTATCCCAGCATTTCGTTGTGATCGCAGATCTCAAACTCTTGTGGGTAGCAATTCAGTTTGTACTTATCAACGAAGACTTTGATTTTATCATCCCACTTCTGAAGTTCTTCTAGCTCAAAGTTCATGATCTCAACGGCATCGCCGCTCCCGCCCCTTCAGATGTTGTTGATTGGGGTTGGCTTGGGGTTGAAAGAATTCCGCTCTTATCTCCAGAGAGGAATTTCTTAAAGCCGTCCCACAGGTCTTCCTTCTTTTCTATCAGGATTGCTCTAAAATTTGGCTCTGTCATCTTGGCAAATACCTCCATCATTGAGCCACTATAGTAAGCACTGCCTGATGGTTTAATTTCGCCGTATCCGAATAAATTACAGAATTTACAAAGGTTTTGCGCTGCAGCCAGAGCTCTATCGTTATCAGAGTAAAAGTTATCGCCATCGGAACAGTGGAAGGCATAAATATTCCAGAGGGAAGGGTGGTATCGCTGGTCAATTATTTCCAGCGCCTTTTCATAACCTGAGGATATATAGGTGCCGCCTGACTCGACTTTGTGAAAGAAGTCTTCTTCCGTGACTTCTTTGGCGTCGGTATGATGGGCGATAAATACAACCTCTACATTCACATATTTTTGCTTTACGAATTGATAGAGCAGAAAATAAAAACTTCGAGCTAGATACTTCTTAACGGTACCCATTGAGCCTGAAGTATCCATAATACAGAATATGACGGCATTGGATTCTTCTTTAACGTCCTGCACGATATGATGATAAGAGAGATCGTCTTCATGGAAAGGGAACCGCTGCTCTTCTTCGTCAAAGTCAACCTGACGGGATCTCGCTGCAGCTATCTTCCTCTTAATCCTATTTTTGGCCGAAGCTTTTTTATCTAAACGGGGCCTAATACCCGCCTTTCTGTGACCTTTCCTCTTCCAGGCATCATTTGAGATAACCTCTTTGAGGGCCTTCTTTTCTAGCTCAGGCAGCTCGAGATCGTCGAACATGATGTTAATAAGCTCTTCAAGGCTGATGTCTGTCTCAAAAGCATCAACCCCGGGCTCGTTCCCGGCTTGGTCGCCCTGACCCTTCTGTTGGTCGGGATCGTCTTGACCAACAACATCACCAGGCTTTTGCTGACCGTTGCCTTGGCTTACTCCAGCGGAGTTATCGCCGTAGATAAATCTATACTCTTTAACAGAGCGGATAGGGATCTTGATGATTCGGTCTTTATCTCGACCAATGATGGATTCCTCCGCCAGAATATCACCGATATTTTGACGGAGGCTCTCTTTGATCTTCTTTCTATGTCGTAAGCGATCACCGGCGCTTCTGTCCGAACGTTGAGACGACGGAGTGTAAGGCCTAAAAATTGTCGACATATCGAGAAAACCTTTAAATTAGTCCTTCCACAAGTTGTTGGCAGCGTACTTCAGAATTGTGTCTACACAGCTTGCTGGGTAGCCATTTCTGATGAGTTGCTCAACCATACGGTCGTACTTCTTGCCTTGCTCTTCATCTCTGGTGCGAGCTTTAGTAATGATTCTGGAGACGTCACGAACACTCGCCATCAGCTTCTTCTCGATAGCTTCTTTGAGTGGCTCATAACTCTCGTAACAGATCTTCTCGCCCTTGCGGCTTACAGACCAGAGGTAAGCGATAACTTCTTGTCTGAATCCATCACAGGCAGTTCCAATAATGGCGATCTGCTCTTCGATAGACTTCATAAAGGATTCATCTGGCTCCAGCTCTTGACCAGTGCTGCTGTCTTTGACCTTCTTCTTGGTCACATAGGCTTCAGCATGATCTAGATAATTCTGGAAGAGGGACTCTGCTTGCTCTTGATAAGAGTAAACAAAGGCCTTTGTAATCTCCTTCTCAAGAACTTCGAGATATTCCTTATGGATTGTATCCTGCAGGAACTCTAGGTAGCGCTTCCGGATATCCTCTGGGAAGTCAGTCTCTTTAACGAGCTGCACCAAGGCTTCACGAACGCTAATTGGATGAATACAGTTATCTCCGATGTTATCAGAGAGGGCATTATCAAGAGCCTTCATGATGAAACGAGTGGAGATACCATTCATTCCTTCATTGCGAGCCTCTTCTTTTAGCTCAACCACATCGATCTTCTTGGTTTTGCCCTTCTCAACAACTTCTTCGCCGTTATAGAGCTTTAACTTAGTGATCAAGTCACATTTGTTAGTTGGCTCTAAGCGAGTGAGGATTGCGAACATCGAAGCCAACTCAAGTGTATGCGGAGCGATGTCTGCATTAAACTTAGAGTTGCGGATAATCTTCTTATAGATCTTTACCTCTTCAGAGAGCCTCATGTTGTAAGGAACTTTCACCACAACGATACGATCTAAGATAGCTTCGTTAGTGTGATCGCTCTTAAACTTATTCCATTCAGCTTCATTCGAGTGAGCTAGGATACAGGTATCAACGTAGATCATGCCGTGACGACCAGGGGCAGGGATGCTCTTTTCCTGGGTGGCGGTGATCATGGCGTGAAGATACTCGGTCTCGTTCTTGAATACCTCGATGAACTCAACCATACCGCGGTTACCGACGTTCAAAGCACCGGAAAGATCTAACACTCTAGGATCTCCTTCAGAGTAGATGTCCAGTTTAGAAATGTCTTCACCACCGATTAGCACGCTGGTGTCTTGGTTGTTTGGATCCACCGGAGGCACAACGCCTACACCACGCTTTGCTCTCACAGAGAAATCCACATTCTTCACCGGCATCTCTTCCCAGCGACCTTGGAACTCCTCTTTTAAGCGATATCTGCATATTGGACAGAGATCACCTTCGATCTCGCAATCTAGCATCTTGGAGAACTCTTTTCGCAGATGTCTTGGGATTAGGTGCAGTGGCTCCTCGTTCATTGGACAGCCGTCAATTACATACATTGAGCAGCTTTGAAGCCCTTGCTTTATGCGCTCGACAAGTGAGCTCTTACCGGAACCTACTGGTCCCACAAGATACAACACCTGACGACTTTCTTCACCCTTCAAGGAGGCGGAATGGAAGTAGCGGACAATATTGCCCACAGTCTTCTCCATGCCGAAGAATTCTTCTTTAAAGAAGTTGTAAACTTTTACTTTGGAATCTTTGAAGATTCTCTTTAGGCGAGGATTCTCTTCAAGGTTTAGCTCTTCGGAGCCTGGCTCCATGAGCATGTCGAATATTCTTTTATGACTTAACTTTGTGACACCAGGGTCTTGCCTAACCAGCTCGAGATAATCGAGCATCGAGCCCTTCCAAAGTTGCTTACGTCTACCTTCGCGATCTTCTTGGATTAGTTTTTGGATGTCGTCTGACATTGATCCCTCTGCCTTATTAAACCTAAATGCTCTAACTACCTTACTACATTATTATAAACACTAAGAGGAAAACCGTCCCTAGGGCAAGTTGAACTTCTTGGTTCCGGAACAGTTTTAAATACAAGTTCCCCCTTATATGTAAGATGAGCGGGCAGCGCTTGATGGTTTAAGAAATATCCCTAATTTTCGGGTTATTTTTTGGAGCGGGGCGAGGATGATTTGAGGATCCCTCAGGTCTCATATATTGGATTATAAATGAGACCTAGGAATGTTGTTTTATTTAGCACCCGGGTAAATTAATACCCTTCGGTCTAATCTCGATTATTTTGGTTTCTTTTCTCGGGTTGTCTTCTGAGTGCACGCCTTTCGCGAGCATCAGGTCGAAGAAGTCTACTGGTAGTTTACAGTAAGGATAAGAACTGAGGAATCTATTCTCGTCTATCCTGATCTCTACCTCTGGGGTGTCTCTACGGTCTTCCATAAGGGCCTCCACTACATCTAGACGCCCCTCTTATACCTCAAATGAAAGGGAGAACCAAAGACTAATTAAGTTTGGCCCAAAAATTGTGCTGAACTAACAGTTCAAATAACCCAAAGAAGTGTTGATTTTACTCGGCGCAAAAGAGAAAGTTGAGTTATTCAAAACTGTTAGATGGAGGACCAAAATCCCCATTCTACCGAATGATCATTTTAGTCAGATTGGGATCTTGTTATGGCAACTCCAGAGTGGAAGAGGCAGGCCAAAGTTGAGGATGCAGTTGGATGTGGCTTGAAGGAGGCGGAATTCAAATCCATAGTAGATCGCCTCGGCCGACCGATCTCGATACTAGAGCTTGGAATATTTTCAGCGCTCTACTCTGAACATTGCTCCTACAAAAGCACCCGGGTTCATCTTAAAACTTTACCAACACAAGCTCCTCACGTGATTCATGGACCGGGCGAGAATGCGGGAGTTATAGATATCGGTGATGGACAAGCCATAGCCTTTAAGGTGGAGAGTCATAATCATCCTAGTTTCATTGAGCCATATCAGGGAGCAGCAACTGGTGTGGGTGGAATCCTGCGAGACGTGTTCACGATGGGAGCTAGGCCATTAGCCTTAATGAATGGTTTAAGATTCGGCGAGCCTAGTAACGAGCGTACTAGTTATCTACTAAGTCGAGCGGTAGCTGGTATCGGAGATTACGGCAATTGCGTGGGCGTGCCGACGGTAGCTGGTGAGTTATACTTTCATAAATCCTACAACGGCAACTGCTTGGTCAATGCTTTTGCGCTGGGATTGGTTGATAAAGATAAGATATTTCTCGGTAATGCCTCAGGCGTAGGGAATCCTGTCATCTATGTGGGATCTAAAACTGGTCGTGACGGAATTCACGGCGCCACCATGGCTTCAGAGGAGTTTGGCGAAAACTCTGAAGAGAAGCGCCCCACCGTGCAAGTGGGGGATCCATTCCAAGAAAAGCTCTTAATTGAGGCTTGTTTGGAGATTATGCAGTCTGATGCAGTAATAGGCATTCAGGATATGGGAGCCGCTGGACTGACAAGTTCAAGTTACGAGATGGCCTCAAGAGCTGGTACTGGAATTCGATTAAATCTCGACAAAGTTCCACAGCGCGAAACCGGAATGAATCCTTATGAGATAATGTTGTCTGAATCCCAAGAGCGGATGCTCATGATCGTTGAGAAGGGTCGGGAGCGAGAGGTTGTGGATATTGTTGAGCGGTGGGGCCTTGATGCTGCAACTATTGGTGAGGTGATTGATGGCACGAGTGTTGAGCTGTGCTGGCACGGTGAGTGTGTATCGTGCATGCCGGTGGATATTTTAGTGAATGGAGCCCCCCAGTATAGGCATCCCGAGGCTGAGCCAGAGAGTTTTGATCTAAAAAATTCCTATCATTGTTCTGAGATTGCTGAGCCAAAAGACCTGAGCGCGATATGGTCTCAGTTGGCGGGCTCTCCAAATTTGTGTTCACGCCACAGGGTGTACGATCAATATGATTCTACTGTGAGAACTAACACAGTAATTCATCCAGGCTCTGATGCTGGACTGATTCGTATCAAGAGAAAGGAGGCGGGTGCTCCTGAAAAGGGAGTAGCGATGAAGCTTGATTGCAATTCCTTGTACTGCTCAATAGATCCGCGCCAGGGGGCAGCCCTCTCGGTCATGGAAGGATACAGAAATATCACCGCTACCGGAGCTACTCCTCTTGGGGTTTCTGATTGCTTAAATTACGGCAGCCCAGATAAGCCTGAGGGCATGTGGCAGATTGCTGAAGGCATAAGAGGAATGGGTGAGGCCTGCAGAGCTCTGGAAGTGCCGATAGTGAGCGGCAATGCCTCTCTTTATAACGAGACTAAAGGCACAGCCGTGCTACCGACCCCAATGATAGCGACAGTGGGGTTGATCCAGGATGCCTCTAAAGCCGTCTCTTCAAACTTTAAAAATGTGGGCGATCTAGTGTTCCTTATTGGAGATACTTTTGAGGATCTCGGTGGCACTGAATACATGGCTCAGTATGCAGGGGTAGAGAAGGGAAGATTGCCAGTTTTGGATTATGAATTAGAGCGCCGAACGGGAAGTGCGGTGAGAAAGCTAATAAACGACACTCTTCTAAATTCTTGTCATGATCTATCGCAGGGTGGTCTAGCGATGGGATTAGTTGAGTGCTGCTTGAGTCGATACGGTTCAGTAGGGGCCCAGATTAATCAGACTAGACCAGTAATTGAGTGGAACGGCGAAGAGACCAAAAGAAAGGATTCTCTTCTGTTCTCCGAAACAGGGGCAAGATATTTGGTTTCATTAAATCCGAAGCATGAGAGCTCTGTCAGAAAAATAGTCCATGATTTTGGTCTTGTGATTAGCGCTGAGGGAAGAGTCGGTGGTGAGAAGATATCAATTGGTGGCTATGCTGAATTGCCTCTATCAAAAATAGAGAAGATTTGGCGGTCTGGTCTAAGTAATTTAATTTGAGTGTGACGCTATGAGTAGTAAAAGGCATTTTGGTGATGCTTTCGTTGAAGAGTGTGGTCTCATCGGTATTTGGAATCATAAAGAGGCCGCCAATCTGGCGTATTTGGGACTTTATGCCCAACAGCATCGTGGCCAAGAGGGGGCGGGGATAGCCTCTCTGGAGAAAGATTGTAAGAATATTTATGTGCACAAAGGTTTGGGGCATGTGGCAGATGTTTTTAAGAGATTTGATTTCTCCAATCTGCCTGGGGAAGCTGCCATGGGGCATGTGAGGTACCCAACTGCTGGCGATAATAAACTTGCTGAAGTGCAGCCCTTTATGGCTGAGATTGCAGGAGGCAGAGTAGCCTTAGCTCAGAATGGAAATTTAATTAATGCCGAGGAGCTTAGGCGGGATCTGATATCAGATGGGGCTATCTTCTCTGCCACCTCTGACACTGAATCAATTCTTCATTTAGTAGCCAGACAGGCTAGAGATAAATCATTTGTCGATGCGGTGATTGGGGCTTGTCAGCAGATCAAAGGAGCCTATTCAATTGTGGCGCTCTTTCCTGATCGATTAATTGCATTAAGAGATCCAAACGGCTTTAGACCTCTTGCCTTAGGAGAGCTCAATGGCAGTTTGGTGGTGGCCTCAGAAACATGTGCCTTTGATCTTATCGGGGCAAAGTACATCCGTGATGTTGAGCCAGGTGAGGTTTTAGAGATCTATGGCGAAAAGCAGATGCGAAGTCACTTTCCTTTCCCGAAGGTAAAGCCGACCCCCTGTATCTTTGAATATGTCTATTTTGCGCGCCCTGATTCGAATGTGTTTGCCAAGAATGTGTACCGAATTCGTAAGCAAATGGGTCGCGAGTTGGCTAAAGAGGCACCGATTCATGCTGATTATGTTGTGCCCGTCCCTGATTCCGGTGTGACTGCTGCTCTGGGATATGCCGAGGAGTCTGGCATTCCGATGGAGCTCGGTCTGATTAGGAATCACTATGTGGGACGAACCTTTATCGAGCCGAAGCAGTCGATCCGAGACTTTGGTGTAAAAATTAAACACAATGCCAATCGGGATCTATTGGAAGGGAAGAGAATCGTTGTAGTTGATGATTCAATCGTGCGCGGAACCACCACCAAGAAGCTTATTAAGATGCTTCGTGATGCTGGCGCATCAGAGGTGCATGTGCGAATCACGGCCCCGCCAACTGTGGGCTCCTGTTATTACGGAATTGATACTCCCACAGAGGATCAGCTAATAGCTGCAAACATGTCAGTAGGTGAGATAACTAAGTATATCAATGCAGATTCACTGGCATACATAAGCCTAGAGGGTCTCTACAGGTCTGTGAACTCTGAGCCTGGATCGTATTGTGATGCTTGCTTTACCCGCACTTATCCTATTGGCAAGCCTAATAACGGCAAGCCGAGCTGCAGTTAGACAGCGCGATTAATCCTGCCAAAACTCCTGGTCAAAAACCGGACGACCAACGGTGTGTTGGTGTCGGTATTTGCCGCCTGAAGCATCATACAATCTGGTGCTAGGAGAATTTAGTCTGAACAGAGCTGCCTTAGATATCTTCATCTTAGGGTACAGCAAAATTGGATTTGGTCCGTGGTTGGCTAGTTCCAAGGTTATAGTTCTATTCTTGTGTCCAGGCTGAACCAACATCGCAGTCTTTACTACAGTTAGTCCAAGTCTAGCCAAGGTGCTTCTGCCTTCAATAAAGAATCCCAACTGAGGACCTACGGTGACGTTCTCAAGAGTATGCCCGAGAATAAACTCCTGAGGCTCTAGTTGGTACGGTTTGTCATCCTCTATTCTGAATTCCTCGTATTCGGGTAGGATCTTCTTTTTAGGATCGACCACTACGCCTGGGATTGGTTTTAGAATGTCTGGGCCAAGGTGAAGGGTAATGCCCGCGGCCTCAAGATTTTTAGGGGAGAATGGGGTGACTACTAGTTCCCCGGTTTTAAGTGCATTCTCGATATCTGTATTAGAGAACATTATTCCTCTCCGTATTAATTAAGGGCTAAGGAGCCTATCTGATTTCAGGGTCTTAGACAAACTACAGTCGACCTAGGGCTTACTTTAGCCGATTGATCCGGAAACCCATAGTAGGTACATTCGGGGGGTAAATTATTTAAAACATACTGGATTTTTTATGAGTTCCTGTGAATGTTCCCAAGAAGCCAAAGATGCCAAAAAGTGGTTTTTTACTGCTTTGTTTTTGGCCGTGGTGTTGGTTGTGTCTATTTTCAATATAGATGAGTTCCTCTCTGATCCATCTAGAGAGATAAAGCACGGTCAAGAGATGCGTCGTCTAAGGATGGCAGCAACTCATTTGCCCACTGGTGTTTCTGACGAGAGACAGCTCTCTTTATCTGCTCAGGCTAATTCTAACTAACCTATTGGGAGTGTTACAGGGAGCTACCGAATGCGGCGACTTGTAACACTTCTGCTCGACCTCGAAATCAAATTTGTAGAAAATTTATCTATAGAGGCAAAGAAGGCGCTCCTTCTCAAGCGGCTACGCACATTTCCTTATTGGCGAAATGGTCACAGAAAAGTATTTGAGATCTCTCTTCTGACAAAAGATCTTCATCTTGCCTATGGTGCCGCGCAAGCTGTGTTTGCTCTCGCCGTGGAGGCGCAAGAGAAAGATGAATCTCGACATCTCATTGCCAGAGCCTTGCTTGCTGGAGCTCAGGCCGACAGGGCCTTGAGAATTTTAGACCAGATCTCTCCTGGGTATAAATCATTGCCCCAAGTCCAAGAGGATATTTCAGCTTGTTTGATGGCGTTAGGTAAAGACGAAGAGGCCCAGAACATATTGCTACGTCTGGGCCACCAAAAGCTCTCTCCAGAGGGGAGAGCCGTTCTAGCTTACTTAGAGAAGAAACTCTCTAATAAGCTTTATAGCTAGTTATTATTTTGAATTATCTACTTTAATCCAAATCTCATTCTCATTGGCAAACGAGGCCAGCTTGATGTCTCTCTCTACGCCGATGAAGAACTCGACTTGGCCGTTGCTTCTCTCAGGATTAACCAAGGTCACGCCCTTGAAATCTTGAGGAGGGAAGTGAGGCAGTGTCAGGTTCTCATCCGCAAAGATAGTGCCTGGCAGAGCTAATCTGTAGGCCCTTTGACCTGTGCGGCTTAGTGTATAAGGAGTTCTCTGAGATAAAGATATCTTTATCATCATTACATTAGAAGCTGGGTCTCTCTCGAAGGCGATTCTATTCACTTGAGGAGTTCCTGCTACTTGGCGCTCAGAGGTTGTTAAGTTGTTTAGCGCGGCCACCTGAGCTGGTGCTGTTGCTGCGCTTGGGGTTTCCACTAGAGTCTTTGTATCCAGACGACCTTTTGGCGAAGCTACTTCAGGCTGAGCAGAGTGAATCTTTGCAGGGCTAGATTCAGATAGCGGAGTGGTGGTTGTGGCCACTGCGGCTACTGGAGCATTTGTTTTAGCAACCTCTTGTTTGATTGGAGCGATCTCCTTTTTTGGCTCAGCAATAGGGGCAAGTTCTTTCTTTGGCTCTAAGGCAACTTTTGGCTCGGCTACAACTGGAGGCGTTAGGGCTGCTAGCTTTTCTTCTTTTGCAGGTTTTGCAGGGGCGGCTGCAATATCAAGCTTTGGAGCGGCCATCGGGGTGGCAGTGTTAGAAGTGGTGTTGCTAGTTGCCACCTGCTCGACTTTTTTAGCTTCAGTTTTTGGAGCAGAGGCTACAGTGGAGCCAGATGCTGCATCGAACTTAAGAGTAATCTGGGTGCCGTTATTCTCTAGGGAATATTCAGGGAATGAGTTGTTCTTAAGGTCAAAAACTATTCTTGTGTTGTTTGGATGACGACCAACTCTTATTGATTTAACAGGTTCGTTATCTGCAAGTGTTAGGGTCTTGTTGTTGTTGGTGCTGAGACCTGGGATATCCAATACGAGACGGGCAGGATTCTCTAATTTCGTAACTTGTGGGGTAGTGGCTTTCGGTAGCTTCACTAACAAGGAGGCACTTTCGCCAGCGTTTTCTAACACCGACACCTTCAGGCCTTCATGGGAACCGATATTCCTTTCATCAGCTAATAAAGTTACTGATGACATACTTCCCAAAATGATACCGAGTATCAGACCTGAGCGCTTCTGCATAAATACCCTCTCCGAGAGAAATTTAAGGATTAAAATTTGTAGAAAGGGATTATACTGAGTTCTTTAATAAGATCAATCTTTTATATTATTCAGGCTTATTGATGAAATTGGGTACTACCAGGTAGTTAGGGCTCTATCAGGTATCGTAGCGGCTGCCGAACTCATCAGAGGATTCTGACTGAACTTGGCGGGGTGCCTCGGCCTCAGCCGCGGCCCTCCTCTTGGCTTCGAGCCTAATCGCTAGCTTCTTTTCAAAAGCATTAAGGGCAACCGGGTACTCACTTGTGATTCTGTATGACGCAGACTTACCAAAACCTTTCGCAAACTTGACAAAGACCTCTCGTTTAGAGGAGTATTCTGCTGTGGATTTATCACTATTCTTCCCTGAGACCTCTAAGCGTCTATCGGTAATCGATACAAATTGTAGTGTTCCTCCACCAGGGCCCTCCTTAAAGGCGACAATGGAGTCCCTAAGTAGACCGATCCAGGCAATTGCTTCTCTATTATTTTTCTCTATTGAGTCGATTGCTTCTGAGAGATCTGGGGTTTCACCTTCTCGGAGCTCCATAACCTTACCCCTAAATAAAAGCTCTACATCGAGACCTTGAGCATTAGCTGCATAAGCAAATCTGCGCGCGACTGAACGGGCTGCAAGATACTCAAGGAGAACCTTTGGTTTAAGTCCACGCCAAGCCTTGGCCGCGCCGCTTTGGAATACAAGAGGCGATAAACAGAGACTTCCCCAGACCAGCCACTGGACCTTGAACGCGATAGCTAGGGTAAAGCAGACCGCACATAGAATCACACAGGTATAGATCCCGGATACATGGGACTTTGCTAGAAGCTCCAGCTTCTCCTCAGGGGGAACCATATTCCAAATTTCATTCTCGCGGAGCATTTTTCACCTAGCAGGCAAATTTTGCCTAAAAATAGGACGCAGCTTCAGGCACTTAGGCCAGTTACCACGATCCTTCAATTACTAGAGCATAATTCGCGCCAGTTGAGCTCAAACCAGGTGAGTTTGAACCTTTCTCGGTTTAGTTGATACCGGAGAGATACTTCTCGAGCCCCTCAAGCTTAAGGGCATTCGCTATATCTTGGAAGCGGGCAGTTACTTCTTTTTGGTTAGCTTCTACTGCGACCAGACCATCTTTTAGGCATATGGTCATGACGTCGTTAATTCCTGGCTGCTCAGATCTTTGAACGCTCACTATTCGACCCTGAATCCGCATGGTCTCAAAATTGGTTGTTTTTAAAATATCCAGGGCGCACTTTTGTTGATAAATGCCGCGGGATTGAGCGTTCCAATTATCGGCTAGAGCTATCACTAAATTTTGATCAGAATCACTTCTGTAATGCTGAATAGTAGAGGCCCAATAAACAGAGGACGAAAATATTCTTTTGGGCTTAATTTTGTACATGTCAAAATCTACCCCCTCAGAAGTCAATGTTTCATCCATCTTGAATTCTAAGATAGATGGCGGCAGTTGTGATTTGAGAGCAGCCTTGTGACCTTTCTGAAGCTCGACATTGATCCACTCGAGTTCTTTTATGGCCTTCGGAAAGTTTTTCTGAGCAACTGATTCATCAATCAAATTTAGAGAAGTTTTTAGATCTGAGGCTTCACCAAAACTATCCTGGATGAAAGACAATCCGGAGAAAACTGTAAATATAACGACAAAGATTTTCTTCATGTAAATAAGCTCTCTAGATAAATATGGCTAAACCCTGGCCTAGTCTGACGCAACTTCACCATTAATTATTCGATAAAAACTACTGAACACCAAGAGTTATTTCTGGTTGATGTAAAATTAACGTGAGAATTAGAGGGATTAGGAATGTTAGCAAAGGTGAGCACTAGCTGTCTGGTGGGTGTTTCAGGGGTGCCAGTAGAGGTCGAGGTTGAGGTGCGTGGGGGCACGCCGAAGTTCACTATTATCGGACTGGGCGATAATGCCGTCAAAGAGTCCAAAGATAGAGTAGTGTCTGCTATCAGGGCGAGTGGATTTAAAATGCCAGGCGGTCCAGTGTTGGTAAGCCTTGCGCCAGCAGAGTTAAAAAAAGTTGGATCATCATTTGATCTAGCAATTGCCTTGGGAATTTTGGCGGCCTCGAACCAAATGGAGAGAGGTTTGCTTGAAAATATATCTGTGCACGGGGAACTTTCTCTGGATGGTTCCATCAAGGGGGTGAGGGGGGCTTTGCCGATGGCTATGGCCGCAAAGAGCCTCGGTAGGAAGATAGTTTGCGTACCGCAGGCAAACGCTCCAACAGCGGCGCTGTTAAAAGGGATAGATGTGATAGGAGTCTCTTCTCTGGTGGAGCTTTGCGCTTATTTGAAAGGTGAGATGGTGCCCGACAAGGTTCATCCTCAATCTGATGAGGTCTCCAAGTTAGGTCCGGATTTCTCGAATGTTTGGGGGCAGCACAGAGCAAAGAGAGCTTTAGCAATAGCAGCAGCAGGTGGGCATAATATTTTGATGATAGGTCCACCTGGATGTGGCAAGAGCTTACTGGCGGAGAGTTATCGATCTATTCTGCCCCCACTTGAGGAAGACGAGCTTCTTGAGGTGGCTCGAATTCACAGCTCTGCTGGCAGTCAGGTTAACAGATTTCTTGTCGGGGATAGGCCCTATCGTGCGCCTCATCATGTAATAAGTGACGTGGGGTTGGTCGGTGGAGGTTCTTCGCCACGACCAGGGGAGATCTCTCTGGCTCATCGCGGGGTTCTTTTTTTAGATGAATTTCCAGAATATCGGCGGACAGCCTTAGAAGCTCTGCGGGCTCCCTTAGAGTCGGGTCGAGTTCAGATAGTTAGAGCAGCGGGAAGTGTTGAATTCCCGGCACGATTTCAATTAGTGGCAGCGATGAATCCATGCCCATGTGGCAGGTTGGGCATGAAGGAGGGCAGCTGCATCTGTTCATTGCAGGAGGTTAGGGGATATTTAAAGAAATTATCCCAACCTGTACTTGATAGGATAGATCTTCATGTTGAGCTGGATCCAGTTCCGCTATCGGTGCTTACGGAGAGAAATTCCAAGGAGGCTGATTCAGGTTCTGTGAGGGATTTGGTGAACCAAACACGAATCAACCAGCACAAAAGACAGGGAAAGCTAAATTCGGAGTTAACCTCTGATGAGATCCGTTCTCATGTGGCGCTGGACGCTGCATCGAAAGGTTTGCTGGGCAAAGCGGAGGAAAAGATAGGCTTAAGTGCCCGAGGATTTATTAGAGTTCTACGTGTGGCCCGTACGATTGCTGATTTAGAGTCAAAAAGTACTGTTCTGGTAGAGCATGTTGCCGAGGCCTTGGGCTTCCGGGCGATGGAGCGTTTATTAAATTATGCGAAAGGTCTGGGATAATTATTCGGCTCCAGCTTTTGAGGTTCTTAGCTTTAGTTCGACCCTGTCTATTAGCTCTTTGCCGGTGAAGTCTACTCTGCGTTCCTCGATGACGACCTTCTCTTTCTCAATAACAACCACGAGGCCGCCGTTGCGACCAATCTTGGTGCCGACTTCTATACTAAATCCTTTGCCGGCGGCATTTTCAACAATAGCTTTAGGCTTGTCTAAGCCGCCAAGTATCGCCGTTAGTTTGAGCTGTCCTAAATCATACTTTTCCAGCGGTGTTCTAGTTGTGACAGGCTCATCCGCAGGTGAGAAGTCAAAAGGCAAGAATGGATCTCTTCTGCCTTTGGCATCGAAATCATACAGGGAATCTTTATCCTCAACCTTTGCAAGTTGATCCGCAATGTCCTGCGCATCTTTGTCTACTGCAGCTTTGGCGCGACCCTGCTTTTGGACTGCAAGCTTGTCGACAGATATGTCGGTGCGTAGCTCAGTTATGGCGATATCAAGGGCTTGCTCTCCTGGCACGAACACCAGGTGATAGAAAATCTGAGCCACCAGGAATAACAAAAGGCAGATAACGGAGCGCTCGAGGACGGAGGACTTTTTGAAATTGGCAACAGTCTGCCGCACCATGTCTTTGAAGGTCAGTTTGGGGGCCGGTCGTCTTGCTCGGTATGCCATAAGGTAATCACTAAATCAGCCCTCAGGGTATCCCTAGTCGGGGGATTGGACAAGGTACGAGGTTTTTCAAAGCTATTTCGCCATCAAACGGTTGACGGTTAACAGTCGTGTTTGAGGTCGTCGGTTCGAATCGACCAGAGGTAGTTGAATCTATAATCTTTTTAATAAACTGGTCGGGGCGAGAGGATTCGAACCTCCGACCTCTAGTTCCCAAAACTAGCGCTCTAGCCAGGCTGAGCTACGCCCCGAA
>Ga0172372_10005622_pt1 | contig 17394 bp, 13 predicted proteins | sample LakKiv5m_2_FD_114544 | JGI IMG/M metagenome (GOLD analysis project Ga0172372, IMG submission 114544) | Freshwater microbial communities from Kabuno Bay, South-Kivu, Congo - kab_092012_9.5m | ecosystem: Environmental > Aquatic > Freshwater > Lake | place: Democratic Republic of the Congo...
AGTGCCCGGTCTACGAGGGCGCAGATGGCGAGGCGCAAGGCGCGCACTTCGGCGTCCGGCTCGTTCAGGACCGGGTGGTCTTGGTACCAGCGGCTGAAGGATTTGGCCGTGTCGTAGGCGAATTGCGCGAGCGTGCTCGGATCGTATGCGGCGGCGGCGGCGGCGATGGCTTCGGGGAGTTCGAGGGCCGTTTGGACCAAATCACTTTCCTCGTCGTCCCACCGGCGCGCCGCATCCACCGGCAACGCGGCGGGCACTCCACCGGCATTCCGCAGGACGCTGTGGGCGCGCACCCGGTTGAATTGGATGAACGGCCCGGTGTGCCCGATGAAGTCGATGGAAGCCTTCGGGTCGAACAGCATCGAGCGAGACGGCGAAACCTTGAGCAGGAAGTACTTGAGCGCTCCGAGCCCGACCTGGCGGTGGAGCGCTTCGCGTTCAGCTTCGGTCATCCCCTCGGTCTTGCCCAGTTCCTCCGCCATGTTCCGCGCCGTCTCCACCATCTCCGCCATGAGGTCGTCGGCATCCACCACCGTGCCCTCCCGCGACTTCATTTTGCCCTCGGGCAGTTCCACCATGCCATAGCTCAGGTGCACGCACCGCCGGGCCTGTTCAAAGCCGAGGCGGTCGAGCACGGCGAAGAGGACCTTGAAGTGGTATTCCTGCTCGTTCCCGACCGTGTAAATCTGCCGGTCGAGCCCGGGGAATTCGCGGAATCGCAGGATGGCCGTGCCGATGTCTTGGGTGATGTACACCGCCGTTCCGTCCTTTCGGAGCAGGAGTTTTTCGTCCAAACCCACATCGGTCAAGTCCACCCAAACGCTGCCGTCGGGCCGTCGCGAGAACACCCCCGCCTCGCAGCCCCGGAGCACTTCGTCCTTGCCCAACAAATACGTCTCGGACTCGTAGTACAGCTTGTCGAACGTCACGCCCATCTCCCGGTACGTCGACTCGAACCCGTCATACACCCACCCGTTCATGGTGCGCCACAACGCTAGGACTTCGGGGTCGCCGGCTTCCCACTGCTGCAGCAATTCACGCGCTCCTGCCATCGCCGGGGCGTGCTCGGCGGCGTTCGCTTCCGACTGTCCTGCGGCGATGCCGGCGGCGGTTTGGGCCTTGAAGGTGGTGTCAAACAGCACGTAGTACTTCCCTACGAGTTTGTCGCCCTTCAACCCGGACGATTCCGGCGTCTCGCCGGCCCCAAACTCCCGCCACGCCCACATCGACTTGCAGATGTGGATGCCGCGGTCGTTGATGATTTGGACCTTCACCACGTCGTGGCCGACCGCTTCGAGCAGGCGTGCGACCGAGTGGCCGAGGAAATTGTTGCGCAAGTGCCCGAGGTGCAGCGGTTTGTTTGTGTTGGGCGAGCTGTACTCCACCATCACTTGGGGTTTGCTGCCGGCGGGCTCCAGTCCGAAGTCCGCCTGCTGAACGGCCTGGGCGAGCGCCTCGCCCCAAAACCGGCGATCGACCTCCAAATTCAAAAAGCCCTTGACCACCTCGTACCCCACGATGCGGGGATCGGCGGTCAGCATTGCCTGGCCCAACGTTTCGCCGGTGGCTTCCGGACTGAGCTTCGCGTGCCGCGTCAACGGAAACACGACCACCGTGCGGTCTCCGCGGAATTCTTTGCGGGTCCGGGTGATTTGGACTTCGTGGGCGGCAGGGCCGCTGCCGAAGGTCGCTGCGCAGGTGGAGGCCACAACGGCTTGCAGGTGGAGGTCGAGCAGGTTCATTCGGGCACGGAGAGGGGGAGGTGAATTTCAGCGAGCATGCAGCGGGCGCTTCCGCCGCCGTGGGTTTCGAGGGTCGTGAGGTCGGGGGTGACCAGGGTGCCGTGGCGCTGCAGTGCTTCGATTTGGTCCGCGCGCAACGCAGCGAACCCCGCCCGGCTCAGCACGATCAGCGCTTCGCCTGCTCCGCCTTCGACTTCCAGCAAATTGCCGGCGAACGCAGCAATCTGCGCCTCCGTCAGTTCGATGAGTTCGAGACCGTCCTCGACCAAGCTCTCCCGCAGCATCGCGCGCTCCTCCAGGTCGTCGACGCAGTCCAGGCACACGGCGGCGAACGCAGAGCCGATGCCCATCATGACATTCGTGTGGTAGATCGGCTTCCGGCCCGCCGCCGTGGTTTGCAAGGCGTGAAATGCAATCCCTTCGTAATCAAAGGCTTCGCAAAATCGCTCCAGCGCCACGCGGTCCGTGCGCGGGCTCAATGCCGCATAGGCCTTCCGGTGGACCCGGTCCAGCACGAGGCTTCCGGTGCCTTCGAGGAAGCGCCCGTGCTCTTCAAACTCTGTGAAGTCCAACACCTCGGACACCTGGAACCCCTTTGCATGTTCGAGGTCCACGAGCACGTCTTCGCGCCGTTCGCGCCGCCGGTTTTCTGCTTGCATCGGGTACAAGGCGACCCGGCCGTCGTCGTGGAACGAAATCCAATTGTTCGGAAACACCGCGTCGGGCACGTCCGCTTCGGCATCGGCTTGGACCACCGTGACGTCCACGCCGTGCGCCTCCAGCAGGGCCACGAAGGCGTCAAACTCCTGCAGCGCACGCTCCAGGACTTCGGCGTCCGTCAATTCACTGCGTTGCTGGAAATGGTTGCTGGCCGCCGTCTCTTCGTTCGATCGGAACACAGAAGGCCGCACCATGAGCACATGGGAAGTCCGTTGCATGGGGCGAAGTTCGGGCGAATCAGCGGCCCCTCCGCAACGGAAGTGTGGTGCAGCGCAGCAAGCCGCCCATTTTCGCCGTTTCGTGGTAGGGCACCGTCAGCACCTCGTACCCCCACCCGCGCAGCACCGCATTGACCCGTTCAAACCGCTCCTCAGAGATCACTTGAGACGCATTGATGCTGAACAAGTTGCACTGCATTCCCGCCATCTCGTCCACCGTGACTTCTGCGTACTTGCCAGCGAAGTGCGCGCGCAGGAAGTCCACATCTTCGGGGTGGACGAATCCCTCTGGACAAAACAGCGCATGGCCGCCGCCGAGGGGCGTCAGGCAGCAGTCCAGGTGGAGCACGTTGCGGAGCGGGTTCGTAGCGGATTTGATGAGTTCAAATGCACGGACGGTGCGCTGCGGAAAGGTGGCGGCGAGCCAGTCCACGGCCGCCTGATTTGTGCGGGTGGTGATGCATGCGGCATCGGAGGAAGCAGCGGTTCCTACCCAAAGGGCCCCGTCGAGCACGAGGACATCGCCGCCTTCGATCCGGACTGCTTCGGGAGGGTACACGGCATGCAGCGCCGAATCGCCGAGCAGGGCCCCGAGGGCCTCTTGCTCCGCTTGGCGGTTCTCCACCATGCGGGCCACGATAAAGGTGGAGTCGATGACCAGGGCGATGTCGCGCGCGAAGACTTGGTCAAATCCCAGCGATTCCGGGCGGTGCACTTCGATTCCGAGCCGCGCGAACAGCCGGGAAAGGCCGTTCAACTCCTCCGCCACTTCGCGTTCGTCGGGGAACGTGCCTGCCAGCACGTGTTCGCGGGTCTTCGGGTCGTACGTCGCCGCCAAATCCGGCGGACCGCCGAGGCCCTCGCCGATGCCCACGACGACGCTGCGCAGCGGCGCCCACTCGTTTGGGATGTGCCAAACGCCTTCCTCCGTGGCCATGCCCGCGGATTACGGTTTCTTCGTCCGCGGATCGAACTCCGTGCGGTGCTTCAGGAGTTCGACCATGGCCGTCCCGCCCATGTATTTGGCCCCTCCGCCTTCGTTGAAATTCGCAGGCAGGAAGCACCAGCGGTCCCCACCGACTGGCATCACGGCCCAAATCCGCGTATCGCCCTTAACCCGCCACTCCCGCACCGTCACCGTGGAATCTGCTTGCGGAATCGAGTCGGTGAAGTACGTGGCCGTTCCTTTTCCGTACAGCGATTCCACCATGCCGCGCATGCCGCTGGGGTCCATTTGGGCATAGTTTGGCAAAAATTCCACGTAGTGTGAGAGGTCCATGTTCAACAGCACCACGTGCTGCGGAGTCCCCATTGTGTCGAGTGCCGTCTTGCTTGCATAGCTGACCGTCGCCCACTCCGTGCGGTTGCGGAGCCCGAAGTCCCACCATTGCTGAAGCATTTCAGCGGATTTGCTGGCCATCGTGGTGTCGTTCTCCCGGTGCATGGGGTAGTGGGAGAGGAGCTGCGTCCAGTTGCCGTCGTTCGTCGCTTGGAAGTACGATTGCATGTCGGTGAGGATGCGCTCGAGCGTGTCCCCCCCGAGGTAGTTCGCGAGGCCTTCGTCTGCCGCACGGACTTCACAAGCCCCGTCGCGTTCGGGGTCCTTCGGGTCCAGCCAGCGGCCTTCGGCGTTCAACGTGATTTGCTTTCCGCCCTCTTCGCTGCATCCCGTCATTCCGGTGATGCTCAGGCACAGGGCTACAACAAGAGAAGTCATCATGGGCTTGCTCACATACATGCCGCAAAATACGCCCTAATTCGGGAACCACGGACCGGTGCGCTGCCGTTCCTGCGCTTGCACCAGCTCATGGAGGCGGATGGCTTCGAGAACCAGCGCATTCCGACGGCGGGCGCTGCGCTCTTGGACGAAGAAGGCACGTTGTTCCGGACCCAGCGGAAGTTTGCGCACCCACGCCATCCACGCCCCTTCCCGCGGCGCCACTGCCGGGGCTTCGAGGTCTTCAGGCACCGGCCACTCCCGCCATCCCTTCCTGACCGCAATCTGTCCAGCGGGGTAGGTGGTGCCTTCAAGCGGCGTAAATGGCAGCTCCGGCTCCACTTCAAACAGCCCCGAGCATTCCACGACCACGTCCCGGCACCCGTCCGGCCAGCGCTTTTCCACATACAGAAGCCGCATCAACCCGCCGGTCCCTTGGGGTTTGCCTTGTTCTATGAAGGGAATGCCAAACTCCTCCACCTCCATCGCCTCGAGCCGATTAAACAGCTCTTGGTACCGCGGCTCAAAGATGTGCAGGTGCAGCCGTTCGCCCGGAAGGGGCATCACGGGCAACGGAAACAAGGCACATCCCACGCGACGCTCCTCCATACGTGCAGAACAACCCGGAATCCGGTGGGTTCACTTTTCAGGCTCCCCTGTCCCAAGTTTCACCGCGAAGGCCGCCCCGCGGCCGTTGGGCAGGTAGCCCTCCACGATGACGTGTCCGCGCGCCAGCAAGAGCACTTCGTGGGCATCCTGCGCGGTGGCGATGGGTTTTCCGTCGATGCGCGCAACCACAAATCCTGCAGGGATGCCGGCTTGTTTGAACGGCCCCGCTTCCACGCGTTCTGCGCGTGCACCTGCCTTTAGCCCCAGCCGCCGGGCGGCGTCCGGGCCCAAATCCGAAAACAAGACCCCGAAAGACGTCCGCTCTTCCAGTTCAGACCGGTTCAACAGCCGCGTGGATCCGGCGGCGTCCCGCAGTTCCACGTCCACCGCTGCGGTGCGCCCTCCGCGCATGCGCTCCACCGCCACGCGGTCGCCGGGGCGAAAGCGCGCCACCGCATCTTGCAATTCTGCAAACGACCCCACGGGCTTCCCTTGGACCGAAACCAGCACATCGCCTTTCGCCAGGTCGGCGTCCGCCGCTCCACTTCCCGGCGTGATTTCTTGGATGACCACGCCGCGCACCTCGCTGGCGGGCTCCACTTGGATGCCTAAGAACGCGCGCTGCACGCGGCCGTAGGCGACGAGGTCTTCGGCCACCTTGCGCACAATCGAAGCGGGGATGGCAAAGGAATATCCGCTGTACGAACCGGTAGCAGATGCGATGGCCGTGTTCACTCCGATGAGTTCACCGCGGGTGTTTACGAGGGCACCTCCGCTGTTTCCGGGGTTGACCGCGGCGTCGGTTTGGATAAACGACTCTATCGGCGGTGCGCCCCGCGCCACGTCCGGCCTCAGGATGGACAGGTTCCGCGCCTTTGCCGACACAATGCCGGCAGTGACCGTGGACGTCAGGTCGAACGGATTGCCCACCGCGAGCACCCATTCGCCCACGGCGACGGCATCGCTGTCGCCGAATTTCATGAACGGCAATCCCTCTGAAGGGGCGTCCACCCGCAACACCGCGAGGTCGGTGGACGGATCCGAGCCCACCACGGTCGCCGTGAAGGTGCGGTTGTCGTTCGTGGACACCTCGATGGCATCGGCACCGTCGATGACGTGGTGGTTCGTCACAATGAAGCCTTCAGGCCCGAACACCACGCCCGATCCGCTGCCCTGCTGCACCTGTTCCGGCAAGGCATAGCCAAACAAATCCATCCACGGATTGTACGGCATGCGGCTGCGGCTCACCGTCTTGACGTGCACCACCGCATCGACGCTGGCCGCTGCAGCGGGACGAAAGTCCAACCCCGCAGCCGCAGCGGCATACTCCGAGGAAGTAAACGTCGCAGGAATGTCAAGGGCACGCGGTGTGCCGGTCGTGGAGGCCGCTGGGTACAACCAGGCATGGGCGCCGAGTGCAAGGCTGGCCCCGAGCAGGGAAGCGAGGAGAAAACGCACGTACATGGGGTGAACGAGTTGTTGCAGCGAAATAACGCAGCACACCCCACTTCCGTTTTCTCCCGATTCTTAAGAAAATCTAACGGCTCAATGCGGCAGCCGCGAACGAACGCACCCGTAGGTAAACGTTCCGAGCAGGGCCCCGGCAATCGCGATCAACAACGGGGTGTAGCCCGCACCCACGAGGGCAAACAGGGGCGCGGGACACGCGCCCGTCATCGCCCAGCCCAGCCCGAACACCGTCCCGCCGAAGAGGTACTTTTTCCAACCTGCCGGATAGCGGTGGATCGGAGAGTCCGCCCCATCCACCGGAAACCAGCCGAAGCGGCGCGCCGCAGCTACGAACAGCGCGCCCGTCACCACCGCAGAACCGATCACGCCGTACATGTGAAAAGCCTGGAACCGAAACATCTGTTCGATGGAGCTCAGGAACACCACGTGGGCATCGGTAAGGACGTATCCGAACACCGTCCCGATGCTCAAATACCAGAGAAATCCGCGCGCGCTCATGGGGTGCCGATGAAGGGGAGGATGAGCCACGTCATGGCCAAACCACCGATGAAAAAGCCGATGACGGCCACGAGCGAAGGCAGTTGCAAGGAACTCAGGCCGGAAATGGCATGACCGGAGGTGCAGCCGTCCGCCCACCGTGTGCCGAAGCCGATCAAGAAGCCCCCAACGAGCATCCACAGCCACGAAGCCGCGGACGTCCAGGCTTCCGCGCCGCCGAGCCACGCGGGCTCCAACGTTTTCAACGCGGGTTCCCATGCGGCGGCCAGTGCGCCACCGAGGACGATGCCTGCGAGCACTGTGAGGTTCCACCACCGGCTTTTTACGTCGATTTGGAAAAAGTCCGCGACCCGTCCGGCGCCTGCGAGGCTGCAGAGCGACTGGAAATTGCTGGAAACGCCAAGCCGTTTGCCCGACAACAACAAGAGGGCCATGCATCCCGCGATGCACGGCCCTGCGATGTACCACGCGAGGGGTTCTGAGGTCATGCCGTTTTTGAGTTGGGACAAACATAAGCGGTCCGGGGCAAGTCCGTTTCCGCCAACGCCTTGTACCCGCCTACGACGTCCACGAGGTGCTGGAATCCCCGCGCTTTCAGGATGGAATTGAAAATCATCGAACGGTACCCTCCGGCGCAGTGGGTGTACACCGTGCCGCTTGTGGGCACCTCCGCCATGTGCGCATTGAGGGAGTCGAGGGGCAGATTCACCGCCCCTTCGAGGTGCTCTGCTTCGTACTCCGTGGATTTGCGGACGTCGAGCAGGGCCACCGGTTCGCGCCGTGCCTTCGCAGCGAAGTCCGCGGCAGAAATGCGCTCGAGCGTGGCCACCTCTCGGCCCGATTCGACCCACGCCGCTACCCCGCCTTCGAGGTAGCCAACCGTCCGGTCGTACCCGACCCGGGCGAGCCGGGTCACCACTTCTTCCACCCGCTCGGGTGCGGCGACCAAGGCAATCGGCTGATTCAAGTCCGGAATCAGGGCGCCCACCCACGGCGCGAAGCCGCCGTCGATGCCGATGAAGATGGCGCCGGGCAGGTGTCCGGCCGCGAACTCGTCCGCGCTGCGGGTGTCGAGGAGGAGGGCGTCCTCGCCTTCCACCGCCGCTTCGAAGGCCTCGGGCGGGAGGGGGCGTGCCCCGGTTTTCAGCAAGGTGTCGACCGAGGGGATGTCGGATTTGTTGAGCGCCACGTTCGCCGGGAAGTACTGCGGGGGAGCCAGGAGCCCGTCGGTGACTTCTGCGATAAATTCCGCCTCGGTCATGTTCGCGCGGAGCGCGTAATTCGTGGCGAGTTGCCCGCCGATGGTGTCCCAAGTCTTGCTGCTCAGGTTCTTGCCGCAGGCGCTGCCGGCTCCGTGCGCGGGGTAGACGAGCACGTCGGGAGGAAGCGTCATCAGGTGGGCGCGCAGGCTGTGGAAGAGGGTGGCGGCCAGTTGTTCTTGGGTGAGGTGGGCTGCCTTTTGGGCCAAATCCGGACGGCCCACGTCGCCGATAAACAAGGTGTCCCCGGTGAACACGGCATGGGGCTTGCCCGCGGCATCTTCGAGCAGGTAGCACGTCGACTCCATCGTATGGCCCGGCGTGTGGAGCACCCGCAGCGTCACCGCGCCGAGGGGCAGCGCCTCGCCGTGGGTGGCCGAGTGAAAGTCAAAGTCGGCCTCGGCGGTCGGGCCGTACACAATCTTCGCATCGGTTTTGCGCGCCAAATCCACGTGCCCAGAAACGAAGTCCGCGTGGAAGTGCGTTTCGAGGATGTACTTGATGGTGGCCCCGCGGTCCGCCGCTTTCCGCACATACGCGTCCGTTTCGCGCAGCGGATCGATGATGGCGGCTTCGCCGTTGCTTTCGATGTAGTAAGCCCCTTGGGCCAAACATCCGGTGTAGATCTGCTCGATGTACATGGAGTGAAATTAGGTCGTTCTGTTTTGGATTAAAAGTCCCATTCTGCAAGGAACATGGCCGCGCCCGCCAGCAGCACCAGCGCGCCAAACGCCTGCTGCAACCGGGCCCCCTCGATGCGCCGAGCCAGCCGCAGCCCCACCAGCAACCCCGCGGCCACCAGCGCAGAAAACAACAATAAGAAGCTGAAATCCAGCGGGGTTCCAGCAGCCACATCGCCGGTGAAGCCGATCAGCGACTTCGCAGCCACGAGGGCCAAGGAAGTCGCCACCGCCCGCGGCATCTCGATGCCGGCAAGCAGCACCAGGGCGGGCACCACGAGGAATCCGCCCCCGGCTCCGACCAACCCGGTCAGTCCACCGACGAGTCCGCCTTCGAGGGCGCTCCACGCCCAATGCCTGCGGGCGGCCCCGGGCTGCGGTGGGTTCTTCGGTCGAAGCATGGCGACGCCGGCGAGGAGCATGACGGCGGCGAAGAGGAGGAGGAGCATTTGGCCCCGCCCCACGACCGTCCCACCCACTTGCATCGCCTCCGGCAACGCGGGCAGCAGCCACCTCCGCGCGGCATAGACCGCCGCAATCGACGGCACGGCAAAGGGCAATCCCACCCGGAAATCGATGGCCTTCCGGCTCCGCCAAGCGCCCAACGCCGCCGCGGCCCCCACGATGAACAGGCTGTACGCCGTCGCTTCTTCGGCCGGGTAGCCCATCAGGTAATGCAGCACCGGCACGGCGAGGATTGAGCCGCCTGCGCCGAGCAAGCCCAGCACCACCCCGATTCCCGCGGCACTGGCCCAACCGAACCACTCAAGCACTTCCATGCCGCAAGGTTACGGCGCACTCCCCGGCGCTGCCGTGACCCGGGTCACGCCCCGGCGAGCCCGATTTCCCGGAGACGCTGGTCGAGGTAAGCCCCCGCGGAGATGGGCGCTTCGACCGGTTCTTCGCCCGCAGGCACGAGATGCGGAAGCGCGTCGAGCGGCATGTCCGGGCGCGGGTGGCAGAAAAACGGCATCGAATAGCGCGGCAGGGACCACTGGTCGCGCGGCGGGTTGACCACGCGGTGGGTGGTGGACTTCAGCCGGTGGTTCGTGAGGCGTTGCAGCATGTCGCCGACGTTGACCACGATGTGTTCCGGCAAGGCGGTCACCGGGACCCACGCGCCGTCGTGCCGCAGGACTTCGAGGCCGGCGGCGGAGGCGCCGACGAGGAGGGTGATGAGGTTGATGTCCTCGTGTTGGCCCGAGCGCACGGCGGACTGGGGTTCTTCGAGGATGGGCGGGTAGTGGATGAGCCGCAAAATGCTGTTGCCCCCATCGACCCACGGTTGGAAATAATCGGCGGGAAGTTCGAGGTGCAGGGCGATGGCTTCGAGCACGGTTTGGCCCAGCGCTTCGAGGCTGCGGTAGGCCTCGATGGCGGTGTTTGCGAAATCTGGCAGTTCCACGACTTGGCGGTTTTCCGGAAAATCAGCCGCGGCCGCGTCGCGGGGAGGAGCGGGTTGGCCCACTTGCCAAAACTCCTTCAAGTCCGCCGCTTGGCTGTCCTTCGCATGCTCCACGCCTTGACGCACGAAGCCCCGCTGGTGGTGGGCTTCCGGACGCGCGTAGCGTTGTTTCGTCTCGTACGGCAATTCGAAGAAGTGCCGGCTTTCCGCGTACAAGGCCTCGATGCGGTTTTGGGGGATGCCGTGGCCGCTGATGGCGGCAAAGCCGATGGTCTCGTAGGCGCGGCCAAGGGTCGCCACGAAGGCCGCTTTTCGGTCGGAATCGCCCGAGGTGAAGTCCCGGAGGTCGAGGGTGGGGATGCCCGCAACCAAATTGAAGTCAGAAGGTGCGTGTGCCATGGGAGCGAAGGTACGTTGCAAGGCCTGAAGCAGTGCAGCCGTTGCCCCTGCCCAACTCGCAGACTCCTGCATCGCAGCGCGGGCGAGCTGCCCCCGGGTTTCCAACGCGTCGATGCGCTGCAGGAGGGCGTCGATGCGCGCGGCGGTGGCGTCCGCCCCGTCGGCCACCTCCAGCCAGCCCTCTTCCCGGCCGCGCTTCCGCAAGGCGTCCGGCAAGCCCGCCGCCACGTGGGAGGTGGTCACCGCCACCAGCCCGGAGGCCCATGCTTCGAGCAGCTTGTTCTGCATGCCCGAGCCCAGCCGAAGCGGCGCCACAAACAGCCGCGCCCGGCGGTACGCCTCGCCCATGTCGCGCAACCAGCCGGTGACTTCGACCCGGTCCCCGGCACAGGCCCGAACGGCGGCGGCCGGCTCCGCCCCCGCGAGGATGCAGCGCACCGCAGGCGTGCGCAACCGCGGCAGGATGGAACGCGCAAGAAAAACGGCGGCATCCACATTGGGCGGGTACGCCAAATTCCCGGTAAACACCACCGCACACTCCCGCTCGCGCAGCGGCGGCCCGCCCGCAAATGCGTCCACGTCCACCCCGTTCGGGACCACCTCCACCTGCGCGCGGTCGGGATGCAGCAGCCGGTCGCGGTCCGCGCTCGAAATGATGGTGCACCGGTCGTAGTGGTCGATCGTCGCGCCTTCGTAGCGCAGCAGCCGGTCCGCTTCGATGCGCAGGATGGGCTTTTGCCACCACGGGGCTGCCGCCTCGCGCCGCCGCATCCCGGCGCCCAGGGCGTCCATCAGGTCGCACACCCGGGGAAGTTCGTGCCGGTCCCGCAGGTACTCCGCGGTGCGCACCAGCTGCACGTAGGCGACGTCGGGCTGCAAGGCATCGACGAGCCGCGCCACCGTCGCAGCGGCAGGACGTTGGTAAAACCAGTGGACCTGAAACGGCCGACTGCTCAAGGGCGACCACGCAAGCCGGAGCCACCGCCGCCACCGGGACAGGCGCACCGCGTGCAGCCCCGCGCATACGGGCGAAAGCGCCGCGCGGGTCGCCTCCGGAATGGGGCCTTCGCTGAGGCAGACCAAATGCACTTCATGGCCCGCCCGATGCAGTTCTGCGAGTTGGCAATGCATCCGCAGCTTGTCGCCCTTCTCGAGCGGCCAAGGAACCCGGGAGGTGAGGACCAGCACCCTCATGGACAGCACGCCCGGATGAATCCGATGAACTCCTCGACGATGGGGCCGTTCGCAAACCGCTCCGCCATCAATGCCCGGCCCGCTTCGCCGAGGGCGCGCGCTTGCTCCGGGTCGGCCAACAACCGGTTGATGCCTGCGGCGAATTCCACCGCGTCGGATGCGATCCACGCGTGTCGGAGGTGGACGGCGGGGATGCCTTCGATGCCGGTGGGCGTCGTGATGACCGGTCTTCCGGCCGCGAGTGCTTCCACGGCTTTGACGCGCATCCCGCTCCCGCTGGCAATCGGGATGACCGCGATGCCCGCGCCTCCGAGCACGGTCCACGGGTCTTCGACCTCGCCGAGGACCTCGACGCCGGGAAGGCGCAACGCTTCTGCACGAAGCGCCTCCGGAAACCGCCGCCCGGCCAGCCGCACCCGGATTCCGGGCCGAACAGCCGGGAGCACCTCCCGCAGCAGCCATTCCACACCCAGCTGGTTCGGCAACCAATCCATGGACCCGAAGTGGAAGATGTGGTCGGCCGGGGCCGGGGTGGGGGAGGGGACGGTGCTGAGGTCGATGCCGAACGGCACCACATGCAGGCGCGCTGCGGGAACGCCCAACTCGCGAAAGCCCGCGGCGTCTTCCTCGGTGATGGCCGCGATGCCATCGAAGTCGGACAAGGCCGCGCGTTCGAATCCGAGCAAGCTCCGGGTGACCCAGCGCAGGTAGGTCCGTCGCGTGAGGTCGGGGCTTTCTTCCGCCAGCCTGCTCCAAATCCGATGCTCCACGTTGTGGGCGCGCAGGATGACGCAGGCCTCGCTGAGGGCGCGCAGCGTGGGCAAGTAGGGGGCCATGAACAACGACTCCACCACGACGACATCGAACACCTCCCGGCGCAACACCTCGCGCAGCGCCCGGTCGAGGTCGGCGGAAAAGAACCGCCCCACCTGGTAGTTCTCGCCGGCCAACGTCGAGGTCAGGGCGTCCACGGCTTGGATGCTGGTGTCGACGAAGGCGGTGGAGATGCCAGTGGCCGCGCGGTATTCCGCATCCCAAGCCTCCGGCACGGCCGGGTGCTTCGCCGTGGCCGCGGCGAGGATGCGCACGCGGTGCCCGCCGGAGAGGAGGCCCGTGGTCAAGGCGTCCATGGCACGGCAGCCGCCGTCGCGCGCGGGCACGGGAGGTTTGGGGCAGAGCTGCAGGATCCGCAGCGGGCGGTTCGAGGACATCAGGACGGCGGTCGCTTGCGCAGGGTGAACGCCGCAAAGGAAGGACGGCGAAGCGCAAAAAGCACGTGTGCATCCTGCATCGCCGCCCGGGTGAGCAGCAGCGCGATGGGCAGCAGGACCGCCGTGCTCATCCACATGCCCACCGCCGGAGGCACCACCTCTGAACGGATGAGCTGCTCGCCTACAATGCTGACAATGTAGTAGATGAGGAAAACGCCGATGGCAAACAGCGTGGGCAAGCCCAGGCCCCCTTTCCGCAGGATGGCGCCCAGCGGAGCGCCGATGAAAAAGAGGAGCAAACAACTGGTTCCCAGGAAGAACTTGCGATGCCATTCGACGGCGTGGCGGTCGCGCGCGCGCTCCCGGATGCGCGCATCTTCCAACGCATTGAGGATGCCTTGTCGGGCGTTGCGGCAGGCGTCGCGGGCCGTGTCGTAGGCCAAACGCCGCTGCGCAGCGCCCAGGCCCACCGTCAACCGTTCGGGCCGCACGTGGGCCGTGGACAGGGAGTCCGAAAACAGCGCGTTCGAGCGGTATCCGTAGGCCAACACATCGGCCCGACGGGCGTCCGCATCGCGCTGCAAGGAGTCCATGGCCACTTCGAGTTCCGAGACGGTCATCATCTCGTGGACCCGTTGGAACAGGCCTTCGTCGACTTGGCTGAAGTCGAGGGAAGCGAGGTCGATTTCGAGGGTGTTGCGTTTGAAGCGGGTGGTGACGTGGGGGTGGATGCGCTCGGCGCGCCGGTCGCCGAGTTCGAGGTCCTCTTCGTAGCTGCGGCCGTCCTCGAGGGTGAGGACGAGCCGGTGTGGGGTTTGGTCCATCCGCCCGCGGGCGGCCCGGATGACGCGGCTGGCTCCGGTTTCTGCTTCGCGGTGGTCGTGGATGAGCACGTCGATCAAGGTGCCGTCGGCTTCGACCGCGTCGGCGCGGATGGCAAATCCCTCGATGCCCGTATAAAAGACCCCCGGCTCGAGGTGGAGCGTGGGCCTTTTTTGGGTCACCGAGTACAGCAAGGCCCTGAATTTCAGGTTTGCCAGGGGCCAAACCACGTTCGAGAACTGAAACGCCCCGATGGAAATCAGCACCATGCACACGGTCAGCGGCCGCAAAATCCGGATGAGCGGCATGCCTGCGGACTTCATCGCAGTCAGCTCGTTGCGCTCCGCGAGCTTGCCGATGCCCATGATCGCGGCCATCAAAATCGCCAGCGGCAAGGCCAAATTCACGAGCCGGGCAGAGGCGTACACCATCAGCTCCGCAATGACCAGCGGCTCCAGCCCTTTCCCGATCAAGTCATCTGCGTACACCCACAAGAACTGCATGTCCAACACGAACAGCGCCACCGGAAGCGTGACCGCAAACGGAGCGAGGAAGGACCGGAGCAGGAGCAGGGCGATGCGCGACACGACGGCGGCAAAGATAGGCCGCGCACCGCGCTGAGTTTGCGTACATTCGCCGGGCATCAACCCCTGCACGATGAAACCCACTTCTGCCCGTTGGGCGGCGGCCGCTGTCTGCGGCGTGGCGCTGCTCTTGCACAGCTGCTCTTCCGGCCCCGGAACGAGCGAATTTGCCGACGACCTCGACGCCCTGTCTCCGGACAGTGTGGTGACGGGGGCCGGCGCCCCGGATTCGACCGGCTTTGTTTGGCAAACCGAGCAGTTCGCGGACATCAAAATGATCCGCTACCAAATCCCCGGCTGGGAAAAGCTCTCCCCGAAGCAGCAGGCCCTCGTGTTCTGCCTGAATCAGGCGGGCTTGAGCGGTCGGGACATAATTTGGGACCAAAACAACCGCTACAACCTCGCGATCCGCGACGTCCTCGAGGCCATCTACACGGGTTACTCCGGGGACAAGGCGACCAAGGGCTGGCAGCGCTTCGAGACCTACGTGAAGCGCGTGTGGTTCTCGAACGGCATCCACCACCACTACGCGAACACGAAAATCCTGCCGGAATTCACACGGGCCTACTTTGCAAAAATTGCGCAGGAGGCGGGCGTCGAGGTTTCCGCAGAGCTCGTGGAGGTCATCTTCGATCCGGCTGTCGAGTCGAAGCGGGTCGAACTCGATGCGTCGAAGGGGCTGTGCGAGAGTTCTTCCGTGAATTTCTACGCTCCGGACGTGACGACGGAGGAGGCCCAAGCGTTTTACGCATCCCGGGTGGACCCGTACGACCGCACCCCCATTGAGCACGGGCTCAACTCCCGCCTCGTCAAAGGTCCGGACGGCAAAGTCCGGGAAGACGTCTACAAAGTCGGCGGCCTCTACGGCGCGGCCCTCGAACAGGTCGTGTACTGGTTGAACGAGGCGCTCAAGTACACGGAGAACGACCGGCAAGCATCGGCACTTCGCCACCTCATCGCCTACTACGAGACCGGCGACCTCGAGAAGTGGAAGCTCTTCAACATCAACTGGGTGAAGGACACTGAAGGGGTGGTGGACTACATCCACGGCTTCGTGGAGGTGTACAACGACCCGCTGGGCCACAAAGGCACCTTCGAGTCCATCGTCCAAATCAAAGACTTCGACGCCAGCGACCGGATGAAGATGCTCATGGACAACGCGCAGTGGTTTGAGGACCACATGCCGTTCCTCCCAGCGCACAAAAAGAAAAACGTGGTGGGCATCACGTACAACGTGGTGAACGTGGCCGGCGAGGCCGGCGACGCGTCCCCCAGTACGCCCATCGGGGTCAACCTCCCGAACTCGAATTGGATCCGCGTGTTGCACGGGTCGAAGTCGGTGAGCCTCGGCAACATCACGGAGGCCTACGACCGGGCGGGAGGCAGCGGCTTGCTGCAGGAGTTCTCCCACGACGCGGAAGAAATCGCGCTGGCCGAAGCCCACGGGGACCTCGCCGGCAAATTGCATACGGCCATGCACGAAGTCATCGGCCATGCTTCTGGCCAAATCGAGCCCGGAGTGGGCGAGACGAAGGAGACCTTGAAAGAGTATTCCTCCACGTTGGAAGAAGGCCGGGCGGATCTGGTCGCCCTCTACTTCATGCTCGACCCGAAGATGGTCGAGCTGGGGCTCATGTCCACCCTCGACGTGGGCCGTGCGGAGTACGACAGCTACCTGCGCAACGGACTTTTCGTGCAGTTGCGGCGGTTGGAGCCGGGAGCGAACATCGAGGAGGCGCACATGCGCAACCGGGCGTGGGTCAGCCGTTGGGTCATGGAGCGGGCAGGCGATGCCGTGGCTACGGTCGAGCGCGACGGCAAAACCTTCGTGGACATCCGCAATTACGAGCGGCTGCGCGAGCTCTTCGGCGAACTGCTCGGCGAGGTGCAACGCATCAAGTCCCAGGGCGATTATGCCGCGGCGAAAGCCCTGGTGGAAGGCTACGGCGTGAAGGTGGACGCGGCATTGCACGCCCAGGTGCTGAAGCGGTCCGAGGCCCTCGGCATCGCGCCCTACGGCGGGTTCATCAACCCCCGGATGCAGGCGGAGCGCGACGCAAGCGGGGCCATCACTTCCGTCACGCTGACGTATCCGGATTCGTTTGCAGGCCAAATGTTGGACTACGCAAAAAATTACCACTTCTTGACCTCCGAAAACAAGTGAAACACGTTTTGATCGCCGCGGCCCTCGCAGCCGCCACCGCTTTGCAGGCCCAGGGGCCCTTCCCGTGTGCACTCAGTGGAGGAGGAGGGGAGCCGGCTTCGGGCGGTCCGATGACCACCCAAAACGGTCAATACCACGACAACAACAGCTTCTACCTCACCTTCGACGTGTCGCAGCCGTGCACGCTCGCTTCGGTACGCGTCTTCGCAAACGGAGCGGGCAACCGCTCCATCGCGTTGGTAAACGCGGCGGGCGATGTGCTGCAGGCCTTCCCGGTGATGGTGCCGGACGGCGAAAGCGTGATTGAGCTCAACCTGCCGCTTTCTCCCGGGACGGGGTACGGACTGCAGTGCCTGAGCCAGAATCCGCAGCTTTGGCGCGATGCGCCCCCGAGCATCCTGAACTACCCGTACGCCGTCGGCGATGCCGTGACCATTACGGGCACGAACGTGCAGGGCCAAAACAGCCTCGGGTACTACTACTTCTTCTACGACTGGAGCATCGAACCGGCGGGGCCCACCGTCAACAGCGGGGGCTATCCGTGCCTTGAGACCGAATTGCTGGACGCGGTTCCCATCGGAGAAGCAGGAGGGGGGGCGAATGGAAACGACTGCTGGGGTTGGGTGGATCCGGCCACGGGCAAGGAATGGGCGTTTTACTGCAAATCGAGCGGCACGGCCTTTTTAGATGTCTCTGACCCGC
>Ga0172372_10005625_pt1 | contig 17393 bp, 15 predicted proteins | sample LakKiv5m_2_FD_114544 | JGI IMG/M metagenome (GOLD analysis project Ga0172372, IMG submission 114544) | Freshwater microbial communities from Kabuno Bay, South-Kivu, Congo - kab_092012_9.5m | ecosystem: Environmental > Aquatic > Freshwater > Lake | place: Democratic Republic of the Congo...
CCGGCGATCGACCCCCTGTTCACGGCACCGCCCGAGTACTTCTGGAGCGCGACCGCGTCCGCGAACCCCGGCAGTCCCTCGAGCGGCTGGGCGGTGAACTTCGCGAACGGAGACACGCAGCCCCGGTCGACGTCTCTCGCGTCGCGCGTGCGTTGCGTCCGATGACACCGTCGACGACCGCCCGCTCCGCGTCTCCGTTCACCGCGTCGGGTCTCGGCACTCGCATCGCGCGGGGACTCATCGTGCTGTGCGCGCTGATCGTGATGCAGGGCTACGCGACGCGAGTCCACGCACAATCGCCGGGAGGCACCGCCCCCGCAGTCCCAGCCGCGCCAGCCACACCAGACCCGGACGCACTCGTCGAACGAGGCATCGCGCTCCGCGAGAGCGGCGACGATGTGGCGGCGCTTGCGCTCTTCCAGCAAGCCCACGCCACTGCGCCGACCCCCCGCAACACCGCGCAACTGGCGCTCTGCGAGCAGGCGCTCGGCCGCTGGGTGGATGCGCACACGCACCTCGCGGCGGCCCTCGCAGCCTCCAACGATCCGTGGATCGCCCGCAACCGCGGGTCGTTGGGCGGCGCGTTCCGCTCGATCGGCGAGCAGGTCGGTCGGCTCGAGGTGCTCGGAGGCGTGACGGGCGCGGTGGTGCGCCTCGGCGCGAGCGAGATCGGGACGCTGCCTCTCGCCGGCCCGGTAACGGTGCTCGTCGGGCGCACCCCGCTCGAGGTGATCGCCCCCGGATTCGCGCCGTTCAGCACCGAGGTCACCGTGCGCGCCGGCGAGCTCACCCGGCAGAGCGTCACGCTCTCGCCTCGCGCCGCTCCAACGCCTGAGCAGACCGCCCGCGACGCGCCGGCTTCGACGGTTGACGCCACGACGTCGGACCCGTCCAGCCCGCCACAGACACCCACCGACGGTGGTTCCATCGCAACGCGCTGGTGGTTCTGGACGATCGTCGGCGTCGCGGTCGCGGGGGGTATCGTAGCGACCGTGCTGATCACGCGCGACGGCGAGGTCGAGCCTCCGCTCGGGGGCACTCTGGGCGTCGCGACGGCGCTCTCGTTCTGACGCGTACGCCCTGCGGAACACGCTGGCACACGGTCGCCGCTGCAACGCGGCTCTGCTAGCGTCGCGCCACCCATGGGCAAGCTCAGCTACCGCGCGGCGGGCGTCGACATCGACGCCGGCGACGCGCTCGTCGATCGCATCAAGCCCTTCGCCGCGCGCACGCGCATCCCCGAGGTCCTCGGCGGCGTCGGCGGATTCGCAGGCCTCTGCGCCCTCCCCTCGGGGCTCGTGGACCCGGTCCTCGTCTCGGGCACCGACGGCGTCGGCACCAAGCTGAAGCTCGCCTTCCTCGCGGACGTCCACGACACCGTCGGCATCGACCTCGTCGCGATGTGCGTGAACGACATCGTCACGTGCGGCGCACGGCCCCTCTTCTTCCTCGACTACTTCGCGACGGGGAAGCTCGACGTCACGCGCGCCGCCGACGTGATCCGCGGCATCGCCGAGGGCTGCACGCAAGCCGGATGCGCCTTGCTCGGCGGCGAGACGGCCGAGCTCCCGGGCTTCTACGCCGACGGGGAGTACGACCTCGCGGGCTTCGCCGTCGGCGTCGTCGAGCGCGCGAAGATCCTCGACGGGCGCGCGGTGCGCGTCGGCGACGTCGTGCTCGGCATCGCGTCGAGCGGCGTGCACTCGAACGGCTACTCGCTCGTGCGCAAGGCGCTCCTCGAGCGCGCCGGACTCAATCTCGATACCCACCTGGACGCCTTGGGCGAGACGCTCGGCGCCACCCTACTCCGTCCGACCCGCATCTACGCGAAGAGCGTGCAGGCCGCACTCGCCGCCGCGCCCGGCGCGGTGCACGCGCTCTCCCACATCACGGGCGGCGGGCTCCCCGGCAACGTGCCGCGCGTTCTGCCAGACGACCTCGGCGTCGTCGTCGATCCCGCGGCGTGGTCACGTCCCGCCATCTTCGATCTCGTGCAGCGCGCGGGCGACGTCGACGAGGACGAGCTGCGCCGCACGTTCAACCTGGGCCTCGGGCTCGTCGCCGTGGTCGATGCGTCACAGGCCGACGCGGTGCGCGCGGCCTTCGGCGCGGCGGGCGAGGTCGTGACGGTGATCGGTGAGGTCGTCGCGATGCCCGGCGCCGAGTTCGAGGCGCGGGTCGTCTTCCGCTGAGGCCGAGCGATGCACGCGCCGCTCGACGTCGTCGTCCTCGCCTCGGGTCGCGGCAGCAACCTCCGCGCGATCCTCGCCGCGTGCGCCGCGGGCACCTGCGCAGCGCGCGTCGCCGCCGTGGTCTCCGACAAGCCCGACGCACCGGCGCTCGCGCTCGCACGTGAACACGGGCTTCCGACGCAGGTCGTGACGCTGCAGGGCAAGGCGGATCGCGCCGCGTGGGACGAGCGACTCGCGGAGGCCGTCGCGGCGTTCGCGCCGCGCGTCGTGGTGCTCGCGGGCTTCATGCGCATCGTCGGCCCCGCGATGCTCGCGCGCTTTCCGCACGCCATCGTGAACGTCCACCCCGCATTGCTGCCCGCGTTCAAGGGCGCGGACGGCCCCGCGCAGGCCGTCGCTGCGGGCGTGCGCGTGAGCGGGTGCACGGTGCACGTCGTCGATGCCGGCGTCGACACCGGTCCCATCCTCGCGCAAGCCGCGGTGCGCGTAGAGCCGGGCGACGATGCAGCGCGCCTGCACGCGCGCATCCAACGCGCCGAGCACGTGCTCCTGCCCGCCGTTCTCGATGCCATCGCGCGAGGTGGCATCGTTCTCGGTCCGACGCCGCAGGTCGCGACCTCGTCACCCGATGACGGACCGCTCGCCGCGCTCTTCGCGCCGCCGCTCCGATGAACGGCAACTACTACGACGTCGTCGTCCTCGGTACGCAGCTCGGGCCGCTCTTCGCCGCAGCGCTCCTCGCGAAGCGGGGTTTCCGTGTACTCGTCCTCGCGCAGGACGATCTCCCTCCGACGTACGACGCCGGCGACGGCCTGGTGCTCCCGCGCGCGCCGTTCACCTTCACGGCCGCGGGCTCCCCCGTCGCCCGCCGCATCTTCGCAGAGCTCGCGCTGCACCAGGTCTTCCGTCGCCGTGCGCTCGCGATGGATCCGGTCTTCCAAGTCGCGCTCCCGCGCCACCGCCTCGATCTCCCGGAGAGCGACGCAGAGCTCGAACGCGAGATCGAGCGCGAGTTTCCCGAGGTCCGACGGCCCGTCGAAGACGTCCATCGGAGCGTCTCGCGGACCGGTGCCGCGATGGATCGCCTCGTCGATCGCGACCTCGTGTGGCCGCCCGAGTCGTTCTTCGAACGGCGCGAGTTCGCGCGCGCATCCGCGCACCTGCCCTTCGACAAACTCGGCGGCGGGCGTGACCTCTTCGCAGAACTGCGGGAGGAACACCCCTTCCGGCTCGTCGTCCAAGCGCCCGCCCGCTTCCACGACGGCATGGACCCGGACTATCCGACCCCGCTGCGACTCAGTCGCCTCTACGGCGCGCTGCTACGGGGCGCCACGGTGGTCGACGAAGGCGAGGCCGGCCTGCGCCAGATGCTCGTCGACAAGCTGCGCACGCACTCCGGCGACATTCGCGAGAAGGACCGCGCGGACGCGCTCCTCGTGCGGCGCGGCGCCGTGTCGGGCGTACGCGTCGCGGGGTCCGGCGAGGAGCTCGGTGCGGGCTTCGTGGCGTGGGGCGGAGACGTCACGGCGCTGCTCCGTCTGCTGCCCGATCGGCGACCTCTCGAGGAGCTCTTCGAAAAGCTCGGCGAGCCGCAACCCCGCTGGTTCCGCTACACCTTGAACCTCGTCCTCGCGGCAGACGGCGTTCCCGTGGGCATGGCGCGCGACGTGTATTTCGTCCGGGACCCTCGCAGGCCTCTCGCCGCAGAGAACCTGCTCCACGTCGAGGCCCATCCGCCCGATGCGACCGGGCGCCGGCTCCTCTGCGTCGAGACGCTGCTCCCACGCCGCGCGATCGAAGACGTCCCCGACTACGTCGAGGGCGTGCGCGAGCGCGTCTTCGCATCCCTCGGCGAGCTCGTTCCGTTCCTCGGTCGCACCGTACATCTCATCGACTCCCCGCACGACGGACGACCGATTCTCGACGTCCGCAGCGGACGCACGCGCCCGCCGCCCGACCCGTGGACGCGCGGACCGCAGACGATGCGCGCAGTGCACGGCTACCCGGTGACGAGCGCGCTCGGGCTGAGCGCATTCCCCGCGCGGACGCCCCTCCGTGGCCTCCTGCTGTGCAGCGGTCAGACGACGCCCGGCCTCGGCATGGAAGGGCAGCTGCTCGCCGCGTGGAGCGCCGCGCGCATCGTGACGCGCGCCGACAAACGGAGGGCCTGGATGCGCGGACGTCTGTGGACGAAGGTGGAGTTCTAGAGACGCCGAAAGACGCACGGGTTGATCTATCCTCGCGGCATGAACCAGCCGCCCACGGAGTCCCCGCGCATCACGCTCCCCCAGTTGCTCCGCGTGATGATCGAGAAGGGGGCGTCCGACCTCCACATCACCGCCGGTGCCCCCCCCTCGCTGCGCATCGACGGGGCGATCATCCCGATGAAGACGCCGCCGCTCGGTCCGGTGGAGACGAAGGAGCTCTGCTACTCGGCGCTCACCGAAGAACAGAAGGTCACGTTCGAGCGCACGAACGAGCTCGATCTCTCGTTCGGCGTGAAGAACCTCTCGCGCTTCCGCGCGAACATCTTCATGCAGCGCGGCGCAGCGGCCGGCGCCTTCCGCGCGATCCCTTACAAAATCCAAACGCTCGACGAGCTCGGTCTCCCGCCCGTCATCGCAGCCCTCGCCGCGCTCCCGCGCGGACTCGTCCTCATCACGGGGCCGACGGGCTCCGGCAAGAGCACGACACTCGCCTCGATGCTGGACAAGATCAACACCGAGACGCGCCAGCACATCATGACGATCGAAGACCCGATCGAGTACATGCACCAGCACAAGCTCTCGGTCGTCAATCAGCGCGAGGTCGGGACCGACACGTACAGCTTCAAGGACGCCCTCAAGTACGTGCTGCGCCAGGACCCGGACGTCGTCCTCGTCGGCGAGATGCGCGACCTCGAGACGATCCAGGCGGCGCTCACGATCAGCGAGACGGGCCACCTCGTCTTCGCGACCCTCCATACGAACGGCGCGGTCGCCGCCATCAACCGCATCATCGACGTCTTCCCGGCACACCAGCAGACGCAGGTGCGCGCGCAACTTTCGTTCGTACTGCAGGGCGTCGTCTCGCAGATTCTCGTCCCGCGCGCGGACGGCCCGGGTCGCGCCGCCTGCGTCGAGGTGATGGTGCCGAACGCCGCCATCCGAAACCTGATCCGCGAAGACAAGGTCCATCAGATCTACAGCGTCATGCAGACCGGCCAGGGCGCCTCGGGCATGCAGACGATGAATCAGGCGCTCTACGGGCTGCACCAACGGAAAGTGATCTCGCTCGAAGAGGCCGAGCTGCGCTCGCCCGATCCCCTCGAACTCCGGTCGATGTTCGAACATGGCGTCGGCGGCGCCCGGCGCGCCCGCTGACGCTTGACGACGCGACGCGGGGGCCAGCATCATCGCAGACACTCCGCCGTGACGCCGCTCGCCCCTGCCTTCCTCCCCGTTCGCCCTGACAGCATCACGCGTTCGCGTGTTCGTCGGCGCTCCCTGCGGGGGGAGATTCTGACGGGCGCAGTCGTCGCGGCGCTGATCGGCGCGCTCGTCGCGCCGCTCCGGGCGCAGGCGCAGGACGACGCAGCGGGTCCGAACGACGCAGAGCCCTCCGCGCAGCAGCGCCAGGCGGCTGCCGAAGCGTACGATCGCGGCACCGCGGCCTACCTCGCGCGGGACTACGCCGCGGCCGCTCGCTGGTTCGAGACCGCGCACCGGATGGCCCCAGCGGCCCCTGCCCTCCTCCAGGCCGTGCGTGCGCACCAGCGCGCCGGCGACGCGCTGCGCGCTTCGAATCTCGCGCTGCGGCTGCAGGCGCAGTACGGCGACGAGCGACAGGCGATGCGCGTGGCGGGGCCCCTCGTCGAGGCCGCGGTCCGCGCGTACGTGCGGGTCGACGTGAGCTGCGCGCTCTGCACCGTGGACCTCGATGGCACGCTCCTCGAGTGGCCGTCGTTCTTCGTCGAAGCCGACGTCGACCACGCCGTCGGCGCGCACTTCCAGACCGGAGACGCAGCCCCGCAAACCGCGCGTGGCGCCCCGGGGCAGGTGTTGACGCTCAGCTTCGACGCGCCGCCGCCGCCCGAGCCCACGACGACCGCGGGGCCGCGCGGCTGGCCCGCCGCGGCGCTGCGCCGACGACCGGACGACGACGCACAGGGCCCCGACGACGAGGCTCCTTCGCGGGGCGCCCCCCAACGCGACGCGAGCGGTCTGCACCCCGCCGTCACGCTCGTCGCGGCAGGTGCCACGGTGGTCGCGGGCGGTCTGTTGATCTGGTCTGGCCTGGACACGACTGCTGGCGTCCCCGCCTACGAGGCCAACCCGACGCAGGAGGCGCTCGAGGCAGGGCAGCAGAAGGAACTCCGTACCAACGTCCTCGTGGGCGTGACGGCCTTGCTCGGCGTGACGGCGGGAGTCCTCGCCCTCTTCACCGATTGGGACGGTCGAGACGATGCACCGCCAGTCGAGGCCGGGGTCGCTCCGACCGCCGGCGGGGCCGTGGGCGTGATCCAGGGACGATTCTGATGGCCATCACGGCGCCCGCATCCCCGTCGGCCGGCATGACGGGGCAGAGCCTCGTCGGACGCCGACTCGGGCGCTATCAGGTCCTCGCTCAGCTCGCCGCAGGCGGGATGGCCGGCGTGTACGTCGCGCGGGCGCTCGCCATGGCGGGCTTCGAGCGGCTCGTCGCGGTGAAGGTGCTGCACCCGCACCTCGCGCACGAAGAAGAGTTCATCTCGATGTTCCTCGACGAGGCCCGCCTCGCCGCGCGCATCCACCATCCCAACGTCGTCGCAACGCTCGACATCAGCGACACCGAAGGCGACGGCTTCTTCCTCGTCATGGAGTACATCGAGGGCCATCACCTCGGCGCGCTGCTGCAACAGGCCGCCAAGGATGGCCTGCGGGTTCCGCCGCCGATCGTGGTGCGCGTCGTGCTCGACGCCCTCGCGGGGCTCGCCGCCGCCCACGACCTCGTCGACGAGAACGGTACTCCGCTCCACCTCGTTCACCGCGACATCAGCCCGCACAACATCATGGTGGGCACGGACGGCATCGCCCGCTTGACGGACTTCGGCGTCGCGAAGGCTGAGGTGCGGCTCACCTCGACGCGAGACGGTCAGTTCAAGGGGAAGCTCGCGTACATGGCGCCCGAGCACGCGTCTACCGGCGCGACCGATCAGCGCTCGGACCTCTTCGCGATGGGGATCATCCTCTGGGAGGGGCTCACGGGGCGACGCCTCTTCCGGGCCGACACCAACGCGCAGACCCTCAACAAGATCCTCGTCGAGCCCATCCCACCACCGTCCGAGGCACGCCCCGAGCTCGCTCCGTTCGACGCCCTGTGCGCGCGCGCGCTCGAGCGCGATCCGGCGCTCCGTTTCCAGACCGCGGACGAGTTCGCGGCCGCTCTCGAAGCCGTCGTCGACGAGACGGGCGGTGTGTCGTCCGCCCGTCAGGTCGGTGAGGTCGTTCGGCGGCTCGCCGCCGACAAGCTCGCCCGCGAGAAGGCCCGGGTGCAAGAAGCGGCGCGCGGACTCAGCTCCGGCGAAGCGCTGTTGGCCGCCGCGATCCCCCTGCCGCGCAGCTCCGCGGACGCCTCGATGCCGGGGGGCGCGCCGGGCTCCGAGCCCTCGATCCCGTCGCGAAGCCGCAGCATGCCCGCAGGCGCGTGGACGAACTCGCAGACGGTGAGCGCAGCGGCTCCTCTGCCGGGGGTTCCTTTGCCGGGAGTGCTCGGACCGCCGCCGGGGGCCGGCAGCCCGGTCTTCGACGCCGCGCTGGCCTCGTCGCCTCCGCAGTCGACGGCCTCGGCACCGGCTGCGACCGTGCAGGCAACCGTCACCGCGACCGACGCGCAGGACCGGCGCCGCCGGACGCTCGCGCTGGCTGCGGCGGCCGTCGTGATCGTCGCCGTGACGGTCACGGCCCTCGTGGTCACCCGGACGCCGCCTGCGGCCACGCCGTCCACCGCGACTCCAGCCGCAATCCCCACGGTAACGCAGCCGACCGCAGCAAGCGCACCCGCCGCGAACGTCGCGACGCCGACGCCGACTGCCGCCACGAGCAGCGTGACCCCGCCCCCCGCGCTGCCGAGCCCCACCGACTCCCCAACGTCCGGCACCGCCGGCGCGCCGCCCGTGGAAACGGTGCGCCCCGCGTCACCTCGACGCCGCCGCGATGGTGACCCGCCGACGTCCCCGACCTCGACCGACGAGCCGACCGTCACCACCCCAACGCTCGCCCCGCCCCCACCGCGGCCGCAAGCGCCCCGGCATCGCGAGCCCGACGGCGCAGAGGATGATGACCTCCTCAACAATCCATACCGCCGCTGATCGGGGCTCGTCCCGCACCGCGGTTTTGACCCTCGCGCCGCCCTTGGCGTAGAGTCTCCGGCGAGGTGCCATGGCGGAGTTTGCCTGGGAAGCGCGCGGTCGTGCCGGCGAGGTGAAGAAGGGCGTGATGGAGGCCGAGACGGCTGACGCCGTTCAGACGCGCCTGCGCGCCCAGAATCTCAGCCCCGTCGCGGTCAAGAAGAAGGCCAAGGGCCTCAATCTTGCCGCCCTCAGCATCGGCTCCCCCGTCAGCGAAAAAGACCTCGTCGTCTTCGTGCGTCAGTTCGCGACGATGATCGACGCGGGTCTCCCGCTCGTCCAGTGCCTCGAGATTCTCTCGGCGCAGGGCGAAAACAAGGTCTTCAACGACATCCTCCGCGACATCAAGGGCAGCGTCGAAGAGGGCGCCACCTTCTCGGAGTCGCTGCGTCGGCACCCGAAGGTCTTCGACGAGCTGTTCGTGAACCTCGTCCAAGCGGGCGAGATGGGCGGCATCCTCGACACCATCCTCAACCGCCTCGCGGTCTACATCGAGAAGCGCGTCAAGTTGAAGCGTCAGGTCAAAGGCGCCCTCGTCTACCCGATCGGCGTCGGTCTGATCGCCGCAGCCGTGCTCGTCATCCTGCTCGTGTGGGTCATCCCGACCTTCGAGGATATGTTCAAGGATTTCGGCGGGGATGCCGAGCTTCCGGCGCTCACCGCGGCCGTCATCGCGATCAGCAAGGGGTTCATCACCTGGCTTCCCGCCATCATCCTCGGGGGGATCGGCATCTCGGTCGCGTTCACCTACACCTACCGGCAGCCGAAGGGCCGCGAGTTCTTCCACAGGCTGCTGCTCACCGTGCCGATCATGGGTCCGGTCATGCGCAAGATCGCGGTGGCGCGCTTCACGCGGACGCTCGGGACGCTGCTGACGTCCGGTGTTCCCATCCTCGACGCGCTCAACATCGTTGCCAAGGCGAGCGGCAACGTCGTCATCGAGAAGGCCATCAACAACACCGCGGACAAGATCCGCGAGGGTAAGACGATGGCCGAGCCGCTGCTCGCCACCAAGGCCTTCCCGTCGATGGTCGTTCAGATGATCGGGGTCGGTGAGCAGACGGGCGCACTCGACCAGATGCTCAACAAGATCGCGGATTTCTACGAGGAGGAGGTCGACGTTGCCGTCGCTGCCCTCACCTCGCTGCTCGAACCGATCATGATGGTCGTGATCGGCGGCATGGTCGGCACGATGCTCATCGCGATGTACATGCCGATCTTCGACATCGCCGGGAAGATCAAGGCCGAGTAGCGTGTCGGCGGACTCCGCGGCGCCTCCCCGCGCACGCGCGTCCGTCGTCCCGGCCGCCCCGGAGGACGAGAGCGACACGCGGCGCATCGCGGCCTGGCTCGCGGGCCGCCTCGCCGTCGCATCGCTGCTGCTTGGCGGCCATCTCCTGAGTACGTCCACGAGGGCGCGTTCGTTCTCGGGAGCCGGCGTCTCGTGGCTGATCGTTGCCACCTATGCAGCCACCCTGTTGTCTGCGCTCGCGCTGCGGCAGAGCTTTCGCGACCAAGGCGACCCGGCGCGCTCGGCGCGTCGCCTCGCGTGGCTGGCCGGCGCTCAGATCGTGCTCGACCTCGGACTCGAGGCGGTGCTGCTCTGGCTCAACGGCGGCGTCACGAGCGCCTTCTCCTTCCTGTTCGGGGTCACGATTCTCGCTGCCGCCGTACTCGTCGGCCCGGGCGCGGCCCGCGGCGCCGCCGTCGGCGCGGTCACGATCTACGTCTCCTTGAGCGTGGCCACGTCGATCGGCTGGCTCCCGGTGCCCCCGGATCAGGACCCGACGCGCTACGTGCTCGCAGAGGCGCCCAACGGATTTGCGCTCCTTCGCAACGTCGTCGGGTTGTCGGCGATCAGCGTCCTCGCGAATTACCTCGCCGCGCGCCAGCGGCGCACGCGGAGCGCCCTCGCTCGCGCGGCCGAGAACGTCGAGGCCCTCGAGCGGCTGAACGAGAACATCGTGCTCTCGATCACCGCTGGCCTCCTGACGACCGACGAGGCGGGCCTCGTACGGACCGCAAACCCCGCCGCGCGCACGCTCCTCGGCGCGAACGCGGCGGAACTCACGGGCCGCTCCGTGGACGACTTCTTCTCCCCGCTCATCGAGGAGGTCGCCCCCGCGACGCGCGCCGAGACGGTCGCGCGCCGGCTGGATCAGACGACCTTCCCCGCCGGATACACCCGGACATCGCTTCACGACGCCAGCGGACAGCGCCTCGGCGGCTTGATCGTCTTCCAGGATCTCAGCGAGGTGCACTCTCTCCGCGAGTCCGCAGCGCGCGCAGAGCGCCTCGCGCAGCTCGGACGGATCGCGGCCGGGCTCGCGCACGAGATCCGCAATCCGCTTGGCTCGATCTCAGGGTCCGTGCAGCTCGTCTCGGAGTCCCCGGAGCTGGCCGAAGAGGACCGCAAACTCCTCGGCATCGTCATCACCGAAGCGGACCGACTCGACGAATTGGTGGCGACGATGCTCCAACTCGGGCGGCCCAGCGCGCCTCTCCGCGACGAGCACGATCTGAACGCGATCGTCCGCGACGTGGTCGAGATGGCCCGCGTCGAGACCGCACGGACCGGCGCGGCGAATATTGCAATCGAAATACAAGAGCAACCCGTATGCATCACCGTCGACGGCGCGCAGATCCGGCAGGTCGTTTGGAACCTGCTGAAGAACGCGCTCCAGGCGACGCGGGCGGGCGGCACGGTGACGGTCGCGACGCGTCACAGCGACGACGGTTTCGGCGTACTCGAAGTACGGGATGAAGGGCCCGGTGTGAGCCGCGAGAGCCTCCCGCAACTCTTCGAGGTGTTCTACACGCAGCGCGCGCGCGGGACGGGGCTCGGGCTCGCGCTCGTGAAGCAAATCGTCGATGCGCACGGCGCACAGATCGACGCCGCGCCGCGCGGGCTCACCACTCCCGGCAATCCGGGAACCACGTTCCGGGTCACGTTTCCGACGCGTTGATGGGTCGTGCGAGCGCAGCCACGACGCGCGCGTAGACGCCGCGATCGTAGAGGAGCTCGTTGTGGCCGAGCTCGTCGAACCAGTGCACCTCGGCGTCGGCGAGGGCGGAGGCGCTCGTCGGTGGCGTGATCATGCGATCGGCGCCGGCGACGATGGCAGTGTGCGCGACGTCGTGCGCCCTCGCGCGAGTGTCCTCGAGGCGCACGATCACGTCGCTCCCCGGACGGAGCGCGCGCGCGAGCGGGACCGGCGCGATCCGGGCTGCCGTCGTTCCGGCGTGCGGCGTCGCGAGCGTGACGAGGCGGCGTGTGTGGCGAGCACCACCGAGTTCCTGCAGGTACCAGCGTGCAATCAGGCCGCCGAGGGAGTGTCCGACGAGATCGATCGGCCCGCGCGCGGCGTGGCGATCGGCGAGTCGCGCAAAGCGCTCGGCGACGTCTTCGAAGCGCGCCATCGGCCCATACGTGAAATCGATCGTTGCGACACCGAGCGTGCGCTCGACGTGCGCACGCATCGGCTCGAACACCGGCCCCGCCGCCATGAAGCCGTGCACGAAGAGCACGGTGCGATCGCCCGTCGGGCGCAGGCGACGGACGCCGTCTTCGCGCGGTCGCGCCGCACGCCGCGCGACGAGAAGCGCCTGTTCGAAGACTGCGGCTCCCTCGCGCGGGAGGGCGAGCGCGCGACGCAAACGATCACGCATCCGGCGTCTCCCCCGGTCTCGACGCGCGGACCGTCGGTCGCTCGACCCACGCGCGCTCACGCATAGCGAGGCACCCAGCGCTCGGCCTGATACCAGCGCAGAACCTCGCGAAAGCCCTCCGAAAAACGGGGGAAACGCGGCGAAAATCCGAGCGCGCGCAGCCGACCGGCGTCGACGACGAGCGAGTCGTCGAGCAGCGTCACCGCCTCGGGATCGAGCCGGGGACGAAGCGCGGGCTTGAGCCCGTGTCGCAGCACGACGAGCTTCCATGCGACGAGCGCACTCGCGTCGACGGCTTGATATCCCCCGGGCGCCGAGAACCCACGCGCGACCCACTCGAGCGTCCCATCGCGAAGGCGTCCCGTCGGCAGCGAGCGGAGCCCGTAGGCGCGAAAGGTTTCCGCGAGGCGGTCTCCGAAGGGGAGCGGATCGTCGTCGGCGACGTTGTAGATCTGGCCCGCCGTCTGGTCGCGCCGCAGCGCGAAGAGAAGCGCGCGCGCGACGTCTTCGGCGTGCACGAGCGTGTGCTGCGGCCCGCCCCGCGGTCGCGGGAGCACGGGCAGACCGAGGCCAAGCATCGGCCCCACGGCGAGCAAGACGGCCGCGAAGTGCCGACCACGACGCCCGTAGATCGGCGCAGCGCGCAGGATCGTCCACGCGGGCGACGCGGCGGCACCGCGCCCACGCAGAAAGACCTCCGCGCCGTGCTTCGAGAGGCCGTGCGGACCGCGGGGCGCGATGGGCGCGTCTTCGTCGAGCGGGTGCCCCTGCCGCGGCGCGTAGAGCATGGCCGTGGACATGTGGATGAAACGCTTCACGCGCGCCTGCTCGGCCGCCTCGTAGAGACGCACGACCACGTCGGTGTTGCTCGCGGCGAGCTGCGCCGGGTCGGCGACGGCGTCGAGCTGCGCGGCCGTGTGCACGACGTGATCGACGCCGCGCATGACACGCGCGCGCACGGCCTCGTCGCGCAGATCACCCGGTCGCACCTCGCCGCGCACCGGGACGGGCACGCCCGCTGCCGTCAGGTCGTTCGCGATGACGCGGTAGCCCGCAGCCTCCGCGAGCCCCACGACGTAGTTGCCCACGGTGCCGCGGGCGCCGGTGACGAGCACGGTCTCGGTCACGCGGCGCCTCCTCGCACGCGGTCCGCGACCACGACGCGCCGCTGCGCGAAATGCTCCAGAGAACGGTCCTCTTCCCCGCCAGTTCGCATCATGCGTCGACCCTCCGCGCGCCACGGGGCGCACGATGCGGATGTTCGCACGCGAAGCTTGAAAATCGATGTCCGAAGCCGCGCGCGCCGCTCACACGCGCTCCGGCGAGCGAGTCCCGTGGGCGGGAAGCGTCTCGAGAAAGCCGCGCAGCAGGGCCGCCCCGTGCTCACTCAAAAAGGACTCCGGGTGAAACTGCACGCCCTCGACGGGAAGCGTGCGGTGGCGGAGCCCCATGATCTCGCCCTCCTCCGTCCAGGCCGTCACCTCGAGCTCCGACGGCAGGCCGTCCCGCGCCACGACGAGCGAGTGGTAGCGCATCGCGGAAAACGGCGAGGGGAGCCCCGCGAACACGCCGCGATCCGCGTGATGGATGCGCGACGTGCGGCCGTGCATCGGCGCGCGCGCCCGCACCACGCTCCCCCCGAACGCCCTGCCGATCGCTTGATGCCCGAGACACACGCCGAAGATCGGCACGCGGCCGCCGAGCGCACGAATCAGGGGCAGCGTGACACCCGCTCCATCCGGATCGCCGGGCCCGGGCGAGATCAGCACACCCTCCGGCGCGAGCGCGACCACCGCCGCGATGTCGACCTCGTCATTGCGGCGCACGACGACCGCGGCCCCGAGCTGCTCGAGGAGCTGCACGAGGTTGAACGTGAAGGAGTCGTAGTTGTCGACGACGAGAATCATCGGCGTGTGGGTCGTGCGACGACGCGCCGCACTACGGCGCTGCGCTGCCCGCGGTCTCGCTCGACGCACCGGGCTGCGCGAGAGCGCGCGCGGCATCGAGCACGGCGAGCACCTCGAGTTCGGCGGCGCGATGCGAGCGCACGGCTTCGAGGAGCGCCGCGTCCTCGACCTCGCCCCGCGCAAGCGCCGTGGCGTAGGACTCGAGCGACTCGGCGCGCCGGCGGTACGCGCGTACGGAACGCTCCTCGAGGGCGCGGCCCTCCGCGGTGCGCATCGCGACCGCGCCCATGCGCTCGCGCTGGCGACGCACGGCCGGCAGCGCGGCAGTGCGAATGTGACCAGCGGCGCGCACCGGCAAGCGGTCCTCGATCATGCCGTCGAGCTCGTCGAGGACGGGCTGCGCCGGATCGCTCGCGAGGATGCGCGTCAGGGCCTCCCCATCGGCGCGGAGGGCGCGCGGATCACTCGGCGCGGGCGCTTGCGGACCGCACGCAGCGACCACGCTCGTGACGACGGCGACGAGGCCTGCGCGCGTCCACGCGCCGCGCACGACGCCCCATGCGGAGGTCACGGCGCGCTCGCGACCGGAGGCCAGCCGCGCTCGCGGAAAAACTTCTCGACGCGGAGGCTCACGAGCTCGGGGAACTCGACCGCGACGTAGTGCGTCCCGCCAGGGACGACGAGCAGTTCAGCCCCGCGAATCGCCTGCACCATGCGCTCGGCCGCGCTACGGGGCGTGAAGAGGTCGCGATCGCCGGTCACCACGAGCGTCGGCACATCGATGTTCGCGAGCGTCGGCCACGCGTCGTGCAGGCCGAGTTTCTCGAGGGTGCGGACGTACACATCCATGTCGAGGTCTTGGAACGAGCCGGCGAGGTCGGCCCAGAGATCCTCGTCGAGCGTGCGCGCGGCGAGGCCGAGCCGCTTCGCCCATCCTGCCGCCTCGGGCCACGCCGTCACGCGACGCGTCACGGCCCCGACGACACCCGGCATCGCGCGCGCGGCGCCGAGCGCACGCGGGACGACGTGACGCATGGCGCCGAGATCGAGCACCGTCTCCCAAGGGCGCCCGGCGACGCCGTTCACGAGCACGAGCGTGGAGACGCGCTCCGGCGCGACGCGGAACAGCTCGAGCGCGACCTGCACGCCCATGGACCAACCGAAGACCGCCGTGCGCTCGATGCCCTCGGCGTCGAGCACCGCGAGCGCGTCGCGCACCTGCGCGTCGATGCCGAGCGCGTCGCGATCACCCGGAGGCCCCGATCGATAGAGCCCGCGGTAGTCCCAGCTGATGAAGCGGTAGCGGTCTCCGAGATAGGCGAGCTGATGAGACCACGCCTTCCAGCTCCCGCCGAGGCCGTTCGCGAGCAGCACCGGCGGGCCCTCCCCCGTGACGTGGTAGGCGACCACTGTGCCGTCGAACGAATCGACACGGCGCTCTTCGACGCGGACGGGCTTCATGCGGGCGCGAATCTAGGAGCCATGCACCGATGTCGCAACGCGCGCCGCGCGCCGTCGAAGCGTCGCCGACAGCGTTGACATCGGACCATCCGCGCGGATACGTTCCGCCGCACTCATGTCCGCCGACCAGCCCAAGAAGCCGAAAGACATCAAGGACCTCAAGGCGCGCCTCGGGCGCACGATCGTCCCGACGACGCAAAAGGGCGGCGTCCCCGCTCCGTCGCTCGGCGGCGATGCGCCCGGCGAGGGCATCGCGCCGCCGTCGTTCGCACCTCCTGGTGAGGCCGCGGCCGCCCCGGCGTCGATGACGCCGCCGCCAGCCTTCGCGACCGCGCCCGGGCTCGCTTCGGTCGCGCCGCCGCCGTTCATGCAGCCCGCGGCTGCTCCGGCTGCGGCCGCCGCGGCAGCCCCGGCCGCAGCGCCCCGGCCCGCTGACCCGTTCGCGGCCGTCCCCGCGTACGCCGAGGGCCCCCGCGAGGTGCGCCTCGTCATCGACGAGAAGCCCGTCGATGACTCCGAGATCGGCCGCAAGCAGCGTGGCCGCGTCTTCATCGTGCTCGCGCTCGGCGTCCTCCTCGGTGGTGCGCTCGGCTTCGGCACGGGCAACGTCGTCGAGCAGAATCGTCTGCGCTCGCAGGTCATCGCCGACGGCAAGGAGATCTACAACTCCGTGCACTCCGCGGCCGACGTCGTGAACCAGTCGAAGCGCCTCATCGGCGGCGCCCTCGAGAAGGCGAGCGCGAACCCGCCCGCCGTCGATTTCGCGAGCATCGAGCAGCTCCGCGCCTTGAAGAAGCCCTTCGAGGCCGGCGTCTTCGCGCGGCGCAAGTACGGCGCGTTCCAGCCGGGCACCGTCGACGCGCTCTTCGAGTACTACAACAACGTCAACCTCCTCTGGGACAAGATCGCGTCGCTCTCCGCGCGCACGCTCAACCAAGGCGCACGCACCGAGTTGACGAACGCCGCGCAAGCCGCGGGCGAGCTCGCCACGACGAGCTACGGCCTCGTCCCGCGCAGCATCGAGGGCGCGCTCGTCGGCACGCTCGTCTTCGTCGACGCGCCGCCAGCACCGCCCGCCGGTCAGCAGCCCCAGCCGCGCACGGAAGCGAGCGTCCGCGCGTCTCGTGGTGGCGCCGCCGCCACGAAGAAGATCTACACGGGGCAGTCCCTCGAAGAGGACCCGAGCCAGTACGTCATCCTCGTCGAGGGTCAGTCGAGCATCAACGTGCTCGGCCAGCAGGCGAACGCCTTCGGCCAGTACCGCGCGAACCTCACCGAGCTGAAGACGCTCCTCGACAAGACCATCGAGATCCAGGGCCGCCTCGAGACCGAGCTCGGTCAGATCGCGGCGCTCTCGAACTGAACCGCGATTCAGTCGCGACGCGGAGGCGGCGGTGCCAGCGATGGTGCCGCCGCTTTCGTTTGTGATAGCGTCCGCCCGCCTTGGCGCGTTTCCGGCTGCGATATCGGTCGACCGACCTCGAGCTGCCGCCGGGCGACTTCGTCATCGGGCGGAGTTCCGAGTGCAGCCTTGCCGTCGACGATCCGCTCGTCTCCCGGCGACACGCGCTGCTGCGCGTCGCGGGCGACACCGTCACCGCCGAAGATCTCGGCAGCCGCAACGGCATCCTCGTGAACGGCGAGCGCGTGGTGGGCGCACGCGTGCTCGACCACATGGACACGCTCCACGTCGGCGCACAGGAGCTCGTCCTCGTCGAGGTCGGGCAGCGCGAGCGTGACGCGCGCCGCACCGGCGTGATGATCGCCTGTCCGAGCTGCGCACTGCCCGTGCCCCCC
>Ga0172372_10005629_pt1 | contig 17383 bp, 11 predicted proteins | sample LakKiv5m_2_FD_114544 | JGI IMG/M metagenome (GOLD analysis project Ga0172372, IMG submission 114544) | Freshwater microbial communities from Kabuno Bay, South-Kivu, Congo - kab_092012_9.5m | ecosystem: Environmental > Aquatic > Freshwater > Lake | place: Democratic Republic of the Congo...
CACCGGCACCATCGCCGTCGGATGCTTCAGCAACCAAGCCACGGCCAACTCCGTGCGTCCCACACCGTAGATCGGGGCGAGCACATCCAACTCCGCACGCACACGCTCCGCACGCGCCTGGGCCTCCGCCGACAATCCCGTCAGCGGACCATCGCCCAGCTGCCCGCGGCCCAGCGGACTCCACGCCGTCGGCGTGATCCCATCGATCAGGCACTGGTCCAACGTTCCATCCTCCAGCGCTGCCGTATGGAGGAGACTCACCTCCACCTGATGCGTCACCAGCGGAAATCCACACGCCCTCTGCAACGCCGTCAGCTGGATTGGCCTGAAGTTCGAGACGCCGAACTCCCGCACCTTGCCCGCCGCACGCAATCGCACGAACGCACCTGCCACTTCCGACGGATCCATCAGGTAGTCGGGCCGGTGGAGCATCAAGAGATCCATCGTCTCGATCCCCATCCGACGCAGCGAACCCTCGACCGACGCCTCGATGTGCGCCGCGGAGAAGTCGTATCGACCCACCGCGCCCGCCGGCTCCCCAAGTCGCCGGATCCCGCACTTGCTCGCCACCACGATCCGGTCCCGGGTCCCCGGCCGTTCCTTCAGGGCCGACCCGAAGATCCGCTCGCACTCGCCGCGGCCATAGATGTCCGCGAGGTCGAAGAACGTGTACCCCGCGTCCAGGGCCGTATGCACCGCACGCTTGCCCGTGGCGTCGCCATCCGCCGGCGGCGGGGCCCCTTCGGACCCCGCCAACCGCCAACAGCCATACGCCAACCGCGAGACCGCCAACGACGATCTCCCCAACACCTGTGTCTGCATGCGCCCCTTTGAAAATGGATCAGTCCGATCCGTCGGATCGGACTGATCCGACGGATCCTCCCAGTCCCACAGACTACAACCCCAGATCCGTCACCGCGCCCAACGACGCGGACGAAACCGTGGCGGCGTACTTCGCCAGCACGCCACGGGTGTACCGGGGCTTCGGCTGCTTCCACTTCCGCAGCCGGGCGTCGAGTTCCTTCGCCGGGATCTCCAGCGTGATCGCGCGCTTCTCGGCATCGATGCGGATCGCGTCGCCGTTCTTGACGACGGCCAACGGCCCACCGGCGAACGCCTCGGGCGTGACGTGCCCGATGACGAACCCGTGCGAACCACCCGAGAAGCGGCCGTCGGTGATCAACGCCACGTCCTTGCCAAGCCCCTTGCCCATGATCGCCGAGGTCGGCGAAAGCATCTCGCGCATGCCAGGGCCGCCCTGAGGTCCTTCGTACCGGATCACGATGACATGGCCGGGCTTCACCTTGCCGTTCAGGATGCCCTGGAGGGCCGTCTCCTCGTTCTCGAACACGATCGCCTTGCCGCTGAAGTGCAGGCCTTCCTTGCCGGAGATCTTCCCGACCGCACCGCCCGGGCAAAGGTTGCCGCGGAACACCACGAGATGGCTGCTCGGCTTGATCGGGTTGTCGAAGCCCCGGACGATGTCCTGACCCTTCGGATACTTCGGCGCCTTCTTCAGGTTCTCCCGCATCGTCTTGCCGGTGACCGTCATCACGTCGCCGTGGAGCAGGCCCTCGTCGAGGAGCATCTTCATCAGCGGCACCGTGCCGCCGATCTCAACGAGACGCGCCATCACGTACTTGCCGCTGGGCTTCAGGTCCGCCAGCACCGGCACCTTCTTCCCGACGCGCGTCCAGTCATCCAGCGTGAGCTTCACGCCCGCCGAATGCGCCATCGCGATCAGGTGCATCACGGCATTTGTCGAGCCACCCAGCGCGATCACCACCGTCATCGCGTTCTCGAAGGCTTCCTTCGTCAGGATGTCGCGCGGCTTGATGCCACGACGGATCAATTCCATGACCGCAACACCAGCGCGCTCGCAGTCGTTGGTCTTGTCATTCGAGATCGCGGCCTGCGCCGACGAATTCGGCAGGCTCAAGCCCAGCGCCTCGATCGCCGACGCCATCGTGTTCGCCGTGTACATGCCGCCGCACGAACCCGCACCCGGGATCGCCACCTCGGCAATGGCCTCCACTTCCTCCTCGGTGCACTTGCCGGCGGCGTGCTTGCCCACCGCCTCGAAGATGTTCACCAGGTCCACGTCCTTCTCCCCGTGCGTCCCCGGCATGATGGTGCCGCCGTAGACGAAGATCGACGGCCGGTTCAACCGCGCCATCGCCATCACGCATCCCGGCATGTTCTTGTCGCAACCGCCCACCGCCACGAACCCATCAAAACCCTGGCAACCCACCACCGTCTCGATCGAGTCCGCGATCACGTCGCGCGACACCAAGGAGTACTTCATGCCTTCGGTGCCCATCGAGATGCCGTCCGAGATCGTGATGGTATTGAAGACCACCGCCTTGCCGCCGGCGTCATTGATCCCCATGGCCACGCTCACCGCCAACTGGTCGATGTGCATGTTGCACGGCGTCACCATGGACCACGTCGAAGCCACGCCCACCTGCGGCTTCTTGAAGTCCTCCTTCTTGAATCCCGTGGCATACAACATGCCACGGCTGGGCGCCCGTTCGATCCCATCCACCACGATCGACGAAAATGCCCGTTCCTGCGATTGACCTGCCGTCTTCTTCTTCATGCGTCCGGCCATCCTCCGAAACCCAGCCCCCTTCGCCAACAAGGAAGTTCCCAACGGCCAGCAACCCCCGCCGGGTGCGGTCACCCGGCCTTCAACCTCGCCGATTGAAGGCCGCGTGCCCCCACGCGGCGCAGAGCAAGAACCCAGTCCCCAGTTCCCAGTAGCCCGCGCAATGAACCTTGAAACTTGAAACTGAAAACTCGGAACTCTCCGAATGCTGACGGCCCTGTTCGTGGCGACCCGGATCCTCGCCAATCCGGTATCCAACGTCCTGCAGAAGCAGCTGACCCGAAAATCCTCTGCCTCCCCATCGCGCTGGCCGCCACCGCCCTCATGCTGCGCGGCCAACTCCGTCCGCAGGCCGAAAACCTGGGACCCAACCTCCCCACGCTCGCCGCCCTGACCCTCACCACCGGACTCATGCAACTCACCTCGCTGCTGACCTTCGAACGGCTGCTGGTGGGCTATTCACTCGCCCTCTTCCAGCTTTCCTCCCTGCTCAGCGTCCTGCTCGGCCACCACTTCTTCCAGGAGCAGCACCTGCGCCGCCGACTCCTCGGTGCCGGCATCATGAGCGCCGGGGCCACCCTCATCATCGTCTTCCCCAACCCCACCCGCTGATTCCCCACCACCCAACTTGCCCTCCTGCCACATCCGCGTAGCCTCCGGCCATGCGTACGGCGCACGGGGTGGTCGAAACCTTCAAGGAACCTTGGAACGAACAGGCCGTCGCTGCCTGGGCGCGCGGCCTCCGCGCCAACCTCGCTGCCGCCTCGGTCACCTTCGGGGTCCTCTTCGTTTCGCCCGCGTTCAACGCCCCCATCACCCAACTCCTCGAAGTCCTGCGACTCGAAGCCCGCATCCCGCTCCTCGTCGGCGCCTCCACTTCCGGCGGCATCCACGGCGGACACGAATCCGAACAGTCGGAAGGAATCGTCCTCGCCCTGTACCACATTCCCGGCGCGAAGGTGAAAGCAACATACGTCCGCGATGCAGACCTCGCCGATCACACCTCCGCCGAGGACTGGCACCGTTTCACGGGTATTCCTCCCGCCGCCACCAATGGCTGGATCCTGTTCGCCGACCCCTTCCAGACCGACAACGAAGCCTGGCTCCGCCAGTGGAACCTCGCCTACCCCGGCGTCCCCATCATCGGGGGCCTCGCCACCGGAAATCCCACCGAGCGGCAGACGTCCGTGTTCCTCGATGGCGAGGCCTTCTCCGAAGGGACCGTGGCCCTCTCCATCGGCGGCGCCGCCGCCCTCCTCCCGGTCATCTCCCAGGGCTGCTGCCCCATCGGCGAGACCTGGACGATCACCCGCGCCGAACGGAACTTCATCCTCGGCATCGGAAACCGCCCCGCCTACTCCGTCCTCGTCGACACCTACAACCGCCTCCCCGCCGAGGAACAGCAACGCTGCCGCGACAACATCATGGTCGGTTTCGCCAGCGACGAGCACCGCGAAGAGTTCGAACCCGGCGATTTCCTGGTCCGCCAACTCATCGGAGCCGACCCCAAGGCCGGCGCGCTTGCCGTCGGAGCCCGCCCCCGTGCGGGCCAGACCATCCAGTTCCAGCGCCGGGATTCAGAAGCTGCTTCCGCCGACCTCCTCCGGGCCCTCGAACGGACCCGCGGCCGCCTTGCCAACCGTCGTGTCTACGGGGGCCTCCTCTGGACCTGCTGCGGCCGGGGTCGTTCTTTTTTCGGCACTGCCGACCACGACGCTGCGCTCATCCAGGAGCACCTTGGCCCCCTCGCCGTCGCCGGCACCACCGCCAACGGCGAGATCGGTCCGGTGGGCTCCCGGAGCTTCTTCCACGCCTACACGGCTTCCCTCGCGCTGATTGTCAGTGCTTGAGCCCGGCTCCATCCCGGGGTGAAGTCCACCGGTACATGGAAGCAACCGTCGCCACCCCGGCCGCAGCCACCACTGCTGCGGCCCCGCCCGATTCATTGGTCCTCCCGCAGGACATCATGAACCGGATCCAGTTCTCCGTCTGCTTCCCGGCCGACCAACCGGTCGAGCTCGAGCTCGGCGCCGGCGATGGCTCCTTCATCCTCAAGTACTCTGCCCTCCACCCAGAGCGGAACTTCCTCGCCGTCGAACGTCTCCTGGGCCGCCTCCGCAAGATCGACCGGAAGGGCCGCCGGCTCGGCCTCACCAATCTCCGCGCCCTCCGCCTCGAGGCGGCCTACGTCCTCGAATGGATGATCCAACCTGCTTCCCTCTCCGCCCTCCACGTCTATTTCCCGGATCCCTGGCCCAAACGCCGCCACTGGAAGCGCCGCCTCATCAACCACCGTTTCACCGAACTCGCCGCACGCGCCCTCAAGCCCGGCGGACGCTTCTTTGTCCGGACCGACGACGCCTCCTATTTCGAACAGATGGTTGAGGTCGGCAACGCACAGGCCGCCTTCACCCCGGTCACCGAACCCGCCGAACTCATGGCAGTCATCACGGACTTCGAAGCCGACTTCAACAAGGACGGCATCGCCACCCGCCACGCCGCCTGGGAACGCAACACTGCTGTCCCCTCGCAACACGCTTCCCCGGAAGCGTCCACAAACCCATGATGCATCCGATGTCTGCCTTGCACCGCCCCTTGCTTCCATGCGCCCCACTACCCGGGTGGGCATGGCCCTGCCTCGTGGCATTCCTCGCCCCGTTCCTCTCCCTGTCCGCCAACACTCTGGAACTGCTCCCACCCAAGCAACTTGCCTTCCTGGAGGCCGCCGCCCGTGGCCGCTCCTCGGGCCGATGGAATGAGGCTGGAAGCAATGAACTCGCCGCTCTCCGTCTGAAGGCCGAAGCCTACCAAAGGCAGATTTCCACAAACCACCTCGTCGGCGGCCTCATCGTCTCCAAACGCTATGCCGACACCAACCAGACCACCCTCGTTTCCTACGAGGAACTCGAGCACAGCGCGGCCCTGACCGGCTTCCATCTCACCGCACTCGCGTACTGGTTCTCCGTAGACCTGAAGCCCGCCGCCCTCGATCGCATCCGCGAGGGCCTCGACGGCCTCGAGAACCTCACCAGCGTCTCCGGGCGCAACGGCTACATCGCTGCCTTTGCCGCTCCCGCCTCCGACAAGGCCTACCAGGCTGCGTACGCCACTGTCGGTGGGCCTGACCCGGATCGGGCCGGCCTTGGTCGCCTGGCCTTCCGAGGCACCAACGGCCAGGTCTGGATCGGCGGGGCTTCCCAGGAAACCTACAGCGCCGTCACCCTGGGCCTCTCCTCCGTGTACAAGCGGATCCGGGATCCAAAGATCCGGTTGCGCGCCAGCAATCTCGTCGAAGTCATCATCCGACGCCTCGACGAGGACCAATGGCGCATCCGTGATGGCAAGGGCCACGAGACGTTTGTTGCCCCGTCGCTCCAACTGGCGCTCCTGCGCACCGCCGCGTCCATCAACCCGGACGCCTACAACAAGCGGTACGAAACCGCCTTCCCCTCGGCCATGTCTTATCCTCCCCAAAGCGCCCCGAAATATGGCGTGGCCGCGCCTTCCATGTTCGCCCTCGCGAATCTTGTCACGCTGTCGCGGCTCGAGACCAACGAGACCCGCAGCCTCGCCATCCAGGGGCGCATCACCCAGGTCTGGCGACAAAGCGGACCCGACCTGAACCCATGGATCGCCGCAGCGTACGTCAACGCCTTCGACCACGCACCCAACGACACGCTCGCCACGGCCACGCTCCAGGGCGTCCTCCAACTCTATCCTTCGCCACCTCGCTGGCAGCAGGCGACGACCGCGCTGAAGACCAACCAGCCCACCCTCACCGCCAATCAGGCCCTCTGGTCCAAGGATTCCCTCCTCCTCCACCAACGCGTCGCGAGCCCATTCGCCTGGACCGATTCCCCCCGCGCCCTGCCACTCCGTCCGACCGAGCCCGTCGTCCACTCCGGCGTCGATTACCTCCTCTGCTTCTGGATGTCGCGCGATGCCGGCGTCATCCCGCACGAGTCCGCCCCCCGCATCGTCAGGACCTACTCCAACCCCCGCTCCGCTTCAGCACGCGCCACGAACAACGTGCTGCCCCTGCCCCCTCCGTCCAACGCCACGAACAAGCCCCGATCCCGCGTGATCAGCCCCTGATCGGTCACGCCCCCCCAGCGGCTCACCGGATGACCGGGACACCGCGCACCACCGGACGCCTCCTGGCCAGCCCGTTCAACCGGCCCAGCCGAAGTACCTCCGCCTCGAGGTCCACCCCGTAATCCGCCACCAGCCGCGCCGACACGTCCCGGCGCCAGCCCTCCGGAAAAATCCCAGGACCGAACAGGGCGCCCGCAAACCCACCGGCGATCTGGGCGTACGAATCCGTGTCGTGCCCCCACTCCAGCGTCAACGACAGCGCCACCAACGGATCCCCACCCGCCAGTTCCCAGCACGAGAGGACCACGACGAACGGCACCTGCGCCTCCCACTTCACCGTCTCCCGGAATTCCTCCTCCAATCCCTCGAACAACAAGGCCGGCTCCCCCCGGGCCGCGGACACCCCACGTCGAACAACCGCCATCCACCGGTCCACCGCCCTCGGGCACCATGGGATTGACCGATACCCATACGGGTCCGTCTCGACCATTGCCGCCAGCACTTCCTTCCAGGCGTCCATCGGGGATCGCCCCACCGGGATCGTCAATGCCCGCGCCAGGCCCGCCACGATGCCCGCGTTCAGGTCCCGCCCCCACCCATTGTCGAAGAACCCCAGCCGGTAAGCCGCCTCGTACGCCGGCTCGGGAGCCCCTGCAAAGACACACGCCAACGGCAGGCTCGTCATCTGACCACAACAGGTCGCCAACCCGTTCCACATGCGTTCGGGGGGACGTGCCCTCGCCAGGTCCCGTTCTCCCAGCACCCACCGCGCCGCATACCACCATTCCCCAAGCCAGTCCTGCAGCAACCTCGACCGACCGTCGCCAAGGCGCACTTCCGCCCGCCGCGGCCACTCAAGGTAGGCGCGCGCCAGATCGTCCACCTCCATCCCTCCTGCCTGCTCCATAGCCCCCAAGGATTCGAGCAACACCAGCTTGTGGCGGGAATCGTCCGTGATCGTTCCAGGCGGAGCCTTCCGGCTCCAATGGGCGTAAGGTTCCGGTTCCGGCCGCAAGGAGGCATAATCCCGCCACTGCCAGCGCAACCGTTCCTTCGCCGCGGCCGCCGCTGCATCGTCCAGCTTCTCCCCACGCTTCCAACGCTTCGGAGCCTGTTCGAGTCCCGCGACCTTCTCCATCGGTTGAAACTCGATCGGCCCACCCAGCGCATCCCCGATCATCGTCCCATGCATCAGGCCACGGATCCGCTCCAACCGAGCCGGATCCACCGGCTCCGCCGCAGTCGCGGACGCCCCGCCCACAGCCAGCCCAGCGGCGGCCGTCCCAATGAAGCCCCTCCGTGTCAGCATGAGATTCCTTCCTCCTCCACCAACGCCATTCCTTCGAGCAACGCATCCCAGCCGGGACGGACGATCAATCCAGCACCCACCTCGAGCCGCACGATCCGTCCCCGTGCGGAACAGCCCAACGGCAACTGCGCATATCCAATCAACCGCCGCACGATCTCAACCCCGGCCAAGGCCACGGCCAACCCGATCTCCCGTTCCTCCGGCCCGCGATAAAATCGTCGCCACTGTTCCAAGACCTTCACGCCCTGCCCGGCGAGGACGAGGTGTCCCAGCCAGATCCCCTCGTCAATCTCCGCACGCCCATCAAACGAGAACTCAGGATCAATCACCCGGCACCCTGACACTCCGCGCACCAGGCTTCCCGGAAAGAAATCCCCGTGGACCAGGCTGGATCCTTCGCCCAGATACACCGTGCGACCCAACTCCGAGGCGCGCTCCACCACTTCCCTGCGCGACACCACCCGCAACCCAGCCGCACCCAATCCCGCACTGATCGATTCCAGATCCAATCCGTTGTCCGCCCGGAACGGGATGTCAAACAGGTGCGCATGGTTGAGGGCCCGCATCTCCAGGTTCCGCGCCGGTGCCCCTGCATGCCGGATGGCATGCAATCGGTTCAGGAAATCAGCGAGTCCACGCACGTCTTCCTCCCCGATCCTCGCCCCGCGATACAGGTCCGTGAAATCGCCGCCATCGCCAAGGTCCTCGAGGACCATCCAGCGCCCAGCGGGTTCAAAATGGATCACCCCGGGCATGCGATCCCCCACGCCGGCCACACCGCGCACCCGTTCGTAAAAGGCATGCTCCCCGACGATCCGGTCCCACGGCGCCGCAAACTGGGGATACTTCGCCACCCACGGAAACGACTGCTTCACGATCAGGCTCCGCCCCGAGGTCCGCACCCGCAGCGTCCGGTTCATGTTGCCTTGGCCAGCCAACGCCACCGACGCGACACGCTCCCCCTCGGCCAGCACCCCCGCCCGCCCCAACTCCCGTTCGGTCCCCGCAAGATCCCCCGCCTCAAAGACGAAATGTCCGCCTTCCCCGCAACGTTCGAAGCCCGCCATGCCGGGTCATGCTGCCACGCCGCCCGCCCCGGCACTCGCAAAATCCACGCCTCCCCGGCAAATGCCGGAATCCTGTGCTCAGGTAGTTCCCAACAAACGTCACAACCCGCGACGCAGCCTTCCGTCCAGACCAACCACCCGCACCTCGACACTCTGATGGTTCCAATCGAGATGGAGCATCCGGATGTTCCGGGCGGCGAGTTCGGCGCGTTGCGTGGCGCTCACCCCCGGATCGGCCGCAGGTTCGAACAGGAATTCCTCCGAGAAGTTGTGATGAAACGGATGGTACGTCTGCGCCGCATCGGCGCGCAGTTCCAACGGCTCCGCCGTGAGACCGGTGATCGTGGTCCCAACCCACCCGATGCACGGCGCCGTATAGCCCGCAACGACCCCGCGCGGCGGGTCCGGCCAATAAAACCGGGCAACCACCATCACTCCCTGGCCCAGCCCCATCCGCCGTTCCTGCAACAGGCTCTCCGGCGTCACCACCGGACACGGCACCAGATGGACCATGTCCTGCGTCGTCGTCCCGTCCCCGTTCCAGTCCACCATGGGCTGCGGCGTCCCGTAGTCGGCGATCGCGCGGAAGGTCAGTTCCTCGGTGAACAGGATCGGGATCTGATTCCCGGTCATGCTCGTCGGCACGACCATTTCCAGCGTCCAGCGCCGCCGCGTGGCCCCGCTCCCGATCTCAAACCAATCGTGGGTACCGTCGCCGGTCCTCCGGAATCCACCCGCCGGCCAACCCGAGGGCCCATTCGTCCACCGGACCGGATCCATCGGCCGATCCTCCACCACCTCCGCCGATCGCAGCAGCGTGTTCTGAAGCCGTCCACTGGTGAGCAGCGTCGAATGCAAGGACACCGACCAACGGGCCTTCATCCGATGCATGGCGAACACATTCCCGAACTCCGCCTGGGCAACGCACAGGTCGACCGGCGCATTCAGCAGGATGGGGGTCACGGTTCCGCCCGTCGTGGCCTTCGGCAACGGCCGCACCTGCTTCACCTGCCACCCTCGCACCTGCGACTTCTTGAATTCGAAATCCAACGCGAACGCGGTCTTTCCTCCTGACAAGGGCGCATACGCATCGGCCACGCGATTGAAGAGGCGCCCGAACGTATCGTACTCCGACTCCCACTTCAGGATCGTTCCTCCCAACGGCACCCGGGAGGAACCTTCCCGCAACGCGGACGCATAGGACGTGCCGAACCGATAGCCCTCTACGACCTCCGGACGTGCGTTGCTGTCGGGATTGGTCACGGACTCCGCCCCGACCTGGGTCACCATCCGCCAGTCCGACGACGGCGACCCGCCAAAGCCGGCGTTCCAGTTCAGCGTGGTCACCCCATTTGCCAGTTCATCGGAGTCCGGGAACGACTCATGGACCAGCACCGCCATGCCGACCTGGGTTTCGTCCACGCCGAGTCGCCGACGTTCCAGAAAGGCATTGTCGTTATAGAAGCTCGCGTAGACCCGCTGGATCGCACGGAACACACCGCGTTCCTCCGCCTCCGTGGGATCGCACGCCGAAGGCCCGCTGGTGTCGCCGTCGAGATCATCCGTCAGGCATCCGCTGTAGCTATCGTACAGTCCCGCGCCCGTGAACTGTTCCGTGTCCTCCACATTCGTCGAACTCCGGAACCGGATCTTCCGGTCCACCGGCACGCCGCTCCCCTGAAGCAGGGCCACGATGGCCGCCTGCTGCTCCGGACTGAACTTCGCCGTCTTGCGGATCAGGTCCCGTACCGCCGCCAATTGCGTCGTCACGGCGGCGACGTTCGAGGGCGGATACGTCACCGCTCCGACCCGCTGGGCGATCTCCTCGCGCAACGTCCGTCCCCCGGCGACCGACTGGCCCATGAAGTCGTCCCAGAGATCAAAGGTCAGGGCGATGGCCACGGGCGAATTCTTCGGCAAGACCCGACGCAACACGCCGAAGTTCGCCGCCTTGCCGCCCACCCACTTCACGTCGGCCGGCTTAAGGTTCGTCGCGTTAGTCCAGTAGGCGCCCAAACGCGACTTCGGCGTGATCTGGATGGGTTTCACGGTCTTCCGCGCGGCGATCGCGTCGCGCAGCGAAGCATCCAATTCCCCCGTCAGATCCACCACGTCCACCTGCCCGTAGATGCCGTCCGCCCGCACGGCCACCTCGCGCCCCGACCATCCCGGCAAAGCCCCACGCACTGCCGCGTCCGAAGGCCACCCAAACGGGATGCCATACGTCCGGGCGAGGATTGCCACGTGGGAATTCGGCGTCGCCGGGGTCAGCGTCACGATGCCCGCCACATACGGCACCTCCGCCGGCACCACATCGGTCAGGAGGATGTCGGTCGGACGCAACGCCCCGGAAGCGTACGCCGCGGCAATGCCGGTCGAGGGCAGCGAGACAAACCGCCCCACCGCCCAACCCGGACTGTAGATCGCATCGCCACGCTGCCATCGCTCCGCACCCGTGACCGCCACGCCCTGCCCTTCGAGCCATTCCCGTTCCCGCGCCACCATGGCCGATTGTTCCGCCGTCGGGACATAGAACGGCTTCCACCCAGGTGGGGCCTGCACCGCGGCTTCGACCCGTCGAAGGATCGAGACCAACTCCGCCCGACCGAACTCATCGCGACCCACCAACTGGATCCCGTACTCGGGGGTCAAGGTCCCCGGTGGCACAAGGACCGCGCCGAGGATCGCCACCCGGTTCGAGGCGGTCAGGGTCATGGCGTCGAACTGCGCCCGCGTCGTGCCCTTGAACACCGGCAACCTCAACTGCGCCCAGTCATGGTGGAACGTCCGCAGGCGGCTGTCCTGAAACCACACCCGGTCTGGCTCGGACAACAGGATCGCGAACTTCACCCACCGGATCGCCGGGGAGAACGAGAACGGATCGGGATCGGCATTCGTGAACGGATCCAGCGGAAGGCGCAGATGATTCCGTCCGTCATCGGTGACTCCAATCGCCCGTGACCGGAGGCGCAGGAATCCCTGCTCGCGCAACTCCCCCACCCCCGTGTCGGTGAATGCCCAGTCGGCGTGGTGGAGCACCGCGGCGGTCGACCACTCCACCAGGTTGGTGGACCGTTCCAAAGTGTGGACCTGATTCGTCGCGCCATCGCCCTGGAAGGTGATCCACCCATCGGTTCGCCGAACCGGCAAGTCCAGCACGGCAGCTGGCATCCACACGGCCATCAGACACACCACCCACAGGGCCACTCCGCATCGTTGCATCATCACCATGGTCTCCTATGGCCGCACCCTGACCGATCGGACGTCCGCCCGAAATCCCGAAAGAACAGTCGTTCAAAAATCTTCGGAAAACGGTTTGACGCATTGGAAGGTCCCACACTAATTTGCGCGCCCGTTACGGATCCAGAGTAGCTCAATGGTAGAGCACGCGGCTGTTAACCGTGTGGTTGTAGGTTCGAGCCCTACCTCTGGAGCCAAGCTTCGGCACCCTTTGCCGAAGCCCGAATCGGGTTTTCTTCCCTTCGACTTTCGCCGCAATCCCCAGTGCCTTCCGATCTGTTTTTCGACGCCCTGGTCCCTGTGACCTCCGCGACAGATCCAGTCTGAACCTGGAAAAAGCAGTTGAAACCACGGATTCAACGGATAACACGGATAAGCAGGGACTTGGGTTGGACGTGTCGTACATCTGCAAGGTGAGCGGCCTGCGGCGAGGAAAACCTCCATTCCAGCCCCGTCCATCCGTGAAATCCGTGGTCCAGAAAACTGCCGATTTCAGTCTGAATCGAGCGCCCGGGAACTGGCTTCTGTAGGCCGGGCGCCCTCACCCGGCGTTGTCCATTCCCGCCGCGTGAGGGCGCATTCCGCAAACAACAAGGCCGGGCACGTCTGGAGGACGTGCCCGGCCTTTCTCACTCCACCGCACAAAGCGGTTTACATGTGGGCGATGATGTTGTCGCCGAACTCGGAGCACTTGATCTGCGTGCCGCCATCCATCAAACGCGCGAAGTCATACGTCACGCGCTTGCTGCCGATCGCGCCATTCAGGCCCTTCAGGATCAGGTCTGCGACCTCGATCCAGCCCAGGTGCCGGAACATCATCTCGCCAGAGAGGATGACGGAGCCCGGATTCACCATGTCCTTGTTCGCGTATTTCGGTGCGGTGCCGTGCGTCGCCTCGAAGATGGCGTGGCCGGTGACGTAGTTGATGTTGCCACCCGGCGCGATGCCGATGCCGCCCACCTGCGCCGCCAGCGCGTCCGAGAGGTAATCGCCATTCAGGTTCAACGTGGCGATCACGTCGAAATCCTCGGGCCGCGTGAGCACCTGCTGCAACGCGATGTCGGCGATGGAATCCTTCACGAGGATCGCACCCCCGGCGAGCGCCGCCTTCTGCTCGGCGTTGGCGGCTTCCTCGCCCTGCGCCTTCTTCGTCTTCTCCCACTGGGCCCAGGTGTACACCTTGCTGCCGAAATTCTCGGTCGCCACCGCGTAGCCCCAATCACGGAAGGCACCTTCCGTGTACTTCATGATGTTGCCCTTGTGCACCAGCGTGACGGACTTGCGGCCGTTGCGGAGCGCGTAATCGATCGCCGAATGCACCAGGCGCGTCGTCCCGGACCAACTCACCGGCTTGATGCCGACGCCCACCTTCACCGAACTGTCCACGCCCTCGATGCCCGCGCTCTGCCAGAACTCCGTAGCCTTCGCCGTCGTCCCAAACCGGATCTTGTTGAAGTCCTTCGGGAACTCCTTGGCGATGAAATCGAGGACCTTCTGGGCCTCGGGCGTGCCCGCCGCGAACTCGATGCCGGCATAGATGTCCTCGGTGTTCTCGCGGAAGATCACCATGTCGACCTTCTCGGGCCGCTTCACCGGACTCGGAACGCCCGTGAAGTACTGCACCGGCCGAAGGCAGACGTACAGGTCCAGCATCTGACGCAAGGCGACGTTCAGCGACCGGATGCCACCGCCCACCGGCGTGGTAAGCGGTCCCTTGATGCCAACCAGGAATTCCTTGAACGCATCGACCGTGTCGTCCGGGAGCCAGTTGTTGAAGCGCTTGAACGATTCCTCGCCGGCGAAAACCTCCATCCACGAAACCTTGCGGGCACCCCCGTAGGCCTTGGCCACGGCGGCATCGAACACCCGCTCGCTGGCGGCCCAGATGTCAGGTCCGGTGCCGTCACCGCGGATGAACGGAAGGATGGGGTTGGCGGGAACCTGGAGCTTGCCACCGGCGATGGTGATCTTCTCGCCTGCGGGCACAGAACAAGTGGTATACGGCATGGTTTACGGAAAGTTGAATCCTGGCTTCCGGAAGCGCTCGCCGCCCCCAGGTGCCGGCCCATGGTCTAGTGTCCCCCCAGCCCAAGGGCAAGTTTCCAGTTTCTCACACGCCGCCTCCGCAATTGCAGATTGCCCAAGTCACAGCCAAGGTTCCCCACACATCTTGGTCTATCCACCTCGTTCATGAATCCGCACCCCACCCCCTCCCGTGCCGGCTTCGTCGCCGCCCTCTGCCTCAGCCAGGCCCTCCTCATCCCTTCGGCGCTCGCGCAATCCGACGACTTCAACGACGGCAATGACACGGGTTGGACCCGTTACACTCCCCTCGCCCCGTTTGGTGCCGGTGGAACCCACACCGTCGTCGGCGGCAGCTACCGCCTCACCGCCCCCGCGAGCCCCAACCCCGACTTCCTCGGGCCCGCCCGCATCGGCAGCCTCTTTCCCAATGCCAACTTCAGCCGCGCCCAGGTCGAGGTCGACATCTTCGGCTGGGACGCCGCCCTGACCCAGTCCGTCGGCGTCTTCGCCCGCGCCGCCGACCTCGGCCTCGGGACCACCACCGGTTACACCTACAACTACAACGTCGTTTCCGGCTTCCACCAGATCAACATGGTGCTCAACGAGGCCGCCTCCCGCGTCGTCAACGAATCCCGTTATCCCCTCAATCCGGATCACCGTTACCGGATGGTCTTCACCGCCACCGGCAACCAATTCCTCGGACGGCTCTACTCCGCCACCAACAGCACCTTGCCCGTCCATTCCCTCTTCGGAACCGACGACACCCATGCCTCCGGCCGTTCCGGCGTCTTCGTCTTTGCCATCAACGTGACCCACGGCGTTGACGCCCGATTCGACAACTACGTCGCCAGCACGCCGGCGCAGGTCCGGTCCACCTTCATGGATGCCGCACCCGCCGTGGGCGAAATCCCCGCCGAACCCGTCGCCTCCATCCTGGTCCGTCTCGCCCAGGTCGAGACCACCCTGCAGACCGATTCGATCCGCCTGACCATCGATGGCCAGGCCGTCACCCACGACGTCTCCGAATTCGACTCGATCGTGACGGTCGGACACACGCCGACCACCCCGCTCGATCCCACCAAGCCCCACCAGGCCACCCTCCGCGTCCGCGACGAACTCGGTGAGCAGACGTTCACCTGGGATTTCGGGACGCCTGCGGCCATCACACCCAAGCTCTTCGCCGCCCCCAACCTTCAGGACGCCTTCCAACCGGAAGCCAATGCCATCCTGGATGCCGCTTCCAAACGCTTCACCGCGCCCATCGTCGGCGACCAGCGCTTCTACCGGATCCAGGACGCCGCCCAACGGACCCTCAAGTCGGTGACCCTCGTTGGGAACAACGTCCAGATCGCCTTCGAATAATCCTCCATGCCCCGCTCCGCCGTCGGCAACCCGACCGGCTTCTCCGCCGCCGACATCCGACACATGCGTCGGGCGCTCATCCTCGCCCGCCGCGCCCTCGGCCAGACACGCCCCAACCCGATGGTCGGCGCCGTCCTCGTCCGGGACGGTGAAGTCCTCGGTGAAGGCTGGCATCACAAGGCGGGACAGCCCCACGCCGAGATCGAGGCCCTCCGCGACGCCGCCAGGAAGGGTCACGCCACCCGTGGCGCCACCGCCTACGTCACCCTCGAACCCTGCTGCACCCACGGCCGTACTCCGCCCTGCACCGATGCCCTCATTGCCGCCGGGATCGCACGGGTGGTCGTCGCCGCCACCGATCCCAACCCCGCCCACGCCGGACATGGCTTCAACATCCTCCGCCATGCCGGCATTCAGGTCGAAGCCGGCCTCCTCGCAACACAGGCAACCCGCCTGAATTTCGGGTTCAACCACTGGATCCTCCACCGCACCCCCAGCGTCACGCTGAAGGCCGCCTTCACCCTCGACGGCAAGATCGCCACCCGCACCGGCGAATCCCGTTGGATCACCGGCCCCGCCGCCCGCACCCGCGTCATGCAGTTGCGCGCCTCCCACGACGCCATCCTCGTCGGCATCCAGACCGTCCTCGCGGACAACCCATCGCTCACCATCCGACAGGGCCGCCGGGAACGTTCCCCGATCCGCATCCTCCTCGACACCCACGCGCGCACGCCACTCGAGGCGCGCGTGGTTTCCGACGCCTTCGCGGCAAACACCATCGTGGTCACCGGTCCGGATGCGCCCCCGGAGCGCATCGCGGCCCTGCGCGAGCGCACCACGGTCTGGGCCGCGCCCCTCGCCGATGGACGCATCGATCTCCGCTGGTTGGTCGCCGAACTCGACCGGGTCCCGGTGACCAGTCTCCTCGTCGAAGGAGGCGGCGAAGTGCACGCTTCCTTCCTGCGCGACCGTCTCGCCCATCGCACCGCATTCTTTTACGCGCCGAAGGTCTTCGGTGGCGCAGACGCCCCGCGCGGCATCGCCGGAGATGGCTTCCAGTCCCTCGACACCGCCCCGTTCCTCACCAACCTGCGGCACCGACGCCTCGGACCGGACTTGCTCGTCGAGGCCGAGTTGAAGTTCACCAGCGGAACACCAACTGGTGGACCCGGCACTCCTGGAGTCCGCTCACGCCCAGTCCCAGCAACCGAAGGGGCCGATGCACCAACCGGTGCTGCGCCAGCAGCCAGCAGCCCAGACGGTACACGTCACGGGCTTGGATGATCGGTTCCTCCACGGAGACCTGCCGGGTCAACGTCGTGAAGTCCGTGTAGCGCACCTTCACCTGCACTGTCAGTGCCGCCAGTTGGCGACGTTCCATCCGGCCCGCGATGTCCGTCGCCTGTTCCCGCAGGCACTGCCGCAGGATCACCCGGTCCTCGGTGTCGCGATCGAAGGTGTTCTCGGCGCTGATGCTCTTGACCTCATCCCCGAGTTCCAGCGGCCGATCGTCCTGCCCGAGGGCGAACTGCTTCAACACCGGTCCCCACGAACCGACCAGCGCCCGCAGGTCTCCCGGATGATCCTGAAGATCCCCCACCGTCTTCAGTCCCGCATCCACGAGCATCTTCTCGGTCACGGTACCCACACCGTGCAGCGCACGCACCGGCAGCGGCC
>Ga0172372_10005632_pt1 | contig 17382 bp, 12 predicted proteins | sample LakKiv5m_2_FD_114544 | JGI IMG/M metagenome (GOLD analysis project Ga0172372, IMG submission 114544) | Freshwater microbial communities from Kabuno Bay, South-Kivu, Congo - kab_092012_9.5m | ecosystem: Environmental > Aquatic > Freshwater > Lake | place: Democratic Republic of the Congo...
CCTCGTCATAGCGGCCGTCGCGCATGAGGTCGCGCAGGGCGAGGCACTGCCCCGTCGCCAGGCCCGACAGGGCCAGCACGGCGCCGTGCGCTCCGAGCGCCAGCGCCGAAAACAGCGACGTGGCCGACCCGCACAGCACCACAAACTCCTGCCCCGCCGAGGCCGACAGATAGTCGCCCAGCAGCTGCATGTCGTTGCCGCTTTCCTTGAGCCCGACAATGTTCGGGTGGCGGCTGAGCACGGCCACGGCATCGGCCTGCAGGGTCACCCCCGTGTACATCGACACGTTGTAGAGCACCACCGGCACCGGCGACGCATCGGCCACCGCGGTGAAGTGCTGCACGAACGCATCACTGGTCATCATGTTCTTGTAGAAGGCCGGCGTGCGCACCATCACGGCATCGACACCGAGGGCCGCCGCGCGACGGCAGGCCGCAATCGTGGCGCGCGTCGACTCACGCGCCGCGCCCGCCAGCAGCGGACGCCCCGCCGGCACCACCTCGCGCACCGCCCCAATGATCCGGTCAGACTCGTCGTCTTCGAGCTGCGGCGATTCACCGTTCGATCCGAGCACCACGAGGCCCGTCAGGCCTGTGGCCACATACCGCGTGGCGTTTCGGGCAATGGCGGCCGCATCGGCGTCGCCGTCGGGCGTGAACGGGGTGACCAGGGGGTGATAGAAGCCGGCAAATCTCATCGTGGGGAACCCTCGCGGACGATTCTACCTGCGGAGCCCGGGCGCACAGCCGTCGTGCCCGGCATCGCGTGCCCGTCCGACACCACGAGGCGTGTGCCGAACGTCACGAGGAAGATGGCAGCGGCGGGCACAAGGGTCCACGGAAACCGCACCAGCGCATTGACATCAGCGGCCTCGCGCAGCAGCGTGCCCCACGTGGGCCAGGTGTCGGGAAAACCGAGCCCGATAAACGACAGACTGGCCTCAGCCGCGATGAACGCCGGCAGCAGCAGGCCGGCCTGCGCCAGCACGGGCCCCGCACAGGCGGGCAGCAGATGCCGGCGCAGCAGATGGCCGCGACTGGCACCGAGGGCCGTCACGGCCAGGGCCGACGCCGACGCCTGTTCGTGACGAATCGTGGCACGCACCACGCGCATGACGATGGGCCAGCCGACGCTGCTCAGCAGCAGGGTCAGCCACGCGAAGATCTCGACGGCCGGCAGCACCAGCGGCAGCGCGCTGCGCAGCAGCAGTGCCACCACCATCACGGGCAGCACCAGCAGCAGATCGCCGGTGCGCATGATGAGGGCGTCGATCAGGCCTCCGCGTCGTGCCGCGATCACCCCCAGCAGCGTGCCGAGCGTGATCGTTCCCAGCAGCGCCGCCAGGGCCAGCAGTATCGTCGGACGTGTGGCCACCAGCAGGCGCGAGAACAGGTCGCGGCTGCCCGCATCGGTGCCGAGCAGAAACACGGGCGTCCCGGCTGGTGCCCACCACGGTAAGGGCAGCAGGCGCGACGCGTCGGTGGCATAGCGCTCGCGCAGGCGATCGGTCAGCGTCACCGCATAGACGCGGCCCGAGGCCTCGAGACGCGGCGGCATCGGCGGCACATGCCGTGCGTCGGTGAACATCTGTGTCGGCGCGTACGGCGCCAGCGAGGGTGCCACCACGGCCAGCAGCAGCAACGCGGCGAGCCAGACGAGCACGCGCACAGGCAGCCTCATGCGTCTGTCCCCGTGCGCGGGTCGCGCCACGCCGCGAGGGCCTCGATGCCCTGCGTGATCACGGCCAGCAGCGCCGTGGCCGTCATCGCGGCGCCAGCCAGCAGCGCGGCATCGCGCGCCCGGACGGCATCGAGCATCAGGCGCCCGAGACCCGGCCACGCGGTGACGGCTTCGACGGCAACCGCACCACCGAAGAGCGATCCGGCCAGCACGCCGTACACCGGCAGCACGGTGCCGAGCGAGAGCGGCCACGCATGCCGCCACACCGCGGCCCGGCGAGAGAGCCCGCGCGCGCGGGCGCCGTCGATGACTCGCATGGACGAGACATCGGCCATCGCCTGCGCCTGCGTGTGCTCGAGCATCGCCGCCAGCGGCAGGGCCAGCGCGAGCGCCGGCACCGTCAGGTGCGACAGACGATCGATGATGAGGCCAAGCAGAGACGATGCCGCGGCGGCACCGGTCATGCCCCCCACGGGCAGCCACCCCGTACGGGCGCTGACGAGCACGAGCACCAGTGCCAGCAGCAGTGAGGGAATCGAGACAAACAGCGCCGAGGCGCCGCGAATGCATCGGGTGCCGATGGCCGACGGATGCGTTCCCGAGTAGACCCCGAGCGGCACCCCCAGCAGCGAGCCGACGAGCAGGGCGGCCAGGGCGAGCGCGGCCGTGTTCACCATGCGCTCGCGCAGCACATCGACCACAGGCCGTTCAAACAACACCGAGTGCCCGAGCGATCCCTGCACCACCCCCGTCAGCCATCGCTGGTAGCGCACCGACAGCGGCGCATCGAGCCCGAGGCGCGCACGCAGCGCCTCGCGGGCCTCGACGGCGCCCGGCCCCACATCCGCAAGCGCGGCGTCGCCCGGCGCCAGCTGCGTCATCACAAAGCCCAGCGACCCGGCCGCCCACAGGAGCGCCACCGCCAGCACCAGCCGCAGAGAGAGCCGCCGCAGCATCACCCGTGGCTCAGGGGGTCACCCCGATCGAGTCGGCTGCCCACAGCAGGTGCGGCCGCAGCACCGAGGGCGACAGCTGACGCACGCGCCGGCCGACCCCCATCGACAGGCGCGGGGCGACAAAATACAGCACCGGCACTTCCTCGGCCAGCACACGCTGCACCTCGGCAAACAGGCGCACGCGCTCGGCCTCGTCCGTCGTCGAGGCCTGCCGGGCCATGAGGCGATCGATCTCGGCTTCCCATGCGGTGGCCGGCGCCGGCTGCGCCATGTGCCACAGGTGCGAACTGCCGCTGCTCAGCCAGAAATCGCGCGTGAGGGCCGGGTCAAGGTCGCTGGTGGAATAGCTGAAGAACAGGCTCTCGAAGTCGCCTGTGACCATGCGCTCGATGAGCGCGTTGGTCTCGAGCGGTACCGGGTCGAGCGCGACGCCGATCGCGGCGGCCGCCTCGCGCACGAACGCGAGTGCACGCTCGAGCTGCGTGCCGCCACGGAACGTCAGCACCGAGAGCCGCGCGTCGCGTCCCGCCGTATCTTCCAGCCACGGATCATCGTCACGCTGCTCGAGCCCGACTGATGCCAGCAGCGCACGTGCGCGGGCCGGATCGGGGGCATAGCGCGGCACATTCGGCGAGAACCAGCGCGTGTTGCCCGGCGTCACCGGGCCCCACACGGGCACGGCCTCGCCGAGGAACACCGCATTGGCCAGCTGCTCACGATTGACCGCATGCGACAGGGCCTGTCGCAGCGCACGCGAGGTCGCCCAGGGCGCACGCGGGTCACGGGCCCAGAACTCGGGCCGCAGGTTGAACACGAAGGCATCAGGGTCGGTGCTCACCCCCAGGTCAACCAGCGAGACGGCTCCGCTGTCGACCTGCGGCTGCAGGGTTGCCACATCCTCGGCGCGCAGCGCCTGCTGCAGCATGTCGAGCTGGCCCGTCTGCAGCCGCAGCAGTTCGGTGCTGGCATCGGTCGCAATCTCGAGCACGACCTCATCGAGATACGGCAGGGCCGCGCCGTCAGGCGCTGTCCGCCAGTAGTGGGGATTGCGTGTCAGCACGACGCGCTGTCCGGGTTCATACCCTGCGAGTTGGAACGGCCCGAGCCCTGCGATCTCGGCCGGAGGCGTGGCCGGGTTCCAGGCCGTCGCCCATGTGCCGTCGCGGCGCGCCGCCTCGAGACGATGCTTCGGCAGCACGGGCAGCAAATCGAGCAACCGCAGCCCCGGCCCGAAGGGGGCTGCAAACGCCAGGGCCACCGAGTGCGTGTCGAGGGCCCGCACCTCCCAGGGCTGTCCGTCGACGCGCAGGGACGCGGCCAGCACACTCTTCAGCGCCGGGTCGAACGCCGCCTCCACCGAAAACACCACGTCGTCGGCCGTGAACGGCGTGCCGTCAGACCACTGCACATTGCGGCGCAGCTGCAGCGTGAAGTGATGGCCGTCAGGGGCGATGGTCCACGACTCGGCCAGCAGGGGCTCGAGTTCGCCGGTCTGCCGATGAATGCGCACCAGCCGGGCCTGTGTCAGGTGCGTGAAGACATCCGTGAAGGCGGCGGCGGCAACATGGCGGTTGAACGACCGCGGCTCGCTGCGCAGCCCGACGACGAGGCGCCCTCCGCGGGCGGGGGGACCATCAGTGGCGCCCGGCACCTGCGGTGGCGCCGCCGGGCGCACATCACGCCAGAGCAGATAGGCTGTGCCGGCCACTGCCGCAATGAGCAGCACCGTCAGCAGGAAACGAGGCGGTCGCGTGGAGGCCATATCTCAGATTGTGCGTCTTGATTTTGTCACCTTTCCTCACGTATACACACTGCCTCACGGCTGCATCTGATTTCCCCCTCCCCCGTCGTCCCTCACTGCGGCCACCCATCCCTTTACCCGAGAGCCTCCGTCATGGATTCGTTCCGGCATGTCCTGACCCTCACTGAGCAAGGCCTGCTGGAGCGCGCGCTGCACGCCCTGAGCGGTCCGACCCTGCTGACGCCCGAGCAGCGCAGCCTGCGGGTGTTCCTGGAATCGCACGTCGGCGACCTGCGCCGGTCGGCGATCGATGCGGAGGTCCTGCTGCAGCACGACACACAGCCGTCACGGATGGCGCAGCTCAAGGACGTCATCGGACGCGCCGCGCTCGTGCACGGCGGACCGGTCGACCGTGGTCTGCAGATGCTGGCCGAGGTCCGCGACCTGGCGGCCGCCCACCTCGGGCCCGATGCCCATGCGCACGCCGCGTGCGAGCTTGCGCTGGCCACCATGCAGCGCCGGGGCGAGGGCCTGCACCGCGCCGCGCTGGACGACGCCCGTACGCTGGTGCAGCACGCCGGCAACCGCGGACTTGCCGTGCTGCCGTATCTGATCGACGCCGAGTGGCAGGCCGTCACCGGTAATCTGTCCGATGCCCGCGCCTCGCTCGAGCTGGTGACGTTGCTGCTGCAGCAGGAGAATCATCCGCTGCTCGACGCGCGCTGGGCCATCATCGCCGCCGGGGTGGCCCTGCTCGACGCCCGCTACCTTGATGGCCTGGCGCATGCGGAATACGCGGTCGCCCGCGCCGCGGTCTCTGGCGCCGTCACGCTGCGCGTGCCGGCCCTGGGCATGGTGGCCTATGCCCGCTTCATCACCGGCGATGACCTGGGCTGCGAGCAGGCCATCGACCAGGGCCTGCGCCTGGCCCGCCCCGGCAGTGCCGGCGAACTGGCCCTGCTCGACACACGCCTTCAGCTCCTCATCGCCAACAGGGAGGCCGAGCAGGCCGCCGTGCTCGCGGATCAGTTGTCGGCGCGACTGTCGGATGCCACTGCCCAGCACGCCTACCAGTCGCGATGGTTCCTGATGACGCGGGCCCGCTGGCTGCTGGACCAGGGCGACCCGGACACGGCCGACGCCCACATCAGCGATGCGGAAGATCGGGCCCGACGCACCAGCGACCGGCCCCTGCTGATACGCCTCACCCTGCTGCGCGTCGAGCTGCTCGTGGCACGCGCCCAGTGGACCGAAGCCCGGGCGCTTGTCGATCACTTGCGCCAGCAGCTGCCCGTCATGCCTCTCGGGCTGTTTGCCGACATCGAGTACGTCGCCGGCCTCGTCGACCGGCAGGAACCGGTCTCGGCCAGACTGTCGTTCGAACGCGCCCATCGCATCTACGTCGCCAACGGCCAGCGGCGCGGCGCCTGCCTCGCAGAGGCGCGGCTCGCCGAGCTGAGCAAGCAGCCAGCGGCCAACGACGAGAGACCGTACACACGCCTCCTCGACCGCATGGCTGCCGTCGCGGTCACTGCACCGCATCCCCTCCTCTGCGGACTCGAGGTGCTGCAGCTCGTGCGCGACACCGGCGTCGGCACCGAAGCCTCGCTCATCGCCCGCGGCGACATCGACGTCGAACGCAGCATCATCAGGCACACCTTTGACGGGCCTGTCGGCTTCCCGTCCCGCATCGACCAGGTCTGGACACTGGACCTCGGCAGCCTCGACGGCGAGCGGCTCGAGCTGCGGGTGGCACCGACACCGGGGGCCGCCTCACGCGACGCCCTCATGTCCATCTCACGCCTCCTGCAGTCGCTGCCTGGTGCGCGCCCGCCCGGCCGCCGCAGCATCGTGCCTGACGAGGTCGCTTCCCCCGAGCACGCCTTCGGTATCGTGGCCAGCGCCCCGATCAGCCGCGCCATGATCGACACCGTGCGTCGTGCCGGGCCCACCTCGGTACCCATCCTCATCACCGGGGAAACCGGCACCGGCAAGGAACTGCTCGCCCGCGCCGTGCACATGTCCAGCCCGCGAGCCCGGCAGGTGTTCATTCCGTTCAACTGCACCACCGTGCCCACTGACATGATCGACGCGCAGCTGTTCGGCCATCGCCGAGGCGCATTCACCGGGGCGAACGAAATGATGCAGGGCCTGCTGCGCGCCGCTGACGGCGGCACGCTGCTGCTCGACGAAATCGGCGACATGCCGCTCGAGCTGCAGCCGAAGCTGCTGCGGTTCCTGGAAACCGGCGAGGTGCTGCCACTGGGCGAGTCGCGCGTCATGCACGTCAACGTGCGCGTCGTCGCATCGACCAACGCCTATCTCGAACATCTCGTGCAATCGGGCCGCTTCCGGGCCGACCTGCTGTATCGCCTCAATGCCGTGCACATCAACGTGCCGCCGCTGCGCGAGCGTCGCGCAGATATTCCCGAGCTCGTGCACCACCTGATTGCACGCCTGTCCGCCGAAATGCAGCGCGAGCCGGTGGCCGTGACGCCGGATGCCCTCGACTGGATGCTGATGCAGGCCTGGCCGGGCAACGTGCGCCAGCTGGCCAACCTGCTGCGGCGCGCCCTCGTGCTGGGTGATCCGGGTGAACCGATCGGCGTGCCGCAACTGACGCTGCCGACGGTCCCCACGCCGCCCTCGGCCCCGACGCTGACGCGCGAGGAACGCCTGGAGGAGACGAGCATCAGGCTCGACCAGCCGCTGGTGCATGCCACCGAGACCGTCGAGCGCCTGCTGATTGCCCGCGCCCTCGAAAAGACGGGCGGCAACGTCGAGCGTGCCGCCATCCTGCTGGGCATTTCGCGGAAGGGCCTCTTCCTCAAGCGCCAGCGCTACGGCCTCATCTGAGACCGGTCTCGACGCACCGGGGAGGGATCAGGCCGTCACGTCGATTTCGCGCGTCCACTGCGCGTTGTCTTCGCGGCCCGAGGCCAGACGCGCCCGGCGCTCCTGCTCGGTCGGTTGCACCGTGCCGTTGGCGTCGATTGCCCGCGAGACCACCCGGTGCGTCCCCGGCGTCAGGTTTTTCACCGCGAACGACCACAGCATCCACGCATACGCCCCGCGACGTTCGCCGATCGTCGCCTTCTGCCACGGCCCATCGTCGACCCTGACCTCGACGGACTGGATGGGCACCTGGCCGCCCCACGCCGGGCCACTGATGCGGTACTCCCAGTCGCTGCCGCTGCGGCGGCGTGTGACACGCGCCACCATCGACTTCATGTTGGTGCGGCTGATCGACTGGTCGAGCCAGATGATGCCTTCCGGCGTCTCGTGCGCGCGCAGGCTGAGGTAGTTGCGCACCTGATGCTGGCCCTCGTAGCGGCGATCGATGAGGTGAATGCGGGACAGCCACTTGATCTGGGTCATGCCGTACCAGCCCGGCAGAATCAGCCGCAGGGGAAATCCGTTCTTCGCCGGCAACGGCTTGCCGTTGAGGTGGAAGGCCAGCAGGGCGTCGGGATGCATCGCATCCTGCACATACACGCTGCGTCCGTGCGGCGCCTCAAATTCGCGGTTGCCGGCCTGCCACTTCTTTTCCTTTTCGAGGTCGGCACCAAGGAAGACCACCTCGCGCGCCTCGGCCTTCACGCCGCTTTCCTTGAGCACCGTGGCCAGCGGCACGCCGGTCCACACACCGTTGCTCAGCAGCCCGGCCATGCGCGTCGGCCGATTCGAGTTGCCCGAGCACTCGAGCGTCACGGCCTCGTCGCGGCGATCCTTGCGGCCCATGAGTTCGTCGAGCGTAAACTCACGCGGCCGATCCACCAGGCCGCTGATGCGCAGGCGGAACGTCGCCGGATCGACCGTCGGCGTCACTGTCTGATGGAAGGCATAGAAATCGTCGTTGGCCGTCACCCACGAGGTGAGGTTGCGGTGATCGACACAGCGCACGAACGGGTTCGAGGCCTGTGCCTCGATCTTGAAGTCGTCTGTGTAATCAGTCAGTCGCACCAGTTCTTCGCCCGACTGCAGGGCCCACAGGGCCTCGGGCACGCCCAGCAGGGCCAGAGCAGCCGGGGTGGAGCGCAGGAAGTCGCGGCGAGTGGGCGGAGCGGACGAAGAAGCATCGTGCGTCATGCGGTCGGATTATATGCGACCGTCGGGGCCTGATCAGGCGCGGCGACCCCGCCCCGGCGTGGCGCCCGGGCGAGCACGGGAGCCGCAGCTCTGGCGGGTCATCGGCGTGCGCTGTGCGCCGGGGCAGGACGACGGCCACCGCGCGGCATGGCCTCTGCCCCCGTCCTGACCGGCGGCGCGGTGTAGCATGAGGGCTGCCGTGCCTGCGTCGCCCGTGTCCCTGCGCTCACTCATGATGGTCCTGACGGTCGCGTCGCTGGCCGGTGTGGCGGGCCCACTCGGCGCATCGCAACCGGCATCGGGCCCAGCAGGAGCGCGACCCTCGACGCCAGCCGTCTCCGCATCGACGCCGGACACCAGTGACCGGTCGGGGTCGCCTTCCGGAGGTGCGGCGACGTCCACGTCCGCGGCCACATCGCCCGCCCCCACTCAGGGTCCACCACGCACCGATGATCCCGCCGCGTTTCCGCCGCCGGTGGCCAGCTATGACATCGACGCCACCCTTGAGCCCGAGGCACATCGCCTGAGCGGGCGTGCGCGCATCACCTTCACCAATCCCGGCCAGGTGCCGGCCTACTCGCTGCGCCTGCATCTCTACTGGAACGCCTTCAGCGACACCGGCTCGTCGTGGCTGCGGCAGTCGGCACTCGGCGGCGGTGACGCCGACGCGCTCGATCCCCGTGATGCCGGCTGGCAGCAGGTCACGGCGCTGCGCATCGTCAACCCGGACGGCAGTGCCGGGCCCGACCTGCTCGGCGGCCTGCGCTTCATTCAGCCCGATGATCAGAATGCGGAGGACCGCACACTCGCCGCCGTCGACCTGCCTGCGGCCGTGGCCCCGGGTGAGACGCTGCGTCTCGATGTCGAGTGGCACGCGCAGGTGCCCCGCACGATCGCGCGCACTGGTGTGCGCGGACGCGACTATCTCGTCGCACACTGGTTCCCCAAACTCGGGCGCTTCGGGGCGGCCGGCTGGGACGCGCGGCAGTTCTTCGCCAACACCGAGTTTGCGGCCGACTTCGGCCGCTATGACGTGCGGCTCACCGTGCCTGACGACTGGATCGTCGGCGCCACGGGCACCGAGGTGTCACGCACCCGCGATGGACGCGGCGCCACCACGCACCGCTATGCGCAGGACGGCGTCCACGATTTCGCCTGGACGACGAGTCCGCACTATGTCGAGCACCGCCGCACGTTCACGCACCCCACGCTGCCATCCGTCGAGATGCGCCTGCTGCTGCAGCCCGAGCATGCGGGGCAGGACGATCGGCACTTCAATGCCACGGCAGCGGCCCTGCGCTATTACGGCGAGTGGTACGGCGCCTATCCCTATCCGCAGATCACCATCATCGATCCGGCATGGCGATCGGGCTTCGACGGCATGGAATATCCGACGATCTTCACGGCAGGCTCACGCTGGCTCGCGCCGCGCGGCACGTCCGAACCCGAAGGCGTCACCGTGCACGAAGCCGGACACCAGTTCTGGTTCGGCCTCGTCTCGTCGCATGAAACGGACGATGCGTGGATGGATGAGGGACTGAATACGTTTTCGGAAGCACGGGTTGGTTCGCTGACGCATCAGCCCGACTACCGCGTCGAGCGCTTCTTCGGCGGCTTTGTGCCGTGGCAGCTGCGTGATGTGCCCCTGTCGCGTGCCACCGATTACAACGGCCTCGATGGCTATCGCCGTGCGGGGCGCGGCGATGTGCAGGCGACCCCGTCCTTCCGGTACTGGCCCGGCACGCATGTGGCCACCACGTATTTCAAGACCGCGCTGTGGCTGCACACGCTCGAGCGGCATCTCGGCTGGGAACGCCTGCAGCCGGCGCTGCAGCAGTACTTTGCGCAGTGGCGCTACCGGCATCCGCGTCCGGCCGACTTCTTTGCCGCACTCGACGCCGGCACGGGCGAACGGCTTGAGGGCTTCATCGACCAGGTCTACCGCACGACCGCCGTGTTCGACTATGCGGTTGATCACCTGACGAGCGCACAGGTGCACACGCAGGGCGTCCGCCCGGCGCGGCTCTCCGATGCGCCGGAGGCAATCGAGCGCACCTCCGACACGTATCGCACCACGGTGGTGGTGCGCCGCCTCGGGGATGGCGTGTTCCCCGTCGATGTGCGCGTGCGCTTCGAGGATGGCACCGAGGTGCGCGAGGCCTGGGATGGGCGCGGCGCGTGGCAGCTGTTTCAGTATGAGCGGCCTGCGCGTGCGGTGTCGGCCGAGGTCGATGCCGAGCGCGTGCTGCTGCTCGATGTGGCGCGCACCAACAACAGCCGGTCGCTCGCCCCTCGGAGCGACGAGGCGGCCACGCATTGGGCACGGCAATGGATGGTCTGGCTGCAGGACCTGCTGGTGCAGATGGCCGTGCTGGTCTAGCGGCAATGACGACGAAGAGGCAGCGCGCGGCGTATCTCGAAGGATGGCAGCGGGTGCGACAGGCACCGGCGCTGGTGCTGCTGCTGTGGGCAGCGACACTGGTGGTGGCCGTGCCGGCGGCCTGGCTGCTGCACGGCGCGCTGGCCGCGCACCTCGGCGACAGTCTCATGGCCGAGACGGCGGCCGGCGGGGTCAATCTCGACTGGTGGACTGAGTTTCTGGCGCAGGCCTCGGGCCTCGGGGCCACGTTCAGTCCGCGCATCATCGGCATGGCCGCCGTGCTCGACAACCTGAGCCGCCTGACCGATGCCCGCGCGCTGCCACCGGTGCTGGGGATTGTCGTGGCGGCGTGGCTGCTGCTGCAGGTGTGCGTGATGGGCGGCGTCATCGAACGCGTGGCCCGGCAGCAGCCCCTGGGGCGCGTGCGGTTTCTGTGGGCCTGTGCGCGGCATGCGGGGCGCCTCGTGCGCCTCGCGATCATCACGGGGGCGGGGTACTGGGTGTGGTTTGCGCAGGTGCATCCGTGGTGGTTCGGCGAGGTGTACGAGGCCGCCGTGCGTGATGTCACCAGCGAGCGCGTGGCGTTTGCGTGGTGGCTCGGCGCCGCCGTGGTGTTTGCCGTGCCTGTGCTGCTGCTCAATGTGGTCGCTGACTATGCGCGGGTGCGTGCGGTCGTGGAAGACCGGCGCAGCATGATCGGCGCGCTGGTGGCCGGTGCGCGGTTCGCGGGACAGGCACGCGGCGCGGTGGCGACGCTGGTGCTGCTGCAGCTGCTCACGCTGGCGGCCTGGCTGGGGCTGTATGCGCTGGTGGCCCCCGGGGCGGCGGCAGGCCTGTGGGGCCTGGTGGTGTCGCAGGCCTACATCGCCGGTCGCCTCGCCATCAGGGTGAGTGGCGTGGCGGCGCAGGTGTCGCTGTTCCAGTCGCGGCTGGCCCACGCCGGCTACGTCGCGCATCCGCTGCCGCAGTGGCCAGACTCGGCCGCCGCAGACGCCATCCGTCCGACGGTCTGAGCGGGCCTGCTGGCGCCTTCGGGAACGACTGCTCTGGGCATCTTCTACCCAAAACCTTGGGTAACGAGGGTAAGCGCCACCCGTCCCTCAGCCCACTCTCATCGTTTCTCACAGTAATTCATGTCGCTCTTTGAAACTTTAGCGACATTCTTGTCTCCGCATCCGACGGCATTTCCCTTGCACTAAGGGGAGGCGTCCGCTCGGTGCACGGGGCGCAGGAGGTCATCGCCGGGCCCGTCGAAAGGTAGAGCGATGACACAGGTCGTACGGGTTCCACACACGAGGCGTCTGCTGGCTCTGGGAGCCGCAGGCGTCATGGCAGGCAGCATGGCGGTCACCACCGCCGTGGTTCAGGGGGCACAGGCCCCGGCAGGAGCACAGGTGCAGCAGCGCAGGGCCATCGACAGCGACGCCACGGTCTCGTCCGAGGCCACCGGCCCGTTTGTGGCCAATGTCGCCATCGACAGCGATCTGCTCGACACGCGCGGGCGTCGGCTGCAGCCCACCCAGCGCATCCGCTATCGGCTCAGCACCACCGACGGGGCCGAGGGCCCCTCGGTGAGCGTGCAGTTCATGACGCCGCCGTCCGACCCGGGCCGCGGGGGGCCGCCCGAAGGCCTGCCGGGCTTCCGGGTGCTCATCGAACCGAAGGGCGTCCAGCTCTTCGACCCGCTGGGCAAGGCCCTGCCCACCCCTCCCGGGCTCGAGCAGCTCCGCGCCCTCACCGCCGGCGCGCGCCATATGGTGCTGTCGAGGGTGCCCACCACGCGCCGGGCGCGCCTCGCCGAGGCACACGGTCGCCTCAGTGGCCGCGTCCGCAAGCTCGATCGCTATGTGCAGGTCACCGGCTCGCGCGTTCTGGAAACACTGGTCGAGCCCGCCCTCGCCGTCCCGGTCGAGCTCACGCTGACCGACAGTGGCCGCCGCCTCTCGGCCACGCGCATCACCTACGGCACCCTGCCGGGCAATCGCCTCTACCGGTCGCGCGAGGTCGGCGAAGTCGATCGGTCGACCGGCACCACAGCCCCGCTGCGCGAGGTCACCACCACCACCCTCATGCCCGTTGGCGGAGGTGCCCAGTGATGGCCGGCCTCCACGCCTCACGTGCGCTGCTCGTCGCCGCACTCGCACTCGCACTGTTCTCGCCCGCACCAGCCACTGCCCAGGACACGCCGGTGGTCTTCCTGCACGGCGTGCAGAGTTCACCCAAGACCTGGCGCGACACAGCCGCCGCGCTCGACCGCGAGTTCAGGATCAGCCCCTACATTCCCGAAACCAACTGGCGCGCCGACTACGAGACCCAGGCGCAGTCGCTGCAGGCCCGCCTCGGACACCTGCCGGGCTCCACGGTGGTCGTCGGCCACAGCAGCGGCGGCATCGTGGCACGCGAGTGGTCCAAGCAGCATCCCTTCCAGGCCATCGTCACCATGGGCACGCCCCATCACGGGGCGCACATCGCCAACAACTGGCCCGAGTTGTTCTGGGAGACGGCCCGGTTTTCGGGCCACCTGCAGACGATGCTCGACCGCGTGCGATACACCCGGTGGAGCTTCATGATCGGCGACGTCCGCTACGCCGTCGGACTCGGCGACCTTGTGCAGGGCGTGGTCTATCGCAGCCTCTCGACCTACGCCACGTCGTTCCTCAGCGATCCGATCTACCGGCAGATTGGGGTCGGCTCGGCCTACCTGCGCACGCTCAATCATCCGGACACCGTGTATCACGAGCAGCGGCGGGTGGGGCGGCGCATCTCGATTGCCTACGACTATCCCAGGCTGGCACTCGACGGACCGGCGAGTGCCGCGCCTGACATGGCCGCGGGGTATCGCTACTTTGGCCTCGCCCTCTACGGCATGCTGGCAGGCTGGTATCCCTACGCGTTCGACGGCACCATCGCCTCAATTGACCTGCGCAATGCCATCGGTGGTGCGCTGCGGTACCTCACCATCCTGCACCCGCTGTGGTGCTTCACGGTCACCGGCAACGGTTCCTGCGGGGTGCCCGCTGACGGCGTCGTCGCGACGGCCTCACAGGACATGCCCGGAGGCGTCACCGTGCGTGGCAGCCACTGGTCGCACACCCAGCAGACCACCGCCGGCTACGGCGACCTGCGGCGCTCGCTCATCGAACATGTCAGCCTGCGCACGCGGTCTGGCGGGGTGCCGCCGCCCACAGGCTCGCTGCCGCCGCCGGCACTGCGTTCGGGCGAGCACCTGTTTCCCGGACAGGAAGTGTGGTCGCCCGGCAGTGCGTATCGCCTGATCTACCAGGCCGACGGCAACCTCGTGGTCTACAGCAGCCGTGGCGCCATCTGGCATTCGGCCACGGCCGGATCCTCGCCCGGCATGCTGGCCATGCAGGGCGATGGCAACCTGGTGCTCTACGACGCCGGTGGCCAGCCCATCTGGTCGTCGGGCACCAACACCTACCCGGGGGCCTACGTGACCCTCGACGATGCCGGCGGCTTCCGCGTCGTGTCTGACCAGGGTGTCACGGTCTGGTGGGGGGTCACCCCATGAGCTTCGCCGTCTCGCGGTGCCTCCCGCGGGTCGGAACGGGGTGGCGCTTCGGCGCCACCCCGTTACTCCTCTTGCTGGCGATCGTGTTCACATGGGGAACGCCGCTCGACGCGCGGGCACAGTGGTGGTGGTGGCCGCCGGCGCCCCAGGGATGGGATCCCACGACATCGCCTGTGTGGTTTCAGTCCGAGGCCAGCGACCCGACCGTCAGCCTGCCCGCCGTCGATGACACAGCGGTCTATGCCTTCACCCTCGACCACCAGCTGATCAAGCGCGCCCTCGATGATGGGCGCGAGGTGTGGAGGGTCGACACGGGCGAACGGCGCGAGACCTTCGGCGAGCGCGTCGCCGTGGCCAGCGGCACGGTGCTCGTCGGCGAGTGGGATCTGATGGCCTTCGACAGCGACACCGGCCGCCACCGCTGGACCTTCCGTCCCTCGGAAGGCACCGGATACGGGGCCTATCTGGGCGCTATCGACCGCGACCTCATCCTCACCGGGTCTCGCTCGGGCCACGTCGCTGCCGTGTACATCGCAGACGGACGCACCCGGTGGCTGCGCACGGTGGTGCGCGACAGCGAGAGCCTCGTGCGCCCTCCTGTAGTCGACGATGATGATGTGGTGGCCGCGTACACGGTGACGCGCAACCCCTGGCGGGGCGGGGTCGTCAGCCTCAACCTTGCCGATGGCCGCGAGCAGTGGCGGTTCGAGATTCCCGAGGGCCGGGGCTGGCATTCGGCACCGTCCGGCTCACCCGTGATCACCGAACGGCGCGTGTTTGTCCCCAGCGAGAACGGCGAGGTCTACGTGCTCGATCGCGACACCGGGGCGATGCAGGCGCGCATCCCGCCGGTAGGTCCCAACGACAGCCCCGAGGCGGCGTATCTGTCGCAGGACATGCGCAAGCTGGCCCGTTCGGGTCGCATCCTCGGCATCACCTCGCTCAGCGGCGTGATGGTGGGGATTGACATCGACACGCTCAAGGAGGCGTGGCGCTACGACGGATCGAAGCTCGGATCGCTCGGATACGAACTCGTGCCCGGGCACGGGGCGTTCTATGCCACTCAGTTCTTCGGATACCTCCTGGCCGTCGATGCGACGACCGGGGACAAACGCTGGATCACGGGCGGCGAGCGTCGCGAGTTCAACCGCGGTCCGGTTGTGGTCGGCCCCGATCTCGTCGTAGCCGGCGCATCCGGCACCTGGCGGCTGCCCAGTCAGCAGCCTCAGCCCTGACCCGCCGAGTCCGCACCCACGACCCGCATACCCCCACACACCCATGACGCATTCACTGCTCAGACACGGCCTCGCGCTTGCCACCATCCTCGCGCTCGCGGCGTGTGGAGTATCGCCGACGGCGCCGACCACACAGCCGGCTCAGGGGACGTCGGCTCCGCCGCTCTTCGCGTTCATGACCTCGGGCAATTCCGTCACCACGCTGCCAGCGACCGCCCTCGCTGGCACCCTGCATCGCGGCCCCGATGCCTCTGGACCGTCGATTGGCACCATCCGGATCGACACCACGCCCACGGGTGATTTCGGGCAGTCGCGCATCAGGGTGCTGGCGACGCTGCCAACAGGCACCCTCACTGTCGACACAACTGGCACGGCTAGGCGAGAGCCCTTCGGCGATACCGTGCTCGTCACGTTCACCGGTACCGGTCCCGCCTGCGCCTCCGCCACGCTCGACCCCAACGGGCTGCTCCGTGACGGCACGGTCACGGCGTCGATTCAGCGCACGTCTTCAGCTGACTCGTGGACCGGCCAGGGCAGCACCATGCAGTGCCCCGATGGCACCGGTGGCCGCGTAGTCGCCGAATCCCTGACGACCCGACTCGCCGCTGCCACCGCCAGCTGACCTCACCCCTCACACCCATGACGCATTCACTGTTCAGACACGGCCTCGCACTTGCCTCCGCCCTCGCGCTCGTGGCGTGCGGCACATCGCCCACGGCACCGACCGTGCTGCCCCCTGTCGCCGACCCCGGCTTTACGCCGCTCAGGCCCGTGGTCCTGAGCGGGTCGGTCTACCTTTACGATGCGAACACAAACACGGTCGCATCATCACCCTCCGGAACATTGCGGGTCGAGGCGCAGCCCACCGCGCTGCTCGGACAGGTGGCCGTCACCCTGCGCCTCACGCGTCCCTCGGGTGTGATTGAGGTGTCCGGCCCCGGCATCGGGGGCACGCTGCCGAACAACAGCCAGGTCACCTTCACCCACTCGGGCTCAGGTCCCGAGTGCGCCCTGTTCTCAGACGCACCGCCTGCGCCAGGGACCGGAGTCCGTGACGGGCAGTTCAGCATCAACCTTCGAACAGCGCCACCTGACCCCGCGTGGGTAGGGGAACTTCTGCTGATGACCTGCGTTCCGGGAAACAGGGCCGGAACGATGTTGTACGGCGTCACACTGACCCCGCAGTAACCGGAGGCTCCATGACATCGCACGCCGCTCGACTCGCTGTGTTCCTCGTCACGGCCCTCGTGCTCGCGGGCTGTGGCTCGTCACCCACCGGCCCCTCGGCTATGACGCCCCCCCCGTCGCCCCTCGACGCCGCCTTCGCACGGATGTGCCCGGGTTGCGTCGTGTCGGGTGCGGCGACGGTGCTCACCGGTCGGTTGAGCATCACCGAGCCTGGAAGCGTCATGGTGCCGTCACGCGAGGTCGAGGTCGGCACCATCCGCCTGACCATCCGCCCGCTCTCAACGAGTTACAGTTCCAGCAACACGCACCGCGTCGACATACTGGCCACGGTCGACGGCCGCACCATCGAGATTCCCGCGACAGGTCGAATCACCTCCGACACCCCGGGAGGCCGGTTCGGCTTCATCACAGTCACGAGCAGCGATCCATCAGCCCGCATGTGCGCGGCACCCGGCATTGCGGGCATCACGGGCCCACCGCTGTTCATCTGGCCCGATCAGCAGGCGACCATCTACCTGCTGCCTGCCGGGACGGGACACGACGGCTTCATGACCTACGACTCCTGCCCGGATAATCCGGCC
>Ga0172372_10005634_pt1 | contig 17379 bp, 13 predicted proteins | sample LakKiv5m_2_FD_114544 | JGI IMG/M metagenome (GOLD analysis project Ga0172372, IMG submission 114544) | Freshwater microbial communities from Kabuno Bay, South-Kivu, Congo - kab_092012_9.5m | ecosystem: Environmental > Aquatic > Freshwater > Lake | place: Democratic Republic of the Congo...
AGCTGATTAAATTCTTGCTCATTGAGAATCGGGCGTGCTGGAAGACGGGCCATGAATTGGTGTTTCTACAAAGATAACCTATTTTTTGAAATTACTAAATTAATTTAATGGGCGTTACACTAGTGCAGTAAACTAACTATGGGTACTTCTAAAAATCCCATATCCGGCGTTATGCCAAATTTTTAACATCCTCCTTTACAGCAGTAAACTCCGGTGTTAAAAATTTGGCATGCCTTGTCTCTTAGGTTTTTAGAAGTACCCCTATGTTTTTGGCGCTTCCGTTCTGGCCTGCCGGCGGCAGCGCTCGCTGCAATAGCGCACGTTGTCCCAATCGCGGGCCCATTTTTTGCGCCAGCTGAACGGGCGACCGCAGCTTGCGCAATCCTTGTAAGGCAATGTACGTTTATGCCCTTTCACCCGTCCCGGCCCTCCCTGGCAGCGGCGCTCCCGGTGTAGGGAAGTCGCAAAAAAGGGCCGGCCGGACCATAGCCATCGCCGCCACTACCGGCCAGAATACCTGCTTCCGCCAGATTGACGTGGCCATCGGGACCGAGGCATTCCTCCGGTAGAAAGATTTCTTCGACGGCCCCAACCACAAACGACGTTCCGTTGGCAGCAACGGGATGTTCTTCCAGCCATCGCAGGCCGATGCGCACGGGGCTTTCGGCCACATAAGGTGCGTCGAATCCCGGACTGAACAAGGGTTGTAGCCCGCAGGCTTCAAACTCGGATACGTGTTCCGGATACTTGGCGGAGGCCTGGTGCGCAGCATCCAGGAACCCCAGCTGGAGCAGGTTGAGGGTATAGCATCCGCTGCTTTTGGCGTTGCGGTAGGTATGCCCGACGTCGGCAGTTCGCGGGCGGAACATCAGCCCGATCAGGGGCGGATTGGATCCCACGTGCACTACGGAGTTGAACACGGCCAGATTGGTGACACCTGCGGCATTTTGCGTGCCTACCAGCACCACAGACTTAAAACCGGGCACACTGTTAACCAGGGCCGCGCGATTCCAGCGATCCATGTGCTGAAGCTCCTCGCGGCTGATTCGCTTTTCCATGCGGCAAATTAATTCGCGTTGCGCAAGGCGCCCATTCCCCCGTCAACGTGCAGGACCTGCCCGGTCATCCAGGCCGATTCGTCGCCGAGCAGGAATATCGCGGCCGCCGCAACGTCTTCGGGCTGGCCGATGCGCCCCAGGGGATGGCGTTTGGCGGAGGCTTCGCGCTGGGCTTCGCTGCGCAACAGGCGGGTGGCCATTGGGGTGTCGGTGAGCGAAGGGGCCACAGCGTTGACGCGCACGCGGGGCGCCCACTCGGCTGCCAGCGAGCGCGTGAGCCCTTCCACCGCTCCTTTGGCGGCAGCTACCGACGCGTGGAAACCCATGCCGGTGCTCACGGCAACCGTGCTGAACAACACCACAGAGGCATTTTCAGCGGCCTGCAGGGCCTTTTGGTAGTGCTGCAGGGTTTTGACGGCGCCCAGCAGGTTGACCTCGAAATCGCTGCGAAAATCAGCGGGACGCAGCGAGGCGAAGGGCTTCAGGTTGATGCTGCCCGGCAGGTACACCAGCCCATCCAAGGGACCTTCCACGGCGGGGAAGGCGGGCTCGTCGTCGGTGATGTTCAGCGGCGGGTCGGAACTGCGGTGGGCCATGAGCACGCTGTATCCGCGCGCCTGCAAGGCGGCGGCCAGCGCGGCACCGATGCCGGAATTGCCGCCGATAAGGAGAATGCTTTTTGCCATGGCGAGAAAACAGGCCGCAGGGTGGAAGGTTCAATTTTTTGTGGGCGGATTCTTGGATGCCAGCCAACAACACCATACCTTGTGGTATCTTTTGGACCAGCGCGTCTGACAGGCGCCCTAAGCGATTTCCATGGCTGCGCAACCACACTCCCCAAAGTCAGGGCCATCAAGGATTTCTGCGGTGCTCTGCCTGGCCGTTGTGTTCGTGCTGGGTTCAACGGCCTCGTCCAGCCGCGCCTTGGCCGGTATTTTGTACACCGATCCCGAACCGGATCCGCTGGTGGTTAACGACGGATTCAGCGACCTGACCTACGCCCTGGATCTGGACCAGAACGGGGTGGCCGAGTTTTTACTCTCTGCCAACGAGGCGGTTGATCCGCCCTTTTTCGCAGTCACCGTGCAGCCGCTGGGGGGCGTCGGCCATGCCGTGGCCGGTCCGGTCGGCATTGACGGCTGTTGCGAGCCATCCGGCGACCCCTTCGCCCTGAACATTCCGGCAGGGGGCCTTATCAACGCCGCATTGAGTTGGAATGAACAGCCGGCTGATCTGGCCTGTGACGCCTGCGGCAACTGGCCGGTGGGCAGTACCGGCTATCTGGGGTTGCGGCTGGGAACCGGGCTGGCTGCGCGCTAAGGTTGGGTGCGGATAACCCTGGTGGGCGGGGCAGAGGCCCGCGTGCTGGAGTTTGGGCTGGAAACCGTTCCCGGCCTGATCATCCGGGCGGGCGACGCCGGCATTTGCACGGTGCCGGTGAACAGAAAGGGCGAATCGCTGGACGAGCAGCCTGCAGCGTTGTCCTGGACGCCGGCTTCCGGAGCGTTGGCTTATGAGGTGGGGTATCGGCTGGCGGCAGGTGGTCCGCTGACCAGGGTGTTGACCCCTTCGCCCGGCTTAGACCTGGTCGGGTTGTCGGCTAATACGCTCTATTCCTGGGCGGTGCGAAGCCTCTGTGCCGCAGACCCCACTGCGATTTCGGCGGGGCTGATTTTCGGCACCAGCGATCTTCCCCGCGTGAGCTCCAGCACGACGATCACCGCGGCCAGCCCCGGTTTTCCGCCTTTGGAGCCCGACGGATTGGGTGCCTTTGGCGGTTTGGGTGCGGCATTGGCCGCACTTGGCGACCTGAACGGCGACGGTATTCCCGACCTGGTGGTCGGCGCCGAGCAGGACGAAGATCCGCTGACGCTGGCAGGTTCGGTTTGGCTCATCGCCTTGCAAGATGACGGAACGCTGCTGTCGAGCCGCAAACTTGCCGACGGCCAGAACGGCCTTTCGCTCGGCCTTCAGACCGATGACCGCTTCGGCCAGGGGCTCGCCTGGATCCGGGACAGCGATGGTGACGGCCTCCCGGAACTGCTGGTTGGTGCCCCGCGCGCCGATGTGCCTGGCAGTAACATGGGTGCGGTGCACCGGCTGAATCTGGATGCTCCTGCCCCCTGCCCGCCCCCGGCCGACGCGGCGGTGGACAGCGTCCTGAGCACGGCGGTGCTGTTGGATTGGTCGGCGGTGCCGGAAGCCACGGCCTACGAAATCGAGGGACGTCGGCTGGGGGTACTCCGCAGACCGCGCTGCGAACCGGAACCAGCTTCGTCCGGTTTGGGCTGATCCCCAACCGCAGTTACGCCTGGCGAATCCGGAGCCAGTGCGATGACCGGCTGTCGTCCTGGACGCCACTCGACACCTTCACTACTCCAGCCAACCGACTGGGCCAGCCTGACGCTCCCGGCGCACGGATCATTTTCCCCAACCCGTCCTGGCAAAGCGCCACGTTGTTGTTTCCCGAAAGGGCCCTGCAACAACCGCTGCTCATCTGGGACGCGGCCGGGAGGCTCCGAAGCCAACACGGGCCAGTCAGCAGCCTGCAGCAGACCCTGGATGTGCGCGGATGGGTACCCGGTGTGTACTGGGTACAGGCCGGTCCCTGCCGGGCACGGCTCCTGGTGGCACCAGCAGAATAGGCGGAACAGAGCCGAATAGCCAGAACATAGCCAAAAAATAGCCAGAACATAGCCTGTACATAGCCGGAACAGATCCGGCAACAGCCGGCTACTTCCTGCAATTGCCGGCTCTTGCGCGTGCTCAGTGGTTTTCGGCAGGGTCAATTCCCTCGGCTCATGCGTCGGGGGCGCCGCCCTCAGCTTCCGCGTCAGCCATGCTGGCATAGACGGGATCGTTGGGCTCCCACAATTCCACGCGGTTGCCCTCCGGATCGATTACCCAGCCGAACTTGCCGTAATCGTAGGTTTCCATATCGCCGTCAAGCTGCACGCCTTCCTCTTTGAGGACGGCCAGTAGGGCTTCCAGATCGTCCACGCGGTAGTTGATCATGCAACCCCGCGGACCGCTGCCAAAATAGCCGTTGCCTTCGGGGTACACGGTCCAGGCGGTGGATCCGCTGTGGCCGTCTTTCTCGCCATCGCGCCAGCGAAACGTGGCGCCGTAAGGTCCGGCGTTGATGCCCAGGTGCTTTTTGTACCAAGCCTTCGTGGCTTCGGGGCCCTTGCAGCGCAGGAAGACTCCGCCAATTCCGGTGACTCGTTTCATCATTTCACAAAGATAAAACGGGGGAAGGGTACCTGTTCCCTGCGCAGCGAACGGTCTTAAGGGTACTTCTAATAACCCCATATACTGCGTTATGCCAAATTTTTAACATCCTCATTTACAGCAGTAAACTCCGGTGGTAAAAATTTGGCATGCCTTGTCTCTGGGGTTATTAGAAGTACCCTTAATTCCCCCGAACCATCAGAAAACGGGTGACCAGTTTTTCCACGCCGAAGGGGTCGCTGCTGAACACGAGGTACACGCCGGTAGCGGCGCGCTCGCCGTTGTCCACGCGGCGACCGTCCCAGATGGCCTGACCGCCGAGCGCGGTGGTGGCATAGACCATGTGGCGGTCCACGTCGGTAATGCGCACGTCGGCGTCCTGCACGAGTCCGCGGATGGCGATGGGGCCGTCGTAATCATCGCGCACAGGATTGGGGAACACGTAAACGTCTTCGTGTACCGTGCCCCCTTCCGTGGCCTCCCCGCGGTAGGAGATGATGCCTTTCTCGGTGCCGAAAAAAACCTCGCCGGTCTGGCCGTTCACGGTGATGGCCAGGATATGGTTGTCCGGGAGAGGACTGTTGAGTGTGGTAAAGTGTTGCAGCTGTTCCAGGCCGTCTTCCGACAGGAGAAAGGCGCCGTTGTCCGTGCCGATCCATTTCCGGTTGGCGCCGTCGATGGCAATGACCCGAACGAACTCGTCTTCCAGCAGCACCGCCGGAAAGCCGTCCAGCTCCACGATGATTTGGGCAGCGTCGCCGGCGGTGCCGGGCTCGAGCGTGGCCGATGGGTTGTAGAAGACTGCGACGCCTTCTTCGGTGCCCACCCAGATTTCGCCGTCCAGGTCTTTGGCCAGGCAGAGCACCTGGGTGGTGGGCAGGTTGCCGTTGCCCGCGCCAAGGCCCAGGTTCTTTTTCCGATCGTCGGCCGAAGAAGCGATGTCGCTGCCCGGGTCGTACACCAAAATTCCCCCGCTGCGAATGGTGGCATACCAGACCTTGCCGAAATCGTCCACCACGCATTGCACCAGACCTTCGCCGGCAGAGGCCGGCAGCCCGGAGGGAAAGTTGTACCATTCGTTGTTGCGGGTGCGCACCACCACCGAACGCGCCGCGCCGTTGTTGGCCATCCAGAGGTTGCCGTTGCGCGGATCAAGCGCCACACCAGCCACGCGGTAGCTGTTGAAGTCGCCGACGGCACCCTGCAGCGCAGAGTTCTGTTTGTAAATAGTGAGCGACCCGTCGCTTTTGTATTCCAGCAACCCGTCGCCAAACGATCCGAGCCAGGTGGTGCCCGTATTGGGGTCGATGACCGCCGCCAGGATGTCCGTAACCGAATCCATGCCCGGTGTGTTGAACTGGTTGATGTTGTTCCAGCCGAATTCCGTGAGCTGAAAAAATCCGTCGCGGTTAAAGAGCTTGTTCCAGGAACCGTTGACGGAGCCGGGAGCCACAACCACGTTGCCCAGCCCGGAGATCAGCGAAAACACCTGCGACGTGAGTGGACCATCGGGGTTGATGGTGAGCACGTCTGCTTCGCTGCGGTAGCGCAGCAACCCGCGAATGAGGTCGGCGATCCAAAGGTCACCGGCGGCATCGCGCACGGCCTGCATAGGCAGCGAGAGGAAATCACCTTGCAGGGTCTGCGCGATGCTTTCGCTTTGCAACACGCGGATGCGGGTAGAATCCGGCCCTGTAACTGACCCCAAGAACTCGGTCAGCAGCAATTCAGCGCCGCGGCTGCTCACGTGCCGGATCGTCCATTCCTCCGCATCATACCAGGGCAGCCATCCGCTGCCGTCAAAGGCATAGAGCACATCGTCGGCCTGCGCATGCAGGCGATCTTCGTAGAGAAAGAGCTGGTCCACTTCGCCTGAGGGCAAACCGCTGCCGGAACCGATCAGCGTCCAGCGCGAAAAGTCTTCGAGCAGCCCATCGCTGCGCGATGCCTGGTACAGTCCCGCCGCTGACGCCGCAAAAATCCAATCGCCAAAGAGCACAACGTCGTTCACGCGAATGGGCGATCCGCTGCTGTTGGTAAAAAAATACGTAGCCGGGCTCTGCTCCCGAACCAGATCCAACACCACGATGCCAAAGCCGCAGGCCAGGTACGCCGAGTCTCCCGAAAAGCCAATCTGGTAAATGTTCTTGTCGCCGACTATGTTCTGGTTGCGGATAAAGGGGAAGTTGAACACCTGTTGATCGCGCAACACATCCACGTTGCTGTTGGTGTAGGCGATGATGGCCACATCGTCCTGGGGATGCGCAAACAGGCTCTGCACGCCGATGTCGCTAAGCAGATTCACTTTGCTCAGCCGCGTGATGCTGCCGTCGTTTTTGGCGTAGCGGTAAACAGACAGCGCGTTGGCCACGAGCATTTCATCGCCACCGTCCTGCACGGCAATGGGATTGTTGTAAGGAATCTGCACCCGCCAATTGCCAAGCGTTGGCAGTTGTGCCTGTGCCGCGATCGGCAGGAATGCCGGCAGCAGGAACGCCGATGCGCGCAGAAAGAAATGGCGGGAAAACTTTCGGGCAAACAGTTGGGTAAACAGTTTCATAGGCGGGTACACCTTGCAGTGTCATGGCAAAGTTGCCGGATTTCGGGCGAATGAGACACGGCCCTGCGCAGCCTCGTCCCCGCATCCACAGCGACACGGGTGTGCAGGTACGCGTCCGCTGCTTTTACTTTGCACGAACTTTTGTCAAAGCTCCGGACTTCGCGCGCCGACAACCGCAGTCCATAACGCGTATTCGGTTCGCTGAAGTACAGGACGGATCCCTGGTTTTCTCCCTTTCATTGAACAGCGCTCATTCTCCAAACGTGTCCGATTTCACCCCAACCCACGCTGCCCAGTATCCGGAACCCGGTTCGCTTGATCTGGTCCACATTGATCGGCAAATCGGCGCTTTTTGGGAAGAAGCCGCAGTCTTTCAACGCAGCCTGGAGGAGCGTCGCGATGCACAGCCCTTCGTCTTTTATGAAGGGCCTCCCTCTGCCAACGGCAGACCGGGCATTCATCACGTCATGTCGCGCACCATTAAAGATCTGTTCTGCCGCTACCAGACGCAGAAATGTCGGCGTGTGGAGCGCAAGGGCGGTTGGGACACCCATGGCCTGCCCATCGAGATTGCGGTAGAGAAGACGCTGGGCATTACCAAAGAAGACATCGGGCAGAAGATCAGCGTAGAAGAGTACAACAGCGCCTGCCGCAAAGAAGTGCTGCGCTACAAAGACACCTGGGACGATCTGACGCGGCGCATGGGCTACTGGGTCGATCTCGACAACCCCTACATCACCTTCGACGCCGACTACATTGACAGTCTGTGGTACCTGCTCCGCACCTTGTACGACAAAGGACTGCTGTACAAAGGCTACACCATCCAACCGTTTTCGCCGGCGGCAGGCACCGGCCTGAGCACGCACGAACTCAACCAGCCGGGTTCCTACCGCATGGTCAAGGACACCACGCTGACGGCGCAGTTCCGCCGCGCAGGTACGGACGATGAATTTTTCCTGGCCTGGACCACCACGCCCTGGACGCTTCCGTCCAACACCGCGCTGGCTGTCGGCGCGGACATCGCCTACGAGCTGATCCAGACCAACAACCCTTACACGCAACTTCCGGTCAAAGTTTGGATCGCCGCGGCGCTGCGCGACCGCTACTTCAAACCGGAAGAAGAAGGCCAAGCCTGGTCGGTGGTGACGCGCGCTCCAGGCCGTGAACTCGCCGGCGCCCGCTACGAGCAATTGCTGCCTTATGTGCAACCCGACAACGGCGATGCCTTTGTGGTGGTGACCGCCGATTTTGTGAGCACCGAAGACGGAACGGGCATCGTGCACATCGCGCCGAGTTTCGGGTCGGACGACATGCGCACGGCGCAACAGAACGGGTTGGGTTCGCTGACGCTCGTGGACCGCCAGGGGCGTTTTACCCAGCAGGTAGGGGAATTTTCCGGACGCTACGTAAAAAATTATTCAGACGATCCGGCCTATGTGTCCGTTGACGTGGACATAGCCGTCAAACTCAAGCAGGAGAACCGCGCTTTTCGCATTGAAAAGTACGAGCACAGCTATCCGCATTGCTGGCGAACGGACAAGCCGGTCATCTACTACCCGCTCGATTCCTGGTTCATTCGCACCACCGCCGTGAAGGAGCGCATGCTCGAGCTCAACCGCACGATCAATTGGAAGCCTGCAGCTACGGGCGAAGGGCGTTTCGGCCAGTGGCTGGAGAATCTCGTGGACTGGAACCTTTCGCGCTCTCGTTTCTGGGGCACGCCGCTGCCGATCTGGCGAACGGCGGATGCCGCGGAGGAACGCTGCATCGGCTCGCTGGCGGAGTTGCGCGCCGCCGTGGAGGAGTCCGTAGCAGCCGGGTTCATGACGGAGCCCCTTCCCCCGGATTTTGATCCGCACCGGCCCTTCGTGGACCGCATCACGCTGGTGTCACCGGGCGGCAAACCCATGCAGCGCGAAGAAGATCTCATCGATGTCTGGTTCGACTCCGGCGCCATGCCTTACGCGCAATGGCATTATCCGTTCGAGAACCAGGATCGTTTCCGCCAGAACTATCCGGCAGATTTTATCGCCGAAGGGGTGGATCAGACGCGCGGCTGGTTCTTTACGCTGCACGCCATTTCCACCATGATCTCCGACAGCGTGGCGTACAAGAACGTGGTCTCCAACGGCCTGCTGCTGGACAAGGACGGCAACAAAATGTCCAAGCGCCTGGGCAACGCGGTGGACCCCTTCGACATTCTGAACGAGTACGGCGCCGATGCGACGCGCTGGTACATCATCACCAATTCGCAGCCCTGGGACAACCTGCGCTTCGATGCGGAAGGCATTGACAAGTTGCGCCGCAAGTTCTTCGGCACGCTGCACAACACCTATTCGTTCTACGCACTCTACGCCAACGTGGACGGCTTCCGCGCGCAGCACGAAGAAATTCCGCTCGCCGCGCGACCGGAAATTGACCGTTGGATTATCTCGCTGCTCAATAGCCTGGTGCGCGAAGTGGATGCGTTGTACGCGGCCTACGAGCCTACGCGGGCCGGTCGTCTGATCCAGACTTTTGTCACGGATCATTTGAGCAACTGGTACGTGCGCCTTTGCCGTCGACGTTTCTGGAAAGGTGAGTTCAACGACGATAAAGTAGCCGCCTACCAGACGTTGCGCACGTGTTTATCAACCGTAGCAAAACTGATGGCGCCGATCGCGCCGTACTATGCAGACTATCTGTACCGATCTTTGCGTTTAGGCGAAGGTGCGGATGCAGAAGTTTCCGTCCATCTTGCCTATTTTCCGTCTTGGAATTTGGATGCCGTGGATCAGGCTTTGGAAGAACGGATGCAAATGGCTCAGGATCTTTCTTCGCTGGTATTATCGTTGCGAAAGCAAGAAAATATTCGCGTAAGGCAACCCTTGCAAAGAATTCTCGTACCCGTGTTGGATGACAGCATGCAGGCGCAGCTGCAAGCGGTTCGCGAACTGGTGCTGTCTGAGGTCAACGTGAAGGAAATGACTTTCGTGCGCGACGGCCAGGAAGGCAGCTTCACCAAAAAGATCAAGCCCGATTTTAAAGCACTCGGGCCCCGCATGGGCAAACGAATGAAGACGGTGGCAACGGCGGTAAACGCCATGACGCAGGAAGACATCCGCCATTTGGAACGGGCGGGAACGTTTGAACTGATGTTGCCAGACGGTCCGGCCACGCTGGAGCGAAGCGATGTTGAAATCAGCACCGAAGACATGCCGGGCTGGCAGGTGGCCAGCGAAGGTGCGCTTACGGTTGCCTTAGACGTTACCTTGTCCGATGCCTTGCGTGCGGAAGGGGATGCGAGAGAATTTGTAAACAGGATGCAGCGTCTCCGAAAGGACATGAATCTTGAGGTTACGGATCGCATTCGTGTACAACTCGAGCGGAGTGGGGATATCTCCGATTCCATAATGCAGCACAGCGATTATATTTGTTCGGAAATTCTCGCCGAGGAAATCTCGCTTGTAGATGCTGTAGAGAACCACGCTTTCCAACTGCTGACCATTAGCGACATCCCGGTTAGGGTGTTCGTACTCAAACTGTAGAAAAATGGCTATCCAAAAGACGAATTCAAAGGCTTCGGCCAAACCGTCGGGAACCAAGGCCGCCAGCTCGGCCAAGGCTAAACCGGCAAAACCCGCAGCGGCTAAAAAGCCCGCGGTGAAAACGGCAGCCGCTAAACCGGCTGCTAAGAAGGCAACCGCTGCGAAGCCGGCTGCGAAAAAAGCTGCTGCCCCCAAGGCTGCTGCTAAGAAAACTACTGCTGCCAAGCCTGCTGTGAAGAAGGCAACCGCCGCAAAACCCGCTGCTGCGGCTAAGAAGGCTACGGCCGCCAAGCCCGCTGCCGCCAAGAAAGCAACCGCTGCGAAGCCGGCTGCGAAGAAGGCCACGGCCGCTAAGCCCACCGCCAAGAAAGTTTCTGCCAAGAACTTTGCGGTAAAGAAAGCTACGGTGAGCAAAACCGTTGCCGCCAAGCCTGCTGCCAAAGCTGCACCGGCTAAGAAAACGGCTACTAAGGCCGCTGTAAAAAGCGATGCTGCCAAGAAGCCCGCTGTCAAGAAGGCTGCTGTGAAGCCGTCTGCCAAGAAGGCCACGGCCGCCAAGCCCGCCGCCAAGAAGGCCACGGCTGCCAAGCCCGCCGCCAAGAAAGCTACGGCTGCTAAGCCCGCCGCTGCCAAGAAGGCCACAGCTGCCAAGCCCGCCGCCAAGAAAGCTGCTGCTAAGCCTGCTGCTGCCAAGAAAGCTGCCGCTAAGCCCGCCGCCGCTAAGAAGGCGGTAGCCAAGCCCGCCGCTGCCAAGAAAGCTGCCGCCAAGCCGGCCGCTAAGAAGGCTGCGCCGAAGGCCGCTTCTTCATCGAAGGGGGCCCCCAGCAAGTCGGCGGCGGCGTCCGGGAAACCGGCCGCCGCCGCTAAAAAACCTGCGGTAGAAAAGCCGCCGGTTAAAGCAGCAGCCAAGAAAGCTGTTGCTCCGAAAAAGAAGTCACCTTTGAACGTTCCGGCCAGTAAACCGGATGCCAAAGGAATTACCAGCAAGTCAGCGGCGGCGTCCGGGAAACCGGTCGTCGCCGCTAACAAGCGCGAAACCGCAACACCGCCCGCAGCTAAGCCTGCTCCAGAAAAGGCGGTTCCGTCCAAACCTGCCGAGGCTTCCAAAGCTTCTGTCCAAAAGCCTGCTTCAGGCAAATCCGCTATGCCCAAGGCCACCGCGAACAAGCCTACAGCAGTTCCACCGTCCGAAAATCTCAGCCCTCAGCCCAAAACGCCAAAGCCAGAAAAGCCTGCTAAGCCAGGTTCTGCAAAAGCGGCCGTCCCGGGAGTTGCACAGGATGCCAGCGCGTTGCCCATTTCCGAAAGCGACGTTGCTGCGGTTGAAGTAGAAGCAGTTGCCGCCCCCGCCCCCCCGCGCCGACCCAAGCGGCGCCCGGATGCCACACGGCCAAAGAACGAGCACACGCCACGGCAATCGGCGGCCCTTCCCCGGATTGAGCGCCAGATACCCACCACAGCACTGGCTAAAGAAGCCGCCAAAGCGGCCAAAGAAGAGCACACCCCGCCCCCCCCGGTCAAAGCCCAGGAACAACTTCGCTACACCGAAGAGGAGTTGAAGGAATTCCGCGACCTGATCATGAAAAAGCTGGTTGCCGCCCGTCAGGAGCTGGAGTATCTTCAAGACCAAATCAGCCGAAGGGGCAGTTACAATGCCGACGAAAACGACAGCCGTTTCCGAAGCCTTGAAGATGGGGCCGGTACGCTGGAGCGCGAACAGCTTAACCAACACGCTGCTCGTCAGATAAGGTACATCGACCATCTGGAGAAAGCCCTGGTGCGCATCAAAAACGGCACCTACGGCATCTGCCGCGAAACCGGCAAGCTTATTGCCAAGGAGCGTCTTCGCATGGTCCCTCACGCCACGTTGAGCATTGAAGCCAAAAAGGCACAACAGTAAGTTCACTTGAAGGTAAAGGCCTGGATTCCGATCCTCCTCATTTTAGGAGTGCTGCTCCTTGACCAGGGACTCAAGTTCCACATCAAGACCAATTACATTCTGGAAACCGGGTCGTTGATTTTCGGCTCGGAGAAGTTTCGCATCCATTTTACCGAGAATGAAGGCATGGCCTTCGGCATTGAATTCGGCGGGCGAAACGGCAAGCTCTTTCTCTCGCTTTTCCGCATTATCGCCGTGTCCTTTATCGGCGCTTACCTTTGGATGCTGGTCAAAAAGAATGCCCCCGTCGGGCTGCTGATCAGCATCTCGTTGGTGTTTGCCGGTGCCATGGGCAACATTCTGGATTCCATTTTCTACGGAATCCTTTTTTCGCAAAGCTCTATCCACGGTCCGGTCGCCGAATTCCTCCCGGAGGCTGGCGGCTATGCACCGGTCTTCTATGGCAAAGTGGTGGACATGTTCTATTTCCCCATATGGCGTGGGCATTATCCGCCCTGGCTGTTCGATGGCCGGCCCTTCACGTTTTTCCAGCCGGTCTTTAATGTGGCGGATGCCGCCATCACCATTGGAGTGTTCAGCGTTTTGTTGTTTCAGCGCGAGCATTTTGCCGAATCCGAACGACCATTTTCGCGCGCAAACCCTGCGGCTGACCTTGCTGCCCCATCAGCGGCCAGCCCTTCCTCCCAACCTGCTGCATCCCCTGTTGCATCCCCTGCTGCCCATTCAACCGAGCCAGCTGAGCCATCCAAGCCAACCGACGCAGCCGAGGACAACCGATCCCCCCAGTAACCACAATGCCTGCATCAAACGCCGGATCCCTGACGCCTTCTGCCTTCCGGGACCAGCTGACCAAGGAGTTGGAATTTGACCTTCCAGACTTTCAGAAAGCCTACCGAAAGCAACGCACCCGAATTTTAGTAGGCGTCTCGCTGGCCGTGCTGGGTTTTACGCTGGGTCTGCTGTCTTTTTTCCCGGCGACCATGATAGGATTGATTTTTATATTATATTTAATTTATTTATTTTTATTTGGAAAAGCCCGCAGACGCCGACGCAGAGTGCGCAAAGACAGCGACCTCCGCCGGCTGTTGATCAAGGCAACAGTCCGCACGGCCGCATTGCCCTTTGAGTTTCAGACCCATCGCTACCTGCCTGCCTATGTGTTTCGCGAAAGCGAACTCTTCCCGTTCAAGGCAGACCAGTACCAGGCTGATGAGCTGGTTGACGTTCAGGCAGCCGGCAAATTCTCGTTCTCGCACATTCGCGCCGCAGAACACGTTGATGCCTTTGAACGGAGCAACCGCGATCAGAATTCGTTTGAGGGCTGGCTTTTCCGAATTTTTCCGCCGCGCCAGGCGCAACCCGGCGAAGTGACCCTTCCGGCGCATTACCGGGTTCGCATTACTCCTGACCAGGTCTGGATGGCCATCCCACAACCGGAGGCCCTCTACCAGCAGAAGCTGCTCAGCGTTGAACCCAACATGGATGCCTGCTACGCGCTGTACACCGCTATCCGCGAAGCCGCAGCGATGACCCGGTGAAGCGGCACTAGCCCGCTACCGGGCCTCGCTCTTCCTTTCCTGGAGAAGCACGGGTCGAAGGGCCTTTCGGCCAAGGGCAAGGTCAGAGTTGAATCACCAGCCGATGCGTGGCGCCGGAGTGCTGGCGCAACAGGTAAACCCCGGCCGGAAGCTGGCGGAGGTCGAGGCTGGTCTGGCCGGGAAGCAGCGTACCCTGCATCACCCCTTCGCCCAATAGATTCAGCAACACATAAGGACCGGGCTGCCCACCGCGCACGTGAACGATTCCAGAGGAAGGGTTCGGGTAAACCGCGCTAAACCCGCCCAGCGCATTTTGCTCCAACCCGGTGTAGCGGTTCAGCAGATTGTGCCGCCGGAAAAACGTCCAGACCTCCGCGTTGGCGCGGATGTCCTGGTTGGTGCAGCCCGCGCCGGGCAACGGGAATGACCCCGGCCAGGTGTGGCCGCCACCGTCCACGCGGTACAGCAACATCTCGCTCCAATCCCGGCAGGGGAAGTAGCGCTGTGCCTGAACCGTGCACCCTTCTGACTGCAGATCCGGGAAGTCGCTGACCACCGGAAGATCGGGGCACTCGTTGTGTGCGCGCCAGAACTCCACCACGTCTGCAATGGCCGTTGAAGTGAGGCTGCCTTCGTAGGGAACGGTCGAGTCAGCCGTACCGTGAATCTGCAATACCGGAACAACGCGCGATGGGTCGCAGGCGGTGAAGGTGTTGTCCGCCATAGAGCCCGTTACGGAAGCGATGGCCGCAATGCGGTCGGCTGCCTCGCAGGCCAGGCGGTAGCTCATGAAGCCCCCATTCGACATGCCGGTGCTGTAAATCCGGTTGGGATCGATGTTGTAGCGGGCGCTTATGCTGTCCAACAGGCCGAGCAGAAAAGCCACGTCATCCGCCGACCCCGGAGGAATAAAGCTGAACCCGCTGTTCCAGAAATTATCCACGGCATCGGGAATCACCACCAGAAAGCCCGCTGTATCCGCCACCAGGTTCAGTTGCGAGTAGATGACCTGCTCGGCGGCACTGGATCCCGCTCCATGCAGGTTCAGCACCAGCGGAACGGCCTCCAAGCCATCGTACGCGGCCGGTTCAAACACAATGAACGAGCGCTCGCGTCCATCAAACGGGAGCGTGTCAAATAGCAGGGTTCCGCGGGCCTGACCGACAACCCAAGGACTGAACAAAAGCCCTGCCCAGACCAGCACCCACCCTTTCTTTGTCTTCATTCCGCTAAACTTCATTCCGCTAAAGTAAGGGAAACCCCGTCTGCGCATAGCCCTGGCTGCGTTTACCCTTCGCCCTTCAACAGCATGAGCCCCCCGAACAGCATGTGAAAAACGCCGAAACCCAGCCCCCAGAAAATGAGCGTTTCCCTCGGCAAAAAGCAGCTGACCAGACCCAGGCCGATCTCGGCCAGCCCCAAATAGCGCAAAGCAGGCAGTGAATGCGTGGAGGCCTGCGTCAGACCCAGCCCGTAAAACAACAGCGTCAGCGGGGCCACCAAGCCAAAAAGTCCATACTTAAAGACCAGAATGCCGCCCCAGGCCGCCCCGGTCAGCACGGGAAGGCCAAAAGCCGTCAACATCTTCCAGGCCGCGTCGTCCCAGGCAGGCAGCCCCAAGCGGCGGGCCTTGCGCCGGTTAAAAAAGGCCATCGTGGCTGCCGCCAGCACGAGGAAAACCGCGGCAGCACTGCCTAAAACCCGGACATATTCCGGGGGAATGGCCTCCAGGTTGCCAAACAATTGATCGTAGTCAAAGCGCCCTTCGTACGAATAATCCAGGTACACCCACGCAAAAGCCACGGCAGCAAGCACGAGCAGGCCGGAAAACAACCAGGAAAGCCCACTCAACGCCCGGTAACGGGCTGATTCGGGAAGGGTAGAGAACGAAGCCATAGGGCGCTCAAGTTCTTAAAAATTGGGGGTTACTTCTAAAAACCCTTCAACTGACCACGAATAATAAACAGACCCCTAGCCTCTTCCCAAAAGGCTATTAAATAAGGCCTTAGCCTCGTATCTTGACCGGTCCCAGTAAAACCCTATTGGTTTCCAAACTGCCTTTTACATGAAAACAAAATCTCACCTTTCACTTTTTATAGCGCTTTTAGCCGGAATCCTGCCGCTGAAAGCCGATATCCTGTGGGTGACTACCACGGGTGACAGCGGCGCCGGCAGCCTTAGAGATGCCGTCTCAGCTGCGGCACCCGGCGACACCATCCGGGCCGACGCCAGCTTGGCGGCCACCAGCATTTTGCTCACAACGGGACCCATCTCAGTCAACAAAGACCTGTCCATCGTGGGCCTGGGCAGCAATTCCACCTCCATTTCGGTTGGCGCTAACTTCCGGATGTTCACCATTCAACCCGGTACAACGGTGCTGTTGCGCGGGTACACCCTGGCCCTTGGCCGCGCTAACGGCGCCGGCGATCTCGGCCGGGGGGGAGCCATCTTCAACAGCGGCGACCTGACCCTCACGGACGTGAAAATCCTGGGTTGTCTGGCCGCGGTCGAAGGGGGGGGCATCTACAGCAACGGCAGCCTCTCGGCCAATAAGTGCGTGCTCCGCAACTGCGGGTCGCCCAACGGCGGTGCCATCAGCATCGGAGCAGGTTCCCTTGACCTGTTTGAAACCAAACTGGAAGACAACGACGCGCAGAACGGCGGCGGCATCTGGTTCAATGGTACAGGCGGAACCTTCACGAGCGGTGCCATGACTCGCAACGAAGCGCTGGTCAACGGTGGTGGCGTTTACCTGGCTTCCAATGCCACGCTGAACATCACCCGCATGACCCTTGAAGACAACACCGCCGTTCTGGACGGGGGGGCTGTTTACCTGGCAGACGGTGTGGTGCAGGTAACCCGCACCCTCTACCACAGCAACAGTGCCGGGGCACGGGGAGGCGCGGTATTCGTCTCTAACGGCAGCGATGTCCAGAGCGAAAACACCAGCTACAGCGCAAACAGTGCCGGAACAACCGGTGGCGCGGTGCACATTCTGGGTGCTTTCCTGGCGCGCGCCAACACCTATACCCTCAACAGCGCTACCTCCGATGGTGGGGCTATTTTTCTCGACAACACCACGGCCCTTCGCCTGGTGGAAGGGAGCATCATCTATGGCAACACGGCCGCAGCCGTCAGCGATGACATCGCCTTTGCAAGCCGGCTGTTCAGCAGCTCCTACAACATATACGGCGTCGTGGATGACGGCCTTTTCGTACCCGGCACCGGCGATCAACTCGGTGTTGATCCCCTGCTGGACGTATTGGCCAACAACGGCGGAGAAACCCGTACGCACGCCCTGCTCTGCGGCTCGCCCGCCATTGATTCCGCCAATCCGGCCAGCCCGGTGGTGTTGGACCAGCGCGGACAGGCGCGCAACTTCAACGGTCGTTCGGACATCGGCGCTTTTGAAAGACAGTCGCTGTGTCTTGCTGACTGTGTCCTTGATTCGGTCACCGTGGATGCACAAGGTGCCTGCGACCCGGTTTCGAACACGTACACGCAGACCATTACGGTGTACACCAGCAATACCCCGGCAACCGGCACCCTGATCGTCAATGGTCAG
>Ga0172372_10005636_pt1 | contig 17378 bp, 3 predicted proteins | sample LakKiv5m_2_FD_114544 | JGI IMG/M metagenome (GOLD analysis project Ga0172372, IMG submission 114544) | Freshwater microbial communities from Kabuno Bay, South-Kivu, Congo - kab_092012_9.5m | ecosystem: Environmental > Aquatic > Freshwater > Lake | place: Democratic Republic of the Congo...
CTGGTTCGACCACCACACGTGCTGCTGCATCGGCTGCGAACCCACCGTCAGCGTCAACTGCTCATACAACTGGTAACCCGCATTCTTGGAGAAATAAGGCTCCTGCAGATCCGCCACATTGCCGGAATCCACATCCGTCGTCAGGATCAACGTCGCGTTATCCTTGTCAATCACACCGATGCCGGGGAACACCGCGCGACCGAAATCATTCTTCGCGAGGTCCGCCGCACGCTCCTTCACAAACTCAATCGTGCGACCAGCGATGCCGCCGTTCGTCGAGTTCTGGAAACTCTGGTCCACCGCAAAGGAAGACACAGCCGTGTGGCGCTTCCACCAGAAAGACACCTTCTTACCATTCAGACCATACAGAATGTAATCCAGCGCACCCTTCAGGTTCAACTGGATCAGCGTGCCCGACACAGTCGGGTTGTTAGACAGATTCAAACGGATGTACTGCGTGTTCAGGGCGGGCATCGTGGGCAAAGTCGGACAGAAGCGACGAAGCGAAACTTTGTTGGTTGTTGTGTCTTTTAACTTCTCTCATACCGTCACCACCACGCGACACTTGAAGACACTCACACGACACTCACACGACACTCCGCTCAACACTCACACGAAAGATCGCTCACGACCCTCAACCCTCGCCCGTTAACACTTCGTCGTCGTCGTCGTCGTCGCCGGCGCCGCGCGCCGGCGCCGCATCAATGCGCACACCCAGCGCCTCCAATTGAATCAACTCCGGCATCGCGACACCATACTGACGCGTCAACACCTCCAGCGCGCGCACCGAATCCTTGCAAATGTCAACAGGTCGCGCCGGCGACTGCAACTTAAACAAGGCGCGCAGAAACAGACGCAACAAGGAAGAGTCGACCGCAATGCACGTGCAGAGTGAAAACGCAGAAAAGTGCGGTCGGTGATCGATCATGTAGTCGCGCAACAGACCCAACGCTGTCGACGGCGCGCGCGTCAACACCGTCGTATCAATCAACAGACCAAAGTGCACCGTGCGCGCGGACCAGTCGAATGCGACGTCAAAGTCCGCCATGAACTGACGCACGTGACTCTCATCGATTTCGCCGAGGAAACAGACAGCAATCAAATCTGCATGGTGTTCGCGCGAGAATCGTCGCACGCGCCACGGTTTCGACGACATGCGGTGACGGCTATCAAATCATTTAATTACTACTATGATCAAAAGAGCGCACGCGCCGCAGCAGCGCAATAGATTCTCTCACATTAAGTTTGTGAGCGTATTTGTGATTCGTGTCTGATGTGGGAGGGCGAGGAAACGAATCCGCACGAGTATGTCGGTGTCGATGGCGCGTGGCCGGTGGGTAGCGCGACGGAAGCGGACGCGATTACGGGTGGTTATGCGACGCGTCAAGTGGGTCTGCTTGCGCGCAACACGGAGCACGCGGTGCATCCTGGACACGTTGTGTCTGCGACCAACATGGATGACGCTCACCTGCAGACGGATCCCATTTATGAAGAACGCATGCGGCGCGCCGCGTTTCTGCAGGCGCGCGCGATTACGGAAGCGTCGCAACAGTCGAACCCGCGCGGTTTACCCATGTCGGGCGTGGTCATGGAGGCGTTTCCGGGCGCGTCACCGGAGGCGTGGCGCGACACGACGTCGCCGTCAAACGGAATGCGTCTGCTGAATCCGCAGTGGGAACAGGTGCTGCGCTACGGATACCGAGGCGTGCGCCCCGACAATAACGCAGTTCTCGCGCAAGACTGGCAAGCACGCAGCCGCGACCACCTGCTCGTTGCACCATTGACCGCGCGCGACAACCTCATGTCGCTCGTCATGCGCGCGACATCCAGTCCCGCGCAAACATACAGTCCACACATGAAACCGCTCGGACGACGCGTTGCAGAACAACTGCAATCGCCCTACTTTGCTGAGAACCAAGTACTCGAACAAGAATACGTTTACGCCACCACGTCCGCGCGACGATGACCATCAAAAAAAAACGACACCGGTTCCGTCGTGTATGATGGTGTGTGTGTATCGTGTATGATGGTGTGTGTGTCGTGTGTGTCGTATGTTGAGTGTGTCGAGTGTGATACAAATCAAAAAAACAAACACCCCCCCCTTTCTTTTGCGCTCGTAGTTTTCCTTGTTGAAAACATGTCGAGTGTGAATGTGCTTTCGCTGTTTCAGAACAGTATTGCGAATATCGAGGTTGCGTGGTTTTCGCCCACTGGATGGCGTGTAACTACGGACTGCGAGTCGGTTCCTGCTGGTTCCTTGGTGCGCATTCGCGTGCTGAAGCGTTCCGTGTTGGGTTCGAATGCGGATTCGTTCAACGACGTGACGTCGGCGACGATGTATTTCGACAATGATCAGGGTACGCCGGAGAATGTGAATGCGTCGACGGACGATCTTGGTAATGTGGTTGCGTACGCTCACAATATTCAGAACTTTAACACGGATGGTACGGTGCGTCTGTCTGTGTATGTGGAGGTGTTGACTCCATCGGGTTCTGGTTCTGCGAATGTGCCATTGTTGCGCAAGGTGCGTGTGAGTACGCTGGCGTCGAGTTTTTACGGTGTTGCGTCGGTCGCGACTGCGTCGACGAATGTGTTGGAGGATCAGGAGACGGGTATTGGTTTGCCGGGTTTGACGGATGCGTCGGGCGCGGTGTCGTCGGCGTTTGGGTTGACGGGGTTGGTGACGGTGTGGCGTCAGGTCGTGGCGGCGGGCGCGGAGTACTTGTTTGACGTGCGTCAGGGATATCCGATCGCGCAGGCGCCGTTGCGTGTCTGGCATCCGATCGCGCACATCTTTGACAGTGATGAGGACGTCACGGTGCACGGTTTCCAGTCGCTGTCGGGCGGCGTGGTGCGTTGGGACAGTGATCCTGTGTCGATTGATGCAACAATTTATGATGGTTTGGCGGCGGACGTTGATTTGGATGGTGACAACACGACGCGTTTTTGCGTTGACAATGATAGTCCGACCGCGAACCAGCGTTCATTGAATGTGACGGTGTCAGCCGGTGTGGTGGCGGACTTGACGATGTTTGCGCGTCAGGTTACGTCGGAGCACACATTGTTTGGTGTGGCGGGTCCGACGGTGACGGGTGCGGGTCCTTCGTATGTGTTGACGGGCGATGTGTTGACGGTGGCGCCGTTGGGTCAGTATCGTGTGGTGCAGCGTTTGTCGAGTGGTACGGTGGTGCGCGAGAATGTGTCGCCGTCGACGTTTTTGGTGTTGAATGCGGCGTCGACGACGGCGCCGACGAGTGACGACGTGTGGGTGGGATCCATGTTTACGGTGCCCGCGCAGGACACGGTCAAGACGAATGACGTTGTGCATGTGGAGGCGGAGGTCACGTGCAACGGATCGTATGACCCTGCTTCGGTTTCGTCGCGCGTCTCCTTGTTGACGGCGCTGATCACGTACCGCACGGACGCAGCGCGCATGCAGACGGGCATTCGCGTGCCGCTTCGTCGCGTCGCGTCGACGAATGTGTGGCGCGGTTATGTGGAGATGGGTGACGAATTGTACCGTGCGAATTTGTCGACGGCGTGGTTGGGTGTCACGCTGCAGGACGAGGATGCGTGCGGCAACAAGTACTGGAAGGCGGTCCAGTGTGCGCAGATCAAGTATGTTGACGTGATTCAGCCGCAGTTGTTGGATGCGGAGGTGTGTTTGGTCGACAAGTCTTGTCAGATTCAGGATTTCAGTGGTACTTTTGCATCGCCGGTCGATGATGTCTTGTTGACGAGTGTCGTCTTGTCGGATGCGGCATGGGACGCGTTGACGGTGGGTTCCATTGTGTATCCGTATGACGCGGAAATTGGTTCGTGTTTGTACGATTCACCGTACACGGTGGTGTCGTGGGACCGCGCGGAGCGTACGGTGACGGTGGCGACGGCGTGGGAAAGTGTTCTGCGCGCGATCTGTTTGGAGGTGGGTCTCGCCAACAAGTTTTGCGGCTTGTGTGCGGGGACGCGTCAGCGCGTGGCGGTTCCGTTGGGATGCGTCGTTGACGTGGCTGGTGTGTCTGAGTTGTTTATCGTGGCGCACTGGAAGAAGAATGGCGTCGATTTTGTCGGCGACGAGACGCGCATGTTTGTGCGCACGGTGGCGACGGGATCGACCGACTTTGTGGACATTGCGATGGGTGCGCACTATGAGGCGTATGTGGACTTGTGTGCGTTGAACGACGCCGCCGTGTGCTTCACGGGTTTCACGCTGCACTTGCGTGTGGCGGAGCTGGTGGACGAGCTGTCGGACAAGGTGGTTGTCGTGTCCGACTACTGTCAGATCTGGGGAACGACCGAGTCGAGTTACGCGGTGTATCCGATCAACACGACGGATCCGTTGAACACCACGCTGCTGTACACGACGGTGGACAGTTTGGTGCACGCCAACGTGGCGGCGCCGTTCTGCAACGTGGAGACGGACGGTTTCAGCGCGGTGGGGTTCTACTGGCAGAATGTCGGATTCGCTGAGGTGCGCGTGACGGCGTCGTCGATCGGTCCGCTGCGTCGTTTCACGTTCCAGGCGCTGGCGACCAGCGGAAGCGCGGTCTTGACAAGTGTCGTGCTGAGTGCGCAGGGTTGGGCTGCGTTGGCGAAGGGCGTTGAGGTCAACTGCGCGAGCGCATTTGTGGGCGACGCGTTTGTCGACTCGTTTGACGCGGTGGCGCGCACGATTACGCTCAAGCAGGAGGCAACGTCAACGTTGACGTCGCTGACGACGTTCTACGCGTCGTTGCCTGTGTGCACAATGCCGGAGAACATGCAAGTCTTCGTGCGCGTGGAGTCGTTTAACGACGGTCAGGCGACTTTGAACTACATTCCGAAGAAGCCGTATTGGCGTCAGATGATGTTTGTGCGTGTGAATGATTCCAACGGTGACGTGGATCTGGATGCGTCGTATTGGTTTGAGCCGTACAATTTGACAGAGTTCCAGGATGCGCACGACAACCCTGTGTTGACAAACAGTCTGGGTCGTACGCGCTTCGGTGCAGTGTTCCGTGTGGTGGACCGCACGTGCAACTATGCGCAGACGACGAACATCGTGAGCAAGATCAAGAATGACCCGTATGCGAGTTATGCGGTGAGTCATGCGGGTCAGAGCAATGTGGGTGGTTTCTGGCTTCTGGACGACACGACGGACGCGACGGTGAATGATGAGTGTTGTGCGCGTTGGGCGTATGTGACGGCGGGGTCGACGCCGACGAATGCGCCGATTCTGAAGGAGGCGTTGGATAATACGAATGCCGCGGTGTTGGTGCACGTTCCGATCGATGCGATGGAGGATGCTGAGAGCGGCGTGCTTCAGTCGGGAGCGTCGTTCCAGGCGACTGTGATTTCATCCAACAGTGTGCAGACGACGTTGACGTTGACTGCGCTTAATTCAACGATCGCGCGGCCGTTGTCGTCAGCGGTGACGTGCGACAGTTCGTGCGCGCACGTGAATCGTGCGGCGGCGTTGGTGTATGGTAATGGTGCGTACGCGTTTACGGTGTCCACCAACTCGACGGAGACGTTGACCAATGTGATTGCGGATTGGGACGTGTTTGTGGTGGGAATGGGTATTTCAGGTGTGGGTATTCCTGCTTTGACCACGGTGGAATCGTTTGATCAGTCTGCAGGTGAGATTGTCATGTCGGCGGCGGCGACGACAGTGTCGACGTCGGTGTCGGTGTCGGTCACGATTTCGCCGGCGTTGATTCAGATCGGCAAGTTGTTGGTGCGCGGTGCGGGTCAGGTTGTCGGCGGCTGGGCGGGTCCGAACAGTCAGATTCCGGCGGTGGGTCTGTATGGCGCGTCGGGCGTGTCGATCGAGTACTTGGTGGTCGAGAGCGCGGCGGGCGCGGGTCTTGCAATCGAGGGCGGCGCCGGCGTGTCTGTGAATAAGGCGCACGTCACCAGCACTGGTTTCCCGCTGTTGATCAGCGAGGGCGTGACGCCGTCATCGATCAATGTGATTGACGAGTTGTACGTTGCGCGCACGTCGGATTCGACGTACATCAGTGCGCCCTACATTAATGGTGCGGCGTACACGGTCGGTACGACCAATGCGTCAGCGAGTAATGTCGACGTGCCCGCACATGTCGCCTTGACTCATGCGGGTGCGTGTTCGTTGACGCCGTTCAATTGCACCGATTTGTTGCATCCGTACCGTCTGGTCAACACGGTGGTCAATGACGACATCACCTCCGACACCACGTGGTACGGTATCGTGCAGGTCAACTGCGAGTGCATCGTGCATGCGGGCGTGACGTTGACCATTGAGCCGGGCACTGAGGTGCGTTTCGCGCAGGTCGACACCGCGATCGGTCGTCGCCCGTGCTCGTTGGTCATTGCGCCGGGCGCGGCCTTCATCGTGAACAATTCTGACGCCACGGACGCGCCGGTGTGCTTCGTCCCGTCGCCGCAGTTCGGAACGTATCCGAACGACTCGGGACTGTGGGGCGGACTCATCATCGTCGGCGGCGGCAATGCGTACCGCGGATCACCGTCGGCGACGTTCCAGGACGTTCCCACGCTGTTCAACACGGTCTACTACGACGGTTTCCACATCCTGATGACCAAGACTGACGGACAATTGGCGGGCGCGCCGCTTGGTGGCGTCGCACCGTGGTCGGTGACGATGAGCATGAAGGCGCTCAACGGCGGCGATCTCACCAATGCCGCCTTCGCTCCGCTGACGACATGCGCCGTCAGCGGCGTCAGCGACTTCCGCAGCATCGCGCGCGACGCATCAGCTCTGACGCTTCAAGTGCAGGACCTGATCGCACTCATGTTTAACGGACTGGACACGCAGCAGGAACTGATGGCGCGCTGCACATACGTCGACGTGGAGGGTGCGCTCTCCTTGGAGAATGTTGTTGAGTCTGGCGTCGTCTCCAATCTTCCGTACGCGCCGCTGGTGATCGATCCTGAGACTGAGGCGAGCGCGGGCGTGTGCCCGCCTTTGATCACGCTGTACGTGTGCGAGAACGAGTGCGAGTTGACGTTGCTGCCGCTCGGCGACAACTCTTCGGGTGTGTACCAGAACAGTTTGTTGCTGTGCAGCAAGTACGTCATCGACGTGAACATGTGTGCATGGTTCACACAGTCGCGTTATCCTGTCGCACTGGGTGCGCTCAATAATCCGATCGATTTGGATCCGGCGACAATGAGTGCGCGCCTCATTGCGTATGACGAAGTGACAGGGTTGCCGGTTTCGTCCACGACGCTGACGACGGAGCTGACGGCGTCGAATGTGGAGCAGTCGCCTTTGCGTGCGGATTCTATCCGTTTGACGTTCAATCTGCCGTCGTGGCTGCCGACATTTACGAGCTACCGTCTGCAGATGACGTTCAGGGAAACGATCGATCTGACCGTTTTCGCAAACATTGACGTGTTGCGTTTCATTCACATTGCGCGCGGAAGTGGGGCGTCGGATGGAACGTGCAATCTCGATGCGCCTTATGAGATTTCGCTCTCTTTGGATGAACCGAATTGGTTGACCAATTACTTGGTGCAAAAGGTGGATTGCACGGAGCAGTCGCCGGCGCCGACGCAGATCTACGTGCGCGTTTTGCGGTCGAATCTGACCGCCGACAACTGCGACTATGAGTTGTTGGACGCGACATTGACGCACGTTCGTTGTGGAGAGGAAGTGTCCTGGACGTCGCTTGTTCCGACGTATGACAGTGAAACTACATTCTACACGGTGTGCTTCACTGGTATCGATCTGACCGACGGCTATTATAAGGTGACGTTCAATCTGATCAACCCTTCGTACGCATTGACGTATAATGAATCATGTCAAGTCGTTGAAACGACGACCACTGCTGAAGCATTGACTTGTTGGCAGGACAATCTGATTTGCGTGACCGCGTATGCGATGGATGTGGGTGCGACGACGTGTTTGCGCAATTTCCAGTGTTACGATCAAGATGTTTTGGTGAATGTGCCGACATACTGCTTGGGTGATTTGACGCTGCCGGACGGTTGCGCCCAGTTGTTCTCACCGACGTTCCAAGATGCAGCTGGCGGATTTGTCCCGTACACCCCCGCGTATTACAGTGTGATCAGCACCGTCATTTATCCGGGCAACGTTTGGATGGAGTCGGAGGATGGAGAGTACCGTGTGAACGTGATTGTGACGCGCCGCGCGTCGACGTCGCCGAGTACGCGCTACTTGTTGACGGTGCGTCCGTGGGTAAATCTGATCTTCATCAATAATAACGGCTGGCAATCGTTGGGTGACTGCGGTAACCCACTTGTCGACTTGTCGTGCATCCGTTGGCGTCTGTTGATCGACGTGGACGCGTACCCTGCGTCGTTCACGATCACGGCGACGGCGTCATCTGGGTCGAACACGCTGACGATCAATAGTGGCTACCCGTTGCCAGTGTCGTCACAGAACCCGCCGCTGCCGGGCGGCGTAGTCGACTCGATCGACAACCGATACTTTGTCGCAGGCAATGGTGTCGTCAACACGTATCCGATTGCATTGGATCACGCCGTGTCAGTCACGGGCTACACGTCGCCGAATGTGACGATCAGCGGCGTGACGACAAGTGAACTGTCGGCGTCGCCGCTGTTGTTGTATCACGCGAGACAGATCCCGACAAATCGGGATGCGGAGTGTTTCGTTCCCATCGTTGTGTCGGAGAACCACGGGTTTATCGAGACGGTGGGCACACTGTCGGTGTCGCTCTTTTCGCCGCCGTATGCGGTGAAGCAGAATGTTGAGGCGAAGGAGGGTGAGTCATGCCTGCCTCCGTGGTTGACGTTCCGCGATGCGGCGGGTGAGCACGTCGACGCGAGCAACGGTTACAATGAGCTGGAGGTTAATGGATCGTGCATCACGCCCGAGTCGACGCTGTTCGTGTTTGAGGACACGGCGGACCAGTACGACATTATTGGTTTCTTGAAGTTGTCGTGCGGTCAGGGTCCGTACACGATCTGTTTGGTCGAGTCGGACCAGGACAGTGCAGCGAATGTGCTGCGTCTGGTCGACGGTCCGTACACGAATGAAGTGCCGATCGGCATCGAGCTCGCCACGAACCCGTTCCCGTCGAACCGCAACAAGTGCGCGTGCATCGATTTGATCGTGCAGGACGCGTGCTGCGACACATTCACGTACCGCATCTTTGTCGTCTTCGTTCCGCTCTTGACGGCGGTGGTGAAGGTGTGCAACAACAACGAAGAGTCGCTGGCTGTTCTGCAAAGTTCTGAAAATAGGACAGAGCTGGATTGGTTGCAGGTGTGCTGCGATGAAAACGTCGTCGACTACAGTTTCAAGTACCAGGTGAATGGTGAGATTTTGATGGCGCTGTCGGACGCGTCGGACGAGTGCTATGCGGGCGTTGCTGCGGTCGTTCCGTTGGTGTCGGCGGTGGAGCGCACGGTGACCTACTGCAACAATGGTACGACGACCAGCTGGAGTCCGACGATCGGTTCCGACGTGTCACACATTGTGAGATCGGGTATCGATATTTCCTTCTTTGTGCACTCGCAGGCGCAGTGCAATGCGACGGCGGCGTTTGTGGCGACGGCGGCGGACGTGGTCGATGAGCGCGTGACAGCCGGACGTTGGTGGTCGTGGTGCTACCAGTACGTTGATGGTAGCAAGGAGATCGTGTCCAATGGTCTGTACACGACGGATACGACGCGCTACTTGTCCGACGTGTGGACGGTGTCTTTCGACACGAGCGTCATTTGCGCATCGTTGTGCACGGAAGAGACGTTTGTGTCGAACACGCTCTTGTACACGTTTACGATCGGACCCGTGGATGCGCCGCTGCGCAAGATCACGTTCGATGTCGGCGCCTACATTCTGCATGCGCGCGAATACATTAACAAGTTGCAGCTGGGTGTCGCGGATGACTGCGCCAGCACAGAGGCGTTGCCGACGCCGAGTGCAAATTATCCCGTGTACGACGTGCGCGACGCTGCATCCAACACGTGTGCGGTCATTGCGGACAGCGTTTTGAACAACTGTGGATCCAATGAGTGCTACCACGGATTGCGCATCTTGTTCTTCAAGGAGCTGACAATTTCGGTCGAGAACTTTGACTGGCGCGAGTACTGCTGTGTGGGATTCGAGAATGCTGATTCGTTGAAGCGCATCATGTCGCGCGCGGAGGCGTACATGTATTTGGGTCGCTGCGTGACGTTCAGTGGCGGGTTCTCGAACTTGTTTGCGTCGCTGGATGTGTACGAGACCAACTATGTGCAGGGTTGTGGCGAGGGATGGTTTGATGTGGCGGAGAATGAGAGCAAGATCCAGGCGTATGAGACGCAGGTTGTGTACTCGGAGTCGTACCCGTGTGGTTCAGAGCGCCCGGCGTTGCCGACGGAGGGTGTGTCGTGCGACATTGCGTTGTGCACTTCAGACGACGCAGTGAACATTGTGGTTCCGACGATGCCGGTCGCGCCGACGTATGCGGGCGCCACCTTCAGGGTCGGTGTCGGAGAGCCTTATGACATTGCAACGGTGATGAATTTTGTCGCGAATGGTGACCGCATCGTGCTGGCAGAACAATCGTTCACGTTGGGGGCCGCGTTGGTCGTCGACAAATCTGTCGAGATTACTGCGGATGGTCCCAATGCACTTATCACGTATAGTAACATCGGATCTGTGATCAATATCAGGGCGGACAATGTCTACATTCACGGGTTCGTAATCCGTAATGATACTAGCTTGACTGATCCAGGTGGCATCTCATGCTGCATCAACGCCGACACCATGAGTCGCACATCCTATGGTGGTAACACGAACATTCGCATTGAGAACATGTTGTTTAGAAGTCCCAAGAATTGTATTTTCTTGTCGGGTACGAACATGATCGTGACCAATTGTACCTTTACTCTGAATCTCGATTACCGTATCTTGGATACGACGATCCGTTCAATCTTCCTTTCGGGCTTGGAGGGTTCCTCGTTTATCACGAACAACAGTTTTACGACACAGTCGAACAAAAAGCGTCATATCTCCATTTTCGCAAACACGCGTGCAGATGGTATTCCACCTGTCTGGGAGTCTGGATACAAGGGAAGTTTGGTTGTGTCAAACAACACATTGGTCTCTGGTGGCGCTGTCGCGCACGCTTACATGACGTTGGAGAGTATCACGCATCAGTCGGGACCGCAAGCGACGATTGCACCAAATGGTGAGTTCAATCTGTTCATCACGGACAACGTTTGGAACAATGTCAACTATAACTCATCACCTGTCCTGGTGTATGGTAACGACACGTATTCACCGATGGACTTTTTCGGATTGATCTTGTTGCGGAACAATGCGTTCGGTGAGCGTGACAGCAGCACACAGGAGAAGGGTGGCATCTTTTTCACGCGCGTGTCGACTGGATCATTCCCGTTGGGTTCCAATCAGATTTACGTCGCCAACAATACGTTGCCGGCGGTTCCGCTCGGTGTTGGTTATTCAAGTGTCATGTTGAACGGAGATATCATTGCGGTTCGAGAGAATGCTTACTACGATGCACCGAACCCCTTGTACCTGGGCACGACGTCGTCTTTGTACAATGTCAAGCGTCTCGAACGCCTGCCCGGTAAGAACTTTGTCTTGTACACGCGCGCGTGCTACAAGGACGTTTCAGACGCGCGTCGTTTGAAGATGGTTCTTCCGGGCGCGGGATATGATTCCCGTGTGCCTGACTACTACAGTGCAATGTCTGGTTCCGGTCAAGTGTACGAGAATGTGCAGACGGGCGTGACGGATGCATGGGCGGGTCAGTTCAGCGTGTCGTCGACGATGTTGCCGTCTGGTTCGTGCGAGAACGTGATGAACGTCATGAACGCCATGAAGAATGTGATCCACGTGGCGCAGGTGAACCCTTGCAACCCGCAGCAGGATACGTACACGGGCTGTGTTCTGAACCTGTACAGCTTCGACTGGTCGGACCGTCTGTCGCAGTGCATTTTCCCGTTTGTCATGTCGCAGTCGGAAGATGGGAACGACAAGTCGATTTTCAGCGTCAGTCCTCGCATCGGTTGGGGTCTGTGTCCGCCCATCACGACGGCGGTGGGCAGCGCTTACAACCCGCTGCTGTTGAAGCTGGGCGCTTGTGCGGAAGGCGATGAGCCCACATGCGAAGGTTCGTATAGCGTGACAGAGTGCAGCGGTACCGTGTCCATTGATACATTTGTTGTTTACAACTTCTGCGGCGCGATCACCGAAAACGCTCTGATTTCTATCGGAACTGATTGCGCGAGCGCGTGCCCTGCTGCAGTTGATGCACTGGTTGCGTCGCTGCCGAACGGTGGCTGGAAGACGGGTTCACAATTCGCGTTGTCGAAAGAACTGTTTGACGTCAGACTGTGTCGTCTGCAGCTGCCGTGCTTTGATGGTCGCACGATCGATTATTTCGCGTGGGACCCAGAAGTGTGGAATTTGGAGGCAGAGTGCAACAATTTGAAGAAGTTGACGGATGCGTGCTGGTTCGCGCAGAACATGCAGCTGGCGCCTTACTACGTGGCGCCGTGCACCGATTTCGCCAATGTGTGTCGTATTTGCGAGGTGGGGTCATTCGTCGCGCAGGCGGCGTCGGCGGGCGATACGGTTGTGTACACGCTGTCGGTTCCGTCTGATTGCGTGGCGGGCGTGTTTGTGTCGTCCTGCAGTGTGGACGCCGAGTCGGGCGTCTCGACGTGGTTTATCCCGTACGGAACCAAGGTCACATCAGTGTCGTACAATGCAGAGACGTTGCGTTACGCGGTGTCACTGAGTGCGGGACTTCTGATCAATCTTCCGAATGACGCAAACGTTTCGATCGCGTACTACGGTCTCGCGACGACGACGACGATGGCGGTCTCGTTCACTGTGTCTGCGGCGTTGGCGGGCGCGCTGCAGTTGACCGCGCAGAGCGCGCTGCCGTCGGACGTGCATGTCGGTTCGCGTCTGTTTCATGCGTCGCTCAAGCCGGGTACGGTGGTGGCGTCGATCAGCGGTCTGGTGCTGACGCTGAGTCAGCCGCTGACGACGGCGGTCTCGGACGGCGCTTCGTTGACGTATAGCAATGCAACGACGGAGGAGAACCCGCTGTTGTTGAGTTCCTTGTATGCGTGCGACTCGCCGTCATTGGCGCCCTTGTTCCCGATGTTCAAGTTGTACGACTACTGCTACGTTGAAGTCACGAGCTGCAACCGTGACTTGTTGTGTCAGGTGCTGCAGACGGACATTAACTTGTGTGACGACGACTCGCAGTCGGACATCATCGCCAACTTTTTCAACGGTCACGATTTGTTGGGCGGTTCCTTGTCGGGCGTGCAGATCGTCAAGGTCGAGAACGGCATTGTGTACGGTCGCGCGCTGCCCGGCGCCGCCAAGAACATGGTGCACTGCATCAAGCTCTGCATGAAGTGCGTGACGGGCGACGTGACGGGTAACTGGAACGTATCGTGCGGCGAAAACCGTCGCCTCAGCACGTATGACGATTGCATCGTCGCATATGATGGAACGGAGCTTGATGCAGCGGATCAGTGCTGGACGACGCTGACTCAGACCCAGAGGGTGTGTGGTGAGGGCAGTTCTGCCGACTTTTGCGTCATGTATCCGGAGCTGAGTGTGAATCTGCACAGTAGCTTCGATTGCAGCGGCGACGCGTTGAGTCAGCGCATCAGTGTGAACCAGTTGTTTGTGCAGCGCAATGCAAATGTGGATGCGCAGTACAATGTGGTCAACTATGACGTGATTGAGCCGCACCGCTTGTCGTTGACGGTGTTGGCGACCGATTTTACGCCGGCGTCGTTTACGATCGGTGGCGAGAACGCCACGCGCATGTTGGGATACTTGAGCAACAATGGACCGAGTAATCCGAGCACGGTGGAGTTGATTGTGCAGAATGCGCAGTGGCTGGGTGGCGAGGAGCGTTCGTTGCTGGCGAATGTGGCGACGTCGACGACGTTCCAGGCCACGTTTGTGACGGGTTCGTTCCAGATCACGCTGAATGCGGGCGACGTGTACCCCGGTGTGACGGTGACGGGCGCCTCTTACCTGCAGTCGAACACGACGGTGGTGTCGGTGTCGGGCGCGACGGTGACGCTGTCGAAGCCGACGATTGCGGCCGGCGCCAATGTGACGCTGACGATCGCCTCCACGCTGCTTATTGTCACGTCGCCGGCGACGGTCGTGACGTCGGGCGCACTGCTGTGGGCGCCTGGCTACCTGTCCGCCAACACGACGGTCACGCAGGTGAACGGTCATGTTCTGCAGCTGTCGCTGCCCGCCCTGCAGAATGCGACCGGGCTTCGCATTGTGATCGCCGCCCAGATGGTGATCGAGCTAGAGACGGCGAATGCGCAGCCGATCGCGCCGGTCGCGTTCCAGGCGTCGCAGCCGCTCGCGGCGGCGACCTATCTGCAACTCGCGTCGGTGTCCGACGAGTCCAGGTTGAACGCGGGCATGAGCATCAGCGGTGGCGGACTGCCCGCCAGCGCCACGATCGCGAGTGTGGACACGGTCAACCACTATGTGTATGTGAACACGACGTTCGCACAAGGAAATCTTCCAATCGCGCCGGCGGGCACCGTGTACAGTGCGCAGCCGACAGTGACCAGTGTGCGCTTCATGGACTCGATCGCGGTGGGATCTGATTACCTGCTGCCGTCGGAGGCGCCGTCGCGTCTGCTCAACGCGACCTGGTTGTCGATCGACGGCGCCGTGGACCCGCAGGGCGATTGCGACGCGGAGACGCAGCCCGTGCTGGACAATGACATTGTCGCCGCCGGCAGCATTGAGATCGACTCGGCGTTCCCCGTGCGCGGCGGACTCGTCAACAACAAGATCTTCAACGCCATCAGCGACAGTGCGTCTGACTTTAACAAGATCAGCATTCATCGCGCGTTGCGTGTGGTGCTGAAGGACGAGCCGGAGGCAAAGTCGCAGTCTGAGTTTGGTGACAATGAGGTGTTTGGTAGCGCCCGCAGCGTGATTGCGCCCGCCGGATCACCGTGGTACGGTCTGACGATCCACAGTTTCACATGGAGTTCTGCATCCGTCGGTTACTACCTCACCGTGACAGTCTATGGTGCGATTCGCTCACCGACTGGTTCCGACGACGCCATCGTTGTCGAGCCCGGCACCGTGGACACGCCGTCTGGCTACGAGCTGCACTCGGTCACGCCGGAGAGTGAAAGCGACAAGCCGACGACGATCCGCGTCACGATCAACGGTGTCAACTACCTCGCTCTGATCGTGTCCGGCGGCGTGCTTGCACACACGCCGCAGGTCGAAAACTGCAGCTTGCTCGACTTGAAGCTGCTTCTCTTCAACTGCAGCGATTCGGAGAACAATTTCATGCAGGACTTCCCGTCACCATTGAATGAATCTGAACCGACCGCAATCGCATTCGGTGTGCGCAACACGATTGTGTCGCACGCAGACATGGCGGGTCACGAGTGTCTGCCTTACGCCGTGACGCTCGCATGCGACCTGGTGACATGCAACGACGATGCTAACTTTGCAGAGTTCTCGTCGTACCAGGTGCGCGACGCGACCGGAACCGGGTTCCAGCGTCAGGATTTGTACAATGAGCCCACGAGTGCGAGCCGCGCATTCTTCTATGTGTTTGCGACCGTGTATCAGAACTGCGTGATTCCTTCCGCCGTCGTGGCGGCTCCAGAGTTTTTCTACGACGTGGACCGTCTGGGTGCGCAGCAGAGTTTCCTGCGCGCGGACCCCGCCCCGTGCGCGCCGCAGGAGTACTTGTTGTTGATCACGAGCCCCGGTGACGGAAATGTGTACGTGAGCAAGCTTTTGCGCAACACATTCGCCAACAGTGCATCGATGCGTCTGGCGGTGTTCCGTCCGTCGAACGGTGGATTGAGTGTGGTGCGCAGTGCGGAGTTGGTCGTGCGCGTGTCGCTGGGTGCAAGCAGTGGTGTCGGTGACGATTGGGCGCAGCCGCGCAGTCGTGCACCGAGTGCGCGCGAGATTCTGGCGGCTGAGCGCGCAGAGACGTTCGCCATGAGTGAGTTGGACCGCGCGCGCACTGTGCTCGCGACGACGCCGCAGTGGATCGAGACGGATCGTACGATCATGCTGGCGGCGCGCGGCGGTGCGCGTCGCGTGACAAAGGAGCGCGTTCCGAACCCCGCCTTTGATGAGGCGCAGGTGCGCGTCGAGCGCGCGACGATTGCATTGACGCAGGCGCAGGCGAATGTGCGCAGCGTGTCAAAGAAGGAGGATGTGCGTCGCGTTGCGCGCAATGGTGCGGGTCTGGACTGGACGGAGTGCGTGTATTTCTACATGCCGCGCACCGAGTTTGCGACGACCGAGTTGTTCTACAAGCAGATGAACAATGTGTTGCGCAATTTGCCGATGGTCAATCCTGACAAGGTGGACACGTACGTGAGTGGCGTGGCGATCACGGCGTCTGATTTGTTGTGTTACAAGATCAGTTTGCGTATCAACGACGGACCGGAACTGCCTGCGATTCCGTTGACGCAGTGTGTGTTGACGGCGCCGGACGCGGAGGCGTGGGACGCGCGCATCTTCCCGCACACGGTCGAGCAGGTGCACGTCAGCGGCGCAACGACGCGCGCGCTGGACATGGCGCTCGTGCTGCAGTCGCACATTAACACGTCGACGCTGTTCTACGACGTGACCAACACGGTGCAGGGTCACGTGGTCGAAGACACGACGCAGACGTACACGTCGGTGTACGGTGGATCGGTGATCGGTTGCCCGAACCTGAAGACGCACACGGTGTGCAACTACAACGCCGACATGTTCGGCGGCATTTGGCGCTCATTCTCCGATGCGGGCGCCGCGTACGAGTCGCTGCAGATCGCAGACTTGCTGCCGCAGGACGCCAGTTTGTTGACGAACCAGCTGCAGCGTCTCAAGTACTGGATCACGCAGGAGTGCATCTTGAAGGAGAACGGTACCTACGTGCAGTTCGAGGACGCGACCGCCACGCCGCAGTACGCGCTCGACTTGCTCAAGTTGCTGTACAAGTTCGGCGCGTTCAACTACGTTCCGCTGTACTCCAACTACACGGGCGTCGCAACCAACTCGCCCTAAAGATGATCATGATTGATGTGCATAAAAAAAAACGAACAGACAGACATTCGCTTCAATTGTTTCGACTCACGTGCATTGCGAGCGTGATACCGACGACGGTGATCGACACTTGGATCGAGACCATGGCTGCAAACGCGATCCAGTGATTCAGTTCGCGCAACGCGTCTGCGCGCTCGCACGCGCGCTCGGACGCGCGCGTCAACTTGTCCACCTCCGTGCGCACCATGTCGTGCACGAAATCAGCCGTGATGTAGGACGGAAACGGACGCGCGCCCGTCAATAGATCGTCGTCGTCTTCGTCGTCGTCACTCGCCAGCGCGTCGTCGTGCACGCACTCATCCTCCTCTTCCTCTTCCTCTTCCTC
>Ga0172372_10005637_pt1 | contig 17377 bp, 17 predicted proteins | sample LakKiv5m_2_FD_114544 | JGI IMG/M metagenome (GOLD analysis project Ga0172372, IMG submission 114544) | Freshwater microbial communities from Kabuno Bay, South-Kivu, Congo - kab_092012_9.5m | ecosystem: Environmental > Aquatic > Freshwater > Lake | place: Democratic Republic of the Congo...
AAATGAAGCTGTATACCTATACAGCTGAGGCTTTTTGAAGATTTTTAGCCAAAAAGATAAAGCTTAATTTATAAATACCTAAATGGTTCATTTATTAGTTGAAATGGTATAACATCCTTAATAATTTACCACAATCCCGTGCCGATCCGAGTATCGCCTTTGCCAGTCATTTTGAATATATTGCCAAGACTATGAGCCATCGGATCGTATCTTTCTTCGTCGGCAACTGGCGGGGCCATATCGGCAGTTTGAAGAGTGCCAATGATAGTTTGTCTGCAAAAATAGTGACCCATCCAAAAAACAGTGTTGTAGTCATTTAAATTCTTTTTTATCTCGGCGACATTATTCCAATTAATATCTTTCAGTTCTTTTTTATATCTTTTACGAATTTTATTGTAGTCTGGATTTGATGAGGCGATATCGGGGTCGCGCTTCCAAGTATAAAAAGATTGATAAATTGCCCCACCAAATTGCGTGCCAAGTCCAGATTCGCATCCATGAATCCAGCCTAAACGAAAACCCGGAGAGCCTTCTTTTGGAATGTTTTTAAATATCCAGCCCATCGGCTTATACCAGTATTTAGTGCAAGCGCACGAATTAAATAAAATCAATAAACAAATTAGTTTTTTTAGGTTTGTTAAAGTTGATTTATTGACCATAATATGAGCCAGAATAACCTTGACCAAAAAATTGCCCTACTGAGCCACCTGCCCAAAATGGATTACTTGAGAATGCAGAGCCAGTTGTGCCACCACCACCTTTTTGTAAAACATCGAAAATTCCATCAATTCCATTGCCTGGAGTTGTTAGGCTTTGACTAAATACCCCGCCATCAAATAAACCATCGCCAACGGTATTGTAATTTTGAGCCATCATGGTTGGATCATAATAATTTAAATAATTATCCGCTGAATTATGAACATTCGATATCGCATGCATAAAGCAAAAAGACTGACCGCGGGAATGTCCAAAGCGATATTCGGAGTTGCCAATCATTTTTGGATCAAAGCGAAAACCTTTGTATTTAGTGCGATATAGTGGGTTACCGCGTGCATAAACAATATTTTCACAACCATCTCTGAAGCCTTTTTGAAAAGTTGGTGTTCCAGGGGGAATTTTGATATTCATCATTGAAAAAAAAGGTGTACCAGAATCTTTAATCCATTGGCATGAGGCGCTTGTAATTATTAGAAAAATTATCAAAAAAATTTTTTTCATTAACGAAAACCTTTCATGATTGAGCCCCAAATCGAAGATTTTTGTCTGATATAAGTTGAGCGAAAACAATACCAAAATGCTAAATCCCATGCGTCGCGATAATCTGATGAATTGGCGATTAAGTAACCATCAATTTTATTGTTACGATAAAACATTTTATAAAAAGTATTTGATCCACCCGAAATTCCGGTCTCGCAACCATCTTGCCATCCAAGGCGATATTCACCTGTTGTGTCATCGAGTTCTTGTTTAACGTCGCGATCTGCTAGAGCTGGTAAAGATTTTTGCATTTTACTTGAACAATTTGGCAATGTAAGAAGGAGTATCAAGAAAATAATGGATTCTTTAAAAAATATTTTATTCATTTTGAAAGTGGCGCATGTTGCATTGAATTGAAGCTGGTAAACGTGGAAGCATGAGCAACGCATGAAAAAAAGGCCATACGCCAACCAGTTTGAAAAACTGAATCATGTTGATATACTCCAGTGCCATAGTGTGAACCAGAATCTTGTTGATAAACAAAAGCATTGGCAAAGGAACGATTGGCGAGGGCAGATTTACAACCAGCATACCAACCCGCTTTAAATTCTGGAGGACCGTCTGGCACTCGTAAATCCATAGTGATTGGCTGATAAAAGCCAAAATTATCTGGCATCCGGCACGAAAAGCTCATTACCAAAATTATGAAAACAAATAGTATTTTTATATGATAAGAAGTTTTTGAAATCATTTTACGGCACATCCCAATCAACGATATAAGTGCATTGTTCAATTCCGTCGAACCAACCAGTTGTATAATCTGAAGTTTTTTTCATTCTTTTAAAGTTGATTCTGGTTTCTAAATCTGACCCCAAACCTTTTGTAACGGCGCGCCAAGCTGAACTACATCCATCTTTAAAGCCTTTGCCATATTCGGTTTTGGTAGATGGAAAATTTTTAACACCCGTAAGTGGTCGTGGTTTAACTCCCCAGTTCCAATCATTCGGCATTGACTCGTAGAGTAGGCATGATGAGCAGAATAATATTAGAACAAAAATCGGTATTTTTATTAATTTTAAATACATTGATTAAGTGAGAATTTTATATCGCTAAGGTAATAATAATTACGAACAAACACTAATTTTCTATAGATAAAATGCAAAAAAAATAGAGATTTTCGATTTATTATTTTTTTAAATATTTTAAATATAATAAGCGGTAATCAAAAAATTAAACGAAATTTATAAAAATTAAAATGTTGTGGCTTAAAGATAGACAAATCATTGAAATTTCAGGAGTTGATCGAACTGAATTTTTGCAAAGTTTAATTACTAACGATATTAAATTATTGGAAAATCAAGAATTGTTATATACGGCTTTTTTGAATGCTTCAGGACGTTTTTTTGCCGATTTTTTTATTTATAATAATGTTGATAAATTTTTTATAGATTGCCATCAATATCAAGCACATGAAATTATCAAAAAACTAAATTTATATAAATTGCGTTCAAGGGTCGAAATTTCTATAAATTCTGCTATCAGGGTGTTTTTTAATAGCCAAAATATTGGATTTTTGGATCCAAGAATGAAAAATTTTGGTTATAGATTTTATGATGATTTTGCTAAAATAGACAGCAACAATTCTCAAAGTTTAATTTATTATCATCAGCGTCGAATTGATTTTAAAATTCCCGAAGGAATATATGATTTAATACCTGAAAAATCATTTGTAGCCGAATATGATTTTGACAATTTAAATGCTATTTCTTACAAAAAAGGCTGTTATTTGGGTCAAGAAACAACTGCTCGCAATCATTATCGTGGGTCAATACGCAAAAAAATTGTTAAATTTGAAATTATAAATTTTAATGATTCAATTATTGATTTTCTTGGCTCTTTAAGCAATTTAAATTCTTTACAAATTGATGATGGAAATCTAAAATTTTTTGGTGTTAATAACCTAGAAATATTATCTTCATCCAATAATTCTATTGACAATCAAACTGATTTTAAATCGATTGGTTTGATTTTGTCGATGATTGTTAATTTTCAAGCTAAATCAGTAACTGGCCTAGCTCATATTAAACTTTTTGAAGATGAAACCAGTGAAAAAAATATGAATTCATCACAAAGTTTAAGTTTTTTAGGTAATAAAATTTTAATTACAAACTAACCTATTGAATGCAAATTTACCTTCCGATAGCTGAAATTCCTGTCAATATCTTCTTAGTTCTTGCGCTTGGATTGATCACTGGTTTTTTGGCTGGAATGTTCGGAATCGGCGGAGGTTTTTTAGCGACGCCTTTTTTAATTTTTATTGGTGTTCCATCGGCAGTTTCGGTATCAACATCAACTAATCAAATTATTTCTGCTTCAGTTTCTGGTCTTTTGGCGCATTTTAAAAAGGGTAATGTCGACATAAAAATGGGGCTATTTTTGGTTTTAGGCGGAATTATTGGTTCATCGATTGGTGTATCAATTTTTAAAATCCTACAAAATGCTGGTCAAATTGATTTAGTTATTGCTCTTACCTATGTGTTGTTTCTTGGGGCGATAAGCTTAACTATGCTTTCCGATAGTTTTAAAAATTTTATTGATAAAAAATTTGGAATGGATTGGCAACATCACCATGATGATCGCGTTAAGTTTCAATGGTTGTTGCGAAAAATTGATAAACTTCCTTTAAAAACTTATTTCAATAAATCTGAGGTTTATATTAGCATTTTTGTGCCAATTATCATTAGTTTTGGAATTGGTATTCTAGTTTCTTTGATGGGTATCGGAGGTGGATTTCTCATGATTCCAGCTATGATTTACATCTTGCAAATGCCATCACATCTTGTAGTTGGCACTTCGTTATTTCAAATTATTTTTATTGCCAGTAATGCCACTTTTCTTCAAGCAATTACTGGCAATAATGTCGATATTGTTCTTGGGGCTTTGATGATTTTTAGTTCGGCAATTGGTGCTCAATTTGGTTCAAGAATTGCATATAAAGTTGATGCAAATGCAACTCGGGCTTTCCTTGCGGTGCTGTTATTATTAATTTGTTTTAAAATGATGTTTCAACTTTTTGCTGAGCCAAGCAACATTTATTCGCTAGAGATTTTGAAATGAAATTCAGGTTATTCTTAATCATATTTTTATTTATTATACATCACTTTGATGCTAGGGCTGTCCCACTAATATCTGGAATTTCTTCAAATGAAATTAATGTCGACACTGAATTTAAGGGCGCGCAAATTTTGTTATTTGGCGCTAAAAGTGATGCTGGAAATATCGTTATTTCGGTTCGCGGTCCACGAAAAAATTTTATAGTTAGCAAAAAAGAAAATTTGCTCGGAGTTTGGTATAATGGCGAAAGAGTTCGTTTTAAAAATTCATACAGCTTTTATTCGCTATTTTCTACTTTCAATAATGGCCGAATGATCGAAGACAATTTGAACGATTTTGAGCTTGGTAAAAATAATATTAAATTTGAGATTTCCCAAAATCTTTCACCTTCAAAAATGAATGAATTTAGGATACAGCTGGTTGATTTGCTCGAAAATAAACAATATTTTGCATCTAATACCAAGCCAATTGATTTTTTGGACGAAACCCTATTTAAAGTGATGATTGATTTTCCAAAAAATATTTTGCTTGGTACATATGTTGTAGAAATTTATTTGATAAATAATGGCTCGATTTTATCTTACCAATCCATCCCAATTTATGTTAATCAAGTTGGGTTAAGTGCAAAAATTTCAGATTTTGCATCAAATCAGTCAGTCATTTATGGATTGTTAGCGGTTTTTATCGCAATTTTTGTAGGTGTTTTAACCAACTATTTTTTTGTAAAATTTATTAAAAAATAAATCATCATTTCATGTCGACCATTATTGCCTGTATTGATTCCACTAGTGCCTCTGAAAATGCTCTGCGCTATGCAACTCATATGGTTAAAAGAAACAATTTAAAGCTCCAAATTCTGGCTGTTATTGAAGGTTCGCATCGAAATTTGTTGTTTGCAAGTGAGGCAATTTCGAATCAAAAGCGCAATCAAATTCAAAAACATCTTAAAAAATTAGTCGATAATATTTGCTTGCCAAATGGCATAGAACCATCGATATCATTACGCGAAGGTGATATTGTCGCTGAAATTACGAAAGAAATTAAAGCAGTTGGAAATTGTAAAATGATCGTGTTCGGAAAATCACAAAATTTTCAATCTGATAACACGGTTTTACCAAAAATTGTTGGTAAAATTGGCGACAAAATCAATGCTAGCGTTATGATTATTCCGCAAAATATTTCAGAAGATTTTTGGAATATTTTCTCGTAAAATATGTTTAAATCTTTTTTCACAATCTCTTTCTTTATCTCTCTATCAAGAATTTTAGGTTTTATTCGCGATATTTTAATTGCTAGATATATTGGAGTTAGCGTTTTATCCGATGCTTTTTTTGGAGCATTTCGTGTGCCAAATTTTTTTCGACGGGTTTTTGCAGAAGGAGCTTTTAATTCAGCTTTTGTACCAATTTTTATAGAAAAAATAAATTACAAAAATAACGATGAAAGCCCGCAAAATACTCGTTATTTTTTAGCTAATATTTTTTCGATTCTACTTTTTAGTTTGTTAATTTTTGTAATAATTTTTCAAATTTTCATGCCTTTTTTTATGAAAATTTTGTTTCCGGGGTTTTTCGCTGATCCATTCAAATCCCAACAACTTGTAAGTTTCTCAAGAATTACAATTTTCTACTTAATTTTTATTTCATTAGTTTCTCTATTTTCGGGCGTGCTTAATTCTATCAATAAATTTGCTGTTCCGGCCTCGTCGCCAATTATATTAAATTCAATATTAATTTTGGTGGTATTGTTTTTTGGAAAATTTTTTCCCAATTATGGCTACGCTCTATCTTGGGGAGTTTTTGTTGCAGGAATTATGCAATTTATTGTTGTTAGTTATGCGGTTTATAAAAATGGTTATTTGGTTTATCCAAAAATTCCAAAACTTAATGCTGATATAAAAAAGTTTTTTCGTAAACTTTTGCCCGGAATTGTTGGCGCAAATGTTATGCAAATTAATTTATTGGTCGATTCGATTTTCGCCAGTGCTATTGCTGGCGGGGTGTCTTATTTGTATTATGCTGATAGAATTAATCAACTTCCGCTAGCCATGATCGGAATTGCAATTGGAATTGCATTATTGCCAAATTTATCTCGACGCATCAAAAGTGGCGAATTTGATTCAGCAATTAAGCTTCAAAATACTGCTCTCGAAGCTAGTTTGATTTTAGTTATGCCTGCAACTTTGGCTTTAACAATTTTGTCTTATCCAATAATTTCAACCCTTTTTCAAAGAGGAGCCTTCGGTGAAAATGAAACTAATTTTGTGAGCAAAGCCCTGATGTTTTATTCGTTTGGGTTGCCATCATTTGTTTTAGTAAAAGTTATGGAGCCGGCATTTTTTTCAAGGCTTGATACCAAAACCCCTATGAAAATTGCGTTATGTTGTTTGTGCAGTAATATTGGTCTTAATTATATTTTTTATTTAGCGCAATTGGGTTTTGTTGGAATCATCTTAGCATCAGTTATTTCTAGTTATCTAAATCTATCGCTTTTGATAATTAATCTACTTCGCAAAAAACTTTTTTATTTTGAAAATCATTTTCTCAAAAAATTATTACTCATAATTATACCATCTTTATTGATGGCTTTTGTGTTGTTATTTTTAAACAAATATTTTTCATTAAAACACAATTTTAATAATATTATTGAGCTTTCAATCATGATAATTGCTGGCTTGATAAGCTATTTTATTGCAAGTTTTTATTCAGGAAGTTTAGATATTTTGATTGGAGTTTTAAAGTTAAAGCGCAAAAAAAATGATCAACCCCCATCTCAATAGTGAGCAAGAATATCAAAATCATAAACAAGAATTTATCTGCAATTTTTTAAAATCTCTGGGTCATAAAATTGAGTTTATTTGGATTGGTAAAGGTTCGCGTCGCAGAGTTGTTTTTCAGGTTGATAAACACAATAATCTGGGTTTTTTTCGATCCAAAACCAATGATTTGATCAAAATTGAGAATTATGATTTGGCTGAAAAGGTTATAGAAGATTTAATTCCATTTTTACAAAAATTTATTAAAAAATTTCAGCAAAATATATTAAATCAAATCGTAGTAACAAATTTCGATAACGGTATTGATGTTGTTTTTCGCTTTAATTCACAGCCTTCATCGCATGATGAGCGCAAAATAGTTGATTTTGCAATCGATCAAAAAATCAATTGTAGTTGGCAATTTAAAAATCAAATTACACCAATATATTTGCTTAAAAAAAATCAAATATATTGTGAAAATTTAAAGATAGAAGTTGATAGCGATGTTTTTATACAGCCTACAAAAACAGGCCTTAATCATATAATTAATTTTCTAAAAAATAATATTCATGATTCTTCTGAAATTAAAAAAATTGCTGATTTATATTGTGGATTTGGAGTTTATTCTTTTAGTTTAATCAATGAAAATCTAAGTTTTGAATGTTTCGAAGGTTCGGATTCAATGGTCGAAATAATAAAAAATAATGCTAAAAATTATAAATTATCCCAAAAAATTCGTCCTTTTGTTCGTGATTTATTCAATGATCCGTTAAATCTCAAAGAGTTGGAAACATTTGATGATATTATAATTAATCCTCCGCGAAATGGTGCTGAACCGCAAATTAAAAATATAGCCAAATCGGGTGTAAAAAAACTCCAATATATTTCATGCAATCCTGCAACTTTCCTTAGAGACGCAAGAATTCTCATTGACTCAAAATATAATATTTCTAGCATGTTTTTGTTAGATCAGTTTTATGCTACTAATCATTCTGAAGTTTTAACTAATTTTATTAAATCCTAACCAACATGTCTTCTTCCCAACAATTAGAAATTTTAAAAAATCTTGAAGGTTTTTTTGGCAATACACCAATTGTTGAAGTATCTTTTAAATACAAATCAAAAGTTAAAAAAATTTATGCCAAATATGAAGCATTCAATTTCAGTGGCTCAATCAAGGATCGAATTGCTCTTCATATTTTAAAAAAATCTTACGAAAAAAATCTTATCAAAGAAGGTGATGTTATTGTTGAAGCAACTAGCGGTAATACCGGAATTGCCTTTAGTGCTTTGGGTCGAGCTTTGGGTCATAAGGTTAAAATATTTATGCCCGACTGGTTGAGTAAAGAGCGCTATTATACTATAGAGCTTTATGGTGCCGAAGTTGTAAAAATTTCAAAAGGGCAGGGTGGTTTTTTGCGATCTATTAGCGAAGCCAATGAATTTGTTGCTAAAAATCCTAATGCTTTTTGCCCACAACAATTCACCAACATTGAAAATATAAATGCGCACTTTGAATATACGGCTCCCGAATTATTTAATAATATTCAAAAACTTGGTGTTAAGCTTAGTCATTTTGTTGCTGGAGTTGGAACCGGAGGCACAATAATGGGTTTTCATAAATATTGTTTAGCCAATAATTTACCAGTTAAATGTCATCCTCTTGAGCCTCTTAACTCGCCAACTTTAAGCACGGGTGGTAAAAAAATTGGTCAACATCGTATTCAAGGAATTAGTGATGAATTTATTCCCGAAATCTTAAAACTAAATGAGCTCGAAAAAATCGTTAGCGTTGATGATGCTGATGCCATAATTATGGCACAAAAAATCAACCAAGCTGGACTTTCGGTTGGGATTTCATCTGGGGCAAACTTTATTGGTGCTTTAAAACTTCTTGAAGAAAATTCTCAAGATTTTGGCGTTGCCACAATTTTTTGTGATTCGGCCTTAAAATATTTATCAACAGATTTATGCAAAATAGAACCGCTCAAATCAATTCTCTTGAGCCCAGATGTTGAGATTCTTGGTGTAAAAACTTTTATGTGTTAGTTTTATTTTTAAAATCTTAGGTTGAATCTTTATTAAAAATTCTTAAAAATTTACCTCGGTGAGGGCGGGCGATTTGCCTTTTTAGAGGGTCAGATTTGAAAGAAAGCATCCCAAGATTGGTTGAGTCGGGTCGCCCTCACTTTTATCAAATTTTAATTTGTTATACTTTACTTAAGTTTAACAAAATTAAAGTTTTCAAATTCTTAATTTCTCAAATTTTCAGTTCTTAATCATAAGTTTTTTCGGGATGTCATCATATCTGGTTCTTGCGCGCAAATATCGTCCTCAAAATTTTAGTGAGTTAGTTGGTCAAGAAGTCTTAGTAAAAACTTTAACTAATGCTATAAAAAATAATCGTTTACATCATGCCTATATTTTGCATGGGATTCGTGGCGTCGGCAAAACAACTACCGCGAGAATTATTGCCAAAACTCTCAATTGCTTAAATGATGAAACGCGTTTTAACGGTGAGGCGTGCGGTACTTGTAAAAATTGCGTAGCTATTTCTAATTCGCACCATCAAGATGTTTTTGAAATTGATGCAGCGAGCAGAACTGGAGTTGGAGATGTTAGAGAAATCATTGATTCAGTTGCTTATGCACCTGTTGAGGCGCGTTATAAAATTTATATTATTGATGAGTTTCATATGATGAGCGATAGCGCATTCAATGCTCTTTTGAAAACTCTCGAAGAACCCCCCGTTAATGTTAAATTTATTTTTGCAACCACTGAAATTCGTGAAGTTCCGCAAACAATTTTATCAAGATGTCAAAGATTTAATCTTCGAAGACTTGATGAGAGCGAAATAATCGATCATTTAAAAAATATTTTGTTGAAAGAAGGTTTTGAAGCCGAAGAGCAAGCTTTGAATCTAATCGCCAAATCATCAGAGGGTTCAGTGCGCGATGCGTTATCGATCCTTGATCAAGCCCTCGCTAACAATAATCATCAAAATTTTTTGCCTAGTTTGGTAATTGAAAAAATGTTGGGATTGTCAGATAGATTTGCGATAATTGAGCTTCTTGAAAATTTTTTAAAAGGTGACGTCAAGATGGCCCACAAAAATTTTGCTAATATTTTTCAAAATTCTTCAGATGTCGAACAAGTTGGCAAAGATTTGTTAGAATTAATTCACAAAATTTTGTCGATAAAACTAATTAATGATTATCAAATTGATGCTTTCTCAAAAAGTCAATTCGATAAACTCAAATATATCGCCGAAAATACTGATATTTCTGACTTGATTAGAATTTGGCAACTTATTTCAAAATCTATGTCCGATATAAGCAATTCAAGTTCTAGCAAAATGTATTTTGAAATGCTGATAATCAGAATTTGTCACTTAATTGCTATTCCTGATTTGAAGCAAGTTTTAATCAATATTCACCAAAAAAAATCATCGATTTCTTCGATAACTAATTCAGAAAATATTGAAATTGACTCCCAAGAACTTCACAAACCTAACGATTTAAAAATTGCAGATAATTCTGAATTAATTGCTCAGATTTTAAAAAATTTTGAGGGTTCGCGTATTGTTTGATTGTTAATGAACTAAATTTTAAAAAATAATCCTAAAAAATTAATTTTGGATTGAGTTTATTATTTCAATCCTTAATTTTTTGAGGCTTTATTTAAGCTTCTTTTCAAAAGAAATATCCTTGAATTATATCCCTTTCAAATATGACAGATAATAAAATCAAAATTTTGTGCGTTGAAGATGAAATTGATATCCGCTCAAATATTTCCGATATACTCAGAGATGAGGGCTATGAGGTTGTTGAGGCTGGAAATGGATATGAGGGTTACGAAGTTTTTGTCAGAGAAAGGCCTGATTTAATTATATCCGATATTATGATGCCAGAGCTTGATGGATATGGTTTGCTAAAACTAGTGAGAGAAACATCGGGTTTAAAACAATCCGCTGTGCCGTTTTTGTTTTTAACGGCCTTAGGCCAAAAGGAGAGTGTTCTCAAAGGTGTTAATTTAAGTGCCAATGATTATCTAATAAAGCCAATCGATTTTGATCTTTTAATCGCCAAAGTTAAAGAAAAAACAACCAACCAAATTAGAGTTGAAAACATTCATCAAGGTCAAATTAGTAATTTAAAAAATCAAATCTCTGTTGCTTTACCAAAGGATGTTTTTTCTTATCTAGATAATATCACCGCTATTGCTTCTAAGCTTAAAGATGAGCCGTTTGGTCCATTACCGCACCGAGCATATCTCGATGAAATTAAAAAAATTTATTTAAATTGTTTAAACCTCAGAACTGCAATCAACAACAACCTAGATCACGACGCGATTGATTTTAAACTCAATGCTCAAGAAGAAATAATTAGTCTTGGAATATTTTTTGAAGAATTTATTAATAATATCGACTCAAGATTGGCAGATAAAATAGTGTTGACCAATATTCACAATATAAATCTGTTACCCAACATTAAAATTGATAGAATTATACTCACCGAAGCTATTGGTTTAACAATTTACGAGATGTTGAAAGTTGATGCTAAGTCTAAAATTATGATTAGTGCCATGACTGATCATTTAAAACAAATAGTTATTATTTTTTATCTTGAAGGAAGCGATGAGACTGACATTAAAAATAGCTTTAAATCCTCAAAAATTTCTAAAACTCTTGATAAACAAAATTGTCGATTTGAGATATTGGATAATAAAAAGAACACCGCTATCATAACTGTTCCAGAATACAGATTGGTTTAATTTGATTGATAAAAACCTTCAAACTAATGTTTGCCAATTTTTTTTGCGAATAGTATTTTGTAAATTCCAACTATGATTAAAAAAACACCAAAAATTTCTCACAAAAATCATCAAAAAAATAAAAAAAAACTCCCATTATTCTTCAAAATATTGCTTTCGGTAGCTATTTTTTTTGGTTTGGTATTGTTTTATTTTATTGTTTTGGTATCAAGCTCTCCTCGTTCGATTGATTTTGTAACCAATAAGATCCAAAAAAATCTTGATTCAAATTTTCAAAATCGCGTTAAAATCTCCCAAACATTAGTAAGGTTTACAACCTACGGAAGCTTTAGAATTGAAGTTCAAGACATTAAAATTTCTTACAAAGACATCAAATTTGATTCTGAGAGTAAATCTGTTGAAACTGTTAAATATTTTTATATCCCCAAAATTGAAGCTGAATTTTCATTATTTGATTTAATCTTACTAAAATTTAATCCAAATAAAATTAAAATTTTTAAACCGGAGATCTTGGTAGAAAATACCGATGAATTAAATAATTTTTTAAAAAATGATCCCCAAAATAACGATTCTTCAACTGATACTAATCAACAAATTACGGTCTTGCTAGAATTTTTATCCTCCTTTAGAAAAAACAAAAATCCAATTGAAAATTTTGAAATTGAAGATGCTAAAATCATTTTTCAAACTCCTAAAATTAACTCTGAATTGATAATAAAAAACGCTAAAATCTCAACCAAAATTAATCGCGATGCCCTAGATATTTTTATGCAAGGTCAAATTTATTTTACTAGCAATGCTTCGGATTTCAAAATCGATTCAAACTGCAAATTGTCAAATTTTAATGGGTTAAAATGCGATATTAATATTTTTAATTTTGTTCCAAAATCGATAGCAATATTTCATCCCATTCTTGATGATTTAAAAAATATTGATACTACTCTTAATGGGTCATTGAACCTTGAAATTAATGGCGAAAAGTCTCTTAACAATTTAAGTTTTAGCCTTAGAGCTGATAAAGGAAGTTTTGAATTTAAAAATTTTTTTAAAGATAAAATTGATTTTCGCCAAATGAAAATTATTGGTGATTTCGATGGGGTAAAAAAAATCCTAAAACTAAAAAATGTTAACAGTGCCTTGATTAGTAATATTGCTAATCAAACTGAAATTCTAAATCCTCAGTTGGATCTGGGTTTAACAGTGTCAATCCTTGAAAATCAAAAAGCACAATATGATTTTGAGATTGGTTTAGAAAATGTTTTGACGAATGAAATTGATAGATTCTGGCCAATTACCTTATCTCAAAATGGCGTTAGGGATTGGGTAGTAAATCATATTAATAACGGTGTAATTAAAAAAGCTTATACAAAGTTTTCAATCCTTGAAGATAGCTTGGAATCAAATCTCGAAAACATAAATGCCCAATTGGATTTTGAAAATATTGATTTGAATTACGATCAAAATTTTCCTGAAATTACTAATTTATTTGGTATCGCAGTTTTTTCTAAAAATGATATGAAAATTTTTATAAATTCGGGGAATGTTTTAAAAAGTCAAATTTATGAATCCGAAGTTTCAATTGATGATTTTAATATGCCTATCAATATTTTAAGAATCATCGGAAATGTCTCTGGGGGCGCTCAAGATGGACTAAAGCATGCCTCAAACAACACTGAATTTCAGGGGGAAATCGATAAATATTTAAATGGTTCAGCAAAAAGTTCTTTTGAAATTATGATTCCTCTTGTCGATAAAATTGCCCTTAAGGACACTTTTATCGGAGTAAAATCAAATCTTTTTGGGATCAATAATAATTTTATTAAAGGCGATTTGATAATCTCCACCAAGAAAGATTTGGGATCCAATGTTTTTAACACCCTGATCGATCTAAAAAACTCCTCGATCGACAACAAAGAATTAAAAATTTTTAAAAAAAATCTTGAAGATGGTCAATTATCGTTTGGTGTTGATGTTGGCGATAAATCTTTGGCTATTAAAAATATATTTTATACCAATTTTATTCCAAAAAATATCAAAAATATTGCCAAAAATAATAAAAAAATCGAAGCCAATTTAGAGTTTTCTTACGAACCATTTAATTTAATAAAACTCAATATTAACAATCAAAATATCGGCAAAAATAATTACAATTTAAGCTATCTTTTTGATAATAATAAATCTGATTTATTTTTATCTTTACGAGGCAAAAATCTTGATGCTTCCAGTCTTATTGGTTCTAAAATTTTTATCAATAATTCAAAAAATTCTGCCAAAAACATTAAAATAAATATTGGTTTAAATAATCTTGAGTTAGCCAATAAAAAACAGCTTAATAACGTTAATTTGAATTTAGTTTGTGTTCAAAAAATTTGTAATTCGGGAAGTTTAAGTGCGGTTATTTCTAAACAAAAAAAAAGCTCCAAAAATATCAATTTTAAAATCGTAAAAAATGGCAAAAAAGACGAATATTTGATCGAAGGTCAAATCCAAGATTTAGGTTTTATGACCGAGAGCCTTGGGATTTCAAACCTTGTTTCGGGTGGCGTTGGTAAAATAAATGTTTTGCAAAGTATTGTTGATCAAAAATTGGTTCTAAGTGGAAATATGAATGTTTCGAGCGATATTACAATTTTTGAAAGTGAGGCAGTTAAAAAATTATCTAGCAATAATTTATTTTCTCAAATAAGGGATAAAATATTTTCGAGCGAAAAAACCACCTTCAGTTCTGTGGTTGTTGATTTTGTAGTTAAAGATTCAGATTTAATTTTAAAATCATTAATCGCTAATAATTTTAAAATTGGCATTACCGCCAAGGGCAAAATTAATCTCAAAGATAATTCCGCCGAAATCAAGGGTATGATAGTTCCGGGATATATTATAAATAGCTTATTTGGTCTTGGAAAAATTCCGGTACTTGGCAACGTAATTAGTGGAGTTTTAACGGGAGGTGAGGGTGGTGGAATTTTTAGTATTCGTTATGAATATCTAAAAACCGCTAATGATAAAGAAGGTAAATTTTCAACAAAAAAGGTTTCGGCCTTTGTGCCATCTTCGATATCGAGTTTGTTTGATTAAGCTTAAATAAGAAAAAATAAAATTAATTTATTTTTTGAACTCCTTCATTTCCCAACCTGAATTGTTTTTGTAAACCATCATATATTTATTTTTTTGGAATTCTGACTTAATTAAAAATGAGTTATTTTCTTTCCATGAATCAAATTCAAAGTCGAGAAGATGTTTTTTATAAACAGATTTAATTTCGTGGGGATAAATTTCGAAAATTTCTATTCCATTAAGATCAAAAGCATCGGATTGAAAAGAAAACAAATATTTTTTATCAGGACTAATAATCGGGTAGGAGCTAACTTGGGCCAATTTTTTGCCAGTAACATCATCAATCAATAATACACTATCTTCCTCCATAGTTTTTACATTGACCAAATAGAAACCTAAATCTTTTCTATATCCCCAGAAATAAGGATATTCAAACAAAGAGGCATCACCATATTTTTCAAAAATATACTTAATTTTTGTATAAGTGCCGTTTTTTAATTTTAGGTGCAAAGCCTTCCCATCGTCGTAAGCATTTTCAGAAAAATGCAAAAGATTTAAAAAGCTATTTGTTTTATTGGGACCTTCAAAGTCAAGGACTATCTCTTTTTTTGTTAACATCTCTTTAATTTTTTGCTTGAAATAAGAAGAATTTTTTTGTTTGAAATCATGATTGAGTAATATCGGATTAATCTTGATTAATTCTATGATAAAATTTTCATCATTTTGGATTGATTCAGGCATGTAATCGATTGGAATATACTCTCTCGCAAAGGCAATTTTTATGATCTCCTTATCTGATTTAAATTCTTCCGGTAGTGTTTTATAGGTTTCGGATAGCCAAGATAGATCTGATTTTATTACCATAATGACCATTTGTCGAGTAATCAAATCGATAGGAATATATTTTATTGATGAAGGCCTGTTTTTTAAAGAAAGCTCAATTATTTCGGGGTCGCGCTTTAATTTATCAGACGCATATTGGATATTGTCACCGTTTTTAGAAACATAAATTTTAATTAATTGCTTATCATCTTTTAAGCGGTTTGAGGCTTTAATAAGAGCCATAGGTTGATTTGACGCGATTGCCATTACATCAAAATCATCATAATATTTTTCTGGGATATTATTCATTTCCAGTGGGCAAATATTTTTTGAAATTAACTCCATAATAAATTTTTTGTTATTTAAAAAATTTATGGGAATTTCTGAGAATTTAATTTTATTTTCTGATATTGATTCAATAATTTTATGGCTTTGCGATGGTTCCGAAAGTTCATTGCTAAATGCAAAATTCGACAGCGAGAGTGATATTAAAAAAGACAAAATCATTAGTTTCGGCAAAAAACTTTTGCAAAAAATCATCATAATTTATTAATTGATTTATTATTAAGGGGTCTTAAACGCTCATTTTAATTTCAAATTTTTTTGTCCAAAGTTACTCCCAATTAGTCTAAGTAGACTTTTTGTTTAGCAATCTTTGTGAACATGGTCGTGATAATGAGAGTAAAAACTGATTTCACTAACGCTATTTTCGTTAAGTTTTTTAGCGCCAAGTAGTGACAAATATTCGGGATGTTGATTTATGTGTTCTGGCTTGCCGTGACAACAAACATGCCTGTTTATGCAATAAACTATATCAGTTTTTTGCATAACTAAATGCAAATCGTGAGAAATTAACAATATTGCACAGTTATTAGTTTGGCGAAATTCATCAACGATTTTATAAAACTCATTTACTGCACTAATATCCATAAATTGTGTCGGTTCATCAAGAATTAAAATATCATTTTGTCCGCCAATTGACTGTAAAAACAAAACTTTTTGTAATTGACCGCCCGAAATTTCATGAATTTGAAGATGAAGAATGTGATTAATTTTGAGCCTTTCGCACCACGATTCGAAATTAGGTGATAATTTGTTGTTATTCGTAAGTTTAATGAAGCCCAAAACATCAAGTGGAATGGTTTTATCGATATTAATTTTTTGGGGCATATGACCAATTTTAAGATTTTTATCTAAAAAAATTTGGCCATTTGATGGTTTTATCGCCCCAATAATAATTCTTGCCAGACTGGTTTTTCCTCCGCCATTAATGCCAATTAAAGTTGTAATTTCGCCACGATTTAGGGTCAAAGAAATATTTTCTAGAATTTGATGATTGTCGATTTTTAAGGAAATATTGTTTAGAGCTAAAAGTTGCATTGATTTAATTTGATTGAATTGAGATCTGAGTAAAATTAGAAAAAATAATAGTTTAATCAATCAAAATTATTAGATGATTAACGATTAGTTGATCTGCTCGTGGTTCCTGAATTTGTAGTGCTAGATGGTGTAGTTTGTGGACTTTCGGTAGTTGAAGAAGAATTTGTAGAGCTAGATGGTGTAGTTTGTGGACTTTCGGTAGTTGAAGAAGAATTTGTAGAGCTAGATGGTGTAGTTTGTGGACTTTCGGTAGTTGAAGAAGAATTGTTAGAGCTAGATGGT
>Ga0172372_10005640_pt1 | contig 17367 bp, 16 predicted proteins | sample LakKiv5m_2_FD_114544 | JGI IMG/M metagenome (GOLD analysis project Ga0172372, IMG submission 114544) | Freshwater microbial communities from Kabuno Bay, South-Kivu, Congo - kab_092012_9.5m | ecosystem: Environmental > Aquatic > Freshwater > Lake | place: Democratic Republic of the Congo...
CGCCGCCGGACAGATTCCTTCCGGCATGGTCAGCGCGCTGCTGCTGAAGGATGAGCAGGTTCAGCAGGTCGTTGAGAAAGCTCGCGAGACCGGACGGATCTGGATCGCGAATTACCTGTGCCCCGGCAACACGGTCCTTTCCGGCGAAAAAGCCGCCTGCGAACGAGCGGCTCAACTGATTGAGGAAGCGGGTGGCCGACCGATACCGCTGGCCGTGGCCGGCGCGTTTCACACAGAGATCATGCAACCGGCCGTCGAGGAACTGACTGCCGCTCTGAAATCCGTCTCCATCGCTCCGCCACGGATTCCGGTGATCTCCAATGTCGATGTCCAGCCTCACAGCGACCCCGATGAAATCCGCTCGGTCCTCGTGCAGCAGGTCGTCAACCCGGTCCTCTGGGAAAAGTCGATCAATCGATTGCTGGGCGAAGGCGTCAACCGGTTCTTTGAAATCGGTCCAGGAAAGGTTCTGAAGGGTCTGCTGAAACGCATCGACCGCAAGGTCGCCTGCGAAAGCATCAATGATTCCCCGTAATCAGGCGGGTTCGCGCCTGGCGCGGAACATCCGGATCCGGCCTGAAGAAGGGGTCCGTACAATCAAATCGACGCATTTCCGCCGCTCAAATCTGAGTTTACAGGTTTTCGGGTTCCCACTATATCTCTGCCACTTTTCGCAAGTGGCGAGTCCTGCGGACCTGTTCCGCGCTGTTGTTCGTTCTCCGTCGATGGCCGTCAGCTCCGCTGAACGGGCCGAGACCCTTGATCTGCAGCGATCCTCAGGAGTCAGCAAGGCCCTTCGGGCAGCCTTCTGAAGGAACAGTCCAGGGTCAGCCCCCGAATTCCCGCTAATCACGTCTGTCCGTTGAGGAGATACCCCGTGGCGATCGAAGAGAAGGTCATCGGAATTGTCAGCGAGCAACTGAGCGTTCCGAAAGAAGAAGTTTCCCGCAGCTCTTCCTTTCAGGATGATCTGAAAGCCGATTCGCTGGATCTGGTCGAACTGGTCATGGAATTTGAAGACGAGTTCGGCATCACGATTCCGGACGAAGATTACGAGAAAATCAAGACCGTCGGAGACGCGATCGAGTACATCGAAGCCCGTCAATAACCGGCTGTCTGAGCGCCGGTCCGCATCGAACGTGACAGCCTGTGGTACGGCGGAGGCCGCATCGAAGACAGGATGTCACGTTCAATCCGTGCTGCGGTCTGCCACCGGCCCGGTTCCGGGCCACCCGTCTCCGTCAGTTCCCTGAAAGAGTCGATTGATGAGCCGACGAGTCGTTGTCACAGGGGTGGGAGTCATCACCTCGCTGGCCTGCGATGTCCCCGATTTCTGGGACAAAGTCTGCGCCGGGAAGAGTGGCATCGGCCTGATTGAACGCTTCGATTGTTCGGATTTCAAAGTCCGCTTCGGCGGTGAAGTCCGGAACTTTGACTGCACCGAACATGTGGGGATCGACGGCAAGGATGTGAAGCGACTGGATCGCTTCGTCCAGTTTGCCATGGCCGCCGCCGGCAAGGCTGTGGCCAGTTCAGGCATGGATTTTTCGCAGGGCGATCCTTACCGGTACGGAGTTCTGGTCGGCAGCGGCATCGGCGGACTCAACGAAATCGAACAGCAGCACAGCACGCTGTTCGATCGCGGACCAACGCGCGTTTCGCCGTTCATGATCCCCAAGCTGATGGTCAACGCGGCCAGCGGAAATATCTCTGTGTTCTGGGGACTGCGTGGCCCCAACAGTGCCGTTGCGACCGCCTGCGCTTCCGCGACTAATGCCATTGGCGATGCCTTCCGGCTGATTCAGCACGATCAGGCGGATGTGATGGTCACCGGCGGCAGCGAAGCCGCCATCACTCCGATGGGCCTGTCCGGCTTCGCCAGAATGAGTGCTCTGTCAACCCGGAACGACGAACCGGAACGCGCCAGCCGCCCGTTCGACAAGGACCGCGACGGCTTCGTCATGGCGGAGGGCGCGGGCATCGTCGTTCTGGAAGAATATGAGCACGCGAAGAAACGCGGCGCCCGGATTCTGGCCGAAGTGCTGGGCTACGGAATGTCCGCTGATGGAACTCACATGACGGCTCCGTGTCCGGAAGGCAAAGGCGCGGGCCGGGCGATGGCGCAGGCTCTGCGGGACAGCGGACTGAATCCGTCCGACATCGATTACATCAATGCTCACGGCACCAGCACTCCGCTGGGCGACAAAGCGGAAACGCTGGCCATCCGCACGGTCTTCGGTGACCACGCCAGCCGACTGGCAGTTTCCAGCACGAAAAGCCAGATCGGGCATCTGCTGGGGGCTTCAGGCGGCGTCGAGTTTGTCGTCTGCGTGCAGTCACTGCTGCATCAGATCGCCCCGCCGACCATCAATCTGGACCACCCGGACGAGGGCTGTGATCTCGATTATGTGCCGCACCAGGCGCGCGAAATGTCCATCCGCCGGATCCTGAAGAACAGCTTCGGCTTCGGCGGCCATAATGCCTGCCTCGTTCTGAGCCGCATCTGACAGACGACAGACACCGTCGCGCGGCCAGCGGACATCTCGTTGCAGAAGCTCCAGCTCGTCGAGTCTTCCACCTGGAATCATCAGCGCGCGACCGGCCGGTCAGAGATGACTCACCAGTGTCGCAGTGAAGCATCCAGAGGCTCACGCAGCGACCGACGGTGCTCGCCCTCATTTCTCCTGAGATGGTTTGCGTGGCGGAGCGGCTTTCTTCTTCGCGGGTGGAGCGAAGGCGCGCTGCAGTTCTTCCAGGCCCGTCGTGCCGTCCGCGACCAGTCGCAACGCATCCTTCTGGCAGGTCAACTGCTTCTCTTCGCGGGCTTTGGCTTTGATGGCAGCGGCATCACCGCCGGCGATCATGGCTTCCTTGATGCCGTCGGTGATCTGGATCAGCTCAAACACAGCAGCCCGGCCACGATAGCCGGTCCCGTCACAGGCGCTGCAGGGTTCCGGCAGTTCGCCAGTTTTCGGATCCGGCTCCGGCTCGCGGGCTTCCCGGTAAAGCGTGGTCGTATTCTCCGGCAGACCGACCTGAGTCAGCAGGCGGGGACTGGGCCGGAATGCTTCACGGCACTTCGTGCAGAGCTTGCGGATCAGGCGGAAGCCGACCACACACCGCAACCGGTCCGCCGCGATGTCTCGTTCGCCGATGATTTCCGCGAACTTCGCGACTCCGTCCGCCGCATCGCGGGCCACCATCTCGGACATGACGCAGACCTGATGCGAACCTTTGGTGGCTTCCCGGATCAGCTCGGCATCATCGAACCGGGCGAAGTACACGACATCGCCTTCCTGGCGCTTGATGCGTTCGATGGTGGTCGCGAGATCGTGTTCCGGATCCCGCTTGAACTCAGGCACATTCTGCACTTCGCGGCCCTGCATATCGCCGAGAATGAAGCATTGAAAAAGGTATGAATCCACGCAGCGGAGCGTGCAGAGCGCCGTGGTCGTCAGCCCGCTCTCCGGCGGTCCGACAATGAGGATGACCCCTTCCTTCTTCGCGGCGTTGTCGCGGACCGCCTTCTTGACGACTTCGGGAATGCCGATGTCCTCCGGCCGGTCGCGCCGCGTCTTCGTCATGCGGTACATGACTGTCAGTTGTTCGGCGCCTTTGCCCGGAGCGGTCTTGATCGTCACTTCAAACGGCAGATCGCGGTACTTGGCTTTGATCGCTCCGCGCTGCGGCTTGTCCTTGATGGTGATGTCGAGCCCCGCCAGCAGCTTCAGGATCTGGGTGATGGCGACCGCTTTCTGCAGAGGAAAACGGGGGCCGGCGGATTTGATCCCGTCGATGAAGAAGGAAGCAGCCGCCTTGTCTCCGACCGGATCCAGCTTCAGCATTTCGCTCTTCTGCTCCAGAGCATCGGAGACCAGTTCCTTGGCCGGTTCGAGAGCGATCGAGACCAGCTTCTTATTGGATTCCAGATCCGCATCGCGACCGTTCGCGGCCCCCTGAAAGGAGATGAGTTCCCGCTCTTCTTCTTCGTCTTCAGCGTCCCGTTCGACGTTCTTCCGAAAAAAGATCACAGTCGCACTCTCCTCAATATTCGACACGAGGTAAGCCGCGAGGGCACTGTCAGGAACACGGGAACCGGGATCAATTTCTTACGCGGGCGTTACGGCAGCAGGCCATAGGTCTTCAGCGTTTTTCTGAGACTTTCCCGCTGAGAATCGGCGAGCGGCGTCATGGGCAGACGAACCTCACCCGTGTCCCGTCCCAGTTCCTGCATGGCGGCTTTGATCGGAATGGGATTGGTTGCCAGCCCCAGCAGGTCGCGGCACAGCGGAAACAGTTTGTGATGCCAGCGCTGCGCTTCGGGGAGGTTCCCGGCGTTCCACGCGACGATCAGCGCGTTCATATCGCGGGGAATGATGTTACCGACCACCGACACGATGCCGCTGCCGCCCATGGACATGATCGGCAGAGTCAGACTGTCGTCGCCGGACAGGACGGTCAGGTTCGTCAGGGCCAGCACCTGCGAGGCCTGATCCATCGAACCGGTCGCCTCCTTGATCGCCACTACCGTCGGCAGTTCGGCGATGCGGGCAATCACATCCGGCTCCATGTTCTTCGCGGTCCGGCCGGGGATGTTGTAGAGAATGATCGGAATATCGACGGCTTCCGCCACGGCTTTGAAGTGCAGGTAGAAGCCCTCACCGGTCGGCTTGTTGTAGTACGGAGCGACCATCATCGCGCCGTCGGCTCCGCACTTCTTCGCCCAGGCGGTCATCTCGACGGCTTCGGCCGTGCTGTTGGAACCCGTGCCCGCCATGACCTTGATGCGCCCGCGCGCCGCTTCGCAGACCAGTGCGATCACGCGCTGGTGTTCGGAATGAGTCAGCGTGGGCGATTCGCCGGTCGTTCCGACCGGGCACAGACAGGGCGTGCCCTGCTCGACATGCCAGTCCACCAGCTTCTTCAGCGCGACTTCATCCACTTTGCCATCGCGGAACGGCGTGATTGTCGCGACCGTCAGACCGGCGAACTGTTCTCCCTTGCGTGCCATCGAATTCTCTCTGAGTAAAAGCGGCGGCCGGAACTGAGCCGGCCACCTTTGAATGAAATCCCGGGACTGCTTCGCGGATCAGGAACGGTTCCGCCAGTCGATGTTCGACATCTCAGACAGCGCCAGCATCAGAGCGTGAGTGCCGTTGCGGCCCCAGCCTCTGGCTTTCACGGACAGATAAAGCTGTTCGCTGAGAGCCAGGCCTGGCAGCGACAGTCCCATGCGTTTTGCCTCGGCCAGAGCGATCCCCATATCCTTGATGAAGTGTTCCACGAAGAAGCCGGGGTCGAAGTTGTTGGCCATCATTCGCGGCCCCAGGTTCGACAGCGACCAGCTTCCCGCCGCACCGGGACCAACCGACTGCAGCATCGTGGCCAGATCGAGCCCCGCCTTGAAGCCGTACAGCAGAGACTCGCAGACGCCGATCATGTTCGTGGCAATCAGGATCTGATTGGCCATTTTGGTGTGCTGACCGGCTCCAGCCGCGCCCTGATGAACGATCGTCTTACCCATCGCGGCGAAGCACGGCTGCAGCGCATCGACGATCTCCTTGTCACCGCCGATCATGATCGACAGCGCGGCGTTCTTCGCGCCGATATCGCCGCCGGAAACCGGGGCATCCACGCTGTGGACGCCCTTCGCTTTCGCGGCGCTGTAGATCTCCACGGCCAGCGACGGTTCGCTGGTGGTCATGTCCACCAGGATGTTGCCTGGCTTCGATCCGGCCAGAGCACCGTCTGTGCCGAGCATGACTTCGCGGACATCGCTCGGAAAACCCACGATCGAAAAGATGACATCCGATAGCGCCGCCAGTTCCTTCGGTGTCGCGGCCCACGCGGCGCCGCGCGCGATCAGGGCTTCCGACTTGCTCTTCGTGCGGGAATAAACTGTGGCGGAAAAGCCGGCGGCAATCAGGTGGCCGCACATGCTGGAGCCCATGACGCCGGTACCGATCCAGCCGATTCGAGTCTTACCAGGAGCAATCTGCATCGTGAATTCTCTGCCTGCGGTGCATCTCGGATTTCAACCCGGAATCCCTGCGGGTTCCGGGCGGTCACAGCGGGCGAAGTATACCGGTCAGAGATGGTGAAACCACCGAGACACGCGGCTTCACGGCACGTCGCGCGTCTGGATGAACAGAGCTTTCTTCTCGCCCGGCAGCGTGAAATCGAAGCCACAACCCCGGAAGAACTCTTCCGATGAAGTCACCGCCATGACTTCCAGCACGTTGAGCTGAGTGGCCCGTTCGACGCACTTCTGAACCAGCGCCCGGCCGACGCCCATCCGGCGATATTCCGGAGCGACCGCCAGGCTGCGGAGTTCGGCCAGCTTCTTCGAGTACACCTCCAGCGCGGCGACGCCCACAATCCGCCCATCCGCGATGGCCACGAATCCGTTCGGCACCAGATCGTCCAGCTCATCCTGAGTCCGCGGCAGCAGGCGGCCCTCGCGCACGAAAGGCTCGATGAAACGGCTCAATTCATCCACATCAGACGCAGCCAGAGGTCGGACGATGATGTCATCAGGCTCAGTCATGAGCGGTCATTCCTGGTGGCCATCAACTTGATGGTGGTCGAACTGTGACGGGCGTCTGAGCGCCGGGGCCGCTGTCACTGGAGGCGGTCCGCGAATTCTTTCTGAAACTTCGCCAGCTTGGGAGCGATGACATACCCGCAGTAAGGCTGACCGGGATTCTCGTTGAAGTAATTCTGGTGATAGTCCTCGGCGGGAAAGAATTCGACGGCCGCAGCCAGCTCCGTCACGACCGGCCGGCCGAAGACCAGTTCCCGGTTGAGCTGTTCGATGTACTCGGCAGCCTGCGCCCGCTGCGGCTCATCGTGATGGAAGATGACCGAGCGGTACTGAGTGCCGGTGTCCGCGCCCTGCCGGTTGAGCGTCGTGGGATCGTGCGTCTTGAAGAAGACATCCAGCAGTTCGCGGTACGAGACCACGTCGGGATTGAACTCAACCTGCACGCACTCGGCATGCCCCGTCGTGCCGCTGCAGACAGAACGATAGTCGGGCTGCGGAGTCTGCCCTCCGGAGTAACCGGACCGCACGGAAACGACGCCACGGACGCGCTGAAACACCGCTTCGGTACACCAGAAACAACCGGCTCCAAATGTCGCGAGCGCCATGTTCAACATCCTCTGCACGGTCGAGGCCGTCCTTCACCGTCAAGAATATACCTCGCGCGGCCTCCCATGATGCCTCTTCAGGAGAGATGACTTCGTTTAACCCGCAGCCGGAGGCGCAGGCGTCGAATGGCCGTCCAGCTCCCGAAACACCTGCGCCTCCGGCTGCGGGTTAAACGACCCAGTGTCTCATTCATCGCCGCGTGGAGAATATCTCTGTGACCTCTGTGTCTCCGCGGTGAAGATCTTCAACCAGCGAGAAACAGGTCTCAGGTCCGCTGTCGTTGAAACTGGAGATACCGGGCAGGCCTGAACCGGATCGGACTACTCCAGAATCGTCTGCTCGCGATCCGGCCCGACCGAGATGACCTCCACCGGATATCCCATCAGTTCCGCAATCGTATTCACATAACGACGCGCGTTCTCAGGCAGATCGGCGCGGCGCCGGATGCCGGTGATGTCCGACTTCCAGCCCGGCAGAGTTCGATAGACCGGCTTTGCCAGCGCGAGATCGTCGATGTGCGACGGGAAGTCCGCCGTGATCCGGCCGTTGATTTCGTAAGCCTCGCAGATCTTCAGTTCGTCGAGCTGACTGAGCACATCGACGAGCATGACCGCCAGGCAGTCAATCCCGCTGATCCGCGCGCCGTAGCCGGCACAGACCGCATCGAACCAGCCGCAGCGCCGCGGCCGTCCGGTTACGGTTCCGTACTCATGACCGACATCGCGGATGTGCTGCCCGATTTCGTTATCGAGTTCCGTCGGGAAGGGACCGCCGCCGACTCGCGTTGTGTACGCCTTCGCCACGCCGATCATCTTCGAGATGATTCGCTCGGAAACTCCACTGCCCGAATGAATGCCGCAGCCGGACGCATTGGACGACGTGACGTACGGGAACGAACCGTGGTCCAGATCCAGCAGGCAGCCTTGAGCGCCTTCAAAGAGCAGTTTCTTTCCGGCCTTCACAGCGCGATGCAGGAACGCGGTCGTGTCCGCGACATGTGGCCGCAGCCGGTCCGCATAAGCGTTGTACTCTTCGAAGATCGCGTCGGCGTCGAACGGTTCGAGATCCGGTGCGATGGCCCGGACTGAGACATTCTTCTGAGGAACGATCTCGTGCAGTCGGCGGCGCAGCACGTCCGGCCGGATTAAATCGCCCATGCGGATCGCGTGCGTGCGGCTGGCCTTGTCGCGATAGCAGGTGCCGATGCCGCGCATCGTTGTACCGATCGCCGATCCGCCCCGCGCTTTCTCGAAGGCCGCTTCTTCCGCCATGTGATACGGGAAAATGACATGCGCGCGGTCGCTGATCAGCAGTTGCTCCGGCGGGACGGCTCCCCGGCGATCGACGATCCGGCCCAGTTCCTCCAGAAACGCCTTCGGATTGATGACCACTCCGGTCGCGATCACGGACACAACGGAAGGATGCAGGATGCCGGCCGGCAGCAGCGAGAGCTTGTAGGTCTCGCCGTCGAACTTCACGGTATGGCCAGCGTTGTTACCGCCCAGATACCGGACGACTACGTCATGCTGCTGAGTCAGCAGATCGACGATCTTGCCCTTGGCTTCGTCACCCCACTGCAGACCGATGACAGATGTTGCACTCACGAATTTCAGCCTCTTCGATGGAACCACCGGTAATCCTGCCGCCATCAACGCCGGTGCGCGGTCGTCCGGAGGGAAGGACCGACAATGAAAGAGACCGCGCAAAGGCGGTCTCGTCCTGTCCAGGCTCCGTTTGCGGGACGAGTTTAGAGGCCGCCTGCTGAAAGTGAAACCAGCCCGCCGACAGTGTGGATTTCCGTGGACGCTGGCAAGTGGTGGCCAGCCTGTGGTATTCGTGGACGCCATTCCGATCCGACGTTTCCCGGTGAGTCGTTCGCGACCCGTCCCGTGTCCCGCACGCTCTGGAAGCGAATTCAACACTCTCCCAAATGAGGAGCCATCTGATGGACCCTGTCAGTCGTCGCGGCTTTCTGAAAACCGGAACGGCCGTGGCCGCCGCGTCCGCCTTGAATTTCCCGACTGCTCCAGCCCGCGCGGCTGGAGCGAACGAACGTCTGCGGATCGGCTTCATCGGTCCCGGCGGGCGCGGTTTCGGAGCGCACGTCAAATCGCTCTGTCAGCTTCACAAGGATGGAGCGAAAGTTGATCTCGTCGCAGCGGCCGATGTCTACGACGTTCATCGCGACCGCACGACCGAATACGTTCAGAAGGAAACCGGTTACAAAGCCACCGGCTATGTCGATTACCGCGACATGCTCGCGAAGGAAAAACTGGACGCGGTCTGCATCGGCACTCCGGATCACTGGCACGCGAAACAGACCGTCGATTCGTTCGAGGCTGGCTGTCACGTCTACTGTGAAAAACCGATGACGCATTCCGTCCAGGAAGCGCTTGAGGTCGTCGCCGCCTGGAAGAAAACCGGTAAGGTCATGCAGGTGGGCGTGCAATCCACCAGTCTGCCCTGCTGGGATCAGGTTCGCGGGCTGCTGCAGGAAGGGAAGCTCGGCAAGGTGCTGATGTTCCAGACCGAGTACTTCCGCAATTCGTCGATGGGCCAGTGGCGGTATTACAAGCTCGATGAGCGAATGACACCGAAGTCCATCAACTGGGATCTCTGGCTGGGAGCGAAAGATGGACTGGCTCCCTCAAGGCCGTTCGACCGCGAAGTGTTCGCCCAGTGGCGACGCTTCTGGGACTTCGGTTCCGGCATGTACACGGACTTGTTCGTGCATCGGACGACGGTGATGCTGAAGGCCACGGGACTGCGGTTCCCCGGCCGGGTTGTCGGTGCTGGCGGCATCTTCCTCGAGTACGACGGCCGCGATGTGCCGGACGTGGCCACTGTGGTGGCGGACTTCCCGGAAGGCGTGCAGGGCCTGGTCAGTTCGACCATGTGCAATCAGGAATCCCGCATCCAGCAGCTCATCCGCGGGCATCATGGCTCGTTCGTCTTCGGCAACGGCGAGGACTTCGACAGCTTCCAGTTCATTCCGGAACGACCGCAGGTCACGCGCGCGAACCTGAAGCCGGAAACGATCCCTGTGCCGAAGCTGGCCGATTCGACTTACGCGCACTTCGCCAACTGGATCAAGGCGATGGAAGCCGGTGACCCGGAAATGTGTCACAACACTCCGGAACTGGGCGCCGCCGCGATCGCCGTCGTGAATCTGGGCGCGCGGAGCTATCGCTACGGCAAAGTGTTTCACTTCGATCGCGAGAAAATGCAGGTCACGGACGCCGACGACAGCTGGTCGAAGCGCTGGGAAAAAATGTCCGAACAGCGGGCGAAGCCGAATCACATTCCCGGATGGAAGGCCGGAGACCACGGCAGCCTGCTGGAAGAGCCGGATTACATGGCTCTGGGCGGCCCCTGGGTCAATGGCCAGCCGCCGCGTGGAGGTTGACCGATAGCTGCCGTCAACATCTGAAGAAAAAGAGAACGTCCCGCGATCACATCGCCGGGACGTTTTTATTTGATAAGTGCGTGGGGTGTGTGATTACAGGCTTTGCGGCACTGCAACCCATTTCATCAACTTCTCTTTCAACGATGCCGGGCTGAAGGGCTTCACCATATAATCGGTTATTCCTTCGTGGATGGCATCCATCACTCTGCCGCGCGATCGTTCTGTCGTGATCATGATGATGGGCACGGAAGCACTGCGCTGCCGGATTTCCTTCAGCATTTCCAGCCCGTCCATATTGGGCATGTTCCAGTCACTGAAGATGACATCCGGAGTCTCCCGGTCATACACCTCAACAGCATTCCAGCCATCCACTGCATCGAACACATTCTCGACACCCAGCGACTTCAGCGTCTTGCGGATGATCACGCGAGTCATCTCAGAATCTTCCACGATCAGAACTTTCATTGCCGCTCTATTCCCGGTGTGAAGCCAGCCATCGACTGCTGGATCAAATGGTGATATCCAATGCGCACTCGTCTGGACTTGTAACTCCATCGGCCGCACTCTCAGTCCCGGTCGCAATCAAAGCTGTGCCGGACCGGTAAAGCGCGCGCCATACTCCCAGAAGTCATTGTGAACCAGACGCTGTCTGACAATCTCCGCCTGAAACCACAACGTTCCGCCGGAATCCGGATTCAAACAGACAACAATCTTCTTCGCCTTGATGGTGCCGCGATAAATGAAACACATCCCCGCCTGAGATAGATCTCGCGACCAGACGTTGAAACTGGTTGCTTCCGCGCTTTCTCCTGCAATTCCAGCAGACTCCGGAATGTAAATTGTCACCTGTGCGCGAAACTTGCGACGCGGATGCTGACGCTTCTGCGTCTGGTGATTGCGCATCCGCTCATCCCAGCGGTCCAGAATATCCAGAACGCGGTTGGCGGCTTTGTTCTCGCGGTCAATTTCAGAATTTGTGGTCATGATGACCTGCTTTCACTGCGTTCGACACAGACGGTCGGATCTCCCTGACAATCTGATTTCCATTCTGCAAGCTGCCCGCATCAGGATGGTGCAACAGCGTTGATCTTTAATACTCCCGGTACGCCAGGGCGGCCGACAGACCGATCTCATTCCGTCCCGGCGTAGGCAGTGCCTGTTCGACTTTGAGATCGGACTCCCGCAGATCAATGAGACTATAGGCGGAATATGGATCGGCAGCTTTCCCCTGGCTGTCCTGGAGAACCTGCACAATAGGTGTCATATACTGGTTGCCGCTGCGCCGGAGAACCCGTGCGACACTCCCGTCGCTGAGAGTCACCAGACTTCCAATCGGGAAGAGCGACAGGATACACAACAGGTGCCTGACGACTGTCGCATCCAGATTGCGCTTCTGCGCATCCTTCAACAGGCATTCGACAGCGGCATATGCCATGAACGGCGGTCGCCAGTTGCGACTGGCAGTCATCGCCACGTAGGCATCCGCTACGGCGACAATTCGGGAGAACAGATGGATGGCATTTCCGGCTCGCCCTCGCGGATAGCCGGTTCCATTGGGGCGTTCATGAATCTGATAAGCAACCAGCGAAACGATGCCGGGCATTGACGTTGCCCGCTCGAGCATCTCCAGCGAGTAGATGGGATGTTTACAGATCTCGTGGAAATCCGACGGTTTGAGCGGATGAGTGGCGTTGCGCACGCGCGAGGGCACTTTCATCATACCCCAGTCGTGAACCATCCCGATCAGTCCCAGCAACCGGACGTTGTTCGCATCCAGGCTCATTTCAATTCCAATCGCCATGGCCAGCAGCGATGTCTGCAGTGACTGTGCCGAAAGGTTCTCGTCGTCGTACATGGCGAGTGAAGATGTCAGCACGCTGTCGATATCGGATTCCATCTCCTTCAGATAGTTACCGGTCATGCTGGTAATCAGGTTTCCGTCAAACGAACCGCCGTGCAGAGCGGACTTCATCATCTCCGTCATCATCTGACGGTTCTGAGTATTCTGTTCTTCCAGTCGTTCCAGTTGCTCGACGTTGTAGGCCTTGCGACCCGGCACCTTCATACCATCACGCACAGATGCGCCGGTATTCCGGACCGGGGCCATCCCGCCTTCGATGATCTGGTCGAGTCGCCGGGTGAGTTCGGTGTCGAAGCTGAACGATTCGTTGCCGGAGATCACGTCTTCGCTGATTGTGACCGTGCTGACGTCGCGCGAATCCACCTGCACGTCATGCAGTTTGTGCTGACGCAGAAGCCGTTTGAAGTCCGACGTGATCAATGCCCCCGCCGCCAGGAGCAGCACGCCCTTTTCGTCATAGATCGGGAAGGAAATGGGACGACCAATGATCAGATCGTCAATACCCACCGTCACGGCGCTGGCGCCGTCGGATGCCGTGGTTTCCGCAGGTCGTGTTGCAGTTGTCATCCTGGGCGCCGATGTATCCCGAGTAGAGAAAGCCACTCTCGGAACATAGGTCGCCGGAAACTACCTGGTGCGGTCGCTGACCGGCAGAAACCACGTTTCAGTAGTTTACCTCCCTGGCCCGCGGACATATCACCGGAACAATCCGCAGCGTCCTCATTTCGCGGACCAGTCAGCCGGCAACCGCAGCGACCAGACTTCATGACTCAGTGGTTGTGCATGCCCGCCTGCGATCCAGATCCGATCCTGAAAGACAAATGCGGAATGTTCGTGTCTTTCTTTCCAGGAAACTCCGGACTTCAGAACTTTCCAGTCCCTGCCGTCGCGCGAGTACCAGGCGTCTCCGTGATTGCGGGATGGATTGTTCGACCAGCCTCCCAGCACCCACAGGTGATCGCGGTAAACCACCGATGAAAACCACAACCGGGGAGACCATGCAGCGTCATCGGCCACCTGAGTCCAGTGCTCGCCATCTTCAGTCACCCAGACATCGTTGAAAGCCTGATACTTCGGGACGTAGTTGCCGCCTCCCAGGACGTACAGTTTTCCGTTCAGAACCGCAGCCTGATGGTAGGCCCGCGGTGCCCAGCCAGCCGATTCCGTATGCCGCGTCCAGGTTCGACCATCGGCACTGGACCAGACATCGTTCTTCAGACTCTTTTCATCTCCGAAATAGTAATTCTCCGTTCCGCCCAGAATCCACATGCGGTCTTTGTAGACGACCGCCGCAGACGCGATCCGGGCCGACCAGCCAGCTTCCATCGTGGCTGCTGTCCACTGTGCTCCATCGGTCGATGACCAGACTTCGCGGCTGGCCGAATGACCGGGCAGACGCCCGTTGTACCAGCCTCCCATCAACCACATGCGATCCTGAAATGCCAGGGTCATGGGCAGATCGCTGTGTTTCCACGGCGCTTCCGGAGTGATCAGCTTCCATGTCTGCCCATCGGGGGAACTCCAGACATCGCGCGGCGGAGCGTGATACGAATCAAACCAGCCACCGAAAATCCAGAGTTGATCGCGGTAGACCAGTTCACCCTGAGAATCCCGCGGTTTCCAGCCCGCATCGCCCGTGACCTTGACCCAGTCATAGACCGGGTCGTCCGCGCAGGCGGTCCTGCAGGCCGAATCCATCCACAAGACTCCGGCCAGGAGCACAACCGGCAACCAGCGAATGAGTTCCGCGCGGCCGCAGCCAGTGATGTGCATGTTGTGTTTCCTTTCCGGAAATGAGGGGAACCTGCAACGAGTCAGAGGCAGGTCATGTCCGTGGAGCGGGGGTCATTCACCAGCGATCCACTGTGAAGAGTGCCGCTCATCGCAGCTTCGCGCCAGAGCGCCGGAGCATCGAACACGGCAGGATCCAGCTGCATGTCCGTCACGAGCACTCCGGGACGATGCACTTTGAGCTGGCCGGTGACTGCGCCATCCGGACGGACAGCGAACGCGGCCCAGCACGAAGGTCGCGCGGTGCTGTTGTTCGCGCTGACCCAGAAGTGATTCTCCGCCGCACGGCACTGCATCGTGGCCGGCACGATCGTTTTCCAGATGTTGTATTTGTCATCGCTGACGACTGTCTTCCGGGCGTTGTGAAAAGACTGGAAGAGAATCTGCACGCCGTCGCGTTTCAGTTCGCGATACAGTTCCGGAAAGCGGTAGTCGTAGCAGATCAGCACTCCGCAGGTGATGCCCTTGATCCGCACCACACAGTTGCGATTGCCCGGTGTGTAATGACACAGGTCCAGAGTCGGCTTTTTTCCCGCCGCGCCGGTGCAGAACCGCTTGTCATACCGGTTCACAATCTTCCCGCGCGAGTCGATCACATACACGGAGTTATGCGGGCGGTTTCCTTCCGACAGGCGATGCGTTGAACCGAGCAGCACCCACATTTTCAACTGCCGGGCCGCCTGCTGAATCTGCTGTGTCGCTGCTTTCAGCTCGTCCCAGTCGATGTGGCCGACATCGGGGAATTCAACGCCCGCATATCCGGACAATGCACATTCTGAGAAATGAGCCACGTCGGCCTTCTGCTGATGCGCTTCCTGCATCAGACGCAGCACTTCGCTCAGGTTATGAGCGGTGGACGCTTCCACTGAAAACTGACACGTCGCCACACGCAGACTTTTCATGATCAACTTTCAGTGGACTGGTCAGAAGCAGAATCCTCGATGGCGGAACCTGACTCAGGCCGTAATCTCTCCGGAGTGTTCACCGAGTCGCGCCGCCAGCAGGCGTTCCACATACCGGCCGATGATGTCCGTTTCGATGTTGACGATGTCGCCCGCCACGCGCTGGCCGAGCGTTGTCACTTCCAGAGTGTGAGGAATCAGGGCCACGCTGAAGCGGTCGTCTTCGACGTTGACCACGGTGAGGCTCACTCCATCCACCGCCACCGAACCTTTGGGGACGAGGTAAATCATCAGCGACCGGGGAACCCGGAACCACATCGTGACCCATTCGCCATCGCGATCAATCGCCGCGATTTCGGCCACGCCATCAACATGCCCCTGCATGAAGTGGCCGCCCATCCGGCCGGCGGCGGGCACCGAACGTTCGAGGTTGACTCGACTGCCCGTAGTCAGCCGGCCCAGGCTGGTTTTCGAGAGCGTTTCCTGACCGGCCTGAAACGCGGCAGTCGAACCGCGCAGTTCCACCACCGTCAGGCAGCAACCGCTGATCGCGATGCTGTCGCCGATGTGGATGTCGTCGAAGACCGGCGGCATTTCAATGTCCAGCCGCACTGCGACTCCTTCGGGAGTCACGGCCTGAACGATTCCCTGACCTTCCACCAGTCCTGTGAACATGAACGCTCCGGATTGATCAACGAACCTGATTCAGCTCTGGTATGGAAGCCGCGGCGAACTCACTGCGGTGCGTGAATCCCGCTCACTTTCGGCCGGATAAAGCGAGTCCATGCCGCACGGGCCGGTGACGAGAATGCGAACCACAGAAAGATCAGAGGAACTGCCAGTTCCCGCACGATGAAGACCACCGCCACCGTGAAAACAATCTGGATCAGATGTCCGCGATTGCGCCGGCCGGAGAAGAGTTGATTGAAAACGTGTGAGTAACGGATGCGGGACACCATCAGGCAGGCGACTGCGAGCGTGAATAACGGCAGCGTCTGCACGAGGGCCGGCCCCGCCCATTCAATCAAAGTGCTGATGTAACCGGCGGGGGGTTCCGGAGAAGCGTTAAGGTTCCGCAGTCCGTACATCGCAATGGGAAAAGACGCGACGACTCCGGCTGCCGCCGGTGAAGGCAGGCCGCTGAAAGCATGGTGCGAATCGTCTTCGTCGGTTTCGACGTTGAACCGGGCCAGTCGCAGAATCGCGCAGGCGACATACAGCGCGCCGATCATCCACAGCACGCGCGGATGGAAGGCGCTCGTTGCCGCGAACTGCCGCATGAGAAAGGCCGGCGCGACGCCGAAGCTGATCGCATCGCAGAGACTGTCGAGCTGTGCTCCGAATTCACTGGCCTGATTGGCCCAGCGGGCGGCGCGACCATCCAGTGCGTCGAACAGCATCGCCAGGTAGATACAGCCGGCCGCGACGAGCAGGTGTGTTCCCGCCGGTTCGACCAGATCGGGACCGACCCGCGCGGCATAAGTGATCGCCGCGAAACCGCAGAAGGCGTTGCCCAGCGTCAGCATGGTCGGCAGAACGGCAAACAACCTTTCGCGACGGATTCGGCGCCGCGGTCGAACGGCCGTTGCGATCGGATCATGCTCATCGGGGCCGGCAGAGGCCGGAGACTCGGTATCAAACTTGGTCATGACGCACCTGTGCTCTTCTGGCCGGCCGGCAGTTTGTACTGAGCCAGCACGGACTCGCCCGCAATCACGGTCGCTCCTTCACGCACCAGCAGTTCCAGCCCCGGTTCCCTGGGCAGAACCAGTTCCGTCCGGGATCCCAGTTTGATCATGCCGAACTGCTCTCCGCGAGCCAGTTCATCTCCCGGTTTCAACCAGCAGACAATCCGGCGGGCGATGGCCCCGGTAATCTGTCTAACGATCATACGGCGGTAAGGGGCGGCGTTCTCTTCCAGGCGGATGGCCAGTTGCTCGTTCTCGCGAGCGGACTCGGGGCGAAGCGCATTGAGAAACTTTCCCTTGCGATAGGTCAGTCCGATGACCCGCGCTTCCACCGGCGCGCGATTGATATGCACGTTGAAGATCGAGAGGAAAATGCCGATCTCGATGGCCGGCCCTCCGAGGAACTCATCGTGCGGGATTTCAGCGATGTGAACGACCTTGCCATCGGCCGGTGACACGACCATTCCTGGAGCGATCGGAATCTGCCGGTGCGGGTTGCGGAAAAACCAGATGACTTCCAGTCCGCACAGCGTCAGGCCTGCCGCCAGCGAGTAACAGACAACAGCGGC
>Ga0172372_10005641_pt1 | contig 17361 bp, 19 predicted proteins | sample LakKiv5m_2_FD_114544 | JGI IMG/M metagenome (GOLD analysis project Ga0172372, IMG submission 114544) | Freshwater microbial communities from Kabuno Bay, South-Kivu, Congo - kab_092012_9.5m | ecosystem: Environmental > Aquatic > Freshwater > Lake | place: Democratic Republic of the Congo...
CCGGGCCGCGAGGACCGGTGCGCCCACGGCCCACAGCCCGAGCACGACGACGCTCCAGGTCGGCACGGCCACGCCCGGGGTGCACGCCGCCCGCACGCTCTCCGAGAGCGCGGCGGCGGGCAGCACCTGGGCGACGTCGCGCAGGATCCGGGGCAGGTCCTCGAGCGGATAGGCCATCCCACCGAGGAACAGCAGCACGAGGAAGCAGCCGTTGGCCAGCGCCAGGGTCGCCTCGGCCCGCAGCGTGCCCGCCATCAGCAACCCGATGCCGGCGAACGCCACCGTGCCGAGCAGGAGGAACACCACCGCCAGCGCCAGCCCGCCGGTGGCCTCCCAACCGAGGAGGACCCCGGTGACCACCACGACCACGGCCTGGAGCACCTCGATCGCGAGCACGTTCACCGTCTTGGCCGCGAGGAGGCCGCCGCGCGACAACGGGGTCGAGCCCAGCCGCTTGAGCACGCCGTAGCGGCGCTCGTAGCCGGTGGCGATCGCGAGGCTGACCATGGCCGTCGACATCACCGCGAGCGCCAGCACCCCGGGGACGAGGAACGCGACCGGATCGTCGAGGTCGGTGCTCACCGGAGCGACCTCGGCGAAGAACACCAGGATCCCGATGGGGATCGCGAACGACACCAGCAGGCTCTCGCCCCGCCGGAGCGTGAGCGCCAGCTCGGCGCGTGACTGGGCCAGGACGGCCCTCACGGGCCCGGCACCGCGGAGGTGGCGGCGTCGTCGCCGGTGAGGCGGAGGAAGACCTCCTCCAGGGAGCGCCGCCCGGTGTGCAGCACGTCGATGCGGTGCCCCCGGTCCCGCATCCATGCGGCCAGGTCGGCGACGAGGTCGGGGGTGCCGGGCGCGGCCAGGACGTACTCGCCGGGACGACGCTCGCGGACCCGGTCGCTCCCGAGGCCGAGCGCGCCGGCGAGGGCGGCGACGTCGATGCCGGGCTCGCTCACGAGCTCGACCTCGTCGCGCGCGAGCGACCGGGTCAGCTCGGTGGGCCGACCCGACGCGACCACCCGGCCGTGGTCGACGATGGCGACGCGGTCGCAGAGGTGCTCGGCCTCGTCCATCGCGTGGGTGGTGAGCATCACGGTGACCTCGCGCTCGGCGAGCTCGCGCACGAGGGTCCACGTCGTGGCCCGGGCGTGCGGGTCCATCCCGGCGGTGGGCTCGTCGAGGAAGACCACCTGGGGTCGCCCGATCAGCGCGGTGGCGAGGGAGAGTCGCTGGCACTGACCGCCGGAGAGCCGCCGGACCATGGTCCGGGCCGCGTCCTCGAGCCCGACCCGGGCGAGCAGGGCCATGGGGTCGTCGGGCTCGGCGTAGTAGGCGGCGAAGAGCCGCAGCACCTCACGGGCGGTGAGCCCGGGGTAGAGACCGCCCTCCTGGAGCATCACCCCGATCCGGGGCCGCAGGCGGGCACCGTCGCGCACGGGGTCGAGCCCGAGCACCCGTACGACGCCGGCGTCGGGCTCGCGGTACCCCTCCAGGATCTCGACCGTGGTGGTCTTGCCCGCGCCGTTCGGGCCGAGGAGGCCGAACACCTCGCCGGGAGCCACCGACAGCGAGAGCCCGTCGAGCGCGCGTCGCTCGCCGTACTGCTTCACCACGTCCGCGACGGCGATGGCAGGGGTCGCGGACATCCGCGGCGGAGGTTACCGGGGCGGGCGGGTCGGTACGATCCGACGGTGCCTCCCGCCGCCCCCGAGTTCCTCGGCCCCGACTGGGTGGGCGCGCTCGACGCCGCCGTACGGGAGGCCACCGACCTCGCCGACGCCGCCGACCCCCCGGTCGTGATCGAGCAGCGGGTGGCGACCGACGACGGCGAGGTCGCCTACCACCTGGTCCTCGGGCCCGGACCGGCCCGGGTCCGCGCCGGTCGGGCCGCCGCCCCCGACCTCACCATGATCGCCACGGCCGAGGCCGCCCGGCAGCTCCACGCCGGTGGCGCCAACGCCCAGCAGTGCCTGGCCGACGGCACGCTCCGGCTCCGGGGCAACCCCGACGTGCTGACCCGCCGGGCCGCGGCCCTCGCCCGGGTCGGTGCCCTGCTCCGCCCGCCCGGGTCGGGGTGAGTCCGGTGCTGCCGTTCGAGCGCCTGCGGGCCCTGGCCCGGTACGCCGGTGACGACCGGGGTCTGGTCGACGAGGTGGCCGAGTGCCTGGCCCGCTTCGACGCCGACCCGGTGCAGCTGGTCCTGGTCTGTCGGCGTCTGCTCGCCCACCATCCGAGCAACGGGCCGCTGTGGTGGCTCTGTGCGCACGTGGTGGGCGCGGGCGATCCCGCGGCTGCGGTGCGGGCGGCCGAGCGCACGGTCGCGCGCGACCGGACGGTGGAGCGCCTCGTCGCCGTGCTCCCCTTCCCCCACGACGAACCGATCGCGGTGCTGGGCTGGCCCGAGGCGACCGGGGCCGCGCTCGACGCGCGGCCCGACCTCGACGTGGTGGTCGTGCGCCCCGAGCGGCCCGACGTCGGACTGCGGGCGCGGCTCGGCGCCGCCGACCGTGCGGTGCGCCTGGTGTCGGCGACCGAGGCGATGGCCAGTGGGGCCACGCACCTGCTGGTCGAGGTCCTCGCCGCCAGTCCGACCACCGCCCTGGTCCCGGCCGGGGTCGCGGACCTGCGCGCCGACCTCTCCGACGCCGAGTGCTGGCTGGTCGCGCCGGTCGACCGCATCCTGCCCGAGCGGCTGCTCACCACGATGCTGGGCGCGGTGGCCGCTCCGGTCGAGGGACCGGAGCCCGGGGTGGAGTCGCTGGCCCTGGCCGGGGTGGCCCGGATCGCCGGGCCCGGGGGCCTCGACTCACCCGAGCGGTTCCCCCGGCGGCTCGACTGCCCCACCGCCCCCGAGCTGCAGCGGCTGTGAGCGCTCGCGTGACCTGACCGGCAGCGCGTCGGCCCCGGCAGGCCGGGACCGGGCGGTGGCGGTCCAGCGCCGGAGCAGGAGCGTGCGCACGAGGTCACGCCCGGCCGGGACCAGCAGGGCGAGCCCGCAGACGGCGGTGACGAAGCCGGGGACGAGGACGAGCACGCCGGCCGCCGTCACGAGCAGACCGTCGACCACGGCCCGTCCCGGGATGCGCCCGGCGGCCACGGTGGCCCGGCCCTCCCGCCACACGGCCGTGCCCTGGCTCTTCACGAGCCAGCAGCCGAGCAGCGACAGCGTGGCGAGCAGGAGCGCCGCCTCGAGGACCCCGATCCACTGCGCGACCTGCACGAACACGGCCAGCTCGAGGATCGGCACCAGGACCAGGAGCGCCACCACGACCACGGATCGAGGGTACCGGCGGCCCCGACACCGCGCGACGCGCGCCGCCCGGACGGAGCCGATCTCAGGGGTCGCTCAGCGCGGACATGTACCCGCCACGGGTCCCGACGTAGATGCGGCCCTTCCACACCGCCGGGGTCGACTCGATGCAGCCGGGGTAGGTCGTGGTGGTGGTCGTGGGCACCGTGGTCGCGGGGGGAACGGTCGCGACCGGCCCCGGAGCGGCACCGCTCGCCGTGGCCCGCCCGGCCCCGGGCCCGCGCGCCGGTACCGTCGGGGTACCGGACGACCCCTGGAGGTGCCCGTGTCCGACCGGACCCACGCCCGACTGACCACGCCGCTGGTCCGCGACGCCGACCGGCTGGTGCCGGCGTCGTGGGACGTCGCCCTCGACCGCGCCGCGGCCGGGTTCGCGGCGGCCCGCGACCACCACGGTGCCGACTCGGTGGGCATGTTCTCGTGCTCCAAGGCGACCAACGAGGTGAACTACACCGCCCAGAAGTTCATGCGCCTGGCGGTGGGCACCAACAACATCGATTCCTGCAACCGCACCTGACACGCACCCAGCGTCGTCGGTCTGGCGACGGTCTTCGGGGCCGGGGGCGGCACCAGCAGCTATCGGGAGGTCGAGGAGGCCGACGTCGTCGTCCTCTGGGGCTCCAACGCGCGTGAGACCCACCCGATCTTCTTCCACCACGTCCTGCGGGCGGTCCGGGCCGGGGCCCGCCTGATCGTGGTGGACCCCCGGCGCACCGCGACCGCCGAGTTCGCCGACCTCTGGCTGCCGATCGACGTCGGCGCCGACATCCCCCTCGCCCACGCGATCGCGCACGAGATCATCGCCGCGGGCCTCGTGCACGAGGAGTTCGTCGCCCGGGCCACCACCGGGTACGCCGAGTTCGCCGCCCAGGTCGCCGACTGGACCCCCGAGCGGGCGGAGGCGCGCACGGGCGTGCCCGCCGACCTGGTGCGGGCCGCGGCGCGGGCCTACGCGACCGCGCCGAAGGCGCAGCTGTGCTGGACCCTCGGCATCACCGAGCACCGCAGCGGCGTCGACAACGTGCTCGCCCTGTGCAACCTGGCCCTGCTCTGCGGACACGTCGGCCGGTGGGGCTCGGGCCTGAGCCCGCTGCGGGGCCAGAACAACGTCCAGGGCGGCGGCGACATGGGCGCCCTGCCCAACCGCCTGCCCGGCTTCCAGGCCGTGACCGACCCGGACGCCCGGGCCCGCGTGGAGGCCGTCTGGGGCGCGCCGGTGCCGCCCGAGGACGGCCGCAACCTGACCGAGATGTTCGCGGCCATGGAGACCGGCGACCTGCGCGCGCTCTACGTGCTCGGCGAGAACCCGGCGCAGTCGGAGGCCGACGCCACCCGGGCCCGACGGCTCCTCGCCGGGCTCGACCACCTCGTGGTCCAGGACCTCTACCTCACCCGCACGGCCGAGCTGGCCGACGTCGTGCTCCCGGCGGCCGCGGCGTGGTGCGAGTCGAACGGAACCGTCACCAACTCCGAGCGACGCGTGCAGCGGGTGCGGGCCGCGGTCCGCGCACCCGCTGGGGCCCGCGACGACCTCGCGATCCTCGTCGCGATCGCCGACCGCCTCGGCACCGACCTCGGCCCCGCCGACCCCGAGACGATGTGGGACGAACTGCGGCGGGTGTCGCCGCTCCACACCGGCATGGGCTGGGCCCGGATCGAGGCGCTCGGGGGCATCCAGTGGCCGTGCCCGTCGGAGACCGACCTCGAGCCCTCGTTCCTGCACGGGCGCCTCTGGGCCGACGACCCCGCCGACCGGGGTCGCCCCGCCCCGTTCTCGGTGGTGGAGTGGGTCCCACCCGCCGATCCCCTCGCCCCCGACTACCCCATCCGCCTGACCACGGGGCGCCGGCTCGACTCCTACAACACCGGGGTCCAGACCCGGCGCTTCTCGTCGCCGCTGCGGTTCGGCGAGACCGTCGACCTCTCCCCGGCCGACGCCGCCGACCTCGGGGTGGCGCCGGGCGAGACCGTCCGGGTCGTGTCCCGGCGCGGCAGCGTGGAGGCCCCGGTGCGCATCGACCCCGGGCTGCGGGCGGGTCTCGCGTTCATGACCCTCCACTTCGGCGACGACGTCGACACCAACCGCCTCACGGTCGAGGCGGTCGACCCGAAGTCGGGAACTGCCGAGTTCAAGGCCACCGCGGTGCGGATCGAGCGGATCGCCGCCCCGGTCGGCGCACGCGGCGGGACGCCCGCACCGTGACCGACCCCCGGCCGGTCCCGGTCGCGCTCCCGGTGGCACACCCGGTGGGTCCGCCGGTCACCCGGCCGCGTCGCGACGCGCTGCTGCCGTCGCTGCACGAGGCGCACGACGCCGCCGGGTGGCTCGCCCCCGAGGCGCTCGACGCCATCGCCGACCGGCTCGGGCTCGGACGGGCCGAGGTGTTCGGTGTGGCGTCGTCGTACGCGTCGTTCGCGTTCACGCCCCGACCCCGGCGCCTGCGGCGCGTGTGCACCGACGTCATGTGCGTGGTCGCGGGTGCCGAGGCTCCCGGTGCCGACGCCCCCGGCGTCGTCGCGTCGCCGTGCCTGGGCCGCTGCGAGCAGGCCCCGGCGGTGCTCGACACCGACGGCGGGCGCGCCGTGGCTCCGGTCGCGCCGGCGCCCGTGCCCCAGCCGTCCACCGAGCGGTCCCTCCTCCGAAGGGTCGGCGTGGTCGACCCGTCGTCGCTCGACGACTACCGGGCCCACGGTGGCACCGCCGCGCTCGGCCACGCCCGGACCCTGGGCCCGGCCGCGGTCCGGGCCGCCGTCACCGCCTCCGGTCTCACCGGTCGTGGCGGCGCCGCGTTCCCGGCGGGGCGCAAGTGGGAGGCGGTCGCCGCCGCGGCGGGCGGGCCGAAGTACGTCGTCGCGAACGCCGACGAGTCGGAGCCGGGCACGTTCAAGGACCGGGTGGTCCTCGAGCACGATCCGTTCGCCGTGGTCGAGGCCATGGTCATCGCCGGGTTCGCCGTCGGCGCGACGACCGGGTACGTCTACGTGCGCGACGAGTACCCCGAGGCCATCGCCCGACTCGAGCACGCGATCGACGCGGCCGGGGCCGCCGGGCTGCTGGGCGACGACGCCGGCGGCCTGGGCGTGCCCTTCCGCATCGAGGTGCGCCGCGGGGCCGGGGCCTACGTGTGCGGCGAGGAGACCGCGCTGTTCGCGTCGATCGAGGGCTACCGGGGCGAGCCCCGCACCAAGCCGCCGTTCCCCGTGGACGCCGGTCTGTTCGGGCGGCCCACGCTGGTCCACAACGTGGAGACGCTGGCCAACGTGCTCACGATCCTCGACCCGGCCGGTCCCCGGCCCGAGACCAAGCTCTTCTCGGTGTCCGGGGCGGTGACCCACCCCGGCCTCTACGAGGTGCCGATGGGGACCACGCTGGCCGAGGTGCTCGACCTCGCCGGGGGCGTGCCCGCCGGACGCACGCTCCAGGCCGTGCTGCTCGGCGGTGCGGCCGGGACCTTCCTGCACCCCGAGGAGATCGGGGTCCCCCTGACGGTCGAGGCCACCCGGGCGATCGGCGCCACCGTGGGCTCGGGGGCGGTGTTCGTGATCGACGACGCCACCGACCTCGCCACCGTCGTCCTCGGGATCGCCACGTTCTTCCGCGAGGAGTCGTGTGGGCAGTGCGTGCCCTGCCGGGTCGGCACGGTGCGCCAGGAGGAGGTCCTCCACCGACTCGTGCACGGTCGCCCCCTCGGGTTGGTGGCCGAGGAGGTCCAGCGCCTGCGCGACGTCGGCGCCGCCATGCGCGACGCGTCGATCTGCGGGCTCGGCCAGTTCGCCTGGAACGCGATCGAGGGCGCCGTCGACCGGTTCGGCGTCTTCGGGGCATCCACGTGAGCGGTCCCGAGGTGGCGGTGACCGTCGACGGTCGGCCCGTCGTGGTGCCCGAGGGCGCCACCGTGCTCGACGCGTGCACCGCAGCCGGGATCGACACCCCGACGCTGTGCTTCGGCGACACCGTCGCCGCCCGGAACGTCTGTCGGATCTGCGTGGTCGACGTCGCGGGGAGCCGGGCCCTGGTGCCGTCGTGCTCCCGGCCGGCCGAGCCCGGCATGGACATCGCCACCGACACCCCCCGGGTCCGCCACGCCCGGCGCATGGTGCTCGAGCTGCTCGGCAGCAGCGTCGACCTCTCGCTGACCGATCACGTCGAGGAGTGGAACGCGCGCTACGGCGCCGACCCCGACCGCTTCGGCCCCGACGCCGCGACCGTGGCCCAACCGGTGAAGGTCGACAACGACTGCTTCGTGCGCGACTACTCGCGCTGCATCCTGTGCTACCAGTGCACCGACGCCTGCGGCGAGCAGTGGCAGCACACCTTCGCCATCGCCATCGCCGGCCGGGGCTTCGACGCCACCGTGTCGACCGAGCACGGGGTCGGCCTCCCCGACTCCGCCTGCGTCTACTGCGGGAACTGCATCGAGGTCTGCCCGACCGACGCCCTGATGTTCCGCACCGAGTTCGACCTCCGCACGATGGGCACCTGGGCGCCCGAGCGTCAGACCCGCACCGACACGATCTGCGCGTTCTGCGGCGTGGGCTGCACGCTCACCCTCCACGTGCAGCACGGGGTGGGCGACGACGACGGCGACCGCATCGTGAAGGTCACGTCACCCCATTCGAGCAGCGTGACCGCCGGCAACCTGTGTATCAAGGGCCGGTTCGGCGCCGGCCATGTGCACCCCTGAGCGCGACGGTCAGAAACTGCCGCCGTCGACCTGGATCCGCTGGTCGTTGACGTAGCGGGCGGCGTCCGACACCAGCCAGGCCACGACCTCGGCCACCTCCTCCGGGCTGCACACGTGCCCGAACGCCATGCGCTCGTCGAGCGAGTGGATGTCGTCGCCCGCACCCATCACCGCCTTGGCCAGACGGCGACCCATGTCGGTGTCGACGAGTCCGGGCGCCACGACGTTGACGTGGATGCCGTGGCGGCGCTCCTCCTTGGCCAGGGTGCGGGCCAGCGCCTCGAGCGCAGCCTTGGCCATGTTGTAGGGGGCCGACCAGCCCGCCATCGCACTGGCGGCCACGCTGGAGATCATGACGACGTCGCCCCGGGGTCGGGTGCGCATCCCGGGGAGCACCTGCTGGGCGATCGTGAACGCCGCGAAGGCGTGGGTGCGCCACAAGCGCTCGATCTCGGCCGGGTCGGTGTCGACCACGGCGTTGCCCCGGCTGGCGATGCCTGCGTTGTGCACGAAGGTGTCGACGTAGCCGAAGTCGGCGAGCACGGCGTCGGTCATCGTCACGCAGGCGGCGGCGTCGTCGACCGATGCCGCGTAGATCTCGGCCCGGCGCCCCTGGGCCCGGACGAGGTCGGCGGTGTGGCGGGCGGCGTCCTCGTCGCGGCGGTAGTTGATGGCCACGTCGAAGCCCGATGCGGCCAGGGCCAGGGTGATCGCCGCCCCGATCCCCCGACCGCCCCCGGTCACCAGCGCCACGCGCGGTTCGTGCATCCCGTCGCCTCCGTCGTGCATCCCGTCGCCTCCGGCGTCCGACCCGCCACTGCGCGGGAACCCGGGAGTCTGCCACCTGGGCCGGGGTGTGCCAGGCTGGCGGCCGTGGACGTCTACGAAGCCCTCTACACCACCCGGGCGATGCGCCGGGTCCGCCCCGACCCGATCCCCGAGGAGGTGCAGGAGCGGATCCTCGACGCCGCGATCCGGGCACCGTCGGGTGGGAACAGCCAGACGTGGCGGTTCCTCCTCGTCGACGACAAGGCGGTGCTCGCGCAGCTCGGCCCGATCTACCGCCGCTGCCTCGAGCAGGTGTGGAACCTCGTCTACAAGGACCGGATCGCCGCGGCCGCGGCGGCCCCCGACGACCCCGAGCACGCGCAGATGCTGCGGGTCCAGCGGTCGGCCCAGCACCTCGCCGACCACTTCGAGGACTATCCCCTCATGCTGTTCAGCTTCGCCCAGGGTGACCCGACGGGCGGCAGCATCCATCCCTCGACCTGGTCGGCGATGCTGGCGGCGCGCGCCGAGGGCGTGGGCTCGGCGTGGACCGTGGCGTTCGTGTTCGAGCTCGCGGCGGTCCTCGGGATCCTCGGCGTGCCCGTCGAGGAGAACTGGCAGTTCGGATCGTGCGTCACCTTCGGCTACCCGACCGGCCGCTGGGGGGTCGCCCCCCGGATCCCGGTGCACGAGGTGTCGTACCGCAACCACTGGGGCACCCCGGTGGGGTTCGAGATCCCTACGCCCCTCTGGTCGTACTGAGCCGGGTCGCCCGCTCGAGCAGCCGGGGCGCCGCCATCCGGGCGGTCCAGGCGGCGAAGGCGTCGGTCGGGCCGGTCCAGCGCCATTCGTCGACGTCGCCCACGTCGGCGTCGGTCCGCAGCGTCGCCAGCGTGCGGAACAGTCGGGCCGTGTCGCGCTCGGCGGTCAGGGTCGCCGCGAGCGACGCCGCACCCCGCACGGTGACGTCCCACGGCGGATCGGGGATCTCGTCGAGCGAGCCGTAGCGGGCGAGGAGGGTCGCCGCCGACTTCGCGCCCCAGCCCCGCAGGCCGGGGAACCCGTCGGCACTGTCGCCGACCAGCGCGAGGTAGTCGGGGATGGCCGCGGGCGGAACCCCGAACTTCGCCACCACCGCCGCCTCGTCGTAGCGGACGTCGGCCCGGCGGTCCCACTGCACCACGACCGGATCCCGGACGCACTGCGCGAGGTCCTTGTCGGGCGTGCAGATCAGGACCCGGCGCACCCGCTCGTCGGCCACTGCGACCGCGCAGGCCGAGGCGAGCCCGTCGTCGGCCTCGTGATCGACCATCGCCCACACTGCGACCCCGAGGGCGCGCAGCGCGTCCTCGAGCAGGGGGAACTGGGCGAACAGCACCGGGTCGATGCCCTCCCCGGTCTTGTAGCCGTCCCAGAGCTCGTTGCGGAACGACTCCACCGTGTGGTCGGTGGCGACCCCGAGGTGGGTGGCGCCCCCCTCGAGCAGGTCGAGCACCGACGAGACCACGCCCCGCACCGCTCCGACGTCGACCCCGTCGGGGTCGACGTGCTCGGGTCGGGCGAAGTAGTGCCGGAAGAGCTCGTAGGTGCCGTCGACCAGGTGGACCTCCATGGCACGAGCCTCCCACACCGACCCGTCACCCCTCCGGGTCGGGAGCCGGGACCGGCTCGTTCAGGTGACGTCGATGATCGGCGGGAAGGGCGGTTCGGGCTCGGCGATGTTGAACCGGCGCCGGATCTCGGCGATCGGGAGGTGGGCCATGGCGAGGTGGTCGACCGCGAGCAGGTCGACGTAGCACTGCTGCCCGCGCAGCATCGCGTCGAGCACGACCGCCATCGCGCTGGGCCGTCCGAGGGTCCCGATCTTGGCCTCGAAGTCCGATGGTCCGTATGCGCCGTACTCGAAGATCGCCATCACGCCGAGGAGATAGGCCCAGTGGGCGTCATCCTCGTGGGCGGCGAGCAGGAATGCGCCGAGCGCGATCTCCTCGTGGGCCTGCGGGCCGCACCCGGCGATCAAGTGGCACATGTCGTGCCCGAGGAAGAATCCGGGTATGCCGGGCTTCTCGCCCGGGAGCGCGAAGCCGTTGGCGCGGTAGAACTCGACGTACTCCCGCCCGAGCGTGCCCCGAGGGAGGTCCCGCAGGGCCAGGACGCGTGCAACCAGCTCGGGGGACGGCTGCTCGGTGTTGCGGTACTCGTCGCGCAGGGTCGTCTCGGTCATGCGGTCGAGCGATGCGTCCCATGCCCGGTGGAGGTCGTCGGTGATCTCGAGGATCGCAGCGTCGGCCATCGCTCGGGCCTGGACCAGGCCCAGCTCGCCGTCGGCCCCACCCAGGGCGTCGACGAAGGCCTCTACCCGCGCGACCTGCTCCCCCGGCAGCGGGTGCCGACAGAGCATGAACAGCACGAGGAACATCCGCAACCGCCGTCGCACGGTGATCGTGTCGAACCGGACGGCGACCTCCTCGGGTTCGATCGGAGCGAGCGCATCGGGGTCGAGGTCGCGGACGTCGAACACGATCCGGGCGAGGTCGACCAGCATCGAGCGTTGCTGGGCGGTGCCGCCGTCGCCGACGTCGATCGCGAAACGGATCGCACGCAGGAGCGGAATGGTGAGATCGTCTCGCCCGTCGAGGGTGATCGTCACGACTCCGGACGGTAGTCGCTGTTGATGCGTCCGACGCAGCACGGGCGGATCTGCGACCTGAGCCTCGGCGGGCGCACCTCACTCCGTCGCCCACGCGTCGCCGGGCGGTGACCGACCGGTCACCCGCGACGACGAGCGTGCGCGAGCCGCACGACGGGCATGCCGTCGGTCGTGCGGCTCCGTCCCCCGACCGAGGAGTCGTCCATGTCCCACCGCACCGTCCTGCCCTCGTCGACGCGAGGCCGGGTCGCCCTGAGCGTCCTGGTCCTCGTCGGCCTGCTCGCCGTCGTCGGCGCCGGCACCTTCGCCGGCTTCAACGCCGAGACCCGCAACCCCGGGAACCAGTTCGCCACCGGAACCCTGGTGCTCGGCAACACCAAGGCTTCGGGAGCGTCGTGCCTCTCCACCGCCGGAGGGACCACCGACGCCAACGTGAACCCGACGTGCGACCAGCTGTTCGACCTGGCGGTCCGCAAGCCGGGCGACTCGGCCTCGGCCCGGGTCACCATCGCCAACCAGGGCAGCGTGGCCGCGTCGGCGTTGCGGGTCTTCAGCGCGGCCTGCGTCGACGCCGACGTCGCCGCAGAGACCTACCACGGCACCGGCAACCCGTGCTCGAAGATCCAGGTGGTGATCCAGCGGTACTCCGACGCGGCGTTCACCACCCCGGTGGAGTGCGTGTACGGCGGGGGCAGCGCCTCGACCTGCGACTGGACCGACGCGACCAAGACGCTGGCGGCGTTCCAGGGCACCCACGGCACCGCGGCCACCGGCCGGACCGTGGGCAGCGGGCTCGCGAGCGGTGCCGCCCGGTACTTCGAGGTGCGGCTGCTGCTCCCGAGCACGTCCGACAACACGTTCCAGGGCCGTCAGGCCACCGTGGACCTCACCTGGTATGCGGAGCAGTAGGCCGGCGGTCCGCGGCGCATCCACCCCCGCGCCGCCCCCTCGTCCCGCGGCTGCGCCCGTCCCCTCCGGGGGACGGGCGCGATCCGGGTGGGGCCGCCGCATCGGGGTCGCGGCCATCCTGTGCGTCGTCGCCGGCTTCCTGCTCGCCACGAGCGGGCCGCGCGTCCTGCCCTACCGGGTCAGCTACGTCCGCTCGGGCAGCATGACCCCGGCGGTGCCGGTGGGCGCCTTGGCGGTGTTCCGACCGGCGCAGGCCGCCGACCTCAGACCCGGCGACGTCATCGCGTTCGCGGCGCCACGCGGACGGTCCGAGGTGATCGCCCACCGGATCGTGGGGACGGAGGGCGCCGGGGCCGGGCGGACCTTCGTGACCCGGGGCGACGCCAACCCCGCGCCAGACGCCTGGCGGGTCCCGGCCCGGGGCACGGGGTGGCGTCAGGTGCTGGTCGTGCCGTACCTCGGCTACGGGCTCGCGGCGCTCACGCGCCCGCTGGTGCGCACCGGGCTGCTCGTGACCGTGGCGGGGCTCGGCGCGGGTGCGCTCCTCGTCGCGCTGTGGCGCCCCGAGAGGCGCACCACCCGGGAGTGACGTGGTGAGGACCGTCGTGCGCCGCATCCGGTTCGGCCGCGGTGCCGGAACCGCCACCCTTGCGCTGCTCGTGCTGGCGGGGGTGGTCACCGCCTCGCCCGGACCGGTCACCGCCGGGTGGAACGCCCAGGTGGCGGCGGCACCGAGCGTGATCGCGTTGGCCTCCCTCGGGCCCGCGGTCGGCCTCACCGCGACGCCGGCGGGTGCGGGAGTCACGCTCGCGTGGGGTCCCGGCCGCAACGGGGCGGGCTACCGGGTGACCGAGGCCGGGGACGATCCCGGCGGTGGCTGCGGGACGACCGGGTTCGCTCCGCTCCTCGAGACCACCGCGCTCGGCGCGACCGTGACGCAACCCGCCGGCCCGCCGGGCACGGTCGTGTGCTACCGGGTCGAGACCATGCTCGGCCCCTGGACCAGCATCGCCGACAACCCGGTGGTCGGCGTCCAGGTCGGCCACGTCGTCGCCGCGGTGGCGGTCGAGAACGGGGGCGTCGCGGGCTGGCTCGACGTCGGCGACCGCTTCGTGGTCCGCTTCAACCAGGCGGTGGATCCGACGACCGGACCGACCGCGACCGACGCCGTCTGCGCCACGAGGTCGGGGGCGATCGTGCTCGCGGCGGTCCGGACCAGCGGGGGATGCACCGCTGGCGAGGCGAGCCGGCTCGGCCAGCTCGACAGCGGCACGATGAGTCACGACGTCCGGTGGTCGGCGGGCTACGTGTGGTCCGACGGCGACCGGGTCCTCACGGTCATCCTCACGGCGAAGGTGGCCGGTCCGAACGCCCTGTTCACGACCGGCCCGTGGACCCTCGTCCCCACCGCCACCCCCGGCGTGCTCCGCTCCGCGGCCGGAGGGGTCGCGCGCTGCACCTCGGCCACGGGCGGGGCCCGGTGTCGGCCCGTGGCGACCGGCTCGGTGTGACCCCGTCCCCGGCGCGCGACGGTGGCCGGAGGCCCGCGCGGCGAGCGGTAGCGTCTCGGCCGGAATGGCGGTCCTGGTCACGCTCCTCGCGGTGGTCCTCGGTCTCGTCGTGGTCCTCGTGGCCGGGCTCCTGCGCAGCCACGCGGAGATCCTGCGGGCCCTCCACGACCTCGGGGTCGACCTCGACCCGGCCGCGGGATCGACGGCGGCGGGCGCGGCCCCGATCCGGTCGATCCCCCTCACCGCGGGCCCACCCCGCACCGCGGCCGACGTCGGTGGGGTGACCCCCGACGGCGACGCCGTCCACCTCGTCGTCACCCCCGCCCGCCACCCGACGCTCCTCGCCTTCCTGACCAGTGGGTGCTCGTCGTGCCTCGAGTTCTGGCGCGCGTTCTCGGCGGCGCCTCCCGACCTGCCCGGCGGCACCCGCCTCGTGATCGTGACCAAGGGCCCCGAGGCCGAGAGTCCGGGCTCGCTGCGCGCCCTGGCCCCGGCCGGGCTCCCGGTGGTGATGTCGACCGAGGCCTGGGAGGCCTACGACGCACCGGTCGCCCCGTTCTTCGTCCTCGTCGACGGACCGTCGGGGGCGGTGGTGGGCGAGGGCGCGGCCTCGGCCTGGCCCCAGGTCGTGTCGCTGATGGCCCAGGCCATGGCCGACGCCGGGATCGCGGAGCCCGCCGCGGGCGGACTCGAGGGACGGCGCCGACGGGCCCCGGGCCGGCCCCGGTCCGACGCCGAGCGGGAGGCCCAGGTCGACCGTGACCTCATGGCCGCCGGGATCCTCCCCGGCGACCCCCGGCTCTACACCTTGCCCGGCACCATGCCGGGCGCCCCCCCGGGCGCGCCGGCCGATGCCCCGTCCGGCACCCTCTCCGACCCGCCGTCGGGTGGCGCGGCGCCCGCCGACCTGCCCGGGGGGTCGGCGTGAGCGCCGTCACCGCCCACGGCTTCGCGGTCGAGGCGCTTCCCGGGTGGGAGATCCGCATCTTCCGTCGGCCCGCGGCGGGCGAGGTCGCAGCGGCTCCCGCCGATGGTCCCCCCGCACCGCCCGGCGAGACCACGCACCCGGTGGTGCACTGCTCCACGGTGCCGATGCCCACCGACATCGGCGACTTCGGGAGCTCGGGGGTCGAGCGGCTCGGGCCCGACGACGCCTTCGTCGTGGTCTTCGACTACGGACCGGGCTCGGTCGGCAAGCCGCTGTTCGCCCGCAAGGGCATGCCCCGGGTCCTGGAGACCGCCGACTTCGACCCCAACATGCTGCAGCGCACGGTGCTCGGCCAGGCCGGGTACCAGGCGTTCTTCACCGAGAGCGGGCGGGCGTGCTGCCTCTACGTGGTGCTCGGCGCCTACGGGAACCGGCGTCGGGTGGTCCCCCGGGTCAACGCGCTGCTCGCGAGCCTCACGATCACGCCGCCGGACCGGTCGACCGGCGCCCCGGTTCCCCCCGCCACGGTCCTCGCGGCGCTCGAGGCCGATCCCGACCACACCCGCTTCGTGCGGATGCTCGTCGTCGCCGGCCTCGCGGGCTCGTGCACCGGACCGGGGCCGATCACGGTCTTCGCCCCGACCGACGTCGCCCTGGCCCGCGTCCCCGACGTCGGTGCGATCGAAGCCGACCTCGAGCGCGCCGCCCGGACGGTCCGGGCCCACCTCGTCGCCGCAGCGGTCGACCTCGCGACGGTCACCCCCGCGAGCCCGCTCACCGTGACGACGATCGACGGGTTTACGACCACGTGCACCACCGACGGCACCACGCCCCGGTTCGCCGGGATCGCCCTCGATCCCGTCCGCATCCCCGCCGGGAACGGCGGCGTGCACCCACTCGACGGCCTGCGCGCGGTGCCGGCATGACGCCCTGGGTCGGTCCGTTCGCGGTCGCCGCCGTCCTCCTCGCCGTGGCGGGAGCGGCCAAGGCGGCATCCCCCACCGCAACCGCGGGCGCCCTGCGCGCCCTCGGCCTTCCCGGACGCCCCGTGTGGGTGCGGGTCGGGGGTGCCGCGGAGGCCGTCCTCGCCGTGGCGGCGCTGGCCACCGGGTGGGTCCCCCTGGTCGTCGCAGTCGGTGCGTCCTACCTCGGGTTCGCGGTCTTCGTGGTCGCTGCGCTGCGCGCGGGCGTCCCGGTGGCGTCGTGTGGGTGCCTGGGGCGCGTCGACACGCCCCCGCACGCGGTCCACGTCGTCGGGAACCTGCTCGCCGCCGGCGCGGCGTTCGCCACCGCGGCCACGGGCAGCCCGGCGATCGCCTCGGTCCTCCGGGACCAGCCCCTGGCGGGCGGTCCCTTCGTGCTCCTCGTCGGCGTCGGGGTGGCCGCGGCCACGCTGGCGATGGCTGCGCTCCCCCGGGCCCTCACCGCCGGGGCCCCGCGGTGAGCCCCACCGACCCCACCGACCCGGTCGACCCCGCGGCGCCGCTCGGGTACGCTGCGGCCGGCGCTCCCGGCGTTCCCCGACCCGAGCGCCTGCGGCCCAGCCGCACCACGGCCTGGGCCGACTGGCTGGTCCGTCGCACCGGCACCTTCCTCGAATCCCGCTCGAGCCGGCGGGGGTTCCTCGTGGGCTCGGCCGTCACCGGATCCGCGCTCGCCGTCGCCGGGGTGCGGTTCGCGACCCGGCCCGGAAGCGCCTACGCGGCGATCACCGACTGTGGCCCGGGCACCTTGTGCCGCGACGGCTACACCGAGTTCTGCTGCGTCATCACCGGCGGTCGCAACGTCTGCCCCGAGGGCGCGTTCGCCGGGGGCTGGTGGCGTGCCGACTACTCCGTCTACTGCAACGGCACCCGCTACTACATCGACTGCCACGAGGCCTGCTGCGGCCCCGTGCGGCGTGACGGCTTCTGCGGCGGTTGCGTCGTGTGCCAGTGCGCGAACGACGACTGCAACAACCGCAAGGTCTATTGCAGCTACTTCCGTTACGGCCAGTGCTACCAGGAGATCGCGAACGTCGGGCCGATCGCTTGTCGCGTGGTCACCTGCGTGCCGCCGTACCTCACCGACGCGGGCTGCACTCGCGTCGCCGCGGTCGACAACGCCACCGCCGACCACGTCACGGCGTGCCTGCTCACCCCGCCCCCAGCCCCGCCGCCACCCCGTGCGGTGATCCGCCGAAAGGATCGGACCGTGATCCAGGTCTTGCTCTACGGAACCCTCAACGTCTTCTACGTCGCCGACGACGGCGCCCTCGTGCAGAAGGCCTACTCGCCGGGTCCGCTCGCCGACGCCAACGGCTGGATCACCAGCCGCCTCACCGTCGCCGGGCGCTGCAAGGCGGGCAGCAGCGTCGACGCCCAGGACGGCTACCAGAACAACTTCCATGTGTTCGCCCAGGCCGCCGACGGCAGTCGGCTCGTGCACCTCACCTGGCTCCGGGGCCCGAACCGCTGGGTCGAGCAGATCCACTGAGCCGTCCGGATCATCCGACCCCGTCGACGCCGTCGACCCAGCCGATCCCGTCCGCCGACCGATCCCGGAGGTGTCCGTGTCCGTCCTCGTGATCCTCGCCTCGCTGACCGCGGTGCTCGCCG
>Ga0172372_10005642_pt1 | contig 17361 bp, 11 predicted proteins | sample LakKiv5m_2_FD_114544 | JGI IMG/M metagenome (GOLD analysis project Ga0172372, IMG submission 114544) | Freshwater microbial communities from Kabuno Bay, South-Kivu, Congo - kab_092012_9.5m | ecosystem: Environmental > Aquatic > Freshwater > Lake | place: Democratic Republic of the Congo...
CGTCGGGGATGGTGGCGGCGTTCTCGCGGGCGGCGAGGGTGAGGCGTTCGGCGAGGGCGGGTTCCGTGATGCGGTGGGAAAGCCAGGATTCGAAATAGCCGGCGTCGGGTGCCGCGGACGGTTGGAACCCGTTCCCCACGGCGTGCCGATAACGCGCGCCATCGCGGATGCCGGAATCCAGCCAACCCCGGGCGGCGAGTCGGTAGTATTCCTGCGCGGTGGGAACCGGCTTCGGAAGCGGCGGCAGGCCGGTGCGGCGGACGTGGGATTGGAGCGCGGGGACCACGGTGTTGCCGACCCCGGCTTCAAGGAAGGATTCCGCTTCGAGCGCGACGCCGGCCTTCAACAGATGCCCGGCGTACGGGAGCAGCGAACCGTCCTCCCGGATGTCGGGTCGGGCACCGGGATGAAGGATGCCGAACAGGTGTCCGCCCGAACCGGAGATGCGGTCGGGGGAATCGTGGAGCGGGGCCAGTGGGAGCGAGGCGGCCGGACCGGGCTTCCACGCGAGGGAGAGCCAGTTGCCTTCCGCGGCGATGGCCATGAAGGGAAAGGTGAGCTTGAGGGGATCGACGACCTGGCGCCGCGCCTGCGCGCCGATGAGATCGCGTTCGGAGCTGCTTTCCTCGTCGGCGAGGTACTCAACGCCGGCGAGGATTCCCTGCGATTTGTGCGCCCCGAAAGTCCCGGCGCCTGGAAGGACCAGCAGCGCGGGAGCAAACACGACGTGCCGCTCCTGATCCACGGTGATGCGCGAGCGGTGTTGGATGTGTTCTCCCTCCACCCGGAAGCTCTGGTCGAAGGTCCACACGGCGCCGTCGGGATCGCGGTGTCGGCTCTGGATCTCGACGGTTTGCGGGGTGCGTTTGAAGCGCGGTCCGGGGGACAGCGGGGTTCCGAGATGGAACCATCGCGTGGTGCCGTCGCGTTGGTATCCCACCGGTGCCTGCGGGTGTCCGATGGCGAACGGACGCCCGTCGATCTCGATGACGAAGGCGCCGGGACCGGTGGCGGCGTGGCGCAGGGTCAATGGACCGGCGCGGAGGGTGGCGGTGATGCCCGTCATCGACGCGGCCCGGGCCGGAGTCCACGTCGGTGGGGTCAGGGTGGGACGCGGTTCAAAGCGCAGCGAACGCAAGGTGAAGGTGCCGCTCGAACCCGGAGGATCCACACGCAGGCGCGTGCCGGGCCCCAGCGGCGGAACGGGAATGCGGAGGACGGCGTTGGTGCTCCCCGGAATGAAGAAGCGGACCGAACCTTCCTCCGATTCCGGGAGCTTTCCGGTCCAGAAGACCTGTGCGGAACCGGCTGAATCCGACCGACCCTCCACGATCATCCACAGGGGCAGGTCGGGCGGATAATCGCGGGCAGGGCCGATGAAGTAGGGATCGGTCCCGGTGATCCCCACGTGGAGCGCGCCGTTGGTGGCACGGAGGGCGACGTCATGGGCGGGCTTCCATTGCGCGGCGGCGGTCGGATCGGAGAGATCAAATGCCGGCAGGTCCGCAGCGGCGAGGCGCGCGGCCAGGATCAGGCCCAGGAGGCGGAGGAACATGTGGGGGGAGTTTCAAGTTGGAAGATTCAAGTTTCAAGGGGGATGCCAGATGACGCACGCCAGGATTGAAGGCCGGGTGCCCTCACCCGGCGGCGTTGAAGGATCTGTCTTCAAAATTGGATCTTCACTTGAAACTCCCGCCGCCACGGCGGGACCAGGCTTGTGCAACGAATCCCGACGGGATTCTGGCTCCAAGCCCAGGGTTGCCGAGCTTGCGAGGCTACCCTGGGTCTTCATTCCGTCCGCGGCCAACCGCAACGCGGTTGTGGCTTCCTCGATCCCGCCCCCATGGCGACACCCACGGGTTTCCGCATCGGGATGGCCACAACCGCGTTGCGGTTGGATCGGCATCCACCCGGAGTTCCCAGGGTTGTCCTCGTTCCTCGGATCAACCCTGGGCTGCAAGCCTCAACGCCTTTGGCGTTGCAGAGAGATTTGAATCTGGAAACCGGGATCCGGGAACATCTTCTACAGCCTCCTGGCGACGACCGTAGTTGATGAGGTCACGAGGCGAGTTTCTGTCGGCGCGCCCCGCATGCCATGGGGTGGCGACGTCCTCGTCGCCGTTCCAGTGGTATGCCGGTGGCGATGAGGACATCGCCGCCCCGGACGAGGTCATCATTCGCCGCGTGGGGGCACGCGGCCTACTCCGTCGGGGCCCCGCCTCGTTACCTCGGCGGCTACAACACGAAGGGTCAGACGACGTGAGGAGGCTGGGGGGAAGAACTCAGCTAGAAAACGGCAGTTGGACTATCCACAGATTTCAGGGATTTCACAGATGGACCGGGAGAAGGGGCCTCACGACGACGCTGTTTCCAGATCACCCTTGGGGTGAAACGACAGCCTCTCTCAACCGGCTTCCAATCCGTGGAATCGCTGTAATCTGTGGATCCAACCGCCGGTTCCAGGGTGAATCTGGTCATCCTGTCCGAAATCAATCGCCAAGTTCCGATCGGGGATTGCTGGCCTCGGGTGGATCCGGAGCCTCCTGCGCGTTCCCCTCACGTTCCCGAAAACTCCGGCGACTCCTCAACCACCGGACGGACGATCCGAGAACGTTGCCCTCCCGCCCGCCTCGTTGACGGTGGATGGTGATCTGATATCCGTCGCCCATGAAATTCCTCCAGTGGCTCGGCTTTGCGCTGGTCCTTGCAAGTGCTCGCGTGTTGGCCGGGGAGACGGCCACGGCGGTGGCGACGGTCACGGCGGGGTTCGTGACCGGCATCACGGTCACGTCGGGCGGGTCCGGGTACACGTCGGAGCCGCAGGTCACCATCACGGGCGGTGGTGGTAGCGGGGCGACCGGCAAGGCCTTCCTGAGCGGGGGCAAGGTGGGGTTGATTGTGGTCCTGAATGCCGGGAGCGGATACACGAGCGCGCCCACGGTGAGCGTTGAGGCACCGCCAAAGGAGCTCGGGATCGTCCTGGAAATGGTCCCGAAACTCACCGTGGAAGGTCCCGCGGGAAGTCTTGCGCAGGTGGAGTGGGCGGGTGATTTGACGGGGCCGTGGACGATTTGGACAAACGTCGTGGTGAGCGCGGAGGGGGTGTTGCTGGTGGATCTGAGACCGGGATCAGCACGGCGGTTCTACCGGGCGGTGCCGGACCCGCGCCCTCTTGGTTTCGTGTGGATCGCTCCGGGGAATTTCATGATGGGAAGATCAACCAATGAACCAGGTCTTACCCCACCCTCTTGGGGGCTCAGCGAGGTTCAGCATACGGTTACACTCACCCGTGGATTTTGGATGAGCGACCATGAGGTCACTCAGTCGGAGTATCAGGCCGTCATGGGAAAGACGCCGTCGAATTTTAAACTTTCTCTCGACAGGCCTGTAGAGAGCGTGAGTTGGGGAGATGCCATGGCCTACTGCCAGGAGCTTTCGGCGCGTGAGCGCGCGGCGGGAAAGATAACGGCGCAACAGATTTACCGGCTGCCGACAGAGGCTGAATGGGAATACGCAGCGCGAGCGGGTTCGACGGCCCCACGCTACGGACCCGTGGACTCGATCGCATGGTTTGCCGAGAACTCCGGAGGGCAGACGCGACCCGTTAGGCAAAAAACACCCAACGCATGGGGTCTCTATGACATGTACGGTAACGTCTCGGAACTGTGTCTTGACTATGTCCCCATAGGAGGCGGTTATCCCCCAAACACTGAGGACCCTGTCGGTTGTTGTGGAGACCAATACGATGCGATGATAGTCCGGGGAGGTTCTTGGCTATCCTCAAACGATGTCGCCAATGTCATTTCGCTTAGAGCAGCGGCACGGGAAATGGTGATGCAAGACAGCCGAGGGAGCGCGCATATCGGCTTCCGTCCTGTCCTCAGCTGGATTCGGTGAGCTCAAGGCAGCGCCGGAGGCGGCGAGAGCGGAGCGGCGGCGGAGCCGGAGTCGGTAGCGAGGGACGAGCGGAAGACGTAGGCGGAGTGGCCGCGGAGCGGGCGATTGGACCAGAACAGGATGGGCAGGATGCCTGCGGGGGGCGGTCTGGAACCATCCTGTGAGCCCAGGAAAGGCCGTTGAGGTTCACCACAGAGGACACAGGGAACAGAGAGGGGGTAGAGAGAGTTTAACAACGACGGTAGCGAAGGAAGCGAAGTGGGAGGGCTTTTGGGGGCGAGTGTACCCGGCCAGCGATGGTCCACGATCCGCCGCGTGAGGGCACGCGGCCTACAGCTTGGGATTCACGGGGTGGCCGGCCATGTCGATCAGGGTCGGGGTGATCATGAGGATGCGGTGGCGTTGGGTGCCGTTGGGGAGAGTGGTGACCATGCCCATCAACACGGCGGTGTGTTGGTCGGGAATGCCTTCCATGTTGGTGTAGGCGACCTGCGGAGCCTCCCCGGCTGAAGGCTTTGGGTTCTTCTGTCCTCCGGAAATCCCAGGTCCGAAGCCGACCACGGTGAGGGCGATGTGGCCCGTGTCGGCCCGGATGGCCGGAAGGAGATCGAGCACCACGTCTTCCGAATCCGAGGCCGAGGCCGCGTTGGGCGGGTGGATCCGGATCGAGGCCTGGCGTGCGCTCAGTGTGACGATTTTCGGTGCGGCCATTTGGGTCACGCTAGGCATGGCGTCGAGCCGGACCATCAGCTTCCGGGCGTCTGCTGGACGGAGGATGAAGGAGGCACTCGAACCTCCGGGACCGGTCTGGATGTTTGCGGTATCACTCGTCAGTTGGAGTTCGCTGGAGGCGTCCCTGGAGACGTCGAGAATCTTCGTCTCCAGCAGGATTTGTTGCGGCGCTGATTCGATGATGCGGGCCAGCAGGGTTGCCAGCTTTTGGTGATCGGGTTCGGTGGCACGGACGAACAGGATGCCGGTCCGATCGTTGTAGAACATGGCCGGTTGGTTCTGGGGAGGCGCGGCCTCGCTCGGGCCTTGAGCGAAGGTGAGGCCATGCTGGGAAAGGTAGGTGCGCAGCGCGGACCCGGCATCCGGCGGATTGGTGCCGATCGGTTTGCCGAGTTCACGCTCCAGATTCGGGACCAGAACCCGGCGGGCGACTTTGAACCGGCGGGTGAAGAGCGAAGGTTCCTCCGGGCGCGCCGCACTCCGGAAGACGACGGCATAGTCTTCGATGGCATACTTCAGCGGACGGTCAGCGTTCGCGACGAACTGCTTGAGGATCTCCGACACCGCGAGGTCCCCGATGGGCTGCAGCCAGGTGACGTGGGGTGCGTCCCCTGGGTCCTCGGGCCCGAGGTCGATGATGTAGTTGAAGCCGAGGCCGGCGGGATCCGCTACCCGGCTGCGGAGGGCAAGTTCCTTCACGGCGTCCGCGAGCGGAGTTCCACTGAAGCGAAGGTCGGACAACCGGATGGAGTCCAACCGCGCCCGGATCTGGTCGCGGCCAGCCTGTGGGACCGGTAGGTCGCCGGCCGGCGGTGCGTTGCCGGGCTTCACGGGGTCGGTCTGGATGTTGATCCGGGTGATGCCGACGGATTGTGCGGCTTTGACCGCCTCCAGGATTCCGGCCATGGGTGCGTCGGGAGCGGAGCGCAGGGAAAGGACGAAATTGGGGGCGCCGCTGGAGCGTCGCTTCAGTTCCTCGGTGAGTGTCCCCAGATCGAAGGCTTGGTCCCCCAGTTGGAACCGTTCCCCTGGCAGGCACTCGATTTCCAGTGGCGTGGGTGTCCCCACGGCGGCCGCCGGCGTCGGGTTGATGGCGGCGACGATCCGGACGCGGGGGGAGAAGCCCATGGGAACCACGAGCAGTGCGAGGGCGAGGATCGTGATCCATCCGCTGCCGCCGAGTTGGGGGTGGGTCGGCGTGGGGTGCGTGAGGAGACGTTCGACGCGTTGCTTGAGGGTTCGGTTGGATTCCAGGATTCCGACAAAGCTCAACGCGAGCATGGGCTGGGCGGAGCAATGGCGGGCGACCTCGACGAGGGCCGCGGGATACGCAGTGGGGTTCTGCGGTCCATGCAGGTGCTGGACCTGTTCGTCGACGGCCAGTTCGCGCAGGGCGCGGACCCGGGCGTTGGCAAACCAGGCGATGGGGTTCCACCACCACAGGACCTGCACCCCGACTTGAAGCGCGTTGACCCAGAGGTCGCGTCGGCGGATGTGGATGAGTTCGTGGAGGAGGACGTTGCGGAGCACCTCGGGGGAGACGGCATCGGCGAGGGATCGCGGCAGCAGGAGCGTGGGATGAAGGAGGCCGCAGACGGCGGGGCTGTGGTTCTCGGAGGTGAGGAGCAGTTGGGGGCGTTTGGAGAGACCGGCCTCCGTGCTGGCTTGGGTGAGCAGGGACTCCAGCGCGGGGGTGGGTGCGGTGGCGGAACGGAGGAGGTTCTGGACGCGGCGTTGGCGTCGGAAGATCACGGCGGCGAGGGCGGCGGAACCGGTAATCCAAAGGAGCAGGAGCAGGCTGGAAGGATCGGTGGCTTTCCGGAACCCGTAACTGTGCAACGGCGCGAGTGGCGGGGGTTCGGCAGGAACCATCTCCCAGGCTGCGGACAGGTTGGGGGGCAGGCCCGTGACCGCACGGATCTCGCGGGGCTTGAGCGCGAGGCGTCCCATCCAGTAGGCGGCGCTGGTGGGGAGTTCGAGGGCGGGTGGCAGGATCAGCTTGAGGACGACGAGGAGCCAGAGCGCCTGGCGCAGGCTGGCGCGGAGACGTCGACCGAGGGTGAGGTCAATGGCGCCGATGAGGAGGGCGAGGGCGGCGGCCTGGACGACGGCCGGGAGGACAACGTTCAGGGTAGCGTGGCCGGCGTCCTGGAGGAGCGGGAGCATGGCATGGGTGGGTTTCCGCGTTTGGACTCAGCGTTTGGACTTGGGTGGGCGCGCGGAGTCCTTGCGGCGGGCGTCGATGAGCGACTGCAGTTCGTCGAGATCGGCGGTGGAGAGCTTCTCGGAGGCGAGGAGGGTTTCGACCATGGGCTTGAGGGCGCCGTCGAAGGCGTGCTTGAGGGCGTAGCGGAGTTCCCCGAGTTGGGCCTGCTGGCGGGTGACGGCCGCGCGGTAGAGGGTGAGGTTGCGGATCTTTTCGGCGGAGAGGAGGCCCTTGGCGACCATGCGGTCCATGAGGGTCCGGACGGTGGAGTAGGTCCAGTTCATGGTGGGGTGGAGATGTTCCTGGACGGAGGGGGCGGCGCAGGGTTCGAGGTCCCAGACGGCCTTGATGATGGCCCATTCGGCCTCGGTGAGTTCGGGCAGTGGAGTGCTCATGTGGATGACGTGTGTCGTTGTAAATCTACAGATGTAGAGATGTCACGCCCTAAACCCGGAAAAAGCGTTTTGATCCACAGATTGCGCCGATTCCACGGATTGGAAGCCGGTTGGGAAAGGCCGTCGTTTCACCCGTCGGGTGAAATGGAAACAGCGAAGCGGTGCCTCAGGTGCCGAAGTAGCGGTCGCCGGCGTCGCCCAGGCCGGGGACGATGTAGCCGACCTGGTTCAGCTTGCGGTCGAGGGCGGCAGTGGTGATGGCGACGTCGGGGTGCGCCTTGGAGACGGCTTCGATGCCCTCCGGCGCGGCCAGCAAGCAGACGAGTTGGATACGGCGTGCGCCCTGATCCTTCAGGCCCTGGATCGTGGAGATGGCGCTGCCGCCCGTGGCGAGCATCGGGTCGAGGATGAAGACATCGGCGGCCTTCGATGGCGGCACCTTGAAGAGGTAGGTCTCGGGCAGGAGGGTTTCCTCGTTTCGCCGTTGCCCGACGAATCCGATGGCGGCGTCTGGCAGGATCTCGCGGAAGGGATCGAGGAGGGAAAGCCCGGCGCGCAGGACGGGAACGAGGATCACGGGCCGGCGCAGGGTGACGCCCGGGGCGGTGGCGAGTGGCGTCTGCACGCGGATGCGTCGGGTTTCGAGGGAGCGGGTGGCTTCGCAGGCGAGGAACCGACCGCATTCGAGGAGCAGTCGACGGAACTCGGCGCGGGGAGTCGATTTGTCGCGAAGGCGGGTGAGGGCCTGGGCCAGGACCGGATGCTGGAGGACGACGGGCGACTTCATGGTGGGGGGAGTTTCAAGTTTTCAGATTCAAGTTTGAAGCCCCTGAAAACGGCGCGTCGCCTATGCGACGTGGGGATGCAAACGGGGGGCGGTGGGGTGATGTGAAAACGGACTAAGGACCCGGAGGCGACCCTTTTACCCTTCGCCCCCGGATCCTCGTCTTGTCTTTTATTTGCGTCTCCCACTCAGGAGACGTTCACAACCCATGCTCACAGGTGAGCCAGCCGATCTTTCCGGAACCCCGGATCCACCCTGAAACCCTTGATCCACCCTGATACCAGACTCCCTTTTACCCTTTGCCCAGTTTCCAGTCGGACCGACCGGCTCACGCAAGAGTGGGGATGCAGCCGGAGTGCCAAGTTGGGGAACGGGTGTGAAACAGCTCGAAAACTGGGGAAATCCGGGGGTTTGCGTGCGAATGCCGTCGTGGATCCGCAGGGAATGCGCCGAATCGCAGGGTGCAAATGCACGGCGCTGCAATGCGATGGCAGGGGGCGTCGTGCAGGATGGGTGCTTGACCGGAGGACGCTGCATCCCTAGCAACAGGCAAATGTTGCGGCACGCGGTAAAACTTTCGGTCATTCGTCACGACGCCATCTGGCGTCGTGGGGATGCTTTCGGATGTTTTGCCTGACCGACCCGCAGAACGAACCGTCCGGAGGCCAGGGTGGCTGCTCCGGACATTCTTCGACGTTCGCGCATCGCCTCCCTGGTTTCCGGCAAGACCCGAGAATCCATGGGAACCCCAGAACCAACGAATGAACGACGCGGCGTGCTTTGGATGCTGCTGTCGATCGTCTTCTTTTCCGCGAACGTGCTGTTGTTGCGCGGTGTTTCGCTCCATGCGACGGCGGCCGACGGGTGGGTGGCCTCGGCGTATCGCGGGTGGGTTGGACTTCTGATCGTCGGGGTAGGCCTCCCAATGCCTGTGGTCGCTGGGTGTGTCGGTGCCGTTCTGCTTCGGGAAGGTGTGGGGCCTGAGCTGGACGGCGCACGGCGGATTGGTGCTGGCGGCGGTGTGCGTGGCGGTCGCCCAGATCGCCATGACGTATGGGTTCCAGCGGCTTTCAGTGGCGCGGGGATCCTCGATCCAGATGTTGATGCCGGTGGCGACGGCGCTGGGCGCGATGCTGTGCTTCGGGGAACGATTGAGCCTGCTGGAAGTCGTGGGCGGCGCTGTGACGCTGGGGGCGACGTGGCTGTCGGTGCGGCCGGCGGCGGTCCCACAAGGAGCGGAGGCGAAGGGGTGAACCTGCAAAAAGCAGTTGGAACCACGGATTGAACGGATAACACGGATAAGCGGGGACTTGGGTTGGACGTGTCGCACACCTGCAAGGGGATCGGCCTGCCGCGAGGAAAACATCCATCCCAGCCCCGTCCATCCGTGAAATTCGTGAAATCCGTGGTCCAGGAAACTGCCGCTTTCAGGGTGAACGCAAAAAGGATCCGGCGGCCTTGCGACAGCCACCGGATCCTCCCCCCGTTACTCACCCCTCCTTTTCGTCGGCTCCCTTGGCACCCCCGCGTTTCCCCTGCGTGCCCCCTGTTCGGCCGATCGACCCTTGAGACGAACTCATCCATTGCACTGGATGGTGTGAGCCTGCCTGTCTTCCCGGGACCCCAGACAATCCCTGAAACCCTTCATCTTCCCTCACACCGGATCTCCCTTGTTCCCTGATCCGGTTCCCGGTCCAACCGACCGGCTCACGCCCAGTACCAATGCAACCCCGGTGCCAACGCCCGGTTTCCGGCAATTTGCGGGGGGTTTCTGGAGGTTTGACCCCGTGGCCCCGAAATCGTGTCGTGGCTTTGCTGACGGCAACTGCACGGCGCTGCAATGCAGGCATCGTGCAAATGCGTCAGGGGGTAGACGACGTGAGGAGGCTGGGGACTGAGGACTTGCTTCGGGATCGCCTCGTGACCTCGTCGACTACGCCTGGGGGGTAGACGACGTGAGGAGGCTGAGGACTGAGGACTTGCTTCGGGATCGCCTCGTGACCTCGTTGACTACGTGTGGGTCAGTGCGGAAACAGTGTTGGCTGGACCGGTCCGGTTCCGGAGAGGCCGGGAACGGACCAGTCGATAGGCGGTATTCCGGCTTCGGTCAGGTGGCGGTTGACCTGGGAAAAGCAGCGGCAGCCGAGGAAATGGCGCGCGGAGAGGGGAGACGGATGGGCGGTGGCGACGACGCGATGGGGTTCTGCCGGGATGAGGGGAAGCTTGCGTCGGGCGTCGTTGCCCCACAGGAGGAAGACGACGCGGCGGGGCAGGCGGCAGACCGACTGGATGACCGCGTCGGTGAAGGATTCCCAGCCCTTGCCGCGATGGCCGCCGGCGCTTCCGGCAGGGACGGTAAGCACGGTGTTCAGCAGCAGCACGCCCTGGTGGGCCCAGGATTCGAGGCAGCCGTGATCCGGACGTGGCAATCCAAGATCGGTGCCGAGTTCCTTGTAGATGTTCCGGAGGGAACCGGGGACCGGGCGGACATCGGGTCGGACCGAAAAGCAGAGGCCGTGGGCGTGCCCGGGCGTGGGGTAGGGATCCTGGCCGAGGAGCACGACGCGGACGCGGTCCGGTGGGGTCAGTTCGAGAGCACGGAAGATCTCGCGGGGTTGGGGAAGGATCTGTTCGCCGCGGGCGTGGGCCTCGTCGAGGAAACGGTCGAGGGCCGCGAACGCGGGTTTCCGGGTTTCGGCGGCGAGCAACGGTTCCCAGGCGGGGGGCAAGGGCGGGATCATGCCTGGGATCAGGCGGTGGCTTCCTCGGGTTCGCCGTCGGCGGGGGCGGGTTCCTCGCCCTTGTCGGCGGGGGATTCGGAGGCGGTCAGCTTGCAGGCCCCGGCGAAGAGGGCGGTGAACAGGCCGGAGCTGAGGAGCGTGTTCCGGAAGAAGGTCCAGGTCTCGGGGTAACCGCCGGTGCCCTTGGTGAGGGCGGTGAACCAACCCTGGAGGGTCTTGATGTACTCCGGGTTCCGGAAGGGGTTGATCCACCAGGCGGCGGTGTTGGTGACGATGTAGAAGACGAGTGCGCCCAGGATGCCGCCTGCGACGAGGCTGATCCAGCGTGAGGCGGGCTGGAACCGGCGTCCGAGACCGAAGATCAGGGCGTAGGCGGCGTATTGGCCGGCGAGGTAAAGCCATCCGCCAAGGGTGAAGACCTCGTGGCCCTTGCTGAACTGGTAATAGGCGTTGAGGGCCATGTCGGTGAGGAACAGGACCCCGAAGGAGACCCCGGCGCCGGCCTTTCCGCGCAGGTAGACGCCCGCGCAGAACATCAGGGCATAGGCGGCGCTGAAGTTGGGCGGCATGAGGCCGGGCCATCGGGAGGCTGCGAACAGCACCACGAATACCCAGGGCAACAATCGATGGACGGTCTCCCGCACGGCCGGACTGTATCGCCGGAGGACGCCGCTGGCCAGTTGGGTGTTTTGGGGAGTTTGAACGGGTTGGGAGGTTTATCCACAGCCTCCTGACGTCGACTGCTACGCCATGGAAGGGGTAGCTGACGCGTGCCCGGGAACCGCCTCAAGCGGAGCCGCGAAGGTCGGAGTGGTGTCGCCACAAAAAACGCAAAAAGACGCAAAAGGGGAACCTTTGTGGTTGGCCACCCAGGCATGATGCCGGCGATTTTGTGTTTCTTGCGTTTTTCGCGGCAATACAGGTCCTGGAGCGTTGAGGCGTTGCCGCGGAGGGGTTCTTCGGCCTTGTCTCTTCGGCTGGGGTCCCCATTCTCCGCGGCGCACTATGCTGAAAGCTGGAATCGTCGGGTTACCGAATGTGGGCAAGTCCACTCTGTTCAATGCGGTCACCCGCACTCGCAAGGCCCAGGCCGCCAACTACCCCTTCTGCACGATCGATCCGAACGTCGGGGTGGTGACGGTTCCTGACGACCGGATGGAGGTGTTGTCGAAGATCGCGAAGACGCAGGTGATCATTCCTGCGGCGATCGAGTTCGTGGACATCGCCGGGTTGGTGAAGGGGGCGTCGGCGGGCGAAGGCCTGGGGAACAAGTTCCTGAGCCACATCCGCGAGGTGGACGCGATCGTGCAGGTGGTGCGGTGCTTCGAGGACGCGGACATCCACCATGTGTCAGGTTCGGTGGATCCCATCCGCGACATCGAGATCATCAACACGGAGTTGGTGATGTGCGACCTGGAGGCCGTGCGGAAGCGTCGGGACAAGCTCGCGAAGGACGTGAAGCGCGGGGACAAGGTGGCGGCGGCGGAGGATGCGGTATTGGCGAAGCTGGAGCCGCAACTGGATCAGGGCCGCCCGGCGATCACGGTCGAACTGACGAAGGAGGAGAAGGAATTCGTGCGCCCGCTGTTCCTGCTGACATCCAAGCCCACGATCTTCGCGTGCAACGTCAAGGAGAGCGAGTTGGCGACGGCGGAGAACAACGTCTTCGTGAAGAAGGTCCGCGAGTATGCCGGCACCCATCTGGCGTGCGGCGCGGCGGTGATCAGCGCGCAGATCGAGTCGGATCTGGTGGATCTCTCGGCCGAGGAGGCCTCGATGTTCCTGGCCGAGCTCGGGGTGAAGGAGTCGGGCGTGGGCGGGTTGATCCGGGCGACCTACGCGTTGCTGGGGTTGCGGACGTACTTCACGGCGGGTGAGAAGGAGGTTCGCGCCTGGACGATCCATGCGGGCGACACCGCACCGCAGGCGGCCGGGGTCATCCATTCGGATTTCGAGCGCGGTTTCATCAAGGCGGAGACGGTGGCTTATGCGGATCTGGTCGCGTGCGGATCGATCGCCGTGGCGCGGGAGAAGGGGTTGTACCGGATGGAAGGCAAGGAGTACGTGGTGAAGGACGGCGACGTGCTGCTGTTCAAGTTCAACGTTTGACCGGGAGTTCCCAGTTGCCAGATCCCAGTTGCCAGTTGCCGGAATCCCGGGTGAAGGCCGGGTGCCCTCACCCGGCGGATTTGGGTATGCGCCGCGTGAGGGCACGCGGCCTTCAAAGGAAGTTCCCAGATCCCAGTTGCCGGAATCCCGATTGAAGGCCGGGTGCCCTCACCCGGCGGAAGTCCCTGATAAAGTGAAAGGGGGCGGGCTTTCTGTCCGCCCCCTGACGTCGGCCGCCACTCCCCTCGTCGTAGCAGCTGACGTCAGGAGGCTGTGGAGAGGTGAGTTCCAAGTGCGAGGATTCGATTCTGAAGCCCCCAACCTCGCCTCCTGACGTCGGCAGCTACGGTTTGTGAGACGCCGCGTGAGGGCACGCGGCCTTCAAAGGAAGTTTCCAGATGCCAGTCTCCAGTTTCCAGATCCCATCGAAAAGCGGATGGCGGCTTGGGACGGTCGTCATTAGGATCCCTTCATGCGATTTGCGAAGTGGTCAGGGCTGGCCGCGCTTTGGGTGGGTGCCATTTCCCTGAGTGGGGCGAACTGGCCTTCGTGGCGTGGGCCTTCGGACAACCAGGTTTCGCCAGAGACCGGCTTTCCCACCGAGTGGTCCTGGTCGGCCAAGGGGCCGTCGAAGAACATCCGCTGGCGGGTGGAGTTGCCCGAGCCCGGGAACTCGTCCCCGATCGTGTGGGGCGACCGTTTGTTCGTGACGCAGGCCCTGGAGGATGGGGCGAAGAGGACGTTGATGTGTCTGGACCGTTCCACCGGTCGGTTGCTGTGGCGGGAGGGGGTGGAGTTTGCGGGGAAGGACACCCGCCACGAAACCAACCCGCATTGCGCGGCGTCGCCGGTGACCGACGGAAAGATCGTGGTGGCCAGTTTCGCATCGGCCGGCGTGGCGGCGTACGGGATGGACGGCAAGCGGCGGTGGTTGGCTGACCTCGGGCCGCAGAAGCACACCTGGGGGCAGGGATCGTCGCCGGTGATCCATGGGGATCTGGTGCTGGTCTACCATGGCCCGGGACCGCACTCGGCCCTCCATGCGCTCGATCGCGAAACCGGGGCGGTGAAGTGGAAGGTGGCGCTACCGGAGGAACAACCTGCGGAGCGCTTTGATGGGTTTTCCGGGAAGTCGGATGGAATGATGGGTTCATTCAGTACGCCGCTGGTGATCGATGCCGCCGGGCGCACGGAAGTCGTGCTGCCGGTGGCCAACCGGTTGCAGGCGTTTTCCCCGAAGGACGGCCGGCGGTTGTGGTGGGTCGATGGGATGAACCCCTTGGTGTACACCTCGGCCAGTTTCGGCGAGGGCAAGGTGGTGGCGATGGGCGGGTTCTTCGGCAGTTCGATCTTCGTGACCCCGGGCGGCGAAGGCGACGTCACGGGGCGACGCAGCTTTTACGAGAAGCGGGCGAAGAAGCATCGGATCGGGTCGCCGATCCTGCTTGGTGGGCATGCGTACCTGAGTTCGACGGATGGGTTCGCGCAATGCGTGAACCTGCAGAGCGGCGAGATGGTGTGGGAGGAACGGCTGCCGGCGACCGGGGGTGACGGCGCGACGTGGGCATCGATGGTCCTGAGCGGTGATCGGTTGTACGTGGTGAACCGATCGGGGGACACGCACGTGCTGAAGGCGTCGCCGAAGTTCGAGCGGTTGGGATCCAACCCGGTGGGTGAGCTGTCGAATTCGACGCTGGCGCTTTCGGACGGACAGATCTTCCTGCGGACGCATCAGGCCCTGTATTGCGTGGCCGAAGCGGGAGCGGCGCGTTGAGCGCGGCTTTCGGGTACAAGGAAGAGGCGAAACGAATCCGCAAAAGAGAGACGACGACATGCCACTGATTGCCGCGACGGCCGGCAGCGGGATACCGCTGGCCTATTGGGCTGGATTTTCACTGTTCGTGGTCCTGGCGCTGGCCGTGGACCTGGGGTTGTTCCACCGTGAAAGCCGCGAGGTGCGTTTCCGGGAGGCAGTGAGTTGGACAGCCGTCTGGGTCTGCGTGGCGATGCTGTTCGCCTTCTGGGTGGGGCCGAAGTTCGTGCCGACCTGGACGCCGGACTGGACGGCGAAGTTCGTCACCGGCTACCTGGTGGAGTTGTCGCTGTCGATGGACAACGTGTTCGTGATCGCCTTGATCTTCTCGTACTTCAAGGTTCCGCGGACATGGCAGCATCGCGTGTTGTTCTGGGGCATCCTCGGCGCGTTGGGAATGCGCGGGGTGATGATCTGGGCGGGCAGCGAACTGGTGGTGCGGTTCCATTGGTTGCTGTACGTCATGGGGGCCTTCCTCGTGTTCACCGGTGCGAAGATGGCCTTTGCCGGCGGGGACGATGAGGATTCGGCGCTGGAGAAGCGCACGGTGGTGCGGTTGTCGCGGAAACTGTTGCCGTTCACGAACAGCTTCGACGGGGAGAACTTCGTGACGCGGGTCGGTGGCAAGCTGCGGTTCACGCCGTTGTTCCTGGTGCTGATCGTGGTGGAAACGACGGACGTGATCTTCGCGCTGGATTCGATCCCGGCGATCTTCGGCATCACGAAGGAATCGTTCCTGATCTTCACGTCGAACGTGTTCGCGATCCTGGGGCTTCGATCGCTGTATTTCGTGCTGGCGAGTGCGATGGGTTACTTCCGGTATCTGAAGTACGGCCTCGCGCTGGTGCTCGTGGTGATCGGCGTGAAGATGCTGGCGGAGCACTGGCTGGAGAAGTGGCTGGGAAGCCAGTTGACCAACATCTCCCTCGCGTCGGTGATCGGGATCATCATGGTCTCGATGGCCGCCTCGATGATCGCGGCATGGCGTGAGCGTCCGGCCCCGCCGGGGTCATGAAGGAGTCGACGCCGTCGCCACCGCATGCGGACACGCTGCCCTTGTCCGCGTTGCTGGGGCGTGTCCTGGAGGGCGTGGAGGGTGGACTGACCTTGCAGGAGGTCGCGGATCGGACGGGGGGCCGCGGAGGGTACCTGTTGTTGATCCTGCTGTGCCTGCCGTTCACGACTCCCGTGCCGTTGCCCGGGGTCAGCAGCGTGTTTGGCGCGGTCATCCTGTGGGTGGCCCTCGCGAGTGGTGGGGAGGGTGGGTTGCGGCTGCCGCGGTGGTTGGGGCGGAAGGTCGTGGGCTCGGATCGTCTGCGGGGGGTGCTCCGGGCCAGCGGACGGCTTCTGGGCTGGATTGAGAAGGCGGTGAAACCGCGGGGCAACGCCTGGCTTGGAACGGGGACGAGCCGACGCGTTCACGCCCTGCTGATGGTCTGGCTGGCGGCGCTGTTGATGCTGCCGTTGCCGGTGCCGTTCACGAATTCGCTTCCCGGTTACTCCATCATCCTGGTCTCGGCCTGCCTGATGGAGCGGGATGGGCGGGTGATTTTCGTAGGGTATCTGGTTTCATTGGCTGCGTCGGTCTATGTGACGGCGGCGTTGGTGGGCGGCATGGCGCTCATCGAGGCGGCCTGGCGATGGATCACGGGAGTGTGGGGGATGGCGACATGAAGTATCGGTGGGAATTGCCAGCGGCCCGGCCGCTGGAAGTGCGGCTCTTGCGTGAAGCGACCGGCCTGGGGGAACTCGTGGCAACCTGTCTGGTGGAACGTGGGTTCGCCGACCCGGACGCGGCCCGGCGGTTCCTGGATCCGCGCCTGAAGGACCTCGCGGACCCGTTCCGGCTGCCGGACATGGACCGCGCGGTGGCGCGGTTGCTGGAGGCCCGGGAACGCGGCGAGCGGGTGGTGTTGTTCGGGGATTATGACGTCGACGGAGTGACCTCGACGGCGTTGTTGAGCGAGTTGCTGGGCACGCTCGGGTGGACCGTGGACCAGTACCTGCCGGACCGGTTCACCGAGGGGTATGGTCTGACCCAGGCGGCGGTTGAGAATTGTCATGCGAAGAATCCCTGCGGCCTCTTGTTGGCCGTGGATTGCGGTTCGACCTCGCGAGGGCCGGTGGCGTGGTTGCGGGAGCGCGGGGTGGACGTGATCGTGCTGGACCATCACCAACCGGGCGAGACGCCCGCGGAACCCGTGGCCTTCGTGAACCCGCAGCGGGGAAGCCTTGATCATGAACTGTGTTCGGCTGGGCTCGCCTTCAAGCTGGGGCACGCGCTGCTCAAGGAAGGCCGGCAACGCGGCCTTCCGGGGTTCGCCACCTACGACATCCGCGAAGCCCTCGACCTGGTGGCCATGGGGACCATCGCCGACCTCGTGCCGCTCCATGGCGAGAATCGCATCCTCGCCAGCGTGGGCATGCAGCGTTTGGGCGTCACCCGAAGGGTCGGGGTCCGGGCGCTGAAGGAAGTGGCTGGTGTAGGTGATATGGTCCGGGTGGATCAGGTCGGATACCAACTCGGTCCACGGCTCAATGCGGCAGGACGGTTGGAATCCGCCCGGCAGGCGCTGGATCTCCTGCTGACATCCGATGCCACCCGGGCCGGGACGCTGGCGGGCGCACTGGATGCCTGCAACCGGGAGCGTCAGGCGATCGAGAAGAAGATGGCCGAGGATGCC
>Ga0172372_10005647_pt1 | contig 17354 bp, 14 predicted proteins | sample LakKiv5m_2_FD_114544 | JGI IMG/M metagenome (GOLD analysis project Ga0172372, IMG submission 114544) | Freshwater microbial communities from Kabuno Bay, South-Kivu, Congo - kab_092012_9.5m | ecosystem: Environmental > Aquatic > Freshwater > Lake | place: Democratic Republic of the Congo...
ACTGTGCCAGGCGCATCCGACCAGAGCCACTTCAGTGCTTCCGGCAATCGCTCACCTGCCGCCTTGCCGCTGTGGCCGCCGTCAGTCATTTCCAGCTGGTATTGATAACCGGCAAACTGCAGTGCGGCCGCCAGCTCGTGATTCGAAAGCGGCCAGTGTCCATGCAGATTGTTCAGATCCTCACGGCCCTCCTGCAAGTACACGCGAATCGGCTTTGGCTGTTCCTTTGTTTTGCGGACCAGACTGGCGTATTCCCAGCCGCCGCGAATATTGGTGTAACTGCCGATGTGGCTGAGCACCCTGCCGAACTGATCTGGTCGTTCCCATGCTGCGGTGAACGCACAGATGGCCCCCGACGAGATACCGCCGACGGCGCGATCACGAGGACTGGCCGATACATTCAGGCCCTGCAGCACCTCGGGCAAAAATTCGTCCAGCAAAAAACCCACGTAGCGGTCACCGAGGGAATCGTATTCGAACGAACGATTGCTGCGATCCGCTGCCCCTGGCAGTTCAGCGGGAATGACACCTGGATTGACAAAGACGGCGATTGTGACGGGCATGGCCTGCTGATGGATCAGATTGTCAAAGACCACGGGCACTCGAAATGCACCGTCCGTTTTTGCGTACCCTGCTCCGTCCATGAATACCATCAGACTGGCGGGTTTGTCGGGTGCATACTGTGCCGGAACGTAGAGGCTCCAGTTGCGAGTTGTTCCGGGAAAGATCTGGCTGCTGCGGAATTCTCCGCTGGTGATTTTGCCCTGCGGAACTCCGGGCTGCACTGTGCGATCGGGGTGATCCTGGGCGACTGCCGGAACACTGCAGAGCAGCAGAGCGAGGCAGGCAGAGATCAGAGACCGCAGAAAGTGCTGCATACGGCTGTGCATTAGAGGACTCCTGACAACGAATTCGACCGTGACTCGATTGCCGGCACGTGTGCCGACGGAGGAGCGGGATTCTGGCATGCTGTGGCAGAAAAGTCATGCGAACCGAGCAGGCAGATGAAATCGAAACGCGCAGAAAGCTGGCAAAGGAAGGGTCTGGAAATATGGATGAACCGAGAATGGTGCTGAATATCGTGTCCCGCAACAGGCCGGTAATTGCTGAGTTCGCTGGTTTGCCCAGGAAAAAATCCCGCGGAATGCAGTCAATGAAGCGGAATTGTCAGGGCTGCAGTTGATCGGCGCTGAACAGCAGCAGGCCCTGATCAGCACAGATCAGCAGATCACCGCTGTCAGGATGCTGCAGCAGCGTGTTGATGCTGCCGCGTTCCAGCTGACTTGTTCGCAGCAGTTCAAGGGATTCGGGCTGCAGCTGCTGCAGAGTTCCGTCAGTGCACCCGACCAGCAGCTGGCTGCGATTTTGCGTCAGGTGCAGTGCCTGCGGGACAGCGTTGAGCCTTGCGAATCTGACCAGCCGGCCTCGCAGCGGCTGCCACAGTCGGATGGTTTTGTCACGCGAAGCTGAATACAGCAGTGGTGTTGTTGCCAGCTCAGTCCGGGGCGCCAGCAGACTGGTGACGGGACCGGTATGATTGTCCAGGATTCTGATCAGTCGTCCGTCCTGTGGCTGCCACAATCGGATGATGCCGTCCATGCCTGCTGTGGCTGCCTGCAGGTCGCCGGAGTATGTCAGAGCCAGCAGTGGTCGTGAATGCAGAGTGATGCGGCGCTGCACGGTTCCATCCTGAGCGTTCAGTACGGTGGCCGTACCGTCATCTGATGCTGTCAGGATCTGTTTGTCGCCAGGCAGCCAGCAGGTTTGCGTGATGCGATCGGAATGCGGTGTGCAGGTCAGCAGTGTTTTGCCGCTGTGCAGATCCAGCAGCTGCAAGATTCCGGTTTCTCCGGCGGTGCCGCCGGCAACCAGTAAACGCTGCTGATCGGCGGCCAGACGCAGATCCAGTATGTGTTCGATGTTACATTCCAGCTGTCGCTGCAGTTTCAGCTGCGGCCAGGAATATTCCTGCAGTCCTGATTGCGAGCCTGTCATGACGGCATTTGCTGTCGGGTGCCAGACAACCGCCGTCGGGCGAATCTGAGCGAGCAGCAGCGAGCAGTTCCCCAGTGCGACAACAAACAGTGCAAGCTGGAGCAGCCGATGTGTCATTGATGGATTCATGGTTTTGCACGGCCGGCAGTATCCGGCACCAGCTGAGCGACGGGCCGGGCATCCTGCACAAGCGGGACTGGTCGACCATCAGGTGCGGTCAGCGTATGGTTTGGGTCAAAACCCAGCAGAGTGTAGATGGTGGCCACCAGATCACGAGGTGTGACGGGCTGATCCTGCGGACTTTCCCCGGTGGAATCACTGCTGCCGATAATTTGTCCGCCGGGAATACCGCCACCTGCCAGCACCGCACTGAAGACTCGCGGCCAGTGATCTCGCCCGCCGCGAACATTCAGCTTGGGTGTTCTCCCGAATTCTCCGAGAGCGATGACGAGTGTCTGTTCGAGCAGACCTGACTGCTGCAGATCGGTGAGCAGTGCGGCGAATGCCTGGTCGAATGTCGGCAGCAGTCCGACTCCCTGCTGCGCTCCGCTGTAGCCGTCCCGCAGCTGCAGTACCAGGTTTTCATGGGTGTCCCAGCCGGAGCAGTTGACGGTCACAAAGGGGACACCGTGCTGAATCAGGCGACGGGCCAGCAGACAGCTTTGTCCGAACATCCGGGGTCCGTAAGCCTGCCTGAGCTGGTCGGATTCCTGTCGCAGGTCAAAGGCGGTTCGGACAGTCTCTGATGAGGCCATTTGCAGAGCGGTCTGCAGTCTGTCGGCTGCGCTGGTCTTTTGATCGGCTGCGAGTGTTCGGCTGTGATTCCAGGTTTCCAGATACTGCAGCCGTCGTTGCATGCGGGCCTGATCGATGGTGGGGAACAGTTCGAGGTCGCGGACTTTAAAATCTGGCTGCGAGGGGTCGCCGCCTGTTGTGAACGGGAGAGCGGATCCGGTCAGAAAGCCTGCACCAGCGGAGCCGGCTTCGGGTATGGCGACCCATTGCGGCAGCGCCTGCTGCGGCTGGCGTGTTCTGAGAGTGGCGGCAATCGCCGGAAAGCTGGGATACTGGAGCACGGCGGAGGGCTGATACCCGGTCAGGACATAGGTGTTGGCGAGACCATGTTCGCCCAGCGGCGAGGTGAGGGAGCGAATGATGGCGAGGTTTTGAGTAATGGCGGCAGTGCGTGGCAGCTGACTGCAGATGCTGATACCGGGGACGGCGGTTTGAATAGTTTCAAACGGTCCGCGAACTTCGGCGGGCGCCGTGGGTTTGGGATCAAACATTTCCAGGTGGCTGGGGCCGCCATCCAGCCAGAGCAGGATGCAGGACCGTGGTCGGGCGTCGCGGCCGGGCCTGTTCGCCGTGCATATCGACGGCAGTCCGGCGAAGGCGGTCAGCGCGGAAATACCGCATTGCAGACTGCTGCGACGTGATGGCATTCGCAGTGCTGAGGGCGGGTGGTCTGAGTTTTCCGGCATGGCGAATTCCTAGGGGATACTGCGGAATTCCTGACTATTCAGGAGGCTCCAGAGAAAATCTTCAAGCTGCAGTCGGCGTTCGTCGGGGGTACTGGCGGCCAGTTGCTGCTGCCAGGTCTGCAGTTCGTCGGGCCGGGGCAGACGACTGAGTGCGAGCAGTGTGAATGTGGTGATGATGTCGGTGTCTGAGTTGCCGGCCTGCAGCATTTTGTGCAGTCTGGAATCAGCAGCCGAGACGCGGGTGTTGATCAGGGTTCCATTAATAAGGTGCAATTGTGCGGACAGGGGCAGCTCGGACTGGGACGAGTTGAGTGTGCAGCTGCTGAGTCGACGGCAGCGTCCGAGCAGATCAAGTTCTGCAGCAGGGCGAGCAGGATCGAGTACGTGAACGGCGCGTGTTGCCGGCTGGGGGCTGAGGTCCAGTGGTATGTCGCAGACGTCAGCGATGGCATCGGCCAGCACTTCTGTGGTGACTGGCAGTGCTGTGCGGCGGGCGAGGAACAGGGTGGCGGCATTTTGCCAGGCCACGTGCTCAGCTGTGAGTAAATCGGCAGGAATGTCTGATGAGCGGCTCCAGGTGTCACTGAGCACAATCTGTCTGAGCATGCTGCGAAGGCTCCACTGATTTCTGACCAGGTCTGCTGCGAGATCTGTAAGCAGTTCAGGGTGCGTTGCCGGGTTGGTCAGGCTCAGATCATTGACGGGTTCGATCAGACCGCGGCCGAACAGGTGTTTCCAGATTCGGTTGGTGAGATTCCGCGCGAGTGGTGGTGCGGGTCCGGTGGTCAGCCAGTCTGCGACGGCCGGTCGCAGATCTTCTGAGGGGCTGAGGTTGCGAAGTCCAGGAATTCGCGGAACTGCGGGTTCTCCGGTGCGCAGATTCGTGACAGTTCCGCGACCTGTAAAACGGACGTTGCGGCCTCGATCCATGGGTGCGAAGATAGCGGCGAAGCCGTGGAAATCATCCTGAGTCCAGCGATCGAGCGGATGATTGTGGCAGTTGGCACAGCCGAGGCTGAGTCCGGCAAATGCCTGGCCGACCAGTTCTGCCTGGCTGCGGGCGTCGGTGGCCATGCGGCTAAAGCCGGCGGCACCGTTTGAGTGTGAATCTCCGGCAGCCAGCAGCAGTTGTCGCGTTAGCTGGTCCAGCGGGAGTTCGGTGGCAACAGCATTGCGAAGCCAGGTTGAGGAGGCGAGGAAAGCCTCGGGCTCATTGGGCAGCGAGTGCAGGTTCAGCAATTGTGCGAGCTGGAGAGTCCAGTAGTCAGTGCAGGCGTCACTGGCCAGCAGCTGATCAACAAGTTGCTGGCGGAGACTGGGTGAGTCATTGGCTAAGAGCTGTCGAGTGGTTTCCGGTGGCGGCAGTTTTCCGGCGATTTGCAGGTACAGTCGCCGCAGCCATGTTTCTGGTGCAGCCTGACTGGCGGGTGCGAGTGCGAGCCGCTGCAGTGTCTGGTGGATGTGTCTGTCGATGAGGCTGTCGGAAAGGTGTGTAGCTGATACGTGGCCGGCCTGCTGCGGAAAGGGCGACTGTGCCTGAAAGAGCACGGTTTGATTGAGATAGCGAATGATGACGTGGTGTTGTCCGGGACGCAGAACGGTGACGCTGTCGGAATCTGAAACTGTGATGGCTGAGGGGTCAGTTGATGTGAGGCGGCAGAGGCGAGTGACATCTTCTGCGGAGTTGTCATTGAAGCGGGCGATCACCTGCAGTTGGGTGCTGGCGGGTGTGACTGGTGGCGTGAAGTTTGCGGGCGAGACGGTGAGGGACACGGGGTAGCGGAGTATTCCGGCGGGGGTTCCGCTGCGGATCCAGTTCAGCAGCAGGGTGGCTTCCGGGCCGGCTGGATCAAGGATTTGTCCTCCGCCGTGTTCCAGCAGGCCACAGGCTTTTTTGAGCAGCAGGCTGTGCTGAGGTTGTGTGAAGCTGATGCGTCGGCTGTGGCGTTCGATTGTGATGGCGTGGAAGTCGGCGACGGGGTCTGCGGCGAACAATGAGAGCCGGAATTCACCGCGTCCGGCGGCTGCTCCATGACAGGCACCGGCGTTGCAGCCTGAGCGGGTCAGGAGGGGCAGTATTTGTGTTTGGAAATCCGGGACGGTGTCCGTTGCGGCATGAGCAGGCTGAGCGTGCAGGGCAGGCAGTATGCCGGCGTGCAGGAGCAGGGTCAGGATGGCGGTGATGCGAGTGACCATCACTTGGGTGTTTCGGGTGCAGGTTGTTTTGGTGCGGGGGAGCCGTACTGGCGGGCCCATTTTTTTAGGTATTCCTGAGCGGTGCTGGTGCCATAGCTGGAGAGTTTTCCTGAGTTGACGATGGTGTTGGAAATGCGGGCCAGTTCGGCGCGAACGGCGGGGTCAGCCTCGGCGCGGGCGACGACTTTTTCTGCGGCTGTGCGGACTTCCTCGGCCGTCGCATCTTTGCGAATGACGGGCGTCAGCAGGGCACGCATATCGGGCACGGTGCCGCCGGCAGTCGAGCGAGCGGTCATTGGGGGCATACCGGGAAGTTTATCGAGTTGCGGGAGTTCGCCACCGATTTCGGCAACCAGACTTTTCAAAATGCGTGGCAGGTCAGCCTGCAAGCTGGGCTGAATGAGTGCGTAGTTGGCGCTGACTTTATCAGCGCGGCTGATGACGATGGTGAGGGTGACATTTCGGTTGAGTCCCCATGTGCCGGGGCCTTCGCGACCATCGACAGAGATCCCTGTGGGGACATCTGGTGTGAGTGCGTGCTGCATACGCTGGACCTGAGCTTCCATAGCGGGGAGGTCGTCGGCAAGAAAGACGACAGAAGTCTGCAGTCCGGCATCAGTGCGTGATGCCGCGTAACCGGAGAGAACGCGGGTCATGCTGATGGACTGGCGGTTGATGTCGTGTACGAAAATCAGGAGCAGTGGCTTTTGGGCAGCGGTTGTGACAGGGTCAAAATCTGTACCGGCTTTTGTACCGAGTGTCAGTCTGATGGGCAGGGGAGCAGGTTTTTCGCCTGGTTGCGGGCCTGAGAAGACCTCGGACGTATTGTCCTGAGCGGAGGCTGCCGCGAGTTGGAAATTCAGCAGCGTCAGGCAGATCAGGGCTGCAGCGGAGAATCGCAGATGGTGCGTTCGGCTGCAGAATGGGTAAACTGGCATGAAAGTCCCGATGTGCAGAATTCCAACATTAGTAGCGATGTCTGGTGGAATATTAGCTGTGGTGGACGGGGTAATCAAGTCGAGCCGGCTGGCTCTGAAATGAAAAAGCCTCTGGTTCCGGGCTGGAAACAGAGGCTTCGCTGGCAGGTATTAACTGCGGTGAATCACAGGGCTTCTGCAGGAACGGCACCCTTGGGAGCATCTTTGGGCATATCTGCCGGCGTAATGGCCTGTCCCGGAGGAGCACGCAGTTCTTCCGGAACGTCACTGTCGGCAGTGCAGCCGGGCAGACAGATGCAGGTGAGTGCAAGCAGGCACAATGTCAATCGCATGGAAAACCTCAGTTTCGTACAGGATTATTCGAGACCTGAAATTACCTGTCCGTCGGCGATGCCACCCAGACGCAGCAGAATGTCTGCATCGGTGCTGGTGGACAGAGCACGGACAGAGCCGTCACCCAGAGTATATTGCACGATACCGGCATGGCGACTGGAGAATTTGGCATCTTCCAAAGTTGGTCGGGTTCCGCCGTAGGCGATACCGGCGAGGGACTTTGCGGCGTAGTGCATACCCATGGGGCCGACGAGCCAGGAAAACGAGCGGAGTCGTCCGGTGCCAGTGTATCCATCCATGAAGGCTCCTGTGACCTCACCGAACATCACCGTGTTAGACAGACCGTCACGAACGTCAGCGAAACGCTTCTGCTGATTCATGCGGAAGAGTCCTTCGTAGTCGTTGATGGCACGGTAGTCCGGGCTGGTTGCAGGGATCCCGAGTTCATCAGCACTGGCTGTAAGGCGACCAGCACAGCCCATGTAACTGGTGAGTGCGTGTCGGCTGGCGACCGGGTCTGGGTTGGCGTCGTTCATGACGAACCCGCCGTAGCGAGGCCCGCCGGCAGTGCGAATCATCCAGAGTGTGTAGTCTGTAGATCCGGGCTTGAGGACTGAGGCTGGATTATCAGACGGGCACAGCAGGCCCGGAATCTGTGCATTTGTGACCGCATTGACAGCCGCATATGTGTAGTAGTTTTGCTTCATGGGGTCGGGCGAGTTCATTTCGAACTCGCGAGCGTCCATTTTGAGGCTGGAAGCGAATGGCCGGTAGATCGCTTCCTGTTCCATGAACGGCAGCAGATATGGCATGGTGCCGATCAGCGTCATGTTGTTCATTTGCGGCAGATCTGCGTAGGCGGCTACGTTAAAGATCTGTCCGGGTGGCAGTTTTTTGTAAGTGCCTTCGAAGTTGTGGACGGCAAGTCCCAGTTGTTTGAGGTTGTTTTTGCACTGAGTTCTGCGGGCAGACTCGCGAGCCTGCTGTACAGCGGGCAGCAGCAGCGAGACCAGAATTGCAATGATCGCGATCACCACCAGCAGTTCGATGAGGGTGAATCCTGCGCGATCTTTCCTTGCCGGGGAGTGGCCTGAAACGCGTTTCATCATCGTGGTATTCCTTAAACAGCTTCTTGAATGGATTTTTCAGGAAGTCCTTTTGTGTTCAGAAGTCGCATCAGACATCTGGTGCAACGAGTAAAATCTTCCTGAACACCCTGAATACCTAGCTCAGCAAAATCCCTCTGCTGTGATAAAGGCCAGTGAGTTTCAAAAAAAACGACAGAAAAGTTTCGCAAAAGCCCGGATGCATTAAAGTCGGCCGCACATCGTCCTGACCGCTACAAAACTCACGCTGGGCAAAGTTTGCCGGGATTAACACCGGAACTGCGGGTTTGCAGGGGCTGCAGGGGATATTCCGTGTGTAGTGTGCGTGTCAGGTTGCAACATCCGGTGCCATGCACCGGGACACTTCTGCCACTGCGAAAGAGATTGCCATGCCGCGTGTCAGCCGACGAGAGATCTTTTCCGAAACCGATATGCAGGTGTTTCACCTGATCAGCCGCTGTGTGCGTCGCAACCATCTGTGCGGTACGGACAGGCGTACAGGTCGAGATTATTCGCATCGCAAACAGTGGATCCGGGATCGGCTGCAGCAGCTGGCCGCTATTTTTGCGGTCGAGGTGCTCAGTTATGCCGTCATGGGCAATCACCTGCATCTGGTCATCAGGACTCGTCCGGATCTTGCGGCCGGCTGGTCCCCGGCAGAGCTGGCTGCCCGCTGGTGGGCGCTCTTTCCGCAGCGGCGGCACAGCGACGGTTCGGCCAGCGAACCCACTGCTGCAGAACTGCAGAAGCTGATTGGCAGCGACGTTCTGACAGCTGATAAACGCCGGCGTCTGGCGAACGTATCGTGGTTTATGAAGTGTCTCGCTGAGCCCATCGCGAAACGTGCGAATCGCGAAGACGAGGTCACCGGGCATTTCTGGGAAGCCCGATTCAAAGCTTTGCCACTGCTGGATGAAATGGCCATCGCAGCCTGCATGGCCTATGTTGATCTGAATCCGGTGCGAGCGGCTCTGGCAGAAACTCCAGAGGCCAGTGCATTCACCAGCGTGCAGGATCGTGTGATCGATCGACAGTCCGCTCTGTCGGCTGCCAGTCCGGATGTTGCCGACCAGCAGGCCGAACACGGTCCGCAGGCCGGCTGGCTGGCTCCGCTGGCTTTGGATCCTCCGCGAAAGCGAGTGCGTGAGCGCTCTGCCGTGCGACGAGCCAGCAATCGGGGTTGTCTGCCGATGTCACTGGATCAGTATCTGGGTCTGGTGGACTGGACCGGGCGTCAGTTACGGCCCGGTAAAGCCGGTCGGGTACCGCCGGATCTGCTGCCGATTCTGGAACGCCTGGACTGCAGTCAGGCAGTCTGGCTGGATCTGGTGCGGAATTTTCGAGGCAGATTTCGCAGGCTGGCAGGTCGACCGGAAAGTCTGCGTCTGGCCGAGCGGCGCCGCAGGCTGTCTCAGCAGATCCAGCCACCACCCAGGACTCGGCGACCGTCGTAGAAGACGGCTGCCTGCCCTGGGGCAACTCCGAAGACAGGGGCATCAGTGCGGATCACGGCCGTTCCATGGTCGGCCGGAGTGACTGTGCAGGCTTCGCTGCGCTGTCGATATCGTACTTTGACCTCGCACGAAAACTCTGATCGGGGCTGGTCGACAAGCCAGTTTGTCTGATGCACCTGAATGACTGTGACCGCCAGGTCCTCGTGTCGTCCCAGGACAACCTGTTTTGTCTGCGGATCGATCCTGATCACGAATCGTGGTTCACCGAAGGCCAGTCCCAGTCCCTTCCGCTGTCCGATGGTGAAGCGTTCGAAGCCGTCATGCTGCCCGAGGACATTTCCCTGCAGGTCTACAAAGTCGCCGGCTGTGTCCTGCGGCCCGCGGAAATTTCTGAGAAAGCCGGCATGGTCCTGGTCGGGTACAAAGCAGATTTCGTAACTGTCTTTCTTGTCGGCGACTCGCAGTCCCGCTTCACGTGCCAGTCTGCGAATTTCGGTTTTCTCGCTTCCTCCGACGGGAAACAGAATACTGGGCAACAGTGACCGCTGGATGCCGAAAAGTACGTAGGACTGATCTTTGGTGCTGTCTTCGCCGGCCAGCAGGGCCCAGGTGCCATCCGGCTGCAGTGCGGTCTGAGCATAGTGTCCTGTGGCGATAAAACGGGCATCAATCTGGCGGGCGAAGTCCCAGAGTTTGCCAAATTTCAGCCAGTTATTGCATTGGACGCAGGGATTGGGAGTTCTTCCCGCGAGGTATTCATCGGCGAAGTAGTCCTTGATCCTGCGAAACTCATCCCGGAAGTTCAGTGCATGGAAGGGGATGCCAAGCCGGTCGGCGACGCGTCTGGCATCGGCTGCATCTTCAGCGCTGCAGCAGCCCTGGCGATGCGGTGCTGCGATGGGCAGCAGCCCCGTATTTTCGATGCTGCAGGCCGATTCGGATTCTCCCGAGCGCATGAACAGACCGACAACTTCATAACCCTGCTGATGCAGCATCACGGCAGCCGCAGAGCTGTCAACACCGCCGCTCATTGCCAGCACAACGCGTTCACCCATGACTCTGTTCTGCTCCGATCTGTGTTCTGTAAAATTCACGCTGCTGCCGAATTATGGTTCCAGCCAGGTGGCCTGCCGCAGTGTGCCGGCCGGGGCTGTAAATGCCGCGCGACGGTGACCATCGCGCGACAGCTGCAGCCATTCCAGCGAGTGCATCTGAATCTGGACAGCGGCGAAGCTGGCCAGCCCCGCCTGCAGATCTGCTCGAGTCGGCACACGTCCGATGAACTGCCCAGGCAGATTAGGCGAAGGGGAACTGGCGGGAATGCCGGGTGGCTGAGGTGCGAGGTACATGCGGAGGCTGGATTCCGGACTGCTGTCCCACAACTGCTGTCTGGCAGGACCTGATGTGTGTACTGTGGCGTGGCCACGGACCTGCAGCTGAGTTTCTGCAGCCGGGTCATAGAACAGCAGACTGACGGCCGGCTGCTGCGTGATCTGTTCAATTTTGGCAGAACGCAGATCGGTATGAATCCAGAGTGAACCACTGGCGCTGTCGGCATGTCGCAGAACCACCGTGCGCTGTCGCGGCTGATTCGCGAGGACAGTTGCCAGCACGGGAGTACGCCAGGCAGCACCGGGGGTTTGGGCAGCATTCATCAGTTTCTGCCAGCACTGGTCAAAGATCGTCTGCAGTTCATTCATTTCACAGCCTTCAGCGTCCCATAAACCAGAGACAGAGCCATGCCAGCAGTGGAAACAGTATGAAGATGAGCAGGAACCCTGTCAGGGTTGCCCGTGGTGTATCCGGCCATCTGCCCATGAGTAATCTCCCGTGTGTTCTGTGCCCTGCTCTGAGAAACGCTTATTTTGTCGTTTGGGACGGGCTGTGAACACTGCCCGTTCGCCCGTTCCCGCTGAACTTCTCGGCTTCGGCGATCCACGCCGGGGACCGATTTTGGTGTTCACCGACGACGCAAATCGAACAGCAGTGCGGCAAAGGCAATCAGGTCATAGAGGGTGTGTGCGACGATGGGGATGAGCAGATTGGGGGTGGCATCAGCAGCCAGCAGTCCGGTCAGGTAAAGTCCGAGGAAGGCGGCAAATACTGCATATCCGGGAGTCAGGGCGTGAGCGAGGCCAAACAGGAGGCTGCTGAGCATGATCCCGAGGAAGTGATTTCCGGAGGCGATCCAGGGAAACAGGAATCCGCGAAAGAAGACCTCTTCGCAGATTCCGGCCAGCAGCGACAGCAGCAGCAGGTCATGCAGTCGGCACTGCAGCAGCACTGGTCCCAGCATTTCCTTCAGCAGCTGTCGCATCTGCAGCAGAGCGGGAATGGTGGACAGCATGCAGACAGCCAGAACTGCCAGCATGGGCAGAGTGGCCAGCAGTCCCAGCAGGAAGTCTGGATTCGACCAGCGGAGCTGTGCGGTGGGATTGATCCCGGTAAGCCAGCCTCCGACAAAAGCCACGGCCAGCAGAATGCCTTCGAAAATCCCGGCACTGTTCAGGAACTGCTGCGGCGTCATGTCCGATTTTGGGAAGTCGGGATCATTCATAGGCGAGTTCCGCAGCCAGAATGGCGAGGCGGGGGATTTGCAGCAGCAGCGACAGACCGTGCTGATGCTGATCGATGTTTGTCAGGTCCCGTCTGGAGATCAGCAGGACGGTGAGCGGACTACTGTCGGAAAGGTGGGCCTGAATGTCGCCGAGGGTATTGACCGGAGGAGTGATTTGCAGTCCGTGCTGAAGGGTACGGTAGTCTGTCTGTGCCAGTTTCAACCGGATTTGCTGTTCGTGGTCTGAATCTGGCGGGAGGATGTTTTTCGAGTGGCAGCCGGCGGAGTTTGGGGGGTTGGCGAGGAGTGTCAGGGTGAGTCGGGAAGCGCTGGCGACTGCGATACTGACAGCCTGTTCGATAATCTGCACCTGCAGCTCGGCTGCCGAAGCTGCGGCAATGACGTGCGGGATACAGTTTTCGGCAGCGTTTGGCCCGTCGGCAGCAACGGGTGCGGAAGATTGCAAATTCTGTGGCGGGCAGGGGATGGGCAGGATGGGCAATGGTTCTGAGAGCGGCAGCCAGTATTGCAGCAGGCTGGTGACTGAACTGGAGGCCGTCGGGTTGACAGCAGTCGTGACCAGTGACAGCCTGGAAGTCTGGTTCATAGGTAGGTGACTGTTTGAGCGGGCGTATTGAGCGGGCGCGGCGAAGAGCGGCCGATGGCCCAGGAATTTCCGCCTTTGGTGAGTTGCTGGCAACTGAGCCCGAACGGCGTATCATACACCAATTCTTTCTCGAGGTAATGGGAAAACGGCGAATGGCGGCTTTGGTTTACATTCTGACAGCGGTGCTGCTGGTGCTGCTGAACGGCTTTTTCGTGCTGGCTGAATTCGCAGCGGTCAAGATGCGGCCTTCTCGAATCCGCGAGCTGCTGGACGACGGGGTCCGTGGAGCATCTGCTGCACAGCATGTTGCTGAGCATCTGGACGACTATCTTTCAGTCTGTCAGGTGGGTATTACTTTTACTTCGATTGGTCTGGGATTTGTGGGTGAACCTGCAGTCGCGCGACTGGTTGGCCCGCTGCTGGAGTGGACTGGCTGGTTCGCAAAGGATGGCGCTGCGCTGCTGGTGTCATCTTCGGCGGTGGCAATTTTCATCAGCTACACGGTCGTCAGTTACGCGCACATTCTGATTGGCGAGCTGGTGCCGAAGTCGATGGCGATTCGGCGGACTGATCAGGCTTCGCTGGCGACTGCGCCTTTGCTGCGTATCTTCAGGACATTATTTGACCTGCCGCTGCGTGTTCTGAACGGATCGGCGGCGTTTCTGCTGAAGCTGATGGGGATCGCCAGTGTTTCCGGCCATGATACTCACAGTGAAGACGAGCTGCGGATCCTGCTGAATCAGTCGCAGTCATCGGGACTGATGAGTTTTCGTCGTCTGTTGTTTCTGGAGAATGTCTTTGACCTGGGTGAGCTGCTGGTGCGTGACGCGATGCGACCACGTTCGCAGGTACGGTGCATGAACACGGCAGAGACACTGGAGCAGAACCTGCAGACGGCGAGGCGGTACCGGTTCAGCCGTTATCCGCTGCTGGATGGCGGCGAGATGCCATTGGGGTTTGTGCATCTGAAGGATCTGACGCTCTCGGGCGGCGACCACGAGAACCTGCGGACGCTGGTGCGTCCGGCGATTCTGGCAGAAGAGACGTCGCCGCTTGAGGCTGTGCTGGCCGAGATGCAAAAAAAACGTTGCCATGTGGCGATCGTGCGAGATGCGCGGGGGGCCTGGACCGGCTTTCTGACATTGGAGGACGTGATCGAGGAGATTGTCGGGACGATTCGCGACGAGTTTGAGGATGAGGAGCCTGTCAGTCTGGCTGATGCTTTGACAGAGGACCGCATCCAGTTGAATATCGAAGCGGACAGTACGATTGAAGCTGTGCGTCGAGCGCTGTTGCGGCTGCCATCTGATTCACTGCCGGTTCCGCGTGACGAGATTGTGCGGGGTGTGGAGGAGCGAGAGCGGTTGATTGAGACCTATCTGGGTCGGCATCTCGGGATGCCTCATGCGCGACTTTACGGGCTGCAGAGGGCGGTTGTGCTGGTGATTCGTTCAGAACGTGGTATTCCGTATCGGGGTACGACTGAGCGGGCGCATCTGCTGTTCGTGCTGCTGACTCCTGCTGGTCAGCCGCGTGTGCATCAGCGGCTGCAGGCGGTGATTGCGACGCTGCTGGACGAGAGCGAGTTTATTCCTGAGCGACTGCGTACCGCGGAGACTCCGGCTGAAGTGCTGGAGATTTTGCGTACCGGCGAACAGGCGACGCTGGACTGAAATCAGTGGCGGAATTGCAGGCGAGTGCTGCCCTGTGTGCTGCGGAGGCTGGGATTCCGCAGCGTCGGGGCGAGGGGTGCTCTGCAGGCGGCTGTTCACCCCCGAAGCCGCGAAGGGAATCGCAAAGGGCGGGGTGTGAAGGTTTTCAGTGCTGTGTCCCCACCCCATCACACCCCATCAAGTGCTGTGTCCCCCCATCGCCCCCCATCCCCTCATTTCAAACTGCTGTGTCCCCTTCTCATACCTCCTTACAAAATGCTGTGTCCCCCTGACATCACCCCTTAGGAGCCGCCCCCTGCCTCAAAGTGCTGTGTCCCCTCAAGGTGCCTACTCAACGTCAAGGTGCCCAGGGGCTTTGCAGGCCGCCGGTCTCACGCGAAGCCGCGAAGGGAAACGCAAAGGGCGGGGTGTGAAGGTGTTTCAAAGTGCTGTGTCCCCACCCCATCCCATCATTTCAGACCGCCGTGTCCCCTTCTCATACCTCCTTACAAAGTGCTGTGTCCCCCCTCACACCCCTAACATCACAGAGTGCTGTGTCCCCTCAAAAAAAGTGCTGTGTCCCCTCAAGGTGCCTCCTCAAGGTGCCTACTCAACGTCAAGGTGCCCAGGGGCTTTGCAGGCCGCCGGTCTCACGCGAAGCCGCGAAGCCGCGAAGGGAAACGCCAATGGCGGGGTGTGGAGGTGTTTCAAAGTGCTGTGTCCCCCACTCACACCACTCACAAAATGCTCCCTCGCGAAATAAAATCAAGGGAAGCAGACTATGCCACCCCTCATGGTGCGCGCGGTCAAACCGGTGAAACTGCGAGTCTTGAAATTGCTCTTTGCAGGTTTAGCTGCTGCCTCGAAAAACGACCGTCTGTGCCGCGGTTTTTAATGACATTTCTGCGGTGACTCGGTAGTATCCGCGGGTATCTCGGTCTGGCGGTCGTATCACGCATGGAAATGTGGCAGTCGTGGAAGTTCGCATGAGAAGCTTCTTTGTCCGTGGTTTGCTGCTGCATTCGCTGCCACTGATTTTACTGGCTGTTGGTTCTGCGGTACGGGCCGATGAAGACTCGCAGCGGCTGCAGTTTTTTGAGCAGAAGATTCGGCCGGTGCTGGTGCAGCACTGTTATAAGTGTCATTCAGCTGAGTCTGCTCAGGTGCGTGGCGGCCTGCTGCTGGATTCGCGTGCTGGTTTGCTGCAGGGTGGTGATTCTGGTCCGGCGGTCGTGCCGGGTGATGTTCAGGCTGGCCAGTTATTGGCGGCGTTGCGGCATGAATCGGTCGAGATGCCGCCTGATCGTCGTTTGCCGGATTCTGTGATTCAGGATTTCCAGTCGTGGGTTCAGGATGGCGCCGTGGATCCTCGCGAGGGCAAAGCCACGGAAGCTCGACGGCAGATTGATGTAGAGCAGGGTCGTCAGTTCTGGTCGTTTCGTCCGGTGCAGAATCCGGCGGTTCCTGAGGCGGGTGGTGACTGGGCCCGTGACGCGGTGGATCATTTCCTTGCGGAGGGCTGGGCGGGTGCCGGTCTTGTGGGGGTCCCGACGGAAGCGGCTCCAGAGACTCTGCTGCGGCGGCTGCATTTTGTGCTGACGGGGCTGCAGCCTGCGGTGGATGAGCAGCGGGAGTTTGTGCGGGGTTATTCGCAGGATCCTGAGCGTGTGCTGCAGGAAACGGCCGACCGTTTGTTGCAGTCGCCGCATTTTGGAGAACGCTGGGGGCGGCACTGGCTGGATGTTGTGCGGTATGCGGATTCGACGGGTGGTGGTCGCAGCATGATGCTGCCGGATGCGTGGCGATTCCGGGATTATGTGATTCGTTCGTTTCAGCAGGACAAGCGGTTTCCGCAGCTGATCCGTGAGCATGTGGCGGGTGACCTGCTGCCGTGGTCGGATGCTGTGCAGCATGACGAGCAGGTGACGGGTGCTGGCTATTTGATGCTGGGTGCCATTAACTATGAAGAGCAGGACAAAGAGCAGTTGCGGATGGATGTTGTGGATGAGCAGATAGACACGGTGGGTCGCACGTTTCTGGGCATGACGCTCAGTTGTGCTCGCTGTCATGATCATAAGTTCGATCCGATACCGACTCGCGACTATTACGCTTTGGCCGGCATTTTCCGCAGTACTCGTTCGCTGACGCCGGGCAATGTGTGTGGCTGGGTGACGAAGCCGCTGCAGTCCGGAGTGGATCAGCCGGCGGTGCAGGCGTGGAATCAGCGTGATCAGGAGCTGGCGGATCAGATTGCGAAACTGAAGAAGCAGTCGGGGAAAGAGCCGGCGGCGGCCTTGCCGGGTCTCGTGGTGGACGATGACGAGGCAGAGCTTGAGGGGACGTGGACGGAATCGAAAGTGCAGCAGCCGTTTTTGGGGCGTGGATATCGTCACAGTGGCATGCCGAGGACGGGGACGGCAGCTGTTTATCGTGTGAAGCTGCCGGCGGATGGCGAGTATCTGCTGCGGATGGTGATCAATCACGGTGGCAGTCGTTCTGAGAGCGTGCCTGTGGTGATTTATCACTCGGACGGTGAGACGGAAGTGGGTGTCAGCCAGCGTCAGCCGGGTCCTCAGCCGGGTGGATTTCTGGAATTGGGGCGTTTTCGATTTGAGGCTGCGACGGAAGCCAGGGTTGTGGTGAAAGCAGCTGCGGCATCGCCTGGTCATGTGATTATTGATGCGTTTCATTTTGTACCGGCAGACCAGGTGTCAAAGCTGGCAGCGGTGCAGCCGGCAGCAGCTGCGGGAGCGGCAAACGGTGGTAAAGGAAATCGCCTGAAGCAGCTGGAGGACCTGCGGAAGCAGCATGCTGCGAAGAAGCCGTCGATGCCGATTGCGATGTCAGTGTCGGATGAGTCTGAGGTGGCGGACTGGCATTTGCATGTGCGAGGTGAGATCCGCAATCTGGGTCCGCTGGTACCGCGAGGTTTTTTGCAGGTCGCGACTCCGGCTGACAGAGCCTTAACACTGGCAGCGGGTACGGCGGGCAGTGGTCGAGTGCAACTGGCTGAGTGGCTGTCGGGTGCTGAGAAT
>Ga0172372_10005651_pt1 | contig 17350 bp, 19 predicted proteins | sample LakKiv5m_2_FD_114544 | JGI IMG/M metagenome (GOLD analysis project Ga0172372, IMG submission 114544) | Freshwater microbial communities from Kabuno Bay, South-Kivu, Congo - kab_092012_9.5m | ecosystem: Environmental > Aquatic > Freshwater > Lake | place: Democratic Republic of the Congo...
CATGCTGGCGGCAGTGGGTTAGGTATTTCATTGATCTCGAAATTTATCCCCCGCGATTCGGCAGCTGTTTCGGGTGAGGTTTTTGATAGTGCTGATACCCGCGTAGACGCTAGTAGGGCTGTGCCAGAAGCCTCCAGCGTTGGTATTGGTTCTGAAAATATTTCGCTGGGTTTTGCTAAGCCCTCGAACAATGCCGATCGTCAAGATTCTCTGGGGGTTGGCAGTCAAAGCTCCGTAAGTTTGCCAGCCGCCGCGGCTCACCAAGCTGGTTTGAATCACTTGAATTCGCGTGTCGTTGGCGAAGGAGATTTGGAACGAGGGGCCGGAGGTTTAGGGGCGATTTTGTCTGACGCCAAGCTTGCCGGTCTGACTCAACAAGTTAATAATGGCGTTGGCAGCGGGAGCGGGAGCGGGAGCGGCGGAGGATCGTTTGGCGTTTCTGATGTTGACACTTCAGGCCTGGCGAAGGCCTATCGCGAGGGCGGTGGCAAGGAAGGGCCTATTTCCCTCGAAGACTCTGCTGGGCGCGGATTGACAATAAATTCTTTGAGCGGCGAATTTTTAAAGAATGAGTTGTCGCTTGGGGGTTTGGATTCGGCAATTTCGAATTTGCCAACGCGGAATGAATCACAGATTGGCTCAACGATAAGCTGGCTCGTCTCTCAGAAGGGTGGGGCTGTGTCGTTAGATCTAACACCGCCGGATGTCGGGCAGTTGCGAATGGAGTTAAGATTTGACTCCTTGTCTGATCAGGCTACCTTGATTATTCAGGCTAGTACTGAGTCAGCAAAGGCTGCCATAGAGCAGTCGCTTGACAAGCTCAGGCAGGCATTCGGTACTTCTGGATTAGAGCTATCTGTTTCAGTCCAGACAGGTTCGGGCGGATGGTCTGGGCAGTCTAGCAATTCGGGTTTCCCGCAGCCACTATCGCAGAGTATAGAGGCCCGCACATCGTCCCAGGGGCCGGGTGAAGGGGCGCAGCTGCCCCAAAGCGCCAGGAAAGTTTCCTCTGAGTTAAGTTTGTATGTGTAATTTGTGGTTTAGTTTTTAGCCGCTTGGGGATATTTCCGCTAAGTGGCGTTTTCCTACGTCGTCATTGAATCTTCTAGTTGAGACTTGTTATGGCCGAAGCAGAATTGAATCCAGCAGCCCCCGCACCCGCAGCCGTTGCAGCGCCACCGGGAGGTATTGAAGGTGACGAAGCACCCGTAAAGAAAAGTAAGCTGCCCTTAATTATTGCAATCGTCGTAGTCCTCGTGTTGATCGGAGGAGGGGTCGGCGGATGGATGTGGTACTCAGCTAAGAAGAAAAAGGAGGCTGAGGAAGCGGAGCAAACGCTTGAGTCTAGGCTTAAGTCCCAGATGCAATTTAAGAAAGAGAATAAAGCGCCAACGTTTGTGAAAATGGATCCGTTTACGGTCAATCTACCTTCTAAGGGGGGGGAGCATTATTTGCAAGTTGAAATGTTCCTTCGTGTTTCTGAGGGGAAGGTTGAGGGCAAAATCAAGGAGTTCTTGCCGGTTGTACAAGACCGAATTATTACCGTCCTGTCATCGCGCTCAATGGAGCAATTGGCTACAGTTGAAGGTAAAGAAATTCTTGGGAAAGAGATCGCCCTTGTCGTCAATTCGATTATAGAGCCGCAGCTCACCGCAATTTATGTTTTGCAGCAGCAGCCATCGACAGCCGACTTGCGTAATTTAGAGCGAATCGGGGCAATGCCTAAAGACGCATCAGCGACAGCCCAAATGACCCAGGTTGCGAGGGAGGCTGCTGCCCAGTTCTGGCGGATCAGCGAGATGGACTTGCCAGTTCAGGGCGTGTTGTTTAAGTCATTCATCATGCAGTAGTGGCGGACCAAAGGGTCTAGTAACCGGTATGTTGTTTGACAAAACCTTGATTCAGCGAGATTGCAGTGAGTGAAGCAGTAATGTCACCTTCTTCAGAAGATTCTCCAGAGGATGATCTTGGTAATGATGTGCTGAAGACGACCAGGGAGGCAAAGGCATCCGTCTTCGATAAGATGCATCGGATCTTGAGTCGTCGGATGCCGACTTTGGAGTTGATCCATGAGCGCTTCGCGAGGACGATGCGACTACAACTGTTCAACATGATTCGTTGTCGCTGCGAAGTTGACCTTCATCCTCCTAGAATCAAGCCCTACGGCGAGTTTCTTTCGGGCTTTCCTGAGCGGACGAACATTAATATTGTCAACATTAAGTCCCTTCGAGGCGTTGCCTGTTGGATCGTTGACCCGGCTGTTATCTACTTGACGATTGATAACATGTTTGGAGGTGAGGGTCATCTTGAGCCCAAAATTATCCCCAAAGAGTACACCGCTACGGAGTTGCGCATCGTGCGGCGTTTTGTCGATATGGTCCTTGCGGAGTATGAAAAGGCTTGGAAGCAGGTTTATGAGCTGAAGTTTGATTTCGTGAGGTCAGAAGGTAACTTTCAATTTGCAAAAATCACTGGTAATGATGAAATGGTGCTTCACTGCAAGTTCACTATTGATATAAATGGACGTGCAGGTGATGTTGATTTTTGTGTTCCATTTTGGGTTTTCGAGCCTCTTAAGGCGACATTGTTTGCTCAGTCCGTGGGCTTTCAGATGGAAGCCGACACCAAGTGGACTGGAGCGCTTGAAAGCGAGATGCAAACCGCAGAAGTAGAGGTGTCTGCGATTCTCGCTGAGAGAAAAATGGTTTTAGGCGATATCCTATCTCTGAATGTCGGGGAAATCATACCCATTGAGGTGCAAGACCCTATCACTGCCTTTGTGAATAGAGTTCCGATGATTCGGGGTAAGTATGGCGTGAAGAACGGTAGATATGCCTTACGGGTTGAGGAGATTCGAAATCCGACAGATTTTGTAAGCTTAGGCTTGAAGAATAGGCAGTTGCTTGGACCACAGAAGTATGACGACGAATTTAAGTTTGGCATGGAGAAATAAATGAGTAACGAATCTTCAGGCGGTTTATCAGGAGATGGTCAGTCAGTAAGTTTCGATAACTTTGACATAGGCGGTGCTGAGGGCGGTGTCAATGATATCGACCTAGTGCTTGACATTCCAGTCAACGTTACTGTTGAACTTGGCCGTGCAAAAATGCAGATTCGTAATTTGCTAGCGCTTTCCTACGGTTCCGTTGTCGAGCTTGATGTGTTAGCCGGTGAGCCACTAGACGTTATGGTGAATGGTTGCTTAATCGCGCAGGGTGAAGTTGTAATTGTTAATGATCGGTACGGTATCAGGCTGACTGATATCGTTACTCCCACCGAGCGATTACGGAAACTCAATCGCTGATTTATTTAATTCTGGCTTCTCTCATCGATGGAACAGTCAGCCAATGGCGTTCTACTGCTGCTTTTAGTTGCAGTTGCTGCGGTTACCATCGGGATCATCGCAAGAGTTTGGAAAAGGCCTTCCAGTTTGCCTCGCTTCAGGTTGGTTTCATCTCTTTCCCTTGGTAGTAGAGAGCGATTGGTCGAGGTTCAGCATGGGGAAGAAACACTGGTTTTGGGTGTGACAAGTCATCAGATTACGGTAATCGACCGACGCACAGCAAGCGTTGATGACTCAACTGGCGTTCAGTCTGAAGCTAAAGCTAAAACCCCATTCACTCGCACCGGTTATGTGATGGTCGCACTGTATGCGCTATTTATATCAATTCTGATGTTGGCGGTATCAGGCGAGGCAGTTGCGCAGAATATTCCACTATTTGAGTCCGTTCCGAGCAAGGGCGGCACCACGAATTACTCTGTTCCGGTTCAGACAGTCGTTCTTCTAACGGCGCTATCGTTTCTACCGGCGATGCTGATGTTAATGACTAGTTTTACGAGGATTCTCATCGTCCTCTCATTATTACGTCAAGCAATGGGGTTGGTTACAACTCCGCCTAACGCTGTATTAGTGGGCTTGGCTCTTTTTGTTACCGCTGCAGTGATGGCGCCCGTGGCAGAAAAGGTTTACGTTGATGCTTGGCAACCTTATGTTGCTGGCAGAATTAATGTTGAGCAAGCTATTGATCGGGGTGTCGCTCCGCTTAAGTCTTTCATGTTGCGACAGACGAGAGCTGATGACTTAAATCTTTTCGTACGACTTTCGGGGAAAAGTTATGCGAGCCCAGAGGAGGTGCCTATGACTGCAGTTATTCCTGCGTTTGCAATAAGTGAGATTAGGACAGCTTTTCTGATTGGCTTCGTGATTTACCTTCCGTTTCTCGCGATCGACTTTGCTGTGGCAAGTATTTTGACCGCATTGGGGATGGTCATGGTATCGCCCATAACATTTTCGTTACCGCTTAAATTGATCGTCTTTGTATTGGCCGACGGTTGGGCTATGCTCATTGGAGGCTTAGTTGAGAGTTTTAAGCCCTAATGAGTTGCGTTTGTGTACTGATTGTCGACTATCTTCTTTGATCGAGATCGAATTTCTTGGTTCGGCAATAGATTGACTGTTCTGTTTAAGTCGAGGTGTCATTAGTCATGATGGATAGTTCCGAGATCATTGGCCACGTCCTTAGGGCTATCCTTATGATGGGTATGCTGGCTGGCCCGATTTTGCTGTCGATTTTGGTTTTGGGGCTGCTCTTAGGTGTTTTACAGGCTGCGACCTCTGTCAATGAGCAAACCTTAACCTTTGTTCCTAAGTTAGTAATCGCGGCTTTGGTTGTTGGGATAGGCGGTTCGACAATTCTTTCCTTGTACGTGGATTACATCCGTGATGTTCTTGCCAGAATCCCGGCCTTAACCCAGTAGAGCGATGCAGATAGTGGTCAAAGTGCTCGCGGTGGCCATTGTTTTCCAGTGTTGATACGGCGTCGCAAAGTGGCAAGGCGGTAGGCAAGGTGATAAGCATTCCCCAGTTTCTTATAGAAACGATCATATTGCCGGGCCTACTCGCGGGTGCGAGAGTAGTTGGAATGTTTTTGTCGGTACCTTTCTTCGCGCTACAGACGATCCCCGCAAGGTTTAGAATTGCGCTTGGCTTGGTAATTGCGTTTGGAATACCTATTGAAGCTGGCGTTCTAGGTAAGGTGTTATTAGATACCTCCCCCTACCGATTTTTTGAATTGATCGGGCTTGAGGCATTAGTCGGCCTAGCAATGGGCTGGCTGGTTCGGGTGGGGTTGATCGTTTTTGACTTGGCTGCCGAGGTTTTCAGTTTGCAAACTGGACTGTCATTCGCTTCTCAGTTCAATCCTGATCAGGCTTTGCCTTCAGGTGTAGTCGGTAGTTTATTTGGTCTAGTTGGTCTTGCGCTCATGTTTGCACTTAACTTGCATTTGGTTGTTATCGAGATACTTTTCGAGTCATTCAAGACTTTGCCTGCGGGGAGTTGGCCGATTGGGCTAAAGGTTGAAACATTGGTAAAAGTTGTAAGTCATTGTTTTGGTATAGGTCTAATATTGGCATTACCTTTTGTGACTATTAATTTGGTGGTCATGGCTGCGCAAGGATTTATGGGACGAACAAGTCCTCAAATGAACCTGTTTTCAATAGGTTTTGCGCTGACGATACCAATTGGGGTGTTTTTGCTCTATGTACTTTTACCTGTATTTCCGGAAGCATTGCAAAGGTCTCAAGAAGCAGTGTACAGCGTCTTGAGGTCTGCTTTAGGCTTATCACGAGGGTCTTGAAATGCAGCAAACTCCTTTTATTGTAGTCCTTGGGCTCTCATTTGTTTTATCAGGATGTCTTGAGAGCTTGCCAAAATCTCAAGAGTTGTCAAGGTTGTTACCTTCGTTAAAAGCTCCGAGTCTCAAGGATAAAAACGCAACCATCGCGAAGGCTTGGGACGAAGCCAGCCAATCCTGTAGGGCAGAGCACAAGCCTAGAGGATCCTTTTGTGAACAACTTAAGGAGGAGGGTGGATTCTTAGCATGTACTGCGACCAAGTTTACTGATGCTGCTCGAACATTTGGTTATCCTGCCTCCGATCAGATTTGGGTTTGGCGAAATTGTGTTATGTCCACTGCTAGCTTGTTGAAAGACGGTGTCTACATGAGTCGCCCAGAACTAGAGCGCCGGGTTGCAACCTGCCAAGCGAAGTTGGAGCCTGAGCCGGAATATCCCGTCAGGCAATCTGGATGGTTTGGAACCATCTCGGACTTAATTGCCACTGGTGAGAAAGAGTCGCTCAAGGCAGTGGTTCCTGCGGATTTTGGCATCCAACAGTCGAGAGTGGCTTTGGTTAGTTGTGAGGCGCGTTTTTCATCGCCTTCATCTCCAGTGGCGGGTAACGCAACGCCTGTAAATATGACGACGGTTCAGCCTCAGACTAGCAATACCTCGTTACCAGCTCCGGTTGTCAGTAGTCAGCAGCCCGTCGATTCGGTGCAAAACGCACAAAGCGCGAGACCGACCCCTTCTAAGAAGCTTGCATCAAGCAGCGCAGCACAAAGGCCTTCGAATGAGCCTAAAGGGGGGGTAAAGTCAGATACAAGCGATGCTCAAATGCGAGCGGGTAGGCTCGAGCCTAATGTTATGAAGTCATGCCCGATTCCCGGAGCATGTGGACCGACGGTTCCTCTTGGCGCGGTTAGCCGATAGCCCACGTTTGTGATAGGAGAATGGTTCCAATGAGCAGCACGAGGGCTTTATGCTTTTTTGTACAAGTTGGCATTTTCGGTACTTCTCTTGTTGGTCCGGTAAATGTAGGCTATGCGGCATCAGCCAGTTCCCAGCCTGCGTCTAATACTTCTATAGCTAAACCGATTGAGCAGGTGGCTAAACCGGCGATTCAGTTGCCAGTTGAGTCCAAGGGCATGCCTTCCAAGGCGACCCCAAGTAGCCCTCAGCCGGCGAGCGTTCCCAGGGGGGAGCAAGGTGCGTCTAAGGCGGTGCTAACTGAGCAATCACCTTCTTTATCGACGAAGGGAAGCGTGGTTGATAACGATCAGGGTAAAGCTGGTGGCGTCAGTGCATTACAGGCCAAGTCAGTCGGAATGATTGGTGCTAAGCCACCCAGTCCCGTTCCGACAATGGTTGATCCAGATGGTTCGGTAGACGAGCTCGAACGTCGAGTGAGGGGGGTCTTAGAAGGCAAGATGGGGACCGATGGAGAGATTCTGTTGAAGCTTTCTGTGCCTGATGTGAAAGCGAATCAGGGATCTGTTGCGGGTGTGATCCCCAAGGCAGAGATTAAAGGCGGTGAGGGCAAGAAGGTATCAGGGGCTGGCGTAAATTCTGACACTACTGAGCAGGACGCACGTGCTAATCCACGGCTTAGAGTGTCTGTCGGAAAGTGGTCGTGGGAAGGTCTCACGGGTCAGAGCGATTGGGGCCGCATTGATCCCGAATTTGTTGCCTGTTCTAATGGGCGAAATCAAGCGCCAATCAAAATACGCAAGTCGGGAGCATTGGAAAGTAGCGTTCGAGCACCAGAGCTTCACTTTACATTCTCTTCAATTTCGATTGGTAAGAAGAACGGTATTTTCACGATAGATACCCTAGGAACCAGCCGAGTCGACTTTCGAGGAGAAAGTTGGCCTCTCGACAAAATACAGGTATACCGCAAGACTCTTACTGTTCTAGAAGATGTTGAAGCCGACGGTGCGTTTCTATTCATCTTCAAGGGGAAAAAGTCAGTGCTATACATCGATGTTCCATACAGAGCATCCCCTAATGCCCCTATCAACCCAGGACTTCAGAGAGTGTTGCAGAGAGTTCCTTTGAGCTCGGACGACAGTCCGCGATTTTCTGATGTTGATTGGAACCCTTCGGCTTTGCTTGGAAAGCTAAGCGAAGAAATGTACTTTTACGCAGGATCCATGCCCCATCCTCCGTGCACTGAAGGTGGCTTTTGGATCGCCTTAGCGCGGCCGATCGAACTAAATCACCATCAGATTACGGATCTTTGGCAGTTTGTACCGAAGGGTAGTCGGTCGGAGCAGCAGACTCATGATCGGCCGATTCTCCGTTTGTCTCAGGGTCGGCATTAATTGCCGCCTTGCGGCAAATTATTCCTGAGAGCGCGGTCTAATCGGTGGTGGTCAAAGAGTTTAGGCCGTTTGGCGGTATAAAATAACCGTTAATCAGTTTGGCACATTGCTTGCATTATTGATTTCGGAGGCTTTAAATGAACCTTGTTCCTGAATTTGATCCATTGCATTTTTCTGAAGCTGCATTAAAGATGCGTAGCTACAGACAGCAAATTCTTGCCTCGAATCTGGCTAACGTCGATACGCCGGGTTACAAGTCAAGAGATCTTATGTTTTCTCAGGCATTGAGAGAGCAGGTTGAGGGTGTTGCCTACTCAAACGCCCTGCCGTTATCGGCTACAAATGATCTGCATTACCGCATTGGTGGTGGTTTGCCGGGTGCGCCAGCACTGCTTTATCGGATGCCTATGCAGCCTGCGCTTGATGGCAATACGGTAGACGTAGAAACCGAGCGTGTGCACTTCGCGGACAATGCTGTAAGGACTGAGGCGGCAATGACGTTGCTTAACAGTGTGATTTCAAGTCGCAAGATGGCGTTGTCGGGAAATAATTCATGAGTTTAATGCGTAGTTTTCAGGTTGCTTCAACGGGGGTGTCCTCCCAGTCGCTCAGGCTAAATGCTATTGCTTCCAATTTAGCAAATGCGGAAGCGGTATCGGGTCCTGATGGCCAGCCTTACAAGCCCAGGCATGTTGTGTTTCGTCCTGCTCCGATCATTGGGGAAGTTGCTGCTGGCGTTGAGGTTGCTGCGGTTGTGGAAGATTCTCGGCCTGGCCCATTAGTTTATAAGCCCGGGCATCCTAGTGCCGATGCTAATGGCTACATACGGATGCCTAATGTGAATCCGGTTGAAGCGATGGTCGACATGATATCTGCCTCACGTTCATATCAGATGAATGTGGAGATGCTGAATACCAGTAAGCAGCTGATGTTGAAACTACTTGATTTAGGAAGGGTATAAAGCCATGGCAACTACAATTGGTAATCTTAGTGCTATCGGAAAGTATGATCCCGCAACAGCGAAAATTCAGCCAAGGTCGAATACGAGCATTGGGACAAATGCCCAAGAAATTCAGGACAACTTCATGAAGATGTTGACCGTACAGCTCCAAAACCAAAATCCGCTCAACCCAATGGACAATGCGCAGTTTGCTTCTCAGTTGGCCCAATTGAGCCAGCTTCAAGGCATAGAGGGTATGCGTGCTTCTATAGAGAGCTTTGTCAGCCAAATGACGAGTTCAAGGTTGTTTGATCAGTCTGGGTTGGTTGGAAAGTCTGTGTTGACCAAACAGTCTTCTGTTGATCTGGGTAATGTTGGAGATGTTCGGATCTCCGTAGCATCGGAGCAGGTGCTTTCAGGAGTTGTGATGACGATTACTGGCCCGGATGGTGCAGTGGTCGATAAGGTTCAGCTCGGCTCGTTGGGGACGGAAATCAGGGATTTTTCTTGGGATGGATTAACCACTCAAGGCTACCGCCTGCCTGCTGGCTCGTACAAGGTGAAGGTTGAAGGTAAAAACTCTGTCGGTGCAGTTACATCAGCGGATGTTTTAAGCGAAGCACGTGTAGATGCGGTAAGGCGTGTGGGCTCGGACATCAAGTTTGTATTAAATAATGGTTCGATTGTTGGTCAGTCCGATGTTTACGAAGTTGGTTCATCTTCGATTTGAGATTAAGGTAGAGTGATATGTCAAGTGGATTTTCTATAGGCCTAAATGCCCTGCAAACGAATGCCGGTGCGATCGAAGTGGCCAGTAAAAATATTGCGGCCTCAAACGTTGTTGGCTTTAAGTCCTCTGAATTTTTATTTCAAGAGGCATTGTCGCGTTCGATGCAGCCTGCGCAAGGAGGGCGTTTTGCGCCGACGGGTACCGGAGGGTTGACTCGGAGAGATTATGCTGCCGGCTCGTCTAGATATTCAGCATCTCCCCTCGACATGTCTATAAACGGCGATGGGATGTTTACCTTAGCGCTTGCCAAAGATAACGTCACTGTTGACACGTGTTATTTCACGCGCAATGGCCAGTTTCTTACTGACAAGAATGGGTCTATTGTTAATTCGAGCGGTCTGTATCTAGTCGGTTATCAGCCCAATGAGAATCTGGATGCAGTGACGGATCAGCTTGGTCCCATGAAAGAGCCGCCATCCCCGATGGCAGCTAGGGCAACCTCCGAGGCGAATTTAGCGATCAATCTTGACGCTAGAAAGGAGGTCATCTCTACGGATGTCGCCTTAGATAATCAGTACCCAGATACGTTTTCCCACGTCACCCAATTGAGTGTTTATGACACAGTTGGGAAGCAGCATACAATTTCAATGTACTTCCAAAAGATTTCGTCGCGTGAATTTGATGTCTACGTCAATGTCGATGGACAGGTATTTGCGGAGGTGCCTATCGACGGTACAGCTATGGTACGTGTAAATATGCCAAACAGTGACACGGTGTTTTCTGATCAACCACCTGTTCCTGTTGCTCGGTTTACGTTCGACAAAGGTTTGCTTGTTAATATCGGCTCGCCAGGAACGGAGTACGTATCTTCAGCGCCGGGAAATCTGCATCTCTCTTTCAATTTAACCCCACCAGACAAGGACAAACCTCTCGACCCATCCTTGGTGCTCGATGATCCGAGCAAGTTCAAGGTGTCGTTTAATGGCTCAACCAGCTTCGCGTCATCGTTCGAAGTTAAAAGCTCAGACCAAGATGGATATGGAGCTGGGTCTCTAACAGGTTTAACTATTGACGATACCGGAACGGTTCGTGGTCAATTTACCAACGGTAAGACTGTAGTAGCAGGGCAGTTACTATTAGCGACCTTCCGAGGGCTTGGCGGACTAAAAGAAGTTTCGGCGAATATTTATCAAGGTACTGATCAGTCAGGCGTTGCTCTCGTCGGTACTGGTTCCAGTTCGATTTTTGGGCAGGTCCGCTCTAATTCACTTGAAGAAGCGAATACCGATATGGCCCAAGAGCTCGTGAAGCTTATGGTGCAGCAGAGAAACTATCAGGCAAATGCGCAAAGTATCAGGGCAGCCATGGAGGTGCTCACGACAACCATTGACGTTACTCGTTAATGTATCAGTCTTTTAAACGGGCAAACTTCATGCGGTTTGACGAACTGAGGAACTTCTGAGTCATGGATAGGATGGTTTTTGCAGCTATGACGGGAGCTAGATCTGCGGTCGGCCAGCTTGCTGTTACCGCGAATAATCTCGCTAACGCCTCGACGCCCGGTTTTAAAGAGCAAGTTGCTGCATTCAGGGCCGTACCAATGGGTGGAGATGGTGCAAACACTCGAGCATTCGTGTTAGATACGACCCCCGGCAGCTACTTTGCCGCGGGTCGACTTGAGTCGACCGCGTCGCCTTTGGATATTGCAATTCAAGACAAAGGGTTTTTGGTTGTGAGGAGGCCTGACGGAAGTGAGGCCTTGACTAGGAATGGGCGGTTGAGCGTGGACAGTCAAGGTGTGCTTAGGGGCGTCCTCGGATATCCGCTCGTTGGTGAGGCGGGCAGTATTACTGTACCCCCAAACAGCCAACCCGATATTGCCAACGACGGTACCGTGACTGTTATCGATAGTGTGTCTCGCCAACCGCAAGTTGTAGGCAAGTTGCGCCTCGTCAACCCTACAACGAGCGGCTTGGTACGGAGTGATGACGGGCTTTATTCAGTTCCTCAGGGGAATCTAAATAGCGACCCGAGCGTTAAAGTTGCTCAGGGTTTTCTTGAAGGGTCGAACGTCAATGTGGCTTCTGCAATGATCGCGATGGTGTCTCAGCAACGTCTCTTCGATATGAATATGAAGGTTGTTCAAAATGCAGACCTCAATGCTAGATCTGCAAACGGGATTATGTCCCTCAGTAGGAGTTAGTAAATGATCCGTTCCCTTTGGGTGGCCAAGACTGGCATGGATGTCAACCAGTCGAATCTTGATGTTATTGCGAACAATTTGGCGAATGCGTCTACGACTGCATTTAAGCGCGTCAAGACTAATTTTGAAGATTTGTTGTATCAAACAGTTAGGGGCTCGGGATCCCAGACCTCAGAGCAGACGCAGTCGCCGACAGGCCTTCAGTTTGGAGCAGGATCAAGAATTTCCGGTACCTCCAGAATTCTCACGCAGGGTGCTATGCTTCGGACGCAAAACCCTCTCGACGTAGGCATTTCCGGTAATGGTTACTTTCAAATCAATTTGCCAACCGGGGTTATCGCATACACACGCGATGGAAATTTCACTCGGGATAATCAGGGCCAACTTGTTACTGCCCAGGGTTACGTGGTTGCCCCTGGCATAACTATCCCCGCGGAAGCGACTTCAATCACTGTATCTGATTTTGGTCAGGTGTCGGTAACAATCAACGGGCAAGCCCAGTCTCAGCAGGTTGGGCAACTGCAGCTTGTGAACTTCATCAATCCGGCAGGACTTGAGGCTATCGGGGGTAACTTGTATATCGAAACCTCTGCTTCAGGTAACCCTACACAGGGTAACCCTGGAGAGAATGGGTTGGGTTCGATTCAACAGTTCTTCATCGAGCAATCAAACGTTAGTGTTGCTGAAGAGTTGGTTTCTATGATCCAAGCGCAACGCGGATATGAGGTTAACACTCGCGTTGTTCGTGCATCTGATGAAATACTTCAACGGTTGTCTCAGGTTTAATCGATGTCATTTGCTCGGTTTCGTTTTTCATTGGTTTTTTCTGGTGCGGCCGCTCTTTGTGCTTGTGCAACTGCGGATTACTCTGCGCAGGTTACACCGCCTGTTGTACGCCCTAAGCCATTAGCAGTTACGCCTGCTTCCCCTGGTAGTTTGTTTCCGGTCTCTTTGGGTCAGGGCACTCCGCGTCCTCTTTTTGAAGATAGGCGTGCTCGTGCTGTTGGCGATTTGCTGCAGGTAATTGTTCGCGAGAGCACTGACGCACGAAAGGCCTCCGGCAACCAAGCGTCTAGGGCCGCCTCTGCTGATTTGTCCATGTCTGCCGCACAGCTTCCGTTTGCTCGTGCACTAAACGGCCCAACGATGGCCGCTGAAAGCGACTTAGGCTTTCAGGGTAAGGGGTCCGCAAGTGCCAATAACAACTTTACAGGTACTTTGATGGTGATGGTTACACAGGTACTAAGTAACGGTAATCTTGTCGTGTCTGGCGAGAAGCAGATTGCAATCGGAAAAGAAGAAGAGTTCATTCGTTTCTCTGGAATTATTAATCCAGCCGACTTGAACAATAATTCTGTGTTGTCCACCCAAGTTGCGGACGCTCGGCTTGAGTATCGTGGGAGGGGTGCGATTGATGATTCAACCCAACCGGGTTGGCTAAGTCGTAGTCTTCTTAAAGTTTGGCCATTTTAATGATGAGTAGCTTGCTTCGAGTTTTGTTTACACAGCTTGCGACGTTTCTGTTCGGATTTTTGGCGATTCTTGGTCCATTAGCCGTCGAGGCAGCTAAGCTAAGAGACATTAGCACCTTTGCGGGCGTGCGCTCCAATCAGTTGATTGGCTATGGGTTAGTCGTTGGACTTGATGGTTCAGGTGATCAGACTACGCAGACGCCCTTCACGATTCAATCAACTGTTTCTTTGTTACAGAGTCTTGGAGTTACATTGCCCCCTGGGCAAAGAATGCAGTTGCGAAATACGGCTTCAGTGATGGTGACTGCGACGCTCCCACCCTTTGCACGTCCGGGGCAGGCGATTGATGTTTCAGTATCATCGCTGGGCAACGCGAAGAGTTTGCGAGGGGGAATGTTGCTGATGACCCCACTTCGTGCTGCAGACGGGCAGGTGTATGCCGTCGCTCAAGGATCGGTACTCGTACCAGGAGCCTCCGCTTCTGGCGGAGGGGCATCTGCCGTTGTAAATCATCAATCTGTAGGTCGGGTTCCTTCGGGTGGTCTGATTGAGAGGTCCGTGCCTCAATTGATTGACGATGAGGTGCTTCAACTCGAACTTAAGCGTGCGGATTTTGGCCAGTTGCAGAAGGTCGTCGAGGCAGTGGGCCGTCGATTCGGACCTAATGTCGCGTTACCGCTCGATAGTAGGTCAATGCAAGTCAGGATGCCGTCGGCGCAGGTAGAGAGGGCGAGGTTTTTGGCCGAGTTGGAGCAACTAGAGATTGTTTTGATTGATGAGTCCCCAAAGGTCATTGTTAATTCGAGGACTGGTTCTGTTGTGATGAACCAGAGCGTTAGACTTGACCCCGTCGCAGTTGCCCACGGTTCGTTGACAGTTAAAATCACTAAGGAGCCTGTTGTTAGTCAGCCTGCACCCCTCTCGCAGGGACAGACTGTGGCTGCTTCAAAATCCTCTGTTGATGTGAATATCGGGTCCGGTTCTTTAGGCGCGTTACCGGCGGGTGCCTCTTTGGAAGAAGTTGTTAGGGCTCTCAATTTGCTTGGGGCGAACGCTCAGGATTTGGTTGCGATATTGCAAGCAATTAAGGCGGCGGGCGCACTCAAGGCGGAATTGGAACTTATATGATTATCGGTCCATCATCAGACCCTTGGATTTCCGGCTTCGGCTCTATGGGATCTGCCATTGAATCCTCTAAGCCTCAGAGGGTTGCCCAATCGTTTGAGTCCCTGATTTTGAGGCAGTTACTCAATTCGTTGCGATCAACTGGTATATCGGAGCAACAAGATGCTGAGTCAGGCTGGATAGCGATGGCTGACGATGCTATGGCTTCTTATCTCTCTAAGGTTGGCGGTTTGGGACTCGCCAAATCGGTTGAATCCTTATTGACTCAAGCAAAGGCAAATAAAAGCTGATCCTTAGAGGTGCTAGCTCCCTAAACGGAATCGTGCCTCTATCCGTTCTCGTAGGTCTCCGTTTCATTGTTCTTCGATTGGGTCCATATGGCTGGTTTAACAACAATTCACACTGTAGGTTTGGCAGGTCTTCGAACTGCGCAGAGCGGTTTAAGTACGACTGCCGGCAATGTGGCTGGAGCGTCGGTTGATGGGTTTCATCGACGGGAAATCCACCCTTTGATTGCGTCGCCAACTACGGACCCGATGATCCAAGGAGGTTCTGTTGTTATCGACTCTGTGGTGCGATCGTGGTCTGGTTTGGTAACAACCCAGTATCTCGATAATCGATCGAAGCTTACACAGTCAAGTACACTCTTTGAGGCTGCTACGGTTGTTGACCAAATGTTGGTCGATGAATCGGTCGGACTGACCGCCGTTATGAACGGCTTTTTTTCGAGTTCCGCTGACTTGGCTGCAGATCCAGCATCTCCTTCAGCAAGGACAGCATTTGCAGCAGCTTCGCGCGCACTGGCTGATCGTATCAACACACTTGCGACAACGATTGATGAAACGCGCGTGCGTGCATTTTCAGATATGGAACGAATTGCTACAGAAGCAAACCAAAAGGCCTCCGCGTTAGCTCGAGTTAATGTGTTGGTCCAGTCATCGTCTGCCTTTGGTAAGCCTTTACCTTCTGCTGATCTACTTGACGAAAGAGATCGCATGGCCGGTGAACTTGCGAAGCTAGTAGGTGCGAAAATCGAGTACAGCGAGAAGGGCGAAGCGAACGTTCGCTTCGCAAACGGGATGAGTTTTGTTGATGGCGTTCAAGCGTTTCGTTTGGAGCTAGCACGATCTGGTGCGGCGAATCTACCTACAGGTGTATTGAAGGTTACGACTCAACCTACAAAGGAGCAGCCTTCTCCAATGGCTATTGGTTCTGTCCAGGGGGGGGTCGATGTGCTCGGCGAATTCGGTGGGCTTACGCGCTATGCAGAATCTGCAAACGATTGGCTAGGGCGACTTGGGCAGCTGGCAGTTGATATGATGACAGCGACTTCTAAAGCCGATCCAGAGGCGCTTTGGCGTGATAAGGAAGGTAACCCACTTGTCCGGTCTCTGATCGATGGAAGCGAGGTTCCAATCGAGGGTGCGTTTTACGTTGATTCGGAGGATTCGGTATCAATCGATCGTGTACCCTTACTATTGCGTTCTTCATTTGGTTCCGGAACCTCGGTTCCATGGTCGGCATTGGAGTACAACGAGACTAGTTCATATCCGGTGGATCAGCGTATTGTTCAGAGCTTCGTTGCTGCCCGGGATGCAACAACGGATTCGTGGTCTAACTGGGTTACTGCTGTCAGCGGTGAAATTGGAACTTGGAAGGCGGAGAAGACTTCATTTGAAGGTGTTGACAGTGCGCTCACAGAGCGAGCACAGCAAATTTCTGGTGTTGATCTCGACGAGGAAGCTACAAACTTGTTAAAGTTTCAGCAGCTATATCAGGCGAATGGATCGGTTATGCAAGCTGCGATGCGTATGTTCGATGTCCTTATGTCCCTTTCAGGTAGGTAGACGGTTTTAGATATTGAATTTAGAACTTTAAAGGTAGGTTTGCCGTGAGAACGACCATAGACAGTAGGTATAGTACAGCCTTATCTTCAATCCAAGTTCAGTCGCTAAAGGTTGCTGAAGAGCAGATTAGATTAAGTGGGGGAACGCGGTTACTTCGAGCCTCTGACTCACCGCTAGCGATTGGTCGGTCAGTAGATATGCGGACAACTCTTGCGCATTTAGACTCACTTAAAAGACTGCAGGACTTAGCGCTGAGTCGAATGTCCGAAGCGGAGTCCGCGATGGCAGACGCTGCACGTGTACTGGATGATTTTCATCAGCTTTGGGCTACTACCCAAAACGGTAGTCTGGGGCCCACTCAACTTCGTGCTTTTCAACTTCAGGCTAAATCACTTCAGGAAGAACTCCAGGCAATCTTGCGGCGTAAAGATGCGGGTGGCTACGCATTATTCGATCCCCAAGGGCTCGAGGTGGTGATTTCAGGTGGTATGCGCGGCGTCGAACCATCTAGAATCAATACCGTTGGTACGATTACGGGACTCTCCATGCTCAATAAGGCATTCTCGGAGGATGGTGGCCTCGAGGGAGCAGTTGATCTCGATACGGTGATTACACAGTTGACAACGGCTGAAGACAGCGTGATCCAACAGTTTGTGCAAAGTCTAGGGCTCGGGGAGCGGCCGAAGGTGGAAAATGGGGAGTTGCTTGCAGCAAGTCAGGCTATGACAAACCAACGAATAGGATTCGGCGCAAACCAGTCTAGGGTCGAGCGAGCCAGGCAGCAGGCTGATGAGGTCAGTGTTTCTGTGCAAACAGCGCTTTCTGCGGAAGTTGATACAGATTACGCCAATTCAAGCATGGAAGTTCAAAAGGCGAAGGCGCTACTTGAGGCGGCGCAGACAATTACTGCCACGATTGGTTCCATGAATTTATTTCAAAAGCTTGGTTGATAAACTCTCATATCGGTTTGCGTTTTTGCTGATCAAAGTTAACTCTGTACGGAATTAAGGAAGCATCATGGTCATCCCACTTGGAATTATCATTGGTTTCGGCTGTGCCCTTGCAGGCTACGTGCTGCACGGCGGAAATC
>Ga0172372_10005654_pt1 | contig 17344 bp, 6 predicted proteins | sample LakKiv5m_2_FD_114544 | JGI IMG/M metagenome (GOLD analysis project Ga0172372, IMG submission 114544) | Freshwater microbial communities from Kabuno Bay, South-Kivu, Congo - kab_092012_9.5m | ecosystem: Environmental > Aquatic > Freshwater > Lake | place: Democratic Republic of the Congo...
AGGCGCCGACTTCGGTCGCACGGCCGCGACGCACATCGCGGCCGAACCCGGACGGGATCTCGATGGCCAGGCTGATGCGCGCCGACTGCAGGGCCGCGTCGAGATCGCGATTGCCGGACAGTGGGGCCTGCTCGCGGAAGTAGCGCGAGCCGGCGATCTGCCGAACGTAGTCGCGGCTTTCGGGTGTGCGATCGCGATCGAGCACGGCGAAGCGCAGATCCTCCACGTCCATCGAAATGCCGTATCCGAGCACGAACATCAGCAGCACCGATCCTGCCAGGGCGAAGGTGAGCCGGATGGGATCGCGCAGCAGTTCCAGCGTTTCGCGACGCGCGTGCGCCCATAGCCGGCGCAGGCTGTTCACGGCGCTGGCGCTGCTGCGCCGGCTGGTCGCCGACAACGCCGCCGCTTCCGGTGCCATCGCCTCGGCCGCACCCGCGCTGCGAAGCCGTTGAACGAAGGCCTCCTCGAGGCTCGCCACGCCGTTGGCCTGGATCAGTGCGGCAGGCGTGTCACAGGCCAGGATGCGTCCGGCATGCATCAGGGCGACGCGGTCGCAGCGTTCGCCTTCGTTCATGAAATGGGTGGAGATGAAGATGGTCACGTGTTCTTCGCGTGCGAGCTGGCCGAGCAGCTCCCAGAAGCGATCGCGGGCGATCGGATCCACGCCGGAAGTGGGCTCGTCGAGAATCAGCACGTCCGGACGGTGGATCACCGCCACCGCCAGCGACAGGCGCTGGCGGATACCCAGGGGCAGCGAGCCCGCGGTCGCGTCGGCATGCTCCAGCAGCTCGAACTGGGCCAGCAGCTGTTCGCAGCGTCGACGGGTGGCCTCGGTATCGAGCAGGAACAAGCGCGCATGCAGACGCAGATTCTGGCGCACCGACAGTTCGCCGTAGAGCGAGAACGATTGCGAGACGTAGCCGACGCGCCGTCGCGTGCTGCGGTCGCCCGGTGCCAGCGGCTGGCCCAGCAGGCGCGCCTGGCCGACGCTCGACGGAAGCAGGCCGCAGAGCATCTTGATCGTCGTGGTCTTGCCGCAGCCGTTGGAGCCGAGAAAGCCGAAGATTTCCCCTCGCTCGACGCGCAGGCTGACGTCGTCCACGGCCAGGAAGTCGCCGAAGCGCTTGCTCAGGCCACTGGCTTCGATCGCCGGCTGGTCGCCGTCCGCCGGTCTCGGCGGAATGCTGAAGCGATGATGGCGGCTGCGCACCGCCTCCGGCAGCAGCGCGATGAACGCCTCGTCGAGATTGTCCGTGCCGGTGCGGTCACACAGTTCGTGCGGCGTTCCGCGCGCCAGGATGCGCCCCGCATGCAGGGCCAGGAGCTGGCCGAAGCGCTCCGCCTCGCCGATGTAGGCGGTTGAAACCAGCACGCTCATTTGCGGGCGTCGTGCACGGATGCGCTCGATCAGCTCCCAGAACTGCAGTCGCGACAGCGGATCCACTCCGGTGGTGGGCTCATCGAGGATCAGCAGGTCCGGGTCGTGTACCAGCGAGCAGCACAGGCCCAGCTTCTGTTTCATGCCGCCGGAGAGCTTGCCGGCCGGCCGATCACCGAAGTCGCGCAGGTTGGTCGCGGCCAGCAATTCGTCGATGCGCCTGCGGCGCACCTCCGGTGGATGTCCGAACAGGCGCGCGAAGAAGTCGATGTTGTCGCGTACCGACAGCGAGGCGTAGAGATTGCGGCCCAGGCCTTGCGGCATGTAGGCGATGCGCGGCGCCACGCTGCGGCGATACGCTGCGGAGCGCATCGAGCCGCCGAGCACCGAGACATCTCCGGTCTGCAATCGCCGCGCCCCGGCGATCAGCGACAGCAAGGTGGATTTGCCGACGCCGTCCGGTCCGATCAGGCCCAGTATCTGGCCGGCCGGAAGTTCGAGGCTCACCTGCTGCAGTGCGAGCACGCCGCCGTAACGGTGGGAGACCGCATCGCAGCGGGCGACGATCCCGTTCACGGAGGCAGCTTCACGGCCAGCGGTGCCGGCCATGCCGTCTCCGTGCGCGTGCGGACATAGGCCAGGCCGGGCATGCCGGGTTTGACGCGCGAGGAATACCGCCGAAGCAGTTCGCGATCGATCTGTACCTTGACGCGGAACATCAGCTTGTCGCGCTCGCTGCGGGTTTCCACTTCCTTGGGCGTGAATTGCGCCTCGGGAGAAACGAAGGACACGCGGGCCGGAAACACGTAAGCGTCGGCTGCATCGAGCACGACACGGGCTTCGGCGCCGACCGCGAGCCGGCCGACCTGATCGGTGGGCAGGAACACGGTGATGAACACGTCGCTGAGGTCGAGTACGGTGGCCACGCGGCCACCGACGGCCAGCACTTCGCCGGGTTCGGCGAGCCGATACAGGACACGGCCGTCCACCGGAGCGCGCAGCTCCGCTTCGTCGAGATAGGTCTGGATCCGCCTGACCGTCGCGGCGCCGGCTTCCATCGTCGCCTGCGCCGCGGTGACCTGCGCCCGCGCCGCGCGAACGGCCACGCTGGCGGCCACGTCGCTGGTGCGTGCGCGGTCCAGCTGCTCGGTGGAAACGGCCAGCAGCGTGTGCAGGCGGTCGGCGCGCCCCAATTCGAGTTGCGCGAGCGCGCGTTCGGACTCGCGCTGCCGCACCATCACGCTGGCGCTTTCTGCGGCTGCGGCGGCCTGCCGTCGCTGCGCCTGCGCCTCCTCGAGCTGGGCGACGAGCTCGGCGGTGTCGATACGGCCGACGATCTGACCGGCGCGCACTTCATCGCCTTCGGTGATCGTCAGCTCCGCGAGTCGCCCGGCGATGCGCGTGGCGATGTCGTATTCGCGCGCCTCCAGCCGTCCGTTGCCGCTTTCGATTCCGTCCACCAGCATCGGCTGCGGCTCACGCTGCCAGGCGCGAGTGACGATGCCGGCGGTGATGGCGACGGCCGCGATCGCGATCGCGGCGGCGGCCAGGACCCACATCAGCAGTGCATGGCTTTTTTTGATGACACGACTCCGATCATGCGCAGTCGTAGCATCGCGTGGGCCTGTGCCGCGCTCATTGATCTCCATCAAGTCGCGCGGCCCGGCCGGAGTCGCCTCGAAGGCTCAGCTTCCCGGGCCGCCCGGATCGCCGCCTCGCGCCGCAGCGTAGAAGCGTCGCTTCGCGAGCTCGGAGGCCAGAGCGTAAAGCAGGGTGATCAGCAGCAGGGTCGCGAGCAGGGGCGCGGGTAGCGGCACCAGTCCGAACCAGTTCGCCACGGGCGAGGAGTAGGGCAGGGCGATGGCCAGCGCGGCGATCGCCAGCGACGCCAGCGTCAGCCATCGGCCGGCCCGGCTGCGGTACAGCGGCCCATGGGTGCGCACCACGAAGATGATCAGCAGCTCGGTCAACAGCGACTCCACGAACCAGCCGGTGCGGAACAGCTCGGGCACGTGATCGGCCATCTTCAGGAGCACGCCGAAGGTGAGCAGATCGAACAGCGTGCTGATCAGGCCGAACACGATCATGAAATCGCGCACCAGGCGGACATCCCAGCGATGCGGGGTGGATTTCCATTCCGCATCGACGTTGTCGCTGGCGATGCCGATGGCGGGAATGTCGGAGAGGAAATTGTTGAGCAGGATCTGCGTGGCCAGCATCGGCAGGAACGGCAGGAACAGCGTGGCGATGGCCATGCTGATCATGTTGCCGAAGTTCGCGCTGGTGGTGATGAAAATGTACTTGAGCGTGTTCGCGAAGGTCCGCCGGCCTTCTTCGATGCCTTGGCGCAGGACGTCGAGATCGTGCTCCAGCAGCACGATATCCGCGGCTTCCTTGGCCACGTCCACGGCCTGATCGACGGAGACGCCGACATCCGCGGCATGCAGCGCCGGAGCGTCGTTGATTCCGTCGCCCATGTATCCGACGACCCGGCCGCTACGCCGAAGGGCGAGGATGATGCGCTCCTTCTGGTTGGGGTCCACCTCGGCGAACACCGCGGTCTTCGGTGCCAGGTGCCACAGCGCCTCGTCCTTCATCTCGTCGAGTTCGCCGCCCGTGAGCACCTGCGGTTGCGCCATGCCCACGGCCTCGGCGACGTGGGCGGCGACCCAGCGGTTGTCGCCGGTGATGATCTTCACCTCCACGCCCAGCGCCGAAAGCGCCGACAGCACCGGCGCAACGCCGGGCTCCGGAGGATCGAGAAACAGCAGGAAACCCGCGAAGCTCATTTCCCGCTCGTCTGCGCGGCCGTATGTGGGCTGTTCGGGCAGCGTCCGGATCGCGATGCCGAGTACGCGATATCCCTGCAGGCTCCAGCGCGTGTAACGCTCGCGGATGGCGGCGATCCGTGAGGCATCGAGCGCTTGCGGGGCATCGGCCTCCTGCACGCTGGTGCAGACGGAGAGCACATTGTCGAGCGCGCCCTTGCAGACGAGCCGCGCCCGGCCATCGGCCATGCGCAGTGCCACGCTCAGGCGCTTGCGCACGAAATCGTAGGGAATCTCGTCCAGCTTTCGCTGCGCATCGATCTGCAAGCCCCGAGCGGAGGCGGCGACGACCACTGCCTGATCGAGCGCATTCGGCAGGCCGGCCTGCAGCGCCGCGTTGGCCAGAGCAGTCTCCAGCACGGCCGGGCTGTCGCGGCCTTGCGCGTCCAGCGTGGCGTCGAGCTGAACGATCCCGCGCGTGAGCGTGCCGGTCTTGTCGGTGCACAGCACGTTCATGGAGCCGAGGTTTTCGATGGCGTTGAGGCGTCGCACGATCACGCCCCGGTGCGCCATGCGCTGCGCACCCTTGGACAAGGTCACTGCGAGGATCGCAGGCAGCAACTCGGGCGACAGGCCGACCGCGAGCGCGACCGCGAACAGCAGCGTCTCGAAAGCGGGCCGCTCCAACAGAATGTTGACGGCCAGTACCGCCAGCACGACCAGCACCATGATCTGAAGCAACAGGTGGCCGAAACGGCGCAGGCCGAGTTCGAAGTCGGTCTCCGGTGGCGGCCGCGTCAGCTTCCGGGCGATGCGGCCGAGCTCGGTGTCCGCTGCGCAGCGGACCGCGAGCATGGTCGCGGTACCGCTGCGCAGCGAGGTTCCCGCGTAGACGCATTGAGTGCGACCGGTCAGTGCCGTCGAGGCCGCCACGACCCCGGGCTGCTTCTCCACCGGAAACGTCTCGCCGGTGAGCAGCGCCTGGATCACGAAGCAGTCCTTGGCTTCCAGCACCACGCCGTCCGCCGGAATCAGGCTCCCTGCCGCGAGTTCCACGATGTCGCCGGGCACCACGTCGTTGCTCGCGATTTCGTGCACGCGGCCCCCGCGACGCACACGGGCTTTCGCGGCGATGCGCTGGCGCAATGCGGCAACCGCCTTGGTCGCCCGATGTTCGTGCCAGCTGCCCAGCACCGTGCTCACGCCGACGATGCCGAGCACGATGCCGGCATCGATCCACTCGCGGGCCAGCAGCGCCACCAGTGCGCCGAAGATCAGGATCAACAACAAAGGGCTGGACAGTGCCTTCAGCGTATGGCGGATGAAGTCCAGCGCAGCCGCTTGGTGCGGCGATTCCGGGTGCCGTGAGGCCAGTCTGGCGGCGGCCTGTTCCAGGCTCAAGCCGCCGCTGCCGGTCTGCAGCGAGGCCAGCAATCGGTCGGCGGGCAGACTCCAGTAAGCGACGTCGCCGGCCCCGTCGTCCGGCGGCAGCGCCTCAGTGCGCTTCATCGCGCAGCATCGTCGCGAGTTCGTCCTCGAAGGCCTCGATGACGCGATGGGGTTCGGCCACCACGCTGCGATCGCAACACAATCCCACCGTCAGTCCACCCGCGTAGCTCAGCAGGCTGATGCCGATGCCGACGTCTCCCGTCTGCGGCGGCCAGAACACCATCTGGCGGATGCGTGCCCCACAGAAGCGAAGCTCGTCCGTCGGGCCCGGCAGGTTCGACACTACTGCGGCCGCCTTGCCGGCGACGTAGCGCACCAGCGGCTTCTCCATCGCAGTGGGAAGCTGGCCGATCGCGGCGAGGCTCAGCAGCATCGCGCGCGCCTCGCCCGATTGCTTGAGTCGCCGCATCCGCCGACTCACTTCCGCCAGGCGCTGTGCGCGATCCCGGATGCCGACGGGCAGATCCAGCAGCACCAGGCCGAAGCAATTGCCGAGATGGTCGTCGCTCGCCTGCCGCAGGTTGACCGGAATCGAAACACGCAGGTTCTGGTGGCCCGGAATCGGACCCTGTTCCTGAAGATGGCGGCCGATGGCGCCGGCCAGAGTCGAAAGGAACAGGTCGTTGACGCTCGTTCTCAGGCTGTGTGCAAGGCCATGCACGGGCTGCAACGGGATCGGCAGGCTCCAGTCGGCCACGCGGCTTCCGGACAGCGCGGTGCGAAACGCGGTCGGATTGCGGTTCGGCAGTGCGAGCACGCGTCCGACGGAGAGCACGCCCTTGCCGAATTCACGGATCAGCGGCAGCGCCTGCAAGGGCTGCTGGCGCAAGGACTCGTATGCGGCATTCCATTTCTCCGTCGCGCGATTCAGGGCTTCGAGGCGATCGATCAACGGCCCCAGCGCTCCCTCGCGAGGTCTTCGCCGCGCGGCCGAACCCTCGGGGCGCGCGGCCCCGGCCTGTCCCTCCACGTCGGTGATCTTGAGCAGCATGCGCAGGAGCGAGACGCCGTCCGCCATCGCATGATGGGCTCGAAACAACATGCTGACACGACCGCGGCCATGGGCGAAAAGGTGCAGGCGCCACAGCGGATGCGCGCGATCGAGCGCTTCGCCCATCTGCTTGGCGATGGAGTCCCGCAAGAGGCTGTGATGGTCGCCGGAGCTCATCCGGTACACCGGCAGGTGATAGTTCCAATCGAGTTCCGCGCAGGCCTTCCAGCGTGCGGGCATGCGGGTGTCGTCGGCGCGTTGAACGAATCGCTCGTGCGCGCTCAGTCGCTCGGCCAGGGTCTGGCGAAGCCGACGCAGGCTGTGTACCTGATCGAGTTCGATCATGGCGCCGACGATCATCGGATTGCACGGAGTATCCATCTCCAGCCACGCACGGTCCGTAGCGCTCATCCGCTCGTCGCCCGCCGTGCTTGCCTCGCCTGACGGGTGCGGGCGTATCCTCTGCGCGGGCGGGCTCCCCGAAGCGGCTCGCCGTCCGCGCCTGCCGGGGCCGCGATCAACGACCATGAAATCCACCGATCGAGGATTCCTGCCCGAGCATCTCCGGCGTAACCAGGGTGATTCCACACTCGCTGACTTCGAAGCGGGAACGGTCGTCCGCTTCGTCGTGGCCGATGATGGTGCCCGATGGAATCTCACACCCGCTTTCGATCACCGCGCGCCGGATGCGGCAATGCGGCCCGATACGCACCTCCGGAAGAATCACGCATTCGTCGATCTCCGCGCCCTCTTCGACGCGAGAGAACGGAAACAGCAGTGATCGCTCGACGAGGCCTCCGGAGATCACGCAGCCTCCGGCGATCATCGAATCGACGGCCATGCCGCGCCGGCCGCGTTCGTTGAGGATGAATTTTGCCGGTGGCGCCTGGACCTGGTATGTCCAGATCGGCCAGTGACGATCGTAGACATTGAGCGCGGGCGTCACTTGGGTGAGTTCGAGGTTCGCTTTCCAGTAGGAATCGAGCGTGCCGACGTCGCGCCAGTATCCCAAGGCGTTCCCGGCCAGGTCGCGGAACGGAAATGCGTACACCACATCGTCGGCGAGCAGCGCATCCGGCAGTACATCGTGACCGAAATCATGCGTGGAGTCGGGGCGGTCGCGATCGCGCGCCAGGATACGAAGCAGAAAATCGGTGTTGAAGACGTACACGCCCATCGATGCGAGCGCCCGGTCCGGCCGGGCCGGAATCGGCGGCGGAACCTCGGGCTTTTCGCGAAAGTCGATGACCCGGCCGGCACCGTCGGTATGCATGACGCCGAATGCGCGCGCCTCGGCCAGCGGCACCTCGATGCAGGCGACGGTCACGTCCGCCTGGCGATCGACGTGAAAGCCGAGCATGGCGCCGTAATCCATCTTGTAGACGTGATCGCCGCCGAGGATGAGCACGAACTGAGGCGCGTGCGCTTCGATGAAATCGAGGTTCTGGAATACCGCGTCCGCAGTGCCCTCGTACCATCCCGGTCCGGTTCTTTGCTGGGCGGGAAGCACGTCGACGAATTCGTTGAATTCGCGCGGCAGGAAGTTCCACGCGCCGTGCAGATGGGTGATCAGCGACTGCGCTTTGTACTGGGTCAGCACCCCGACGCGACGGATGCCGGAATTGATGCAGTTCGACAGCGGAAAGTCGATGAGCCGGTACTTGCCTCCGAACGGAACGGCGGGTTTGACGCGGTGATGCGTCAGCGCACCGAGCCGCGTGCCGCGACCTCCCGCCAGCACCAGCGCCAGCGTGTCACGCGTGAGCAGTCCAGCGAATCCCGGCTGGTTCGTGAAACCCGTCGATGTCATCGCAGCCAGTCCGCTCGCAATTGTTGACACTCTTCGTACCAGCGACAGGCGTCACTGGCGCAGTAGCGTCGATCCGAGGCGAAGCAGGGCTCGCCACCGGCTTGCAATTGCTCCATCCGGATCTGCCAGCGCCGCTGCGTTCGCTGCAACGCCGATGCGCACGAGGCCGCATGCCTGATCTGGGCGTCGTGAGCCGCCGGGGCGGGAGAACGATGCGTTGCGATGGACGCGCTCTGCGTCGTCGAGCGCCTGGTGTGGGTCGATGCACCCGGCAACGTTCGATCGATCTCTCGATAGTGGTTCAAGAAGTTCTCCTGCCGATGAAGAAAGCCGTCGGTTCCAAGATGGGAAATTCACGCGGTTTTCGCATTGACCGGCGTCAACGGCAGGCGTCCCGAACGAGTAGGGATCGCCTGCGGGCGGCGTCTTGGTTAGCGATCTAACACTAGCGGTTCAAACGGGCGGCTCGGCGTCCATTTCGTTGACTTGCGTCAATTTCGACGATGCCGTTTGGCGAAAAGAATCGGCCTCCGGCGGCAGGCAGGCCGCATCAACGATGGAGCAGTGGAATGAAATCCGATATCCAATTGAAGAAGGACGTGGAAGCGGAACTCGAATGGGATCCGCAGATCAATTCGGCGGCGGTGGGTGTCGAAGTCAAAGACGGCATCGTCACCCTGGAGGGCAAGGTGCGCAGCTACGCCGAGAAGTTCGCGGCCGAGCGTGCGGCCCAGCGCATACAGGGCGTCAAGGGCATCGCGCTGGAGCTGCATGTCTCCGTTCCCGGCAACAATCGCCGTGAAGATTCCGATATCGCCAAGGCGGCGCGCGACGCGCTGCATTGGAACACTCTGGTGCCGGACGACAGGATCAAAGTGCTGGTCGAAGACGGCTTCGTCACGCTCTCGGGGGACGTCGACTGGCTGTACGAAAAGACCGCATCGGAAGCCGCCGTGCGTCCGTTGACGGCGGTTCGCGCCGTCATCAACAACATCGTCGTCAAGCCGAAGGCGAAGCCCGAAAACGTCAAGGAAAAGATCGAAGCGGCGCTGCGTCGAATGGCCGAGAACGAGATCAAGGGCGTGCAGGTCTCGGTCGACGGGGGCAAGGTGACGCTCGACGGTCGCGTCCATTCTTATCACGAGCGGCAGCTGGTGGAAGGCGCGGCCTGGGCCGCTCCGGGCGTGTTCTCGGTGGTCGACCACCTGCGCATCGGTTGATCGTCCGCGGCGGAGGTGGCGCAGGCGGCATTCGCCTTCGCCACCATCGCTTTCGTGCATCACATTCCGGGCCTTGGCCCGGCGCACGATGCCAAGACGGTAGCCCGGCGTTTCGGTGTTTTATCGTACCGACCGCTCATGTGCGGTGATGCAAGCTTCAAGCATCACCTTGCAGCGGATGCCGAGAGTCAATGTCACACGACCTGCCGCCGGCGACCCAGAATGCGGATGCCGCATCCGACGGAAGCCTGGCGCGCGCCATCGGCAGTCGGCGCGCATCTGCGATTCTGCCCGCCACGCCCGATGGTTCGGGCAATCGCATCATTGCGAGCCTGCCGCCGCAGGAACAGAAACGCCTCGCCGAAGCCGCCGATCTCGTTGCGCTTCGCAGCGGCAGCACGCTGTCGGAAGCGGGCGGGCGTATCGACCATGTCTACTTTCCTCTGGGTGCGGTCATCGCACTGCAGGCCCCCGTCGTAGACGAGGCCACCTTGCAGGTTGGACTGGTCGGTCCCGAAGGTGTTTTCGGCAGCATCCTGATGGAGGGCGTTCCGCTGTCGCCGGTGCGTGCCGAAGTCCGGCTGTCGGGTTCCAGCCTGAGACTCGGCATCTCCGAGTTGCGCTACGAATGCGCCCGCAGCCAGGAGCTCAGGCTGTCACTCGGTCGATACCTGCAATCGATGATCGCGCAGATGGCGCAGCTGGCCGCTTGCACGCGCTCGCACGGACTGGAGCAGCGGCTCTCGCGCTGGTTGCTCGCCACACACGATCGGGTGAGGGGAGACGTGTTCCGGCTCAAGCAGCAAACGCTCGCCGACATGCTCGGCGTCCAACGTAGCGGTGTCTCCCTGATTGCGGCGCAATTGCGCCACCGGCGGCTCATCGAATACAGCCGGGGTGTCATCACCATCATCGATCGCGCCGGACTGGAACGGGCCGCCTGCGCTTGTTATGCCTGGCAGCGCGATCTTCAGCACGGAGCGTTCGTCGAGCCGCAGCGGACGCCGCTCTCTCCGCTCTGAGCTTGAGTGCGGAGTCGAACAGACGCGCAAGTCGCGCAGCTTGAAGATCACTCGCAGAAGTCGCCCCTCCCCTGCGGCTCAGCGAGGAAATCGTGGATCAAAAAACACTGCACGGCGACGACGATCTTGCCGACGGGATCGCCATCATCGGTCTCTCAGGAAAGTTCCCCGGCGCCGACGACGTTCATGCGTTCTGGGAAAATCTGGTCAACGGCGTGGAGTCGATCTCGCGCTTTTCGCAAGACGAACTCGAAGACAGCTTTCCGGACGACGTCAGGCGATCGCCCAAGTTCGTCGCCGCGCGGCCGGTGCTCGAAGGTGTCGATCAGTTCGACGCCGAATTTTTCGGCATGTACGCCCGCGAAGCCGATCTGACCGATCCGCAGCACCGCATTTTCCTGGAGTGCGCGTGGCAGGCGCTGGAGGACGGCGGCGTCGATACGCGGCGGTTCGAAGGCGATGTCGGCGTGTTCGGCGGCTGCAGCATGAATACGTATTTCATGCGCCATGTCTGCCAGGACCGGCGTGCGCTGGAGGATTTCACCGATCAGTTCCAGCTCGGCCATTACCCGATGCTGGTGGGGGCGGGCCGCGAGTTCCTGTCGACGCGCGTGTCGTACAAGCTCGATCTGCGCGGCCCCAGTTTCACCGTCCAGAGCGCCTGTTCGACCTCGCTGCTCGCCGTCGCGCAGGCCTGCCAGAGCCTGCAACTGCATCAATGCGACATGGCACTGGCAGGTGGTGTCTCGATCAGTTTTCCGCAACGGCGCGGTTACCTGTATCTGGAGGGCGGAATGGCATCGGCCGACGGCCATTGCCGTGCTTTCGACGCCGACGCCAGCGGCACCGTGTTCGGTTCCGGTGCCGGCGTGGTGCTGCTGCGACGCCTGGCCGATGCCAAGGCCGCCGGTGATCGCATCTACGCGGTGATCCGCGGCTGCGGCATCAACAACGACGGTGCCGGCAAGGTCGGCTACACCGCACCGAGCGTCGACGGACAGGCCGATGCCATCGCCATGGCGATGGCATCGGCTGGCGTCGACGCGCGTTCCATCGCGTATGTGGAATGCCATGGAACCGCGACGCCGCTCGGCGATCCGATCGAAATCGCGGCCTTGACCAAGGCTTTCAGGGCGGAGACCTCCGACACGGGCTTTTGCGCCATCGGTTCGGTCAAGAGCAATGTCGGCCATCTCGACGCTGCGGCCGGTGTCACCGGATTGATCAAGACGGCCTTGAGCCTGTATCACCAGAAACTGCCGCCCACCCTGCATTTCCGTCGTCCGAATCCGCGCATCGACCTGGAGAATTCGCCGTTCTTCGTCAATGCGGCGCTGCGGCCATGGCCGCGCGAATCGGCACCGCGCCGCGCCGGCGTGAGCTCGCTCGGAGTGGGTGGGACCAATGTTCACGTGGTGCTCGAGGAGGCGCCCGCGTCGGTCGATTCGCAAGCCGACGAGATGGACGTGGGAACCCAGTTGCTGGTGCTGTCGGCGCGCAGCGAGGCGGCGCTGGCTGCGGCGCGGGCCCGCCTGGCATCGTTTCTGTGCGCACGATCGCTGCCGCTGGCCGACGTCGCCTGGACGCTGCAGAGCGGGCGTCGTGAATTCGACTGGCGCTGTGCGGTGTTGGCGAGCGATGGCGCGGAGGCCGCTTCCCGCCTCGGCGGGGTGGTGGCTTCGCGCGAAGTCAAGGGGCCGGCGCCGTCCGTGGTGTTCCTGTTTCCGGGGCAGGGTGCGCAGTACCCGCAGATGGGGCGCGGGCTCTATCGCCGCTTTCCCGTCTTCGAGGAACAGATCGATCGCTGCGCCGAGATTCTGCGACCGCTGCTCGGGTACGACCTGCGGGCCCTGCTGTTTCCCCAGGACGATGCGGTCGATGCCGGCGAGCGGCTGCGTGCGACGGCCGCAGCGCAGCCGGCCTTGTTCTGCATCGAATATGCGCTCGCCAGGCTGCTGCAAAGCTGGGGCATCGAACCCGCTGCGATGGTCGGTCACAGCGTCGGCGAATTCGTCGCCGCGACGCTGGCAGGCGTCTTCAGCCTGGAGGAGGCGCTGGCCATCATCGCTGCGCGTGCGCGGCTGATGCAGTCCCTGCCGGGCGGCGCGATGCTGGCGGTGCGCCTGCCGGAGGCGCATCTGGGCGAGTTGCTGGACCCGGGCCTGAGTATCGCGGCGGTCAATGGCCCCTCACTGTGCGTCGTCGCCGGCAGCAGCGAGGACATCGCGGCGCTCGAACTGCAATTGCAGGTCCGCGAGGTGGTCAACCGGCGTCTGCACACCTCGCATGCGTTTCACTCGCCGGCGATCGAGCCGATCGTCGAGCCGCTACGCGACATCGTGGCGCAGAGCCAGCTCTCGGCACCCCGGAAACGCCTGGTTTCCTGCGTCAGCGGCGACTGGCTGACCGACGAGCAGGCCAACTCGCCCGACTACTGGGCGCGGCACGCCCGCGAGCGCGTGCGCTTCGCCGATGCGCTCGCCTCGCTGCTGCAGACCGAGACGCCGATGCTGCTGATCGAGGTGGGGCCTGGCAACGCCTTGTCCTCGCTGGCGCTGCAGGCGGCACGCGGCCGCCCGGTGCGGGTGCTGTCGTCGATGCCCGATGCCGCCCAGGCACACACCGACGAATCGCAACTGCTGGCTGTGGTGGGCGAGATCTGGAGTAGCGGCATCACGCCGGACTGGAGCGCGCTGCATGCGTCGGCGCCGAACCGGGTTTCGCTGCCCACCTATCCGTTCCAGCGGCGCCGGCACTGGATCGATTCCGCCGCCGCTCCCCGGCTTCCCACCGAAGCCGACCCCGACCCCTACCCCGAAACCGTTGTCGAGCTCGTCGTCGGTTCCCCCTCCGCCGTTTCCAACGACGGCCTATCCTTCCCGGAGTCCTCCATGCCTGCATCGCCATCCGCTTCCGCGTCAACCGAAACCGCTCACGGTGATCTCGTCGCGCTGCTCGAAGAGCTGTCCGGGCAGGAACTCGCGGACGTCGACGCCGCCAGCACGTTTCTGGAGCTGGGATTCGACTCCCTGTTCCTGACCCAGGTGGCGCAGCGGCTGCAGCAGAAGTTCGGTCTCCAGGTGACCTTCCGCCAGTTGCTCAACGACTATCCGTCGATAGCCGCGGTGGCCAGCTTGCTGCCGTCCCGCCAGCCGGCGTCGCGCGGGCCTGCCGAAACACCCGTCCCACGTGCGCAGGAAGCCGCCCCGGAGGCCGCGTCCAGCCGCGAGATGGAGGCGGTATTCCGCGATCAGCTCAAGGCCATGTCGGCTCTGATCGATCGGCAGCTCGAGACGCTGCGTACCCAGGCGCCGAGCCCCGCCGCGGCGGTGGCCCCGTCGGCTGCGAAGGCCCCCGCCACCGCAAAGTCGCCGGACTCGCCCGCGCAGGCGGCGGGCGTGGGCGACGCGGCCGACCGCGTCGAGACCGGCGGTAGCCGGTTCCAGGTCTACAGCCCGACCAAGCGCCAGGCGAGCGGCGGCATCACGCCCCTGCAGCGCCGTCACATCGACGAACTGGTTGCCCGCAGCGCGGCGCAGGCCCCGTCATCCAAGGCCTATGCGCAGCGCTATCGTTCGAAGCTGGCCGATCCGCGCGCGGTGGCCGGTTTCCGCAGTGAATGGAAGGAGCTGGTGTTTCCGATCGTGGCCGAGCGTGCCGCCGGATCGAAGATCTGGGACATCGATGGCAACGAATACATCGACCTGGTCAACGGCTACGGCCAGACCTTCTTCGGCCATGCGCCCGACTTCGTGGTGGCGGCGGTGCAGACCCAGCTGGCGAAGGGCTTCGCCATCGGTCCGCAGGCCGAGTTCGCAGGCCGCGTCGCGACGAGCTTCTGCGAGGTCACCGGTCACGAGCGGGCCACTTTCTGCAACACCGGTTCGGAGGCGGTGATGGCGGCGATGCGAGTCGCACGGTCGGTGACCGGTCGCGACCGGGTGGTGATGTTCGGCGGCGATTACCACGGCCAGTTCGACGAGGTGCTGGTCAAGGGCGTCCGCCGTCGCGACGGTGAGCCCAGACCCATGCCGGTGGCGAGCGGCATTCCGCAGTCGGCGGTCAGCAACATGGTGGTGCTCGAATACGGCAGCGAGGAATCCCTGAACTGGATCCGGGCGCACGCGGGCGAACTCGCCGCGATCGTGGTCGAGCCGGTGCAGAGCCGCCACCCGGCGCTGCAGCCTTTCGATTTCCTGCGCGAGTTGCGGCGCATCGCCGACGCGGCGGGCACCGCGCTGGTCATCGACGAAGTGGTCACCGGCTTTCGCGTGCATCCGGCCGGCATCCAGGGGCTGACCGGCATTCGCGCCGATCTCGCCACCTACGGCAAGGTGGTCGGCGGTGGCATGCCGATCGGCATCCTGGCCGGCAATTCGCGATTCATGGACGCGCTCGACGGCGGTCAATGGCGTTATGGCGACGACTCGTTCCCCGAGGTGGGCGTGACCTTCTTCGCCGGCACTTTCGTTCGCCATCCGCTGGTGCTGGCCGCGGTATCGGCGGTGCTCGAACGCATCCAGCGCGAAGGACAGGGGCTGCAGGAGCGGCTCGCGGCGCGGACCGCCGAGCTGGTGCGACGGCTGCGCGAGCTTTTCGTCCGCCACGCCATCGCAGCCGAGATCGAACAGTTCTCGAGCCTGTTCTTCTTCAGCCTGCACCAGGAGCACGCGCTGGCGCCGCTGTTCTATCACCACCTGCGCCTGCACGGCGTGCATCTGCAGGACGGCTTCCCGTGCTTTCTGACCACGGCGCACAGCGACGCCGATCTCGAACGCATCGTCGATGCGTTCCGCAACAGCTTCGAGGAGATGGCGCTGGCGGGCATCTTCTCCACCGCTCGAGCCTCGTCGCACGAGATCCCGCTCACCGAAAGCCAGACCGAAGTCTGGCTGGCCGCGCAGCTCGGCGAGGAGGTCTCCTGCGCGTTCAACGAGTCGATCACGCTGCGCATCGACGGGCTGCTGGATGTGCCGCTGCTGCAGCGAGCGCTCGAACAGGTCGTGGCCCGTCACGATTCGATGCATCTGCGCTTCGCCCCGACCGGCGAATTCCAATGGCTCGACGCCAGCGCGACCCTGAGCTGTCCGCTGATCGACCTGTCGTCCTCCACGACGCCTGCGGAGGCCGAAAGCGGCTTGCAGGCTCTGGTGGCCGACGAGGCGCGGACACCGTTCGATCTCGGCAAAGGCCCGCTGCTGCGCGCCCAACTGGTGAGGCTGGAACCGCGATCGCATGCGCTGATCCTGACGGCGCACCACATCGTCTGCGATGGCTGGTCGGTCAACGTGCTGGTGAGCGAACTGATGGCCGTCTACGCCGCGCTGCGCAAGGGCTCGAGCCCGGGCCTGGAGCCGGCCGCACGCTTCGAGGACTATGCACGGAGCCAGGCGAGCCGGACGCGCGACGCCAGCGCCGCGACACGGCACTACTGGCTGCAGCAGTACGCGACGCTGCCGCATCCGCTGAACCTTCCGACCGACCGGCCACGTCCGCGGCAGCGCGGGTTCTCCGGCGCCACCCGCAGCCGGCACATCGACCGCGACACCTACCAGGCGATCAAGAAGGCCGGCGCCGCCCAGAACTGCACGCTGTTCTCCACCCTGCTCGCCGGCTTCCAGGCGCTGATCGGCCGCCTGGCCGACAGCCGCGACATCGTCGTCGGCGTGCCCACCGCCGGACAGTCGCTGGTGGGCGCCGACTCGCTGGTGGGCCACTGCGTCAACTTCCTTCCGCTGCGCGTGCGCTGGGAAGCGGGCGCGAGCGTGGGCGATTTCCTCAAGTCGGTTTCGAAGTCCGTGCTCGACGCCTACGAGCATCAGGACTACACGCTGGCGACCCTGGTGCGGGAGCTGGCGCTGCCGCGCGATACCAGCCGCCTGCCTCTGACCGAACTTCAGTTCAATCTCGAACGGCTCGTCGAGCCGGTCGCGGTCGACGAACTCCAGCTTCAGCTGGCGCCCAACCCCAAGGCCCACGTCAACTACGACCTGTTCCTCAATATCGTCGAATCGTCCTCGGGCCTGCGGCTGGACTGCGACTACAACACCGGCCTGTTCGATGCGACCACCATCGATCGCTGGCTCGACAGCTACGAAACCCTGCTGCAGGCGATGCTCGCCGATCCGGCGCGCCCGCTGGCGCAGGTCGGGTGCCTGCCGCAGCAGGCCAGACGCGAGCTGCTGGTGGAGATGAACGCCACCGCGATGAGCTATCCGCAGCATCTGTGCGTACACCAGCTGTTCGAGGCCCAGGCCGCGCGTGTTCCCGAGGCGACGGCGGTGATCGACGCGCACCACCAGTTCACCTACGAGGCGATGAACCGGCGCGCCAACCGCATCGCCCATCACCTGCGCGCCCGCCTGGGCCAGCCTGACGGCGATGTGCTCGTCGCGGTCGGGCTGCGCCGGACGGCGGATCTGCCGGCGGTGCTGCTGGCGATCTGGAAGGCCGGCTATGCCTACGTGCCGCTGGACCTTTCGTATCCGCCCGCGCGGGTGCAGCAGATCCTCGGCGAGGCGGCGGTGAGCGCCGTGGTCACCGACGAGACCGAGGAGCGCTGCGAATGCTTCGCGGGCCACACGCTGATCCGCCTCGATCGCGAGGCGACGCAGATCGAGGCGGCATCCAGCGCCGCTGCGGCCTACGAAGTCCGTTCCGAGCGTCTCGCCTACGTGATCTACACCTCCGGCTCCACCGGCAC
>Ga0172372_10005655_pt1 | contig 17337 bp, 17 predicted proteins | sample LakKiv5m_2_FD_114544 | JGI IMG/M metagenome (GOLD analysis project Ga0172372, IMG submission 114544) | Freshwater microbial communities from Kabuno Bay, South-Kivu, Congo - kab_092012_9.5m | ecosystem: Environmental > Aquatic > Freshwater > Lake | place: Democratic Republic of the Congo...
ACGTCCGCGCCCCATTCGCCTGGCGGCGTGAGCAACACCAGACTCAAGATGTCGGCAGCGACGGCGACAGTCATGCCATTGGCCTTGGCGCGCTGCACAAAATCGGCGTAGTCATGCACCACGCCGTTGGCGGCGGGATACTGCAACAGCGCGCCGTACAACTGGTCGTTCAGGGTGACGGTCTTGAAATCGCCAATGACCAATTCGATGCCCAGCGGCTTTGCGCGTGTCTTCAGCAGCTCGATGGTCTGCGGGAAACATTCGTGCGACACAAAGAAACTATTTTTGCCAGCCGCCACATCGTCGCGCGAACGCAGACCGTGCAACATCGTCATCGCTTCGGCGGCGGCAGTGGCTTCATCCAGCAAGGATGCGTTGGCGATTTCCATGCCAGTCAGATCGCAGATCATGGTCTGGAAATTCAGCAACGCCTCCAACCGACCTTGGGAAATCTCCGCTTGATACGGGGTGTAAGCCGTGTACCAGCCCGGGTTCTCTAGCACGTTGCGCTGGATGACGGGTGGCACGATGGTGTCGTAGTAGCCCAGCCCGATGTAACTCTTGAACAACGTATTCTTCGCCGCGATGCCGCGCAGATGCTGCAAGAGGGCGTGCTCGCTCATGCCGTCAGGCAAATTCAGTGGCTGCTTTAACCGAATCGCAGCGGGCACGGTCTGGGCTATCAGCGCATCGAGCGAGGGCGCGTTGATTTTGTTCAACATGGCCTGTACGTCGCTTGCGTTAGGGCCATTGTGGCGGGTGACGAATTGTTCGGTCATAGGATTGAGGAATTAGGATTGAGGAGTGAGCAGGGTGGTGAGGACTCGGAATTGGTTTTACTAAATCCTAATTCCTAAGTCCTCAATCCTGCTTTTAGTGTGCTTCGCTATCAACAACAGCTTGATAAGCCGCAGCATCCAGCAGTGCGGCGACATCGGCGGCGTTGTCTGGCTTCATTTTGAATATCCACGCGCCGTAAGGGTCGCTGTTGATGTTCTCGGGAGAGCCATCTAGGTCGCCATTCGCTGCGATGACTTCGCCAGAAACAGGAGCGTACACGTCGGCAGCGGCCTTCACCGATTCCACCACAGCGCACTCTTCCTTGGCCTTCAGCTTGCGGCCAGCTTCAGGCGCTTCGACGAACACCATGTCGCCCAACAACTCTTGCGCATGCTGGGTGATGCCCACGGTGATGCTGCCGTCGGCTTCGGTTTTGACCCACTCGTGGGTGGCGGTATATTTCAGGTTGCTTGGGTTGCTCATGGTGTTCTCCAATAAATTGATGTTTGAATTAGAAACCGTCTTTGTCCACGAAACACACGAAATGGGTTGAGCAGGGATGGGCGGTTTTTTGCCCAACTCGCAAAATCACGAACGGTGATGCGGGGTATTTCGTGTCATTTCGTGCTTTTCGTGGACAGTTGTTCTTGCCTTAAATCACTGCTTTGCCGTTGCGGGCAAACGGGTATTTCACTACAGATGCATTCAACAACTTGTCGCGGATCTCGACTTGAACGGTGTCACCGACAGCGACCCCATTCGGCACACGCGCCAGTGCGATGGATTTCTCCAGCGTGGGCGAGAAACTGCCGCTGGTGATTTCGCCTTCGCCGTGCGCTGTCTTGACTTTCTGGTGTCCACGCAACACGCCGCGATCTAGCAACACCAATCCAACGAGTTTGCTCGTGGGCGGGTTCGCCAGCAGTGCGGCCTTGCCGATGAAGTCGCGCGGGCTGTTCAGGTCCACCGTCCAGCCGAGACCGGATTCGAGCGGGCTGGTGTTCTCGTCCATATCCTGCCCATAGAGGTTCATGCCGGCTTCCAGTCGCAGCGTGTCGCGCGCGCCCAGCCCGATGGGGGGCACGCCGGCCTTGTGCAGCGCATCCCAGAAGGCTACGGCCTTTTCCTTGGGCAGCATGACTTCGAAGCCATCCTCACCGGTGTAGCCTGTGCGGGCGACGAAATATTCGCCGCAGTCGGCAGCTTGAAAGTTCACGAGGTTCTCAGTCGCTGCCTTGGTCTGGGGCAACACCTGCCACACTTTGGCGCGCGCGTTCGGGCCTTGAATGGCGACCATCGCCAAGTCGTCACGCGAAGTGATGGTGATGCCTTTAGCGCCCTCTCCCCCTAGGAGAGGGGTGGGGTGAGGGAAGGTTTTTACTTGCTCTTTCATCCAGGCGATGTCCTTGTCTGCCGTGCCCGCATTCACCACGATACGGAACCACCGCTCGGACATGAAGTAGATGATGAGGTCGTCAATCACGTGGCCGTCGGGACGCAGCATAGCGGAATACAGCGCCTTACCAGGGAGGGTGATCTTGTCGGCATTGTTGGCGAGCAGATAGCGCAGAAAGGCGCGCACCCCTTCGCCTTTGGCATCAACGACGCGCATGTGGCACACGTCGAACATGCCGCAATCGCGTCGCACTTGATGGTGCTCCTCGATTTGCGAGCCGTAGTTGACTGGCATATCCCAGCCGCCGAAATTCACCATCTTCGCGCCCATCGCACGGTGTGCGGCGTTGAGGGGTGTCACTTTGAGAGTTGTCATAGCCACTTTCGTAAAGAATAAAAAAGGCACAACGCGGTGTCGCGCTGCGCCCCATCTGTCCTTGGTACCTGAGAGATTACAACTTGCGTTGCCTGCCCCTTCGGTGGTCGAGAATCAGTTGTTAGCTGCTAGCTGTGAGTGATTAGTTAAAACAAGTCCGCGCAGCGGGCAGTCCCAACTAATGACTAATGACTAACTACTAATAACTAACCCAGACACTCTCCAGATTTGCCTGTTCCGACTGGTTCTTGAGCCTGAGCGGTTATGGGTATTGCGCCTTCGGCGGTGCTGCAAGAATTAACTTGGCGGGCACGCTCTCCCAGTCGGCGTGGTCGGCGCGGGGATTATAGCGGAAGGAAATTACTGGGGGTAAAACAGAAACAGCCGATAACCCGCAGCCTTCAAGTCAGCAGTGTCGATGCGCAGGGTGAGTGCAAGCTCACGGTTGGCGGCTATTCCTTTCGACATGTCGTCAGAGGCTTTCAGGTACTCCTTGGGTTGGAACACGCGGCGGGCAATGGCGATATCTTGCAGGTCGGTCAGCGTCAACTCCAAATGGGGATAAGCCTGGGCGTAAGGCGCACGGTTATGCAACAAAGCGCGCAAGGTGACCAGATTGCTCAGTGCTTGATCCGATTCCAATTCTGACGATTCGATAGACATCAACTCGGCCTGGCGAGGCAGGTCAACAGTGCAAGCCGCCCACTTGCATGCTGCCACGAGTGCGTGTTTGAGGCCGGGGAGTTGAGCAGCCAGTTCGACACGATAGAAATAGAGGGCCTGCGCAATGAAGGTGAGCACCAACAGTGAACCACCCAGCGCAGCGACCCAGCGCTGCTTGGGCGGGACGGGGGCCGCTTCGGTTGGCTCCTCGATGAGGTTGACTTGTTGCGCCAAAGTCAGGACTTCATCTTCCAGACCTTTTACGTTGGGGATGGGGGAGAGATCGGTCTCGGTACCGATCTCGATGGGTGTTTCGCTAGGGTTCACACCGACACTTTCAGGGATGGGCAGGGGAGTTTCAGCGGACGTCTCTACCTGCTCGATGGCCGATTCTTCGATGGGGAGTGCCAACTGCGGACTGGGTTCATCGTCTTGCAAGTGTTCGCGCGCATTGAACACTTGATGGCAGCGCCCGCAACGCACCAGACCGTCATGCGCAGCGAGCTGTTCTTCGCTCACCTTGAAACGGGTGATGCATTCTGGACACTGCGTGATGCCGCTCATCGTTTCGTTCCGGACAAGCAACACCAGCCGTCTTCGATCACAGGTGGGACAAGATCGAACCACTGGCCGTAGATGTGCATCACGTCTTCCGCCTGTTCCGCGAGGATGCCAGACAGTACGATGCGCCCCCCCGTGCGGGTGGCGCTGGCAAGTAGCGGCGCCAACGCACGCAAGGGATTGGTCAGAATGTTGGCGACGACCACGTCATAGTGTTGCAGTGCGATGCCGTCCGGCAGATAGAAATCCGCTTGAACATGGTTGGCGATTGCGTTGTCGCGGCTGGCGCTCACCGCTTGCGCATCCACATCCACGCCGATGGCGCTCCCTGCGCCCAACTTCATTGCAGCGATGGCGAGGATGCCAGAACCGCAGCCGTAGTCGAGGATGGATTCGCCGCCCTGAATGTGATCGTCTAGCCAGCGTAAGCACAGCCGCGTGGTGGGATGGCTGCCAGTGCCAAAAGCCAGGCCAGGATCAAGCGCAATGTTGATGGCGGAAGGGTCGGCGGCTTCATGCCACGTCGGCACGATCCACAGACGGTCGCTGATGCGGATGGGGTCAAACTGGGCTTGGGTGAGGCGTACCCAGTCGCTCTCTTCCAGTGTCTCGATGCGATGTTCGGGCAAAACAGCGATGCCGAGTTGGGCACAACTGTCACGCAAGAGGTCGGCCACGGCGACATCGCTCTCGAACAGCGCATTGACGAGGTTGTGTTGCCAGACGGCAGAGGTAGGTTCGCCTGGTTCGCCAAAGATGGCCTGCTCGTCGGGCGTGTCCGCATCGGCATCCAACATGTCCACCGATAAGGCACCCCGTGCGAGCAGTGCCTCACTTAACGCCTCGGCGTAGTCGGCTTCGGCGCGCACCGACAGGTTGAGCCAAGACACGACTAATTACCCTTGGTGCGTTCCGCCAGCTTGTGTTCCAAATAGTGGATGCTGGTGCCGCCATTGACGAATGCGGCATCGTGCATCAACTCTTGATGCAGCGGGATATTGGTGTTGATCCCTTCCACCGCCATTTCTGACAGCGCGGTGCGCATGCGGGCGATGGCCTGCTCGCGCGTGTCGCCGTAAGCGATGAGCTTGCCGATCATCGAGTCGTAGTGGGGTGGGATGAAGTAGTTGGCATACACGTGCGAATCGACGCGGATGCCGGGACCACCTGGGACGTGCCAAGTGCTGATGCGACCGGGCGAGGGCACGAAGGTATAAGGATGCTCCGCGTTGATGCGGCACTCGATGGCATGGCCCTTGAACTGGATGTCGCGTTGTTTGAACGGCAGTTTTTCACCCGCTGCAATGCGGATCTGTTGTTGCACGATGTCGATGCCTGTGATCATCTCGGACACGGGGTGTTCAACCTGGACACGGGTGTTCATCTCGATGAAGTAGAACTCGCCGTTCTCGTACAAGAACTCGAACGTGCCAGCGCCGCGATAACCGATCTTGCGGCAGGCTTCGGCGCAACGTTCGCCGATTTTGGCGATCAGTTTGCGGTCAATGATCGGGGCCGGTGCTTCTTCGATGATCTTCTGGTGACGGCGCTGCATGGAACAGTCGCGCTCGCCCAGATAGACAGCACAGCCGTGCTGGTCGGCCAGTACCTGGATCTCGATGTGGCGCGGGTTCTCCAGGAACTTCTCCATATAGACCATGGGATTGTTGAAGGCGGCCTGCGCTTCGGTCTTGGTCATGGTCACCGCATTGAGTAATGCAGCCTCGGTGTGCACGACGCGCATGCCGCGTCCGCCACCGCCACCAGCGGCCTTAATGATGACGGGATAGCCGATGTGACGGGCAATTTTGATGATCTCGGCGGGATCGTCGGGCAAGGCACCCTCGACACCGGGCACGCAAGGCACACCGGCCTTCTTCATGGCACTCTTGGCGGAAACCTTGTCACCCATCAGGCGGATAGTTTCGGCGCGCGGGCCGATGAAGACGAAACCGGATTTCTCACAACGCTCGGAGAAGTCGGCGTTCTCGGACAGGAAGCCATAGCCGGGGTGGATCGCTTGCGCATCGGTCACTTCCGCCGCGCTGATGATGGCGGGCACATGCAGGTAACTTTGGCTGGAAGGGGCGGGGCCGATACACACGGACTCGTCCGCCAACTTCACGTATTTGGCTTCGGCATCCGCTTCGGAGTGCACGGCGACGGTCTTGATGCCCATCTCGCGGCAGGCGCGCTGGATGCGTAGCGCAATCTCGCCGCGATTGGCGATAAGGATCTTCTCAAACATGATGGGGGTCTCCGGCGGAGCGGGTGTTTTGGGTTTGCGTTCGAACACGGCCATGATGCATCAACCGATGATGAACAGCGGTTGACCGAACTCGACTGGCTGGCCGTTCTCGACCAAGATGGCTTTGATGACCCCAGCTTTGTCGGCTTCGATCTCGTTCAACAGCTTCATGGCCTCGATGATGCAGATGGTGTCGCCCACGTTCACGGTCGCGCCCACATCAACAAAAGGCTTGGCGCCGGGAGAAGCGGCGCGGTAGAAGCTACCCACCATCGGTGATTTGACCATGTGGCCTTCGGGTGCGGCGGGCGCAGCCGGCGCGGCAGCAGGGGCAGCAGCCTGTGGGGCGGGAGCGGCTATCGGCGCGGCCGCGTAATGGTGTTGCACAGGCGCTGCGACGGAGCTGGCACGCGAGATACGCACATGCTCTTCACCTTCAGTCAGTTCCAGTTCGGCGATACCCGAGTTCTCGACCAGTTCGATCAGGGTTTTCAGTTTGCGTAGATCCATCTTTATCTCCTCACAGGATGTTGTAGTGCGAATTGTAGGGCCAGCTCATAGCCGGTTGCGCCCAAACCACTGATGACGCCAACGGCGATATCAGAAAAATAAGACTCTTTGCGAAAGGCCTCGCGTGCGAACACGTTGGACAGATGCACTTCGAGGAAGGGGATGTTCACTGCCGACAAGGCATCGCGGATCGCTACGCTGGTGTGCGTGAACGCCGCTGGATTGATGATGATGAAGTCAGTGCCATCCGTTCTCGCTTGCTGGATACGATCAACCAGCGCGCCCTCGGTGTTGCTCTGGAAGTGGGCCAGCTTTGCGCCGTTCTCCTGCGCTTGTGCGGATAACTTGGCGTTAATTTCTTCCAACGTGACGCGGCCATACACCTCTGGCTCGCGTGTGCCGAGTAGATTCAGATTGGGGCCGTGGAGTACCAAAACGTTCTTCATGGGCGCAGTTTGCCGCAAAATGGGGCAGTTTGTCCATTCATTAAAAGAAGTTGTGCAAAATCAGGCCTATAGGCCAATGGCGATCAGCGAATCCGTGAATTGGCGAGCATCTTGATAGCCGACGACTCTGGAATCGGCCATTTCCTTGCCTTGCTTGTCGAAGAACAGCGTGGCGGGTGGGCCGAACAGTTGGAAGCGTTGTAGCAAGGCTTTGTCGTCTGCGTCGTTGGCGGTGACATCGGCTTGCAAGAGCAAGGTGTTTTTGAGCTTGGCTTGTACGCCCGCATCGCTGAACGTGAAGCGCTCCATCTCTTTGCAGGAGACGCACCAATCGGCGTAGAAATCCAGCATCACGGTTTTACCCGCCGCTTGGGCGATCTTGGCATCCAGTTCCGCGCTCGACTTCACGCGTTCGAAGACCAAGCTGTGGCTCGTCTCGGCGGTGGCGCGTCCTAGGTTACCCAGTGGGCGCAGGATGTCACGCGCCCCAGACAATGCGCCGATCAGGTAGGCCACGCCCAGCAACAGCGCCAAGATGCCCAGCCCCTTGCCTAGTCTGTGCCAACCGAGTGCGTTGTGCGGAAGGGGATCGAGCGCACGCAGATAGATGGCAGAAAAGATCAGCAACGCCGCCCACAGTCCCATCTGCGCCGAGACGGGGATGACGGGAGAGACGATCCAGATGGCGAGGGCCAGCATCATCACGCCAAAGAAGCGCTTCACTGCCTCCATCCAAGCGCCTGCCTTGGGCAGCAAGGTGCCCGCCGAGGTGCCAATGATGAGCAAGGGAACGCCCATGCCCAAGGCCATCACGAATAATGCCGTTCCGCCTAGCACCGCGTCATGTGTCTGGCTGATATATAGGAGTGCACCGGCGAGGGGGGCGGCCACGCACGGCCCCATAATGATGGCGGACAGTGCGCCCATGCCGAACACGCCAGACACGTGTCCGCCATGCAGCTTGTTGCTGGTGTTGGTGAGTTTGCTTTGCAAGGTGGACGGCAATTGCAGCTCATAGAAGCCGAACATGGACAGCGACAAGATGACGAACAGTGCGGCGAAGCTCCCCAACACCCAAGGCGTTTGCAACGAGTTCGAGATGAGGTCGCCAGAATAGCCCGCCGCCACCCCGGCGATGGCGTAGGTGATCGCCATGCCCAACACATACACCAGCGACAGGATGAAGGCGTGCAGGTGGGTGATCTTATGTCCGCGCCCCACGATGATGCCCGACAAGATGGGGATCATGGGAAACACGCACGGGGTTAGCGAGAGTAGCAGCCCTGCCCCGAAGAAGAAGGAGACGATGAGCCAGAAGCTGCCGCTCTGGAACAGCTTGGCAATCTGGGTGTTCTCGTTGTAGGCAGGGACTTTGTCGTTCGCGGTGGGAGTAGTCGTCACGGCCGGGGCGGCCGTGACGGACTGCATCAATTCAATATTGAAAGTCTTGTCGATGGGCGGGTAGCACAGGCCGTTGTCGCTACAGCCTTGATAGCTGGCGTTCAGCACCAGTGTCTTTTTTACATCGACTTGGGGCAGTTTGATCTCGGCTTGGAAGGAGCGGTGATACACCTCGATGAGGCCGAAATTGGGGTCGTCCTTTTCCTCGCCCTTGGGTAAGGTCAGTTGCGTGGGCTTGCCGTTCGCCAAGGTGAAATGGATCTTGTCGCGATACAGGTAATAGCCGGGCGTGATCTTGAAGCTGGCGATGACGGTCTTCTCGTCAACGGCATGCACGCTCAAGGCGAAGGCTTGGTCGGCGGGCAGGAAACTGGGTTTCTTGCTGCCAAAGGAAAGCATGTCCGCCTGTGCCAGCGGCACGATGAACAACAAAACAGTCAATAACAAACGACGAATCATGGGGTCTTCCTAGTCTCTGTCTGCACCCACTCCAAATAGGCGGGGAGTCCCGCACTGAGGGGGATGGCGATGATCTCCGGCACTGCGTAAGGGTGCAGTGTACGCAATTCTGACTCCAATCGCGGGTAGGCCTCGGCAGTAGTCTTGATGAGCAAAGGGACTTCAATTGCGTGCTCGACCTGGCCTTCCCAGCGATAGATGGAGCGACATTCGGCCAAGATTTTCACGCACGCGGCGGCATGGCTTGCGACCAGTGCATCGGCGATGCGTTCCGCCGTGGCGCGGTCGGGGGTATTGCTGATGACCAGCAACACGTCGCTCATCTTGCACCTGCACGGGCACAGCGGATGCCGAGTTGCAGCAGCTCATCCCACACATCGCCCTGACGCAGCCCTTTGATGAGGCGGTCGATCTGTGCCGCTTGGCGCAAGGCACGTTCCGCGAAGGTGGGGGTGAAGCGGCGTACTGAGCGCTCGATCAATTTCTGTTTCGCTCCCCACACACGCGCATCGCGTAATGCGCCAGCGAGGTTGCCGCTCTGTTGTATGGCACGTGAGACTTTTGCCAACGCACGAATATCTTCCGTGATGGCCCACAGGATGAGCACGGTGGCCGTGCCTTCGGCGCGCAGACCATCGAGGACGCGCGCATAACGCTCGGCATCTCCAGTGAGCATCGCTTCGGAGAGTTTGAACACGTCATAACGTGCCACATCCATCACCGAGTCTTTGACTTGCTCGAAGGTCAATGCGCCTTCAGGGAAAAGTAGCGCGAGCTTTTGTATCTCTTGATACGCCGCCAGCAGATTGCCTTCGACCTTGTCTGCCAAAAATTTGAGGGTGTCGGTATCGGCAGACTGGCCTTGGCGACGCAATCTGCCCGCGATCCAGACGGGCAATGCGGCGAGCGAAATTTCATCCGCGCTAATGACTGTACCGTGTTGTTCCAGTGCAGCGAACCATTTGCTCTTGAAGGCCGTGTTTTCCAGTTTGGGTAGCGAGATGAGCGTGAGCGTATCGGGGTCGAGATTCTCGCAATGGTCTTGCAAGGCTTGCGCGCCTTCCACGCCGGGTTTGCCGGAGGGAATGCGCAGGTCGATCACCTTGCGTGAGGAGAACAGCGACATGCTCTGCGCGCTGTTACGTAACTCGCCCCATTTGAAATGCTGCTCGGCAACGATGGTCTCGCGTTCGGTGTATCCCGCTTCGCGAGCGGCATTGCGGATGGCATCCGCCGCTTCGATGGCAAGCAACAGGGCTTCGCCGTGGATGACATACAGCGAACCGAGTCCTCGTTTCAGATGTTGCGGCAGGTCTTCGCTGGAGATTCTCATCGCATCACGGTTGCGGCTTGGCCCGATTCAAACGGCGGATCGCCTGCCCCACCGCATCGGTGCGCATGTCTCGGTAGAGTTGCGCTTCTTCTTGTTCCTTGGCGAGGATCTGTGCGTCGTCATACGCCAAGATGCGCGTCAGCATGATCTCTTCGGGGGGCAACCAATCAATCTGCTTGTTGTCGTAGGCGCGCAGCGAGACGCGATAGATGAGTTGATATTCCCGCACGCGACCGCCACCGGAGAGCGACAAAATATTCTTGTTGGTCTGCTCCGACACCACCTCAAGTACCAGTTCTGCGGCCTCGGCTGAAGCGGTTAGCGCCACTTTGTTGGAGCTTAAGGCGGTGCGTAAGTCTGTGACGAACGGTGTCTCGGCGGGGGCTTTGAGGTAAAGCGATTTGAATGCGAACGCCATGTCGTGCACTTGGCTGCCGCGCAAATGGAAGCCGCACGCGGTGAGCGACAAGGCCGCAAGCAATATGAATGTCCGCATCGTGTTCCTCATTACACCACCACGTTGACCAAGCGTCCCGGCACGACGATCACTTTCTTCGCCGCCGCCCCTGCCAGCTGCTTTTGCACCGCCTCATGCGCCAACGCCCTCTGTTCGATGCTCGTCTTATCCGCATCTTTGGATACACGCAGACTGCCGCGCAATTTGCCGTTCACTTGGATCATCAGCTCGATCTCATCTTGCACCAGGGCGTTTGTATCTACTGTGGGGAAGGCCTGATCGCGCAATTGACTGCCGGGGCGCAAGGCAGACCATAGCGCTTCGCCAATGTGGGGCACGATGGGGGTAAGGAGCAAGGTGGTGTTTTCCAGGACTTCCTGGATCACAGAGCGTGCGGCCGGTGTATCTTCGTTGAACTTGCCGAGTGCATTAAGTAATTCCATCGTTGCCGCGATGGCGGTGTTGAAGGTCTTGCGACGTCCGTAGTCATCATCAATCTTCTGAATGGTCTGATGCAGTTGCAGGCGCAACGCCTTCGCGTTCGTGCTCAATTCGCCGCTGGTATATGCCACAACCGCGCCTTTTTCGACGTGCTCGAACACCGCTTTCCAAACGCGCTTCAAGAAGCGGAAAGCGCCTTCCACACCCGCATCCGACCATTCCAGCTGTTGATCAGGTGGGGCGGCGAACATCATGAACAAGCGTGCCGTGTCCGCGCCATACTCGTCGATGATGGCTTGTGGATCGACACCGTTGTTCTTGGATTTCGACATTTTTTCGGTACCACCGATGACGACAGGCAAGCCGTCGCTTTTCAGTTTCGCACCCAAGGGACGCGCTTTGGCATCGACTTCCACATCCACGTCGGCAGGATTGATCCACAACTTCTTGCCACCTTCCAACTCGCGGTAGAAGGTGGGCGCAACCACCATGCCTTGGGTGAGCAGATTGACGAACGGTTCATTGCCTTGCACTAGGCCTTCATCGCGCATCAGCTTGTGGAAGAAGCGCGCGTACAACAGATGCAAGATGGCGTGTTCGATGCCGCCGATGTATTGATCGACGGGCAACCATTTCTGTGCAGCCGCTTTGTCCACCATGCCGGTGTCGCATTGCGGGCTGGCGTAACGTGCGTAGTACCAAGACGATTCCACGAAAGTGTCCATGGTGTCCGTCTCGCGGCGCGCTTTGCCACCGCAAGTGGGGCAGGTGCATTCGTAGAACTCGGGCATCTTGGCCAGTGGCGAACCTGCGCCGTCCGGCACGACGTTCTCGGGCAATACTACGGGGAGTTGCTCATCGGGCACCGGCACATCGCCGCAACTTGGGCAGTGGATGATGGGGATAGGGCAGCCCCAGTAGCGTTGGCGAGAGATACCCCAATCGCGCAAGCGGAACTGGGTCTTCTTCTCACCCAAGCCTTTTGCGTTCAGGTCTGCGGAGATGGCATCTACGGCAGCGGTATGGCCGAGGCCATCATATTTTCCTGAGTTGATGCAAACACCAACTACTTTGCTTCCGTACCATTCTTGCCAGTGAGCATCAGTGAATGGTGTGTCAACGCCGCCACCGCCATTTCCAGTGCCATCTTCGGAGCCTGCTCCTGAACCTGTTCCGCCACCATATCCACTACCGTCACTGAAGCCATCTTCTTTGCCTTTGGTAATTACCTGTTTGATGGGCAAGTCATATTTTTTCGCGAAACCGAAATCGCGTTCGTCGTGCGCGGGCACTGCCATCACTGCACCTTCGCCGTAGCCCATCAGCACATAGTTGCCGACCCACACAGGTACTTGTTCGCCCGTGAGGGGATGGGTGACTTTGATGCCGGTGTCCATGCCCTTCTTTTCCATGGTGGCGATGTCGGCCTCGGCCACGCCGCCGCGTTTGCATTCTTCGATGAACTCGGCCAGTTTGGCATTACCTTGTGCGGCACGTGTCGCCAGTGGGTGCTCGGCAGCCACGGCAACGAAAGTCACGCCCATGATGGTGTCGGCACGAGTGGTGTACACCCAGAGCAGATTGTTCTTGGCGAGGGTTCCCCCACCCTCGGTCCCTCCCCCGGCGGGAGAGGGAAGAGTGGTCCCGACTTCGTCGGTGATTTCAAATGCGAAGCGCACGCCGTAGCTCTTACCGATCCAGTTGGCTTGCATGGTCTTCACCTGATCAGGCCAGCCCGTCAAAGTGTCGAGATCTTGCAGCAACTCTTCGGCGTATTGGGTGATGCGGAAGAAATACATCGGTATCTCGCGCTTCTCCACCAGTGCTCCAGAACGCCAACCGCGTCCGTCGATGACCTGCTCGTTCGCCAGCACGGTGTTGTCCACTGGATCCCAGTTGACGGTCGAGGTCTTCTTATAGATCACGCCCTTCTTGAACAGCTTGGTGAACAGCCATTGCTCCCAACGGTAATATTCGGGCGTGCATGTCTTCACCTCGCGCGTCCAATCAACACCCAAGCCCAGTGCCTTCAACTGTTGCTTCATGTACTCGATGTTGGAATACGTCCATGCGGCGGGCGGCACATTGTTGGCCATCGCGGCGTTCTCGGCAGGTAGGCCGAACGCGTCCCAGCCCATCGGCTGCATCACGTTGAACCCCTTCATGTGGTGATAGCGGCTCAATACGTCGCCGATGGTGTAGTTGCGCACATGTCCCATGTGCAACTTGCCGGAAGGGTAGGGGAACATCGACAGGCAATAGTATTTTGGCTTGTCGCTGTTTTCTTTGGCGACGAAGGTCTGTGTGGATTCCCAGCGCTGTTGGGCCGAGGTTTCGATGTCTTTGGGGGAATATGTGGATTGCATTTTGTTGTCAATCTGATGCGAAATTTGCGGGTTCGGCATTATAGCGGCAACATGCGTCCCTCGCCCACGCAAGGAGGTTTGGATATGAATAAGAAGCTAGGATTGTTGTTGATGTTGCTTGCCATGCCAGCTTACGCTGAAACGGATGCGCAGGTACAGGCGGTGCAGATGCCGGCTTGGCTACAACGCGGCGATACTACGCGTCCCTTGCGTGTAGGACTGGCATTGCAGAACGGCGACCGACTCATCACGGGTGCGAATGCTCGCATCTACGTGCAGACGGCTGACGGCAGCACCGTGAAGCTGGGTGAAAAGGCTTCGCTAACGATAGATAAATTAACCCGTGGTCAGCAGGAGGAGTCTGTATTCCGCGCCGCGCTGAATGTCGCCAAGGGAGCGTTCCGCTTCACCACTGCCAGTATCGCCAAATTGAAAAGTCGTGATGTCACTGTAAGGGTCGCAGGCGCTACGGTGGGCATACGTGGCACAGACGTGTGGGGTAAGGATGGCGATGAGATGGGGGTCGTATGCCTGATCGAGGGCAAGATTTCGGTAGTGGGTGGCGACAATAATGAGTTTGTGATGGATCAAGCGCTGTCGTTCTACAAGATGCCAAAAGGTGCTGCGCCGCTTCCTGTCGGGCCAGTCGATGCGGAACAACTGGGCAAATGGGCGGCTGAGACCGACATCGCACAACCGGCCTCTCAACTAGGGGGCAGATGGCGGGTGACGTTGTTGACCGCGCCCGACCAAGCGGGGGCGCTGGTTGCCTATGATCAGTGGCGCGATGCCGGGTACGACGTGCAGCTACAGCCTGTGGCAGCCGAGGCGGATTGGCACTACATGCTTTACATCGGGCAACTACCAAGCCGCGCAGAAGCAGAACGCTTGGCGGCCAGCCTTAAAGGCCGTCTGGGAGCAGAAAACCCAATCGCCTCGCGTTAGCCAATCAAACTAGGTTAGAATTCCCCCTCAAATTTTTTAATAATCATTATCAATAATCTTTCAGGAGAGGTCGTTATGTCAGCCAAGCATCCCGTCATCGCAGTCACCGGTTCTTCCGGCGCTGGTACCACTACCGTCAAACGCGCGTTCGAAAACATCTTCCGCCGCGAAGGCATCAAAGCCGCCGTTGTTGAGGGCGATAGCTTACACAGCTTGGATCGTATGGCGTTCCGTGCTGCCGCTGCCGAAGCGGCCAAAGCGGGCAACAACACATTCAGCCACTTCGGCCCAGAAGCCAACCACTTCGACAAGATCGAAGGCATGTTCAAACAGTACGGTGAAACCGGCATGTGCCAACGTCGCTACTACGTGCATAGCGAAGAAGAAGCCGTATTGCATAACAAGCATTTCGGTTTGACCGAACTTAAACCGGGCGTATTTACCCCCTGGGAAAACATCGAAGCCGGTTCCGATCTGTTGTTCTATGAAGGCCTGCATGGTTTGGCGCAAGACGAATCCAAAGGCATCGACGCGCGCCGTTATGTGGATTTGGCGATTGGTGTCGTGCCTGTGGTCAACCTCGAATGGATCCAAAAGATCCACCGCGACAAAGCGGAGCGTGGTTATTCAGCTGAAGCGACCGTCGATACGATCATGCGTCGTATGCCTGACTACATCAAATACATCACGCCACAATTCACCCACACCGACATCAACTTCCAGCGTGTCGCGACCGTGGACACATCGAATCCCTTCATCGCACGCGACATCCCAACACCCGATGAAAGCTTCGTTATCATTCGCTTCCGCAACCCCAAGGGCGTGGACTTCCCTTACTTCCTGAGCATGATTCCGAACTCCTTCATGTCCCGTGCCAACACCATGGTGGTGCCCGGTGGCAAGATGAGCCACGCGATGGAAATCATTCTGTCGCCGATCATGCACGACATGATTGAGAAGAAAAAGAAGTAAGACTTAAAAGAATGACAGAACGGGGAATCAGGCTTGGCTTGATTCCCCGTTTTACTTTATAGGGCTGATTCTTCTAAAGGTGCGCCATGTCCGAGAATAAACACAAGAATTACGAGATTCTTAACCTCATTGGCTATGGACTGGCCAAATTCAACAACGATTTCACGCGTGAATTTGGCGTAGAAACCAAGACAGCACTCTACGAATACTTCGTTAAAGCAGGAGTCGCTGAAACTGTTGGTACGGTTAAGAACCGCCAAGACTTGTTCGACCCATTTTTTGAAAATGGCAGAAAAGGGTGGTGGCAAAAGGGTGATACATATATCCACCGAAAAATATTTATAGACCACTTGTTTGGAACTCTTGGCGTGGATGATTTTGCGGAAATAGTTAAGGCGTATTTGCTTGGTGAAGGACATCTCGACACATCACGCCAAAAGTCCCTTTCCCCCATAACAAAAAGCAAATTTAAACAACTCCAGGCAACAGGCGAAGAGGCCGAAATTTTCTTCATGGAAAATTTCAGAACTATTCCTCAGTTCAAGGATGGTTCAATTGAAGATGCTAGAAAATTTGGCGATGGTTATGATTTTCAAATTCAATTAGAACATGAATATGTTCTGGCGGAAGTCAAAGGCGTTAGGGCAAAAAAAGGTGCTTTCAGGCTGACCGAGAATGAGCATTCTAAAGCTAAAGAATATAAACAATCCTATGGGGTAGTGGTTGTTAGTAACTTAGAAGAAACGCCAAAAATGACAGCCATTTTCGACCCTCTTAGTAAATTAACTTTTACTGAGGCAATCATTCAAACAAAGCAGATCAGTTTTCAGTCCCAATCTTTGGAGTGGTAGGGGGCAGATTTTATTAATGTGTGTGTCCAATTCACCACACAAACAAGAAAGTATTTTTACAGAGTCACATCACCCAAGGATTAAACACTCGCGGGTATAGCGCGAAATCCTGTACGTTCCGCGTAACTACGGTGAGGCCGTGACATTGTGCTGTGGACATGATCAGGCTATCCATCACCGGCAGAGGCTGCCCCAATGATTCAGCGTGGGCGGCGATTTGCGCCCACACATGAAGTGCAGTTGCATCTAAAGGTAGGATGCGTCCGGCAAAGCGCTGTTCCACCTTGCTGAGCCAAGCGGTGAGTTTCTGGCTGCGGCGCGGGTCGCTACTGCGCAGTTTGAGAATTCCTTTCTCAATCTCTCCCAAACTGATGACGCTGATGTACAGACTCGCTTCATCTTGCTCATCCAGCCAAGTGATGACTTCCTGTGCGGGGGCTCTCTTGGCGTATTCGGAAAGTACGCAGGTGTCGAGTAGACAGCTCATAGCTCGACGTTGCGTCCGGTATCGTGGCTGCGGCCAATATCCAGATCCTCGGCTTCAAGGTCGGGACGCAATAGTGCGGTGGAGAGTTTGACTTTACTGCGGGTGAGACGTGCATATTCCGCTGCTGACACGATCACTGCCGTGGGTTTGCCATGCACCGTAACCACTTGGGCATCGCCGCTCGAAGCACGTTTGATCAGCTGGCTGAAATTGCCTTTGGCTTCTTGCAGTTGCCATTCGGCATTGGTTTTTTGCAGATGGGACGCGTTGCGCATGGTGGTCTCCTGTTAAATTCTGTCCAGTCTGGCCAGAATTTAACACAGTGTTGGCAGATTATCTATTGGCGCTATGTGGCTGGCAGGGAGCGGGGTGCCGAGCAAGCATCCTATGGGATAATTCGAAGATGAATCCATATCTTCTTTCCGGTCTAAATCCCGAACAACGTGCCGCCGTCGAACTCCCCGCTCAGTCCGCATTGATATTGGCAGGCGCGGGCAGCGGCAAGACGCGCGTGCTCACCACGCGCATCGCTTATCTCATCAGCACGGGGCAAGCCAATCCGCACAGCATTTTGGCGGTGACTTTCACCAACAAAGCGGCGAAGGAGATGAAGACGCGTCTGGCTGCCATGTTGCCCGTCAACATC